>Ga0208157_1000717_pt1 | contig 17006 bp, 10 predicted proteins | sample 5_EtaG_FD_184077 | JGI IMG/M metagenome (GOLD analysis project Ga0208157, IMG submission 184077) | Marine viral communities from the Subarctic Pacific Ocean - 5_ETSP_OMZ_AT15132 metaG (SPAdes) (version 2) | ecosystem: Environmental > Aquatic > Marine > Oceanic | place: Pacific Ocean | collected...
CAAATTCAGATTGGATTAACTGTCCATTTTCGGAACTAATTCCAGTAAATGTTACGCTAGAAATTCCAGCAGTAACATCAGCTTCAATTTCATAATTATTACCCAAGTTATTAAGTGTTAATGGTGTCTGGAATACTCCATTAATGAATAAGATACCATTTCCTACACCTACACCAGTAGAAGTATTAGCACCACCAACAGTTAAACTATATGTTCTTCCAATACCAGTAAATGAGTCTGATATATCATCAAATACCATATTGGTATCATAATTTGTTCTTAGGAATGTTCTACCACTAAATTCTGCCTTAACATATGGAAGATTTGTTGCATTTCTTCTATTTCTAGTATTACCTTTAGGTGGGTCTAGGAACCATAATGTACTATCAACAATATTAAATGATCCTCTATGTACTTGAACAGTAGTTGTAGCAGTATGAACACCAGCAGATACGCCAAGAGATCCTCTAAGAACCTTAACTTCAGGAATAGTTCCATTGAACGAATTAATAGTTGCTCCTGTTTCTGTAGCAAATCCAACTTCAACAACCTTCATATATTCATCATCAATCTTCAATATATCTCTTGGTTGTACTGAACTAATACCACTTAAACTGAATTGTGATATACCAATACCAATATCATTAGATAGTGTATGCTTAATTGAAGTATATGTAACTGGTTGTTGAATAATACCATCAAGACCAATAACAGTTTTGCTCAATTTATTGGACATTTCGAGTTTATGAGCATTACCAGAACCAACATTTGTTACTTCAATTGGTTTACCGTCAGCAATATATTCTTTCTTACTGAATAGTTGGAAAGAATCTGGAGTTAATGCCTTAACATATACTGTTGGTGGCATAATAGTAACCAAGTTACCATCATTATCTGCTGTTTGAGCAATACCTACAGAAACAGGAGAAACACCAACAAAGGTAGATGCTGCTTTATATGATAACTCTTCATTTGTATTAAAGAAATGACTAGGTATACTGAAAGTAGTTCCTGCTCCAGTTGAATTAACAACCTGATCGATATTTGTTGGATTAAACTTCTTGAAGTATACTGGAATTCCTTCATGTTTAATATCAAAATTAATTCTATTTCCTCTTGTACCGTTAATACCATCATAAGAAGATACTAGAACTTCAGAAGATACTGGACCAAACTGTAAAGCACTTGGTTCATTTTCAAAATCATTTACAGTTTGGAATATTTCAGTAAATGCTTGAATTTCTACTAATCCTGAGTTATACTTAGAATCTGGATAGAAATCAAGTCTAACAGTTTGATTAGTATTATCGGTTAATGTACCAAATGTTCCTATACCGCTAATATCACCGATAGAAACATGTGGATATTGGACACTTATAGCATCATTATCCTGATCGTGAATAACCAATACCTGATGAATAGCACTTGTTTGTCCACAAGAAACTTTAACTAGTGCCTTTATAGTACTATCAACAATTTTATCAATAGTTGTAATTACTGCGGATGTACCATTATTTGTGGTAACATAATTTGATTCAAATCTAGCAGTCCTTTCAGATCCATCTGGTTGTCCTGGAACTTGATATCTAAATGTTCCTATACCAGCAGTTGTAGTTCCTAATCCTACAACATTGGCACTAAGAACCAAACTAGATGTTCTATCATTAATACAATCAAGGAAAATTGTACCAGAATCATATCTAGCAGTTAATACACCAACTTTACTATTAGAACTAGAACTATATGTAACTCCTAAAACATCAGTATAAGATTCTGAAATGTAAGTATCTGTACCATCAAAATTAACAATAACTTCATTATAGTCCATTTCACCAGAAGCATTATCTCTAACTAAAACATTAGCAAAGAAACCGTTAAAATCAGTGTCTGGGAATTGTAAAATATTTGTTGTAGTAGTACCAGTGACAATAACATTATTACCACTCATTGCTGTTTGTGCTGCAGAAACCGCAACATTCTTACCAATTAAATCTACAAATCCAATTTCCTTTGTACCATCAGAAACTGTATCAGTATTAAATGAGGTTTTTAATACTTTAATATCAAAATCTTTTTCAAATTTTTCAACTGGAGTAAATTCTAAAGTTTTTCTATTAAATCTATCTACTTGAGTCTCAAATGATCCTAATATTTCATTAGAGTAATCACTAGTTCTCTCTAATAAGAAAGCATCACTAGTCGAAGTTAATGTAATTAAATCATTAACTTGAATATCGAATGTATCAGCATCAATAACCTGTATAATATATTTTGAGAATCTGGAACTTATTTCTTCAATTTCAGTAAATCCATCTTGACTTCCTTTACTTGAGAAGTTACCACTTATATCATCATGTATTAGTACTCTATTAGTCTTACACTTAGTAAAGTCTGTTAATTTTCTATTTTTAAAGTCAATAAATTTAGATTTATTATCTCTAGCATCATAATCAATAACCAAATCAAAGTCATTAATTGTATCTACCCTTTTCTCACCGAACACATCAAGAATAACCACAGCACTTGCTGGTTCAGTGCTTCCTAGACCCACTCTAACATCAACATTAGTCTCAACTAATGTATCAGCAAAATTCTTCAATCCTGCTGGATGTACGACCCTATTCAGAGGATCTACAAAGTCATCCCACTGTTTAGAACTTCTTACAGAGTATGATAGATTTTGGTAGTAATCATTATTTGGTATTACTTGGAAATCTTCATTCAAAAGTCCAGTATTATCATTCCAACCAATTTCTCTTCTATTTGAGAAATCAACATCAAACTTAGCAGAATTAGCTATAATTCCAGTAACGGTAGCAGTAACACCACTAAATTCTCCAGCAATTCTATCTCCAACTTTCAGAACATGAAGTCCTGAAGTTTTAATAAAGTCTTCCCTAATATCAATTGCTTTAAGATCTTTAGCTTGGAATGTATTTGTTTGACTCTCTTTAACTAATAGACTTTCATTAAGAGAAAACTTGGATCTATCCTGAACGGGAGCAAATACTGGGTACTTATTTCTGTTTATAACATTGGCATATCCTGACTGATATGTCTTAGCAATTCCTGGATTAGTTGTTATTCCTGCTAAATCAAATTCTAAAATATCTGGATTTGCTGAAATATAAGACTTAACTTTAAAGAACTGATATCCATGATTTGAAGAATTCCATCCATCGCCATCTGTTGATATGCCAGTATTTGAGGATGTTTGAGTACCTATACCAGATTCTCCAAATAATTGAATACCTTCAACAAAAATTTCATCATCAATCGCAAATGGTGCTTGAGTGTATCCATTAATTGGAGTCTCCATCACACATCTAGCAGTAGTATTATTGATAACTGTCATGGAATTAATACCAATTCCATTTGAATTGTTAATAGCAACAACTCTATGAGTTACAGACTCTAAACCCTTTATTGGTGCTATTACATTAACTTCAGCAACACCTTGGTTAGGAACTATTGCTTCTAATGAAGTATCATCAACAACTTCACCCGTTTCTGGATTTATTATGATTAAATTAGGAGCATTTAGATAATCTGTTCCAGTATCAACAACAGAAATTTGATCTATAAAATCTAAATCATCAATTCGTATTACTGGTGATATAAATGCTTCTGGTCTTAATGTTTTATCTGAAGAATACTCATAACCAACATCAATGATTCTCAAATCATTGATTCTACCAATTGATGTTGATATTGCTACAACATTAGCATTAGTTCCTCTTACACTATTAACAGAAACAAATTTTGGTACTTTCTTATAACTAGATCCTTCGGAAATTACCTTAAGATTTTTAATAGGTCCTTCTACATTCCCAGATTTACTAGAATACTCTATATTATCACATTGATCTTCTTCGTATCTAAGAACTTCTGGAATTGATCTAGGAGAGAATTTAAAAGTTTCTGTAGTAGTATCAAATACTTTATATTCACCAGAATACTTACTATCATTAAATACAATTTGGGAATAATTATGTACATCCGTATCAGCAGTACTAATATAACCACCTTTTTCTAAAGCATAGTATAAAATAGCAGGAACTGCTGTGGAGAATCCTATTGATACTGCAGCACCAACAACGGGACTGGATAAGAATGTACCAACACCAATTGTTCCTATACCACTAACATTAAATTCATTAAGATCACCAGCAGTTACAAATTCATTCTTAAATTCATGATCATAGAAGAATTTAAGATTATAACCTGCTAGATTAGTAGATCCAACACCAAATGTTAATTTAGAATTCTTAACTACATCTATCTTAGGATTAACTAAAGATAACTTGTGATAATTTCCACCAATTCCAGTAATATTGACAAATAATGGTGGAGTCAAGAATGTATCAGTATAAGTTTCTGATAGATTAAATTTATTTGAATCTAATACATGAATATAATAACATCCTGTAGTGAGTCCAGTAGCTACTTCAGTACTGTCATAAAATACTTTATCCCCAGTTTTATAACCATGATCAGTAATTGTTATAGAATTATTAACAATATCAACATCAGGAGACTCAAAACCTACAGTATTAATTAATAATTTCTGATATTGCTCATTATAATCTAAGACTAGTGGTGAAGTTGTACCTAATCCTACTGTAGTGTTTGGTACAACATTAAGACTAATCCTATCACCATTCTGCAATCCATGAGTTGTTGTATTAGCAGCACCAATTTTAGTGGTTACTGTGGAAACTATCCTATCAATATTACCTGTTAATTGGGTAAAATTAGTTTCTAACTGATACTGATAATCATCATCACCATTCCCAAAGAAGAATAATCCACCTTCAGTATTTGCTGCCCCAACATTAGTGGCAAGTCCAATATAATCAGTTCCTTTATCAACAATATAAAGGTCTGTGGTAGATGTAGTTTGATCAGGAATATAGAATTGATTAACAGCATCTACTGTTCTACCTACTAAGAATGAGGATTTAGCAGGTCTCTTTGTGAAAGTAACTTTTTCTCCACCTTTAAATGAATGTGATGGTAGATAAATGCTTTGTGGTGGAACATTAATTGACTTTGTAGACTCTCCTATAGCATAATCAATAACACTTCCTGATGTAGTACCAATACCAACTGATAGAGTTCCATTAAAATGCTCAATCAAATTAAGATCAGAATTAAATGGAGTTGTCTTAACTGGAATACTAATCTTTGTATTCAATACATCAATTTGGGATCCAAGAGTATGAGCAATACCTGATGAAGGTCTGAATACCCTAATAATAGATCCTACCTTATAAAGATTCAATACCTTCAGTACTTCATCACCTACTCTAAGAGATCCACCAATTGAAACTGTATTTGGTATGTAATTAACGTAGATATCTTCAGTAATACCAGCACTGTTATTATTGAGTGACATTGTTTTTGCCAATCCAATAACATCTGTACTAACACCTACACTAAATGAATTGTTTAACTTATAATTTGCGGTACTTAAACCAGATACTAATACAGTATCCTGATCATTTAATTCTATATTTGGTAAATGATGAGCAGTAACAGTAGTTTCATCATGCCAAACAAATACTGCTTTATCAAATGAAGTTAATTCTGTATTGATACTAGAAACTCCTATACCGACGATTTCATCAACTTGTCCTCTAGCACCCACACCATTAGTGCCGTCATCATCAAATACTGTGAAATCACCAATCTTATAGTTATCACCACCGTCTAGAATTTGGAAGGTATCAACAACACCTCTAGTTACAGATTCAACAATAGATTTCTGCTTAATTGCCTCATTTGACTCTATAATAAAATCATTATCAGCAAACTGATCATTTACCTTATATGGGAATGTATTTCTAGAAAGATTGGAGTTATTAAAATCAAATGATTGATCTAATATAGTGTTCTCTTGAATATAAGGTAATCTATATGTTGGACCAATAAAATATGGATATAGTGGATTGTCATTATCGTCTCTAGTCGCAAAGTATGCGTATATTCCATCTGGAAATTCTGGAGTCTTACAAAATCTTCCATTATGAATATCTAAATCACCCGATCCATCATAAACATTATCTTCAATAAAGAACTTAGAAGGATATTCTGCTGTAGATGGTCTATCAAGATATGAAGTATTAACACTAAAACTAGACTCCATTCTCTTAATTCCAGAGTTAATGTCGTTAGGATCTTTATAAGCAAAAGGTCCATATATTGGATTACCATCATATGCCCATCCAATTAATGCTGAGTGTGTTCCTACTCCAGCATTAGTAACGCCTCCAATATCATTAAGTGATTCTGCTATATCTTGATCATAAGCATGAATACTATATTGTAATAGATCTTTATTAAGATTTTCAAGATGGTTTACACCTTGCCATTGAAAATTGTCGATAGATAGTTTTCTTATTTTGGCATTCAATAATCCATTCTTACCCCTAGATTCTACAAATATATTCGTATCTGTAGAATATCCAATACCAGGATTAATTACAATAATATCATCTAATTGACCCAATTCATTAATTATTGGTTTTAATTGTACACCATTACCAGTTGATCCAGATTCAACTACATTAAGTTTTGGTAGTGAGAAATATTCTTTTCCCTTATTAACTACAAAAGCATCAATAATTTTTCCACCTTCAACTATTGGTCTTACTTCAGCAGTTCTTCCATTTTGTATTGTTACCTGTGGATTAAAATAATGTCCAGCAATTGTTGATCCATATTTACTACCTTCATCATATAGATAAGCACCAATTATCTCACCAGTAACAATTGGAGTAAATGTAAATGACCCAGTAACTGATGAAGCAAATGATACTTTAGCATCTACTTTTATATCTGGATATTTAAATACCTGATAACCAGTACCAGTAGAATTTAATCCAACATAATTACGTCTTTCATAATTTACAATGGATGTTCCACCTATTCCTGCATCAGCTAATCTAAACGAATCATCATTTAATTTAATAACCTTGTATGAATGAGTACTATCTAATCCCTGAATTGCTTTTGGTTGAGTAGACCCTATTCCGACCATAGTAGAATATTCTACTAAATCACCATCTCTAAATCCATGATTAGTAAAATTGACACTATCAAAAGAAGTTGAAATACCTGAAGGAGTTACTGGTAATTTTCTATATTGGAAATCATGCCCAGAATTTAATACATTAATTTTTCTTAGAGTATTTCTAGATTCTGTTCTAAACTTATGGAAACCAGCAGCACTTGTTGCGGTAGAAAATCCTATGGTATTAATACCAGTGACACCAAACATGGCATCTGCTTCAGTTTTAAATAAGAATATCCTCTTTGGATTAATAACCTTGACAAAGTAAGGTGCTCCATTCACTAAAAATTCGGTAATGGTAGTACTAACTTCTTTAAATTTGGTGATTCCTACAGAATCTTGTCCATTACTATTATAAAAAACTTTTTGACCATCAACAAAATTATGATCAGATTTGAAGGTTATTGTCTCTTCTTGTATATCCAAACCACCTGAGAAAAATATATCTCTACTATCAAACTGAACTTCCCTAAATCTTGGTCCAGTTATTGGTTCCAATAAACAATCCTTACCATTACCACCAGTCAAACTTACGGATAAAACCTTATCAATATCAAATTCTTGAGCATCTACAATAATTTCTTTAACAGATCCTTTAATAATTGGTTCAGCATAAGCATTTGTGCCATTAGAATTTATAGGTTCTTCTATCGATAATCTTGGTGGATTAACAATATCATATTCAATACCACCATTATACACATCAATAGAGGTCAAAGGACCATATGACATGCTTTCATTTGCTATAGTTGATCTTATCTGTACACCATCTATTAAAATACCAACGTCATTTATCGGTATATCTTTCTCTGTACTAACACTTAAATCCTGAGATAGTGGGAATTTTCTTAAAATTCTGTTTTCATATAATTGTCGTTGATAATGATCTTTAAGAATAAAAGTATGAACGTGCGTACCACCTACACCAATTGGATCATTCCAAGTAACACTACTAGCACTACCAACAGCACTAATAGAATTATATAAACTTATAGTTTTTCTATCAGAACCTTCAGGAATACTTACATAATAAGTTTCACCATCATCTAAACCATTAAATGGAATCCCAACATTACCTGCGGAATCTCTTACCTGATAAATGATATCATTACCCGTAATAAATTTTGTAGCGGTTTCTAATTTAAACGCACTAAAGTCATAGAGTAATCCACTAATAGGATCTATTTGAGTAGCATTAGTAGAAGCAGCACCAATTTGTTGATCTTGAATACTACTTAAACCATGATTTGGGTAATGAAGTTCTGATATAAACTGTTCTAATTTAAGTGTACGACTTGGTAATGAGTTAGAAGCAACATATCCATCCTTATTACCATCTACATAAACGTTCAATATATCTGAGATAACATCACTATTTGATGCTCCAATACCAATTGAAGTTCCAGGTGTTGTTACTGAATTGGTAGTTTTTGCTTTATTTAAATTTCTTCTTAAATCATAATCAGCACCTGAGTTTGGTTCTCCAGAAATAAATTGAAGTCCATCTAAAGTAATTATATTAGAAGAATCAACTCTCTTAACAATACCACCACCAACTATTGACATGGTGTTTCTTCTTAAGAAACTAACATTATCTCCTACTTTCAAACTTGATTTGTCAATATTACTTAATAGAGTAAATGATGTTTGTCCAGATTGAATACTAGAAACTTGATATCTAGAACTAGTATTGTAAATCCAACTATTAGCAAAAACTTCCTTATATGATTGAGTAGTCTCTGGTGTGTTTAGTATAACTTCACCAACATTCTGTATAGAAATTTCTTCAAGTTCAGAAACTAATGATATATCTTCACTAGGAACAAATTTAGATATAACACCAGTGATTCTTAATTCGCATTTTTTGGATACCTCTCCATTTTCATATCCAAAAATATTATCACTAGTTCTTATACTATTTCCTTGATCAATATCAACAGTAACACCAGAACAACCAAAGAACTGATTTATGGATTTATTAGTATAAGTAATAATATTGCTTTGATTCTCGGCAATAAGAGATCCTGTATTCTCAAATCCAATAGTAGAATCTACAGATATAATAGAAGATCCAATTGAAACTGATTCTAAAACTTTAGATTTAGATTGAATATTGAATGTTCCTTGTATTGTGTCTCTATCATCAAACCCAACAAATAGAGATAGTTGATAATATACTTTACCTTCTCTTGTTATAATTTCAACTTCAGATACAGAAGCATTAGTCTGTAGATCTGATGATTTGAATATTGTTTGTCCTATTAAATTATACGGATCACCAGAAATTGCTTCAACAACAACAATCTCTCTACGAATAAATTCAGCACTTGATGGTTTTATTAAACGTTCTTCAAGATCTAATACCTTTGCTTCAACTCCATATAGTAATTTAAATAATATTAATATAGATTCTTGAATACCTTTCGATTGATAGAAAGATCTAGCATTCTTTAAAAAATTACCTACATCAATACCAGGAGCAAAATCTTCATCCTCTAAACCAGGTAAAAAGGTCTTTTTAATTTTTTTATAAAATTCCTGTAAGAATAATACACTAAGATTGGTAATTGTAGAACTTATAGCATGACTAGAAGCACTACTATCCTCAAAAATTAGAGATTGGCTATTAACATCAAGCAATGAAGATGATATACCTACATTATATCCAGTTACACCACTAAATCCACGGATACATCCAGTAAAGGTGGTATCAGTTTTTTCCGTATATGTGATTATTTCATCATTTACCTTTAATAAACCATAAGACTTAGGAAATCCTTTGGTTGTAGGAACAGTTATAGTTGTATCTGTACTGTTAATACTCACAGATAATGAAGTTGTTCCAATAATAACTTCAGGAACTAAATTATCAACTTTTAAATATCTATCAAGATTGTTGATTAAATCAAGAGAACCACCTTGATATTCATCAGAAAGATAATATTGTTGTAAAAAATCTGTAGTTAATGGAAAATCAGATACCACGAATTCTGGTAGCTGACTCTCAACTATTTTATTTACTTGTACCCTTTTATCAAATTCCAGACTCATTCGTTATTTCCTCTCGATTGCTCCATTTGAGTAACTAGATGTATAGTAATCTCTTGAAAATACAACTCCTGAAACATCTTCACCTGATGCGATTACGTCTTTAACCATATTTATCCTACTATTTGAAACGTCAAAACTTAAGTATAAATCCTTCAAACCAATTACATCATTAGACTCTGGGAACGCTTGTATCTCAATTAGATCATTAGCAGCGACTGTAGATGTAATATTAACAGTATTGATAATAATTTCACCTTTTTTATAATCAATTGTACCAACATCTTTTGCTACAATTTTTATTTCATTCTTATCATCCTTAGATACAATACATATAACACCTTTTTTACTTCCGTCTAAATCACCTATGGCATTTTTATTTGGAATATCTGTTAGAAAAACAGTTTTAGCGTAACCAGAAATATTGAATCCAGTGCTCTTAATATTAAATCCTGCTTGATTGATGTAGAAACGATTTCCAAAGCATAATTCATATTGAGCAAATTGATTAGTCAATACCTTCATGTCTCTTCTAATCACCACCTTTGTGATATTTGAAGTAATAGCATTGTTAGTTCTATCAATAAGTTGATTTATCTTACTGTATTTGAATCTGCCACCAAACTTGTTTATTTCAACATTACTACCATAACTTTGAAGATTTTGAATAATCTGAGTTCTTAAGGCATTCGCATTACTAAACTGAGATGTATTAAAATAAACAGTTGAATCTATTTCAACATATAGCATCTTGAGGTCAACTATTTCTGAGTTTATACCAGCGATAGCGTAACTTTTCAAATTGTTCTTGATTTGCTGCTTATCAAAATCAGAAACAAAAGTACCATTTTTAGGTTTGATACTTATCTGAACTTTACCAAATTGTGGTGGATCTAATTCTTCACCACCAACGACAGCAACTGATTCTGTCATGGGGTATATTGTTTGTATTATTGCCTCATAATCTCTTGGAGTAACCGCCCTGTACTGTGCGGAATACAGTCTAGGAGCCAAATACTTGATTGATGATAAATCTTCGTTCTCAGCACCGTTTGAGGCACGATTAACGGTAGTTATTGTTACTGTATTTGATGGTTTTACTGGTACAAAAGATTCAACACCAGTATTACTAACCTTTTTAGTATCAAAGGTTCCTTGGAACTCAAATAAACCAGTTGTTCCTGCTTTTCCACCTGCACCATTTCCTTCTGGACCATCAGTTACAATATAACGTACTCTAATCTCATCACCAGTTTCTAATTTTTGACCAAAGAAACCATCCCCAAATAAAACTTCAACTTTTTCATCTTGAACTTCTTGAATTAGATAAATTTTTGAATCTTTGCCCAAATTTAAGATATTATCAACTTTTTTCCATTCTTCACCAAAAATATTTGCCGCATTGGTCTTTTTAACGAATACTGATATTGTTGAGGTGTCAATATTAGCGTTATCTAAGATAAATCTTTGATCTTGAGCAGTATTTACCAGAAAGGTTGATTCTAAAGTTGTTCCTTGTAAAACATGAATAGGATCTTCAGTAGATCCGAAGGTTGCCACTCTTTTTCCAGTACCTGTTGTATGTACAAGTGCTGTAATTGCTCTTGATATTGAAAATCTAAAAATTGATTCGTTTGAAGCACCTACACAGACTATTCCTGGTTTTAAAATCAATTGATTTATATCATTTGAGGTATCTGTAATCTCAACATCAAAAGAAATAGATGCTCTTGCTGCTGTTCTGGATCTAGGCACATATCCAATGTTACGTGCTAGTGATATTACATTCTCTCTTACAGTTGCAGAATCTAAAAATGACTCATTTGCCACTAAATTAGCATTAAATGAGTTAATATACGTATTATATGCTAAAGTATCAATTAAAACTGAGAAATTTGAACCTTCAAAGTCAAAATCCGTAAAATTTGAGTTTGATTTAAGGTGATTTCTTATTTGAGTCTTAATTTGATCAAAATCTAAATTAGTAAATTGGGTAAATGGCATTATTTTATCTAGTAGGTTCCAATATGAATGTAAATTGTTGACGAGGACGTTCTAATCCAACAATATCAAAAAAGATTGTTACTTCAAACGCATTTAAATCGGGTTTTCCATTAACAATAGTCTTTACATTACCTACTCTTGGTTCAAAGTTCTCAATTGTAGTTGTAATTTGATCTCTGATGACTATACTTGTTGATTGTGTATAGTTTTCAAATAATGACCCTCGTATATTAGTACCTAAAAGAGTGTTAAAGAACCTTTCTCTAGGTATTGTTTCAACTAAATTCCTAACTGACCTAGCAATAGCACGTTCATTCATCAAGACAGGCATGTCTTTTGTTATAGGATGTGGTTTAAATGACAAACTAATGTCTTTAAATCCTCTAGATGTACGTACCGTAGCCATTAAGGGTGGAATCTATAGTATTTCCTCCCTTTATTTATACCTATTCTCGAAAACTAAAAGAATTTGATGGAAATTCTTCAATCCAACCATTCATTATATACTTATCACCATCTAAAGGTGGATTTCCACGGTGGGTATGTGTCCAACCAGCAGGAAAAATGATGAATTTACCTGCTTTAGGAGTTATTCTACAACTTTGATATAAAAATTCTGTTTCTCCACCTTCAAATCCATCATTTAAGTACATTAGAATTACTAATTTGCGATACGGATCACTTGCTTCACTATCGTGATGCCATGTATGATACCCTTCACATGGTGATGTCTTTTGTAATTTACAATATTTGTACTCAAATTGTCTTGTTTTTAGTATTTCATACGTTTCCATGTAGTGACGTAGTGCTCCCATCACTATTTGATGCCATTCTTGAGCAATTGGCACTGTATTATGGTAAATATTAATCTCTTCATGTAGTATTTTATTCATGAATAATTGATCATCCTTCACTACACCCGTATTTCTTCTGGAAACCATTCCAGCATTAACAGATCTCATATTATCAAAGAACGTAATAAACTTATTACAATCAAAATTACATTGATATTCTGATATAAAGTTATTATGATTTACATGATCGGTAATAGTTGGTTCAGTCATCCTATTTCATATTCTTGAGTAGTTTTAAATTCTTCAATCCATCCAGTAGCAATATACTTTATTCCTTCTAAGGGTGGATTTCCACGGTGGGTATGTGTCCAACCAGCAGGAAATATAACTAACTTTCCTTTTTCTGGTTTAATACGAGTAGAATGATATAAAAATTCTGTTTCTCCACCTTCAAAATTATCGTTTAGATAGAGTATCGTTACAAACTTACGATTAGGGTCTATTGGATCTCTATCATGATGCCATGAATGAAAACCTTGGCATGGGGCAGTCTTTTGTATTTTACAACTTATATTCTCAAGTCTAGTATTACTTAAAGAATATTGATCCATATACTCAGTAAGACAATCGTTATTTACATTCACCCATTTAGATAAAATAAAATTGGTGTATGAAGTAAGAGATTCGATACCCAATACTTCATCAGCACCAATTAGTTCATGTAAAAATGATTGTTCGTCCTTTACAGTTCCTTGACTTCTAGGACTTTTTATAGCAATGTTTTCATGAAATTCAATAAAATCATCACAATTTATATCAGTGTAAAACTCCGATATAAAGTTATCATTCACTTACCTTGCCCTCTAGTTCTTTTCTTTGCCCTATTACGAGAAGTAGAAGCGTACTTTGTATGCTTACCATTTCCTTGACGAGTTTTTTTCGGTTTTGATTCTACTGTTTCAACACCGTTAGCATTAAACATTTTTGCCATAATTAATCTTCAATAAATTCAGTTTTAATATGAGAAGGATCTGGTGTTCCATCAATATAGAAATCCTGTGCCAAATCCTCCATAGTGTTAAAATATTCATCTTGAGAGAGATTTTCATGAACAATCTTACCATCAATTAGAATATTATAACGAGTCATTAGATTACCCTTGTCTTCTCATGACCGACTCGAACTCTTGGATCACACCAGATCTCAAACCCTGCTTCCTTCGCATCTAGGCAGAATGAAACATCCTCTCCGCACATATCTTGTACTTCACCCGATTCAAAGATTTGCATCTTTGGAGCAAACCAAGGATAAGGCATACCTTCATGTTCAAAGACACCATTCTTAATTAATAACCATCCAAACCCTGTGTAATCCACAGTAAATGGTTTCTTTCTTTTCGAGATGCTTTCGACGGTTTCGTGATTCATCACTCCTCCATTGGTGCGGAAATCATCCTCTTCGAGCCAATGTGCTACCGAGGTGGTTTTGCCGTCTTCTGTACAATACCAACCACCAGCAAGATCCTGATCCATTAGAACTAATTGCCAGAACTTCTCAGTGTTGAAAACAATATCACTATCAATCCATAACTGATAATCATATTGTAACTTACCGTCCCAAGGTTTCTGATCTGGTCCTCTTAATACATTCGCTCCAAGGCACTTACACCGAGCGAAGTTGACCATAGAGGAATAATCCTGAGAGATCTGTATCGAAGCCTGTGCCTGTACAAGATCGAAGCATAACTGTACAAAACTTTTTAAAAATTGATATGAAACTCCACGACCTGGTAGACAGAATACTACTGTCTTACCTTTAATGAGTTCTTTTGCTTTATCATAATCCCACTCTGCTTCTTTTTTTACCACAGGGGATTTCGCTTTAACTGTAAATCCTTTAGACATAACCTACGTAATGTTATAACCATATTATATCTCATTATGTAGTCTAAGTCAACTTACTTATAGGTTACGGATATCAACATCCTATACTTTGTATCAGTAGGTGTTGAGCTACTGTGTTTAACTGAACCGTCAAAAAGCAACAACCGATTTTTTATACTTTCAACCCTCTCACCTGTTTCAAATTCAGTAAATCCATTATTAGTATTCATATAGAGTAATGCTGTAGTACATGATTCATCCATGTCTACATGCCTAGAATGTATAATTTGCTTTCCTTGATTTACATACATCAATACTCTTGATCTGTGTAAACACTTAATATCTAATCCTCTCAGAAAAGGTAAGAAGTACTGATGGGTGCTTGGATTTACAACATCCATATAATCATACATGGGATGTACAAAATAATAATTGTTTATATCTTCTTCTTCTTGATCAGTCTCTGCAGCGACATTTCTCTGAAAATTCCATTGCCACATTGTTTGATTTGTCATCATCCCATATAGATGATTAAAATATTCTTCTTCTAAGTAGTCTTCAATAACTTGCATCTTCTGCTATACCATTATCAAGTTCAATTTGTTCATAAGTTAATTCATCTCTAAAATATGACTGATATATTCTTCCCCATATAATATTAAATTCATACTCATCAAGATCTTTGAAGAGACACTCTCCTCTTAGATATATGTGATATGTACTAATCCTCTGATTCTGTAATGATGAGTTCATCGCCATCTGTTTTAAAGGTTACTTCTGTGTCTTCGTACCAACCTTGATCATTTATAACCCACTCTGGTATTCTTAGTAGGTATTCTCCTGTTGCGGTATCAATCTCTATGGGGCGTTTTTGATTTGGGATATTTTTTTGCATACTGTGGATTTGATTTTTCCATTATATATCACTTTTGAATTATTCGCAAGTCAACCCTGTGGGGATTTTTTAACAGCGAAAAAAAATTTGAAGTTTCATGGAATATTGTTCTCGCTTTCGTAACACTTTGTAGGTTAGGGTAGTTATCGGTTTTTAAACGGGGGGGCGGACCGCCCGACCCCCTGCTGATACACGAACCCACGAATGGTGTGCCACCTCACCAACTGGCATACGTCTACTTTTGTGAGACGTACTCCTGCTGTTTTGGGACTGCCACGCCATAACGCCCACCTGTTCGGGTTGCCCATTTGTGTACTGCTTTGCCGTGTGCCACTGGTAGTTTTGTCACATGGTAAGTTTTACCGTTTAGCGAAATTGTTCTTTTTTTCATTTTTTTGGGATTTAGGGAAAAGGACACGAAAAAAGACAGGCATTAGTGCCTGTCGGATACGTTATAATACGAAGGGGTAGGAGGGGCAGGACGAAGACCAGCACGAACTTGATCTGCTTCGTATGCCTCTAGCAACTCCTTTGCGACCATGCTCTTACAGAACTGAACCATATTAGGGGAGCAGTAGTAACCGTTGCCTGTGATGTGTGTTTTGTTTGTCATGTGCTTATACTAGGATGGGAAAGGGGTATTGTCTACCCCCTGAGTGGACAGTTTGCCTACTGTCCATTTCTGTACGAACCCATTAGGCATTTTCCGTACCATACTTCGGCGTATCCGTACTCTTCGGATAAACCAAGGCATAAACCCCAACACTCATCTAACTTCTTTTTGATTGTATTCTCAAAAGGAGCAGAAGGGCATACAACTGTGTATGGGAAAGAAGGATTGAAAGCGGTTTGATTAAAATTGTTCATATAATCAGTATAGCAAAAAAAAGACCCCTGTGAAGGGGTCAAATCTTAAGAAATTCAGGAGACTACTTTGTCCCATGTTTTGTCGAAGAGATCGGGGTCTGAATCCTGTTCGTTCTCTTCGTCGTCGTGATAGAGATCTAAAGAGGCAACAGTTGAGAAGAGGTCTGAGATAAGACGGAGTTCTTCTGAAGTGAAAGTGATTGTTTTTTCCATACCTTTATAATACCATTAAAAAGACCCCTGTGAAGGGGTCAAATGTTAAGAAATTCAGGAGAATAATGGTCTCATGTAATCTTTGAATTCTTCACACATTGCACGTGCTAGGATTTCTAACTGCTTAGGGTCTGAATTGTTCCCATCGGCAACCAATTCGTCATAACAGGCAGAAGTAATACCAGAATCAGTGATATCGTATTCATGGAGTTTGACATGTTTAAAAA
>Ga0208157_1000719_pt1 | contig 16958 bp, 16 predicted proteins | sample 5_EtaG_FD_184077 | JGI IMG/M metagenome (GOLD analysis project Ga0208157, IMG submission 184077) | Marine viral communities from the Subarctic Pacific Ocean - 5_ETSP_OMZ_AT15132 metaG (SPAdes) (version 2) | ecosystem: Environmental > Aquatic > Marine > Oceanic | place: Pacific Ocean | collected...
GTCAACTCTCCTCTGGATAACGCCACCACCTGATCCTGACGAGACAAACGGCCCTACCATTAGGTGGGGCCACCTTCTTTTTGGCATGGCATACGGCACTCCTAAAAAGCTGACCACCCGGCAAAAAGCCGCGATGGAACGCCATGCAGAGCATCACACCAAAAAACACATGGCCGAGATGCGCCGTTTGATGAAGGCTGGTAAGACCTTCACGGAAGCGCATAAAATGGCAATGAAAAAGGTAGGGAAGTAAGCCGTGGCTGCAACGATCAACGCTACTCTCAGCAGCGCTTCAGCCAACAGCTACGTGACCTTGGCTGAAGCCGACGCATATTTTGAGACCGTTCCAAGCAGCACGCAGTGGGACAACAAGCAAGATGACAAAAAAAATCGTGCATTGATTTCAGCCACCCGCTGGATCGACACGTTGAATTTTTATGGTGATCGTTGCGATGCAGACCAAGCTTTGAGCTGGCCTCGCAATAATTATCATGTTGATCGGGTAGAGCTAGTTTGCACAGCCATCCCCAACGACATCAAGTATGCAGCGTTCGAGTTGGCGAATGCTTTAGCCAATGACACGGACTCAATTACAGGGACTACCGGCGATACGGGGCTATACGAGTCCGTCAAGCTCGGCGAGATGGAAGTCAAGTACAACACTTCTAGCCAGGCTACGGGAACCGTCAATAATGTCTTTGATGTTTATCCTTGGCTCCAGTCTTACCTTGGCGCTTATTGCCTTGGTGGGAGCGGCAGCTACCAGATCCGCACCGTAAGAGGTTGACATGGCTGGAGCGTTAGACACTCTTTTCAAGAACGTCGCCAAGTCGGTTGTTGCCGATCTAGGCAAGTCTTTTGATCACACGATTACTTATACGGTCAAAACATCTCCTAATTACAACGTTGCCACCGGAGCGTTGACGACGACTGACACGACATATTCGATTGACGTGCCAGTTGAATTTATTGATTCTACGGAGGAGCAGGAAGGGCAAGAACAGCGCAAAGCAAAGCTGTATGTGACTCCTGATTTAATTGGTGATGGTCAGCCTACTTTTGAAGATACGGTTACGTTGAAATATGCGGGTTCTGATCGAATTGCTCAGATCGTGGATATTCGCACGTACAAAGGAGGCCAAGAGTATTTGTATATTCTTGAGGTGCTGTTCTAATGGCAAAACGTGGCATTGGGCAGATTGTGACTGACCTTGAGCAGCAGCTCAACAGTGATTTCAATGCATTGATTGGCCTTGCTGTCGAAGGTTTGTCTTCTGACATAAGCCCAGTGGATACAGGGTTTTTTGCATCCAGCTGGAAAGCATCTACGCAAAGGCCACAAGCAAAAGATGAAAAGACTGAGCCTTGGTCAACGTATAAGCAAGGTTCAAACCAAAAAACAATTAAACCGCGTCATCCAGTGCCTGAGTTTAATTACAAGAGACAACCAACTGTTTATATCGGAAATACAGCTGTATATGCCTTGCAAGCATTTGCTTCGCCTAAATCAGGCATTCCACAGTTTGTTCAGGGTGAAATGCGAGATTTGGTAAACAGTACATTCCAAGAAAAAAGAGCGGGTAGGATTTTTGCTGCTACTGGTCAGCGGTCGGTCGCACCTGTCGGCTATGAACAACTTGGTGGTTAAGCCATGACTCTTGTAAATGCTCGCGCTGCTTTTGAAAAGGCAGTCACTGACGCTGTTACAGACGCTGATAACACAGTGCTAATGGTGTATGACAACGTTCGTTTCACTACTCCTGGCAAGAGTAAAAAATACGTTGTCATGAGCGTCAATTTCAACCGTTCAACGCTGCAGAATCAAGGTGCAGCCTCTGACTATTACAGCGGCGTGATCCAATGCAACGTCTACGTCCCAAAATCAGCTGGAACGTCGGTGCTGTCTGCGATTAGCGAATCTGTTATTGATGGTCTGACCTCAGTAAACGCTACTGGCTATACAGATACGTTTAGCGTTTCTCCAAGGGTTATGGACGTCACAGGCCCAAGCCCTATTGAGCTAGAAGACCGAGCGCATTTTCTGGGCATTATTTCTTGTCAATTTACTGCAGTCGTGTAGTATATTGATCGAAACGGCATTGATTTATGCGGGCCACCGAACTGCTTCGGAACAAGTTTGGCGTTAGCCAGCTGTATAAGTACGAGGTAAAAGAAGGCGACGAGGTGGTGCTTGAGGTGTTTTGGCACCCGCTTACTATTGATGAGCGCGAGTCGATTCAGAAAAAAGTTGATGCTGCTGAAAGCAAGGACTTTGCTTTGGGCCTGATGGTCGAAAAAGCTTTAGATGAAGACGGTCGCCGTATGTTCCAGGACGGCGAAGTGGCTGCTCTTAAGAGGACCGTGGCTGCTTCTGTCCTCCAAGAGATTCAGCTTGCCATGCTGAACTCTGGAACGGAGCACAAGGTGGAGGAAGCGAAAGCAGACCTCAAAAGCAAGTAACGACTGGTATTTTATTTTCTTCTTGGCGAAAGAGCTGGGCATGACGGTTGCTCAGCTTTCGCGTGATTTGACGCAAGAAGAGCTGGTCGGCTGGGCTGCTTACTTCGAGTTGCATAACGAGCAGCAAGAGAAAGCGATCCAGAACGCTAAGGCAGGCAAAGGGGCGCGAACGATGGGTGGGCGGTAGACTGGAGCGCAAGGCTCTACGTGTTTCGCTGTGGCTAATTACAACGTAGATATTGAGCTGGCCATAAGAGGCTCAGAAAAAGCTGCACAACAAATAAAAAAACTTGAAAAAGCAATTAATGATATACAGAGAAAAGCAGCTGTAGATTTGGGTGGCCAAGTTCGGTTAAAAGGCGAACAAAGACTGTTACGTGAAAAAATTAAAAATTTTCAAATATCGCGACAAGAGTTAAAAAATAGTCAAGAAATAGCCCGGTTAACAAGCCAACGTATAAAAGGGTTAAGCCAGTACGCTAGCACTATTGGTCCGCAAGTTGATCGGATTGCTCAAGCGCAAAAACGCGCTGCTCAGGAACAAATTCAAAGTCAACAAAGATATAACAAATTAGTAGATGAAACTTTGGCTAAGTTATCTCGTATAGCCGAAGTTAATAGAAAAGCAAGTCAGTACGCTAGCCCAATTGGACCGCCAAGGGGAGGCGTAACCCAGTATCTAGGCCCAATAGGCCCTGGAGCGGCTAGTCAGGCAAATGTGCCTCAAGGCCCTTTTAGTCCTTTACCTAGCAGACCAAGGCGCAGGGCTGGAGCGGGTGGCCCTGGCGGCGGGCTTGCGGCAGGCATTGGCTTCCCACTGTTGTTTGGGAGTGGTCCGGCCTCAACTCTTGGTGGAGCGGGGGGAAGCGCATTTGGCTTTGGCGGTCAGATATTAGGAAGTGCTCTTGGCGGACAGCTCGATCAACTGCAAGAAAGGGCAAATAATCTTGCAAAGGCTTTAAGAGGCGTAGGTAGCATATTTGACGCTTTAGAGGCCACTGTAGGCGGTGTTGACGATGAGACTAAGCGTTACATCCAAAACTTAGAAAACAGTGGTCAAAAAACAAAAGCTGCTGCACTGGCAGCGGATGTATTGGCTGAAAAAATAGGGGTAAAAAACGCTGAAGCATTTATAAGCGCTGGGCAGGCTGCTGATGGCGCGTCCGAAGCCCTTAAAAATGTAGGGACTGTCCTTGTATCGCTTTCGGAAAGATTTAGAAGAGCAGGTGAAAATCCTACGGGTTTGACGCCTAACGGCGTTTTAGATTTGTTGCCGCCTCAGTTTAGGCCAGCCCCGCCTACGCCAATTGAAGACACGCCAGAGTTTAAAAACAGAACAACAGACCTTAAAACAGCTCTTGAATTAGAAAAACTGCTGACCGCAGAGAAAAAAGCACAAGGAGGCGTAGACGAAAAAGCAATTGCTCTAGCGTCTGAAGCTGTAGTTAAAAAGCAGGCTCAAATAGAAAAAGATTTAATAGCTCGTGATTTAAAAGATAAAAAAATAGATAAAGAGCAAGAGGTTTTAAAAATTGCAGCGGTGCAAGAGCGCTTGGATCAAAGACTGTTGGATATTGCTGAGAGAAGACTTAATGCAGCAGAGCGCAAAAGAAAAGAAGATGAGGCCGATGCAAGAAGAGCTGAACGCGAAAGGAGGCAGAGAGAGCGCGATTTACAGCGGCGTGAAGACAAAGAAAATCAAACTTTAAAAACAATCAATTCGTTAATTATTTCAAACAACGAGATTGGACTGCAGTCTGTTCAAATAGCGCATGGGGAAGAAGTGGCTCTTGAGCAGCAAGCCGCTTCGCTGTTTGAAAAGTTCCGCATTTTGGAGAAAAACGTAGAACTTTCAACAGAAGATGCAAGAGTCAAGGATTTGCAATTGCAAAAACTTAATTTGCAAAAACAGTTAGAAAGCAGTCAAATTAGCTCTAAGCAAAGAAGTTTACAGGTTGAAAAAGCTATAACCGCAGAAAAGCAAAAGCAAACGCTTGCTGCGATTGGAACTGATATTGGTCGCCAAATACAAGATGCAAACTTCAGGTCTACAGGCGATAGCGCTCAAGATACTGAAATCGCTTTACGAATCAACCAAATTCGCAGGCAAGAAGACGCTACAACCCGACTGACTAACGCAATAAAAGAGCAGCAAATAATTATCAATAATCCGCCTAATGCAGACGCGGCAATGAGGGCGGAAGAGCAGCGTCAAAGTTTGCAGGACCAGCTTGACCTTTACAATCAGCTTCTGCCCCAGTTAGACGCAGCCGAGCAGGCTCAACTTAAGTTTAATCAAGCGCTCGAAGCGGCCAAGCCATTCGCGGACGCATTTACCAGCGGTTTGCTCGATGGAATGGTTGCTGTTGTCGATGGAACGAAAACAGCGGAGCAAGCCTTCGCTGATTTCTTAAACAGCATTGCGAAGATGCTGCTGCAAACAGCGCAGCAGATGATTGCCCAATACATCGCGTTGGGAGTCGCTCGCATGTTTGCTGGCGTTCCATCAGCCAGCTCAGGCACTGACACTTCCTTTATGGGTGGCAGTTTTAACCCGCTTAATTTTGTAGCTGGGCCATTTAGCCAGTACGGCACCAGAGCGCTTGGTGGTTCGGTCACTGGCAACCGGCCTTATTTAGTTGGAGAGCGTGGGCCTGAACTGTTCGTTCCAGGCGCTCAAGGCAACATTGTCCCGAACAATGCAATGGGCAGCGCTAGCGTCACCGTGAACGTCGATGCCTCTGGCTCTAGTGTTGAAGGCGATGGCCGTCAAGCAAAACAACTTGGTTCTGCCATTGGAGCGGCAGTGCAGGCAGAATTGATTAAGCAGAAACGTCCAGGCGGCTTGCTCTCAACCTGATGGCTACTTTCCCTTCGATAAACCCAACCTACGGCGCTCGCAAGACCAGCCGACCCAAAGTGCGTCAAGTGCAATTTGGGGACGGTTATTCGCAGCGGTTGACGTTTGGCTTAAACCAAGACCTGAAAGTTTGGAGTTTGACCTTTGAAGTTTCTGAGACCGATTCGGACATCATTGAAACTTTTCTGGAGGTCAGAGCTGGTACGGGCAAGCCCGCGGATTATTTCACCTGGACACCACCTAACGAAACAGTCTCGTCAAAGTGGATTTGCCTGGAGTGGGACAAAACAATTCCGTATTTAAACCGAGCTACGATTACGGCAACCTTTCAAGAGGTGGCTGATCTGTGAGCGACATTATTCTATTTGACGAGCTGCTTAAAAGTTCACCACACGCGGTTATTGAGCTGTTCCAACTGCATTTGGACGTTAATATCCATGGCAGCGATACAATTTTTTATTTTTACAACGGCGTTGTAATTCAGACTCAATCTGGAGAGATTGTCTATCAAGGGAAAACTTATGCTGCGATTCCTGTTGAAGCCGAAGGATTTGAATACACAGCAGGTCAAACAAGTTTCCCCAGACCAACATTGCGCGTTGGCAACCTGTTTAGTGTTGTCTCAGCGTTGATGCTGAACGTCAATGAGACGACCTTTGGCAATGACCTTACTGGAGCCAAGGTTGTACGAATCAGGACGCTGAGCCGTTTTCTTGATGCGGTGAACTTTACCGGCAACACAAACCCTTACGGCACGCCTTCCGGCGAGCAAATGCCGCAGGAAATTTACTTCGTTAATCGCAAGATCGTTGAAAACCGAGATGTTGTTGAGTTTGAGCTGGCGGCAAAGCTTGACTTAGAAAATATTAAAGCGCCAAAGCGTCAGTGCCTTGCCAATGTTTGTCAGTGGGAATACAAGGGTGGCGCTGATGGAACAAGAGATGGTTGCACTTGGCGCCCAGGAACGACGCATGACGCAAGGTTCTATGACGAAAACGACAACTTGCTTGGTTCTTCGGCCGCTACGAGTTTTACCTACAGCACAGGCGATGAAATTCTTGCCAGTGGCGCCTCGTTGACTGCTGGCCAGTTCTTGACCTCAAGCAATGGTTGGTATCGAGCGCAGTTTGGAAACAACGGCGATTTCTTCATTTACGCCAAGAATCAAGACCCAAACAACATTCAAGAAGTCAGGTGGCGTACAGCCACTTCAGGGAGAGGTGGGACCAGCGTCAAGATGGGTGCAAATGGCGATCTGTTCATTACAGACGGAACAACCTCACATTGGAACTCAGGCACGTCATTTACTGGGACACCTTCTACTGTTCGGTGGGATAGTTATTTGCCTGAAGGTGTTGGCGGCAGACACGCAAGTTTTTACCACGAGATTTTTGGTGATGCGGATGACTACACGGATGACACCGTTGTTCATACGCATGATGAAACATTTACGCTCAACGATGGGCGAACTATTGAGTTGCGTCTTTCTGCAAAAAGCAAAGCTCTGCCCGCAGGTGATGCAAATTTGGGTTTAGGGGTTTTGCGCCGCTGGGAGTCTGTATCTGGAAATGCGTTTTCTGCGCCAGCTACGGTGCAAAGCTCATCAGGCCACTTTTTTGCGAATGAAACAATTACGGTTAGCCTCGAAACTACTTCTTCGGGCGCAAATCGCAACCCTTTCGCTCACCGCACAGATGGACTAGGCGAAAAGTTTCCTATCATCAGCGCCGTTTATACCATCACTGCTGTCACCGATAACTACGCAGGTGCAACAGCGGTACTGCAAAACAACGGTAACCTGCAAATTATTGACACAGCTTCAACGATTTTGTGGCAAAGTTATAGCGGCAAAACTGGCGAGCCACAGATCGTCACTGGCACAGCAAACCCGCTTGATGATGTTTGCGGCAAGCGTCTTAACAGCTGCAAGATCCGTTTTGGGAACACAGCGGACCTGCCGTTTGGTTCTTTCCCTGGCGTTGGTACAACCTTCTCATGAATGAATGGCGTTCTGCTGCGTTCAAGCACGCAAAGGCTGAGGCACCGCGTGAAGCTTGCGGGTTGCTTGTCATTGTCAAAGGCCGTGAGCGTTATTGGCCTTGCAAAAACTTATCGGAGTCACCGGAAGAGCTGTTCATCCTTGATCCAGTGGACTATGCAGCCGCAGAGGATGCCGGGGAAGTAATGGCTGTTGTCCACAGTCATCCGACCACAAGAGCAGAGGCAAGTGAAGCTGACAAGGTTGCGTGCGAAAAAAGCGAGTTGCCTTGGCACATCGTCAGTCTTGTGACTGATGGTTGGTGCGAGATCAAGCCATCTGGCTACAAGCAAGACCTGTTAGGCCGCCAGTGGGTGTGGGGCGTTAGCGATTGCTGGACGCTCGTCCGTGATTGGTGGGCAGAGGATGGGCTGCAATTACGTGACTGGGACAGGCCGCCGCTATCAACTTTCAACGACCAACCGATCTTTGAAGACTGCTGGAAAGAGACTGGCTTTGTTGAGGTCTCGTTCGAGCAGCTGCAAAAAGGCGATGCGCTGCTGATGAACATTGATGGGGCGTTAGGGCTAAACCACTGCGCTGTCTATTTAGGTGAAAACTTGATGATCCACCACTTGCGTGGTCGGTTGAGTTCCAGGGATTTATATGGCGGTTATTATCAGAAGAACACGGGTCGATACCTGCGCCACGAGACGAGGTTTTGACAATGCTGACGACAATCAAGGTTTACGGCAGTCTGGCGAAGTTCCTAGGTCAACGGGTGTTTCGCGCTGCTGTGGATACACCGTTAGAGGCGGTGAGCTTTTTGCGTGCCAACTTTGAAGGTTTGGCAGCCCACATGGCTGGCCATGACTACAAGATTTTGACCGGCACGTTAGAGCTGCAGGCTGGCAGCAACCCTGAGCAGCTGCAATACCCAGCAGGAGAGGGCGAAGCGATCAGCATTGTGCCCGTAGTTGGTGGAGCGGGTGGAGGAGGGACAGGCTCAATTTTGGCTGGTGTCGCGCTCGTAGGATTTTCGCTTGCCTTCCCTGGTATTGGAGCAATTATTGGGGGCAAAGCAATGACTGCTCTTGGTTTGTTTGGCGGCGGTTTGATTTTGAACGGCGTGTCCCAAATGCTTACGCCAACGCCTGAAGTTCCTGTTGGTCCCGGCTCTGCTGGCGATCCAGCCAGCAACCCGTTGAGTTTTTCCGGCATCCAGAACGTAAGCCGTCAAGGCGTTGCTGTTCCGGTGGTGTATGGCGAGACGTTAGTGGGTAGCGTAGTTATATCGTCCGGCATCAATACGCAAGATGACTGATCAGATCATTGGTGCGGGTGGCGGCGGCGGCGGCGGCGGCGGTCAGTCCAGCGCAGGCGGCAGCCAGAAAGTAGCAAAGGATAATCTTGACTCCCGCCAGGTTGCGCGAATCGTTGACCTGTTGAGCGAGGGCGAGATTGAAGGTTTTGCAACACCATCCCGGCTTGGTATTGCCAGGACAAATGCGCGTTACGACCGTGAACTGCTCAAGGATATTTTTTTAAACAATACGTCGATTGTTCGCGCAGGCGCAGATGTAAGCACAGAGGTATCGGAGTCAGACAAAAACTTTAAGCAGTTTGATGTCTCGCCAAGGTATGGCACGGCAGATCAAACACCATTAGATGAAGTTAGCCAAACCATTCAAGAGGAGGTTGCTGTTGGCGTTGTTGTTGCCAACGGAACTCCTGTCACGCGAACGATCACAGACACAAACGTCACTGCTGTTCGTGTAACGCTTAACCTGCCGCAGCTGCAAAGATTTAAAGAGAATGGTGATGTTGTCGGAACGTCTGTTCAATATAAAATTGAAGCTTCATATAACGGCGGGGCCTTTCAAGAAGTCGTAAACGACACAATTAAGGGCCGGACGGTTGACCTGTATCAGCGCAAAAAGTATTTCAACCTTGACACAACACAGTCAAAACCTGTGCAAATTCGCGTTACGCGACTTACTGCAAATGATGATGACCGCACCCCATCAGACGATAATTTTAACTCTGAGCTGACTTGGGCCAGCTTCACTGAGCACACCTTTGCAAGGTTGACCCATAGTCATTCAGCATTGGTCGGTCATGTTATTGACGCAAAGCAGTTCAGCAGGATTCCAGAGCGTCAATATCGGATTCGTGGCATCAAAGTCAAGATCCCAAACAACGCCACTGTTGACGCTGATACCGGGCGGCTGACATATTCCGGCACCTGGAACGGGACCTTTGGTCCGGCAGCTTGGACGACAGATCCGGCTTGGATTTTGTATGACCTGCTTACCTCGCGGCGTTTCGGATTTGGCGATCATATTCTTTATAAAGACATCCAAGGCAACGAAAAAGCACGCCTGAACAAGTTCAACTTCTTTGATTGCTCGCAGTATTGCTCAGCTCTTGTCCCTGATGGTTTTGGTGGGCAAGAGCCGCGATTCTCTTGCAATATCAGCATTCAATCTCAGGCCGAAGCATTTGACCTGATCAACCAAATGGCGTCTGTTTTCAGGGCGCAACCTTATTGGTCGGCAGGCGCTTTGGCGCTGTCGATGGATCGACCGCAAGACCCGGAGCTTATATTTACTCAGTCAAATGTTACTGAGGCAGGTTTCAGCTACAGCGGCAGCAGCGTCAAAACGCGCCACACCTGCGTCAATGTTTCGTATTTAGATCTTGATATTCGGGACACTGCTTACGAGCTAGTTGAAGACGAGGCAGCGATCAGGAAGTTTGGCGTTGTCAAAAAGAACGTCAAAGCCGTTGGCTGCACATCACGCGGTCAAGCCCGTCGTCTTGGCGAATGGATTCTTTATTCAGAAAACCGCGAGACAGAGCTATGCAGCTTCATCACACGTTTGGCTGAGGGCACTAAGGTTCGCCCTGGAATGATCATCAAGGTCTCAGACCCTTTCCGCGCCAACCGATTCCGTGGTGGGCGTGTGAAGTCTGGGTCAACGGCGCAGGTGATCAAGCTGGACCGCACCAAGGATCAGATGTTTCCGAACGGTGCGCCTAGCACCTTCGACTTCAACATCATGCTGCGCGTGGTGGTTGATGTTTATGACCCTGGAACGGATACAACAAAGAACCAAGACGTTGTAAGGCAGGTATCTGTCGGGGATATTGACAGTGCTCAGTGGACTGACGACACCATCACGCTGACAACTTCATTAGAGCGCACACCTGAGCCCAACGCTGTTTTTGCTATTGGTATCAGCACGTTGCGACCAAGCCTGTGGCGCGTTATCAGCGTCACGGAAAACGACGATGCCACGTTCGGTGTGACGGCTCTTGTCCACGAGACCGGCAAATATGACCACGTTGAGCGTGATGTGCCGTTGCAGGCGCGTGAAGTTACAGCACTTGATAATCCTGCCGCTGAACCGACAAACCTTACAGCCAGTGAGCTGCTGTATGAGGCAAACGGTCAGGTGTTCTCCAAAATCATTCTCAGCTGGCAACCTGGAACTGATACAGCCCGCAGCATTGTTCGCTGGCGTTATGACGACGGCAACTGGAACGATTTCCCAACTTTTGCTAATGACTATGAAATTCTGAATACAACAGATGGGAAATATGAATTTGAAGTTACTGGGCAGAGTGCTGGATTTAAGAATTCACCAACTGCAGAGCTGACGTTCAACGCTCTTGGCAAGACTGCCCCGCCAGCAACGATCCCTGATCTAACGATTGCGCCAATCGACCAACACAGTGCTGAATTGCATTGGCCGCAATCGACTGATCTTGACGTGCGGATCGGTGGAACAATTCGGATCAGGCACACGCCTGTTGTTGGAGCGTCAGCAACCTGGGTGCGAACTAACGATGTTGTCCCCGCAGTGAATGGCAGCAGTACGCGGAAGATTGTGCCTTTGGTTGAGGGCACTTACTTCATCAGAGCGGTTGACTCAACGGGCAACGAATCAACAGGCACGGCAAGCGTTGTTGTTGACTTGCCTGAGCCGCAGGATTTGTTTGTTGCTCAGACGTATCGGGAGGATGACGACAGCCCGCCATTCCAAGGCACTGGAACAAATATGGCTTACAGCTCTGTTGAGAGCGCCTTGATTCTTGTGGCTAGTGGTTTGATTGATGATGCCACTGACTTTGATTCGTTGTCTGACATTGACAATTTTGGCGACACAAGCCCTACCGGCTCGTATGTATTTGTAAGCACATTAGATCTTGGCGCTACGTATGATCTTGAGCTGCTGCAATTGCTCAAGTCCAGATCTTACATACCGGCTGATTTGTGGGACAATCGAACTGGCTTGATTGACACTTGGGTTGATACTGATGGAACGGACATCAGCTTGGTCAACGCTGAAACGTATGTACGCTCTACCAATGATGATCCAAGTGGTTCCCCAACTTATGGCGACTGGCAGCCATTTGTGAATGGTACGAAGCGTGGGCGTGGTTTTCAGTTCAAAGTTGACGCAACGACTAGCGACCCAGCGCAAAACATTGCGATTGAACAGCTAGGAGTAACAACTAGGTTGCAGCGCCGCACCGAGCAAGAGCGCAGCATCAGCAGTGGCACGTCAGCAAAGGCGGTCACCTTCCCTGCTGCGTTTTATGGAACGCCAAGCGTCGGCATCACAGCGCAGGATATGGACAGCGGCGACTACTTCCAGGTTTCAAGCGTTAGCAGAACTGGCTTTACCGTGACCTTCAAGAACAGCTCCGATACAATCATCAGTAAGACCTTTGACTATCAGGCCGTTGGTCACGGTCGGGAGATCACCTAATGGCTCAGTCAACAGACATCACACTCGCCAACCAGAGCGGTCTGGCGTTTCGGACTGAGTTGAATTCAATTCTGGCTGCACTGTCGAGCTTGCAAAGCGGCAGCTCTGATCCCAGCACGACCAATGCGTATCAGCTTTGGGTTGATACAAGTACAACGCCAGGCAAGCTCAAGATCCGAAACGGCGCAAACAGCGCGTGGATTGTTGTTTCTGATGACATCACTGCTGTAAACCTGGGCCTTGTGTCAGATTCTGGCGCGACATTCACAGGCAATGTGACGATGAACGCGCAGTCTGATGTGCGTTTTGCGGATGCTGACAGCAGTAATTTTGTGGCGCTGCAGGGCGCTGCAACGATCAGCAGCAACCTGACTTTTACGCTGCCAACGAGTTACGGTTCGTCCGGTCAGTTCTTGGAAACGGCTGGTGATGGCACGGTTTCATTCAGTTCTTTGCCTGTCGGCAGCACGAGCCAGCAAGGCATTTTGCAGCTGACGAATTCAACGTCAAGCACGAGCACAACAACGGCTGCAACGCCTGATTCTGTTCGCAGTGCTTACTCACTGGCTAGCAGTGCGCTGCCGAAGTCTGGCGGTCAAATGACCGGAAACATCACGTTCTCCGGTTCGCAGACAGTTGATGGTCGTGACGTAGCAACTGACGGTACAAAGCTAGACGGCATTGAAGCAGGTGCAACTGCTGATCAAACTGCAGCAGAGATCCGTACTCTTGTCGAATCTGCTACTGACTCCAATGTCTTTACTGATGCTGACCATACCAAGCTAGACGGCATTGAAGCTGGTGCCGATGTCACTGATGCAACAAACGTAGATGCAGCAGGTGCTGTGATGAACAGCGATTCATCTTCTGCTGCTATGCAGTTTGTTGTTGACGAAGACAATATGTCTTCTAATTCAGCAACCAAAGTACCGACTCAACAGTCAGTTAAGGCGTATGTTGATGCTGAAGTAGCGGGTGTTGTTGATTCAGCACCAGGAGCACTTGATACTCTTAATGAGCTTGCTGCTGCGCTAGGTGATGATGCTAACTTCTCAACAACGGTAACTAACAGTATTGCCACAAAGCTGCCTCTTGCGGGCGGGACGATGACTGGCAATATCACTATGTCTGGCTCACAGACTGTAGATGGTCGTGATCTTTCTGTTGACGGATCAAAACTAGATGGCATCGCCACTGGTGCTACTGCTTATGCAAACAGTGATGTAGATGCACATCTAAACCGATCCACTGCAAGTAGCGGTGAGCTTCTTAGCTGGAATGGTTCTGATTACGACTGGGTTGCTGGAGCAAGTGGTGGTGCTTCTGCGATTAATGATCTGTCAGATGCTAAGACACAACAATCAGGTCAAACAATAGGCATTGGCACAGGCGCGTTAGCTGTTAATAGCGGCGATAATTACAACCTTGCGGTTGGTTATCAGGCTCTTAACGACAACACAAACGGTCAATTCAATGTTGCAATTGGAATGACTGCGCTGTCTTTGAATGTTAGCGGCCTTCAGAATACAGCAGTTGGCTATCAAGCTTTATATTCAAGCACAACAGCTAGCAGCAACACAAGCGTTGGTAAAGGCGCAATGTCCGTTACCACTACGGGTGGGGACAATTCTTCTGTTGGCATGAACTCGTTAGGGGCTCTGACAACAGGTACAGGTAATTGCGGTATCGGTAAAAATGCGGGCTCTAATTTAACAACTGGTAGCAATAACATTGCCATTGGTAACGGTGCAGCTGCCTCCTCTGCAACTGTCTCCAATGAAATTACGTTAGGCGACAGCAGTGTTACTTCACTGCGTATTCCTGGATTGCAATCTGGTGCGTCTAACGGACAGGTTCTTACTTACAACTCAAGCAACGGTAACATCACCCTGGCTAGTGCCGCAGGATTGAGCAATAACGCTTCAGGTTCAAGTAGCTTTGGCCTTGGCACTTCAGCTCTTGATTCTGAAACAACAGGTTTTTCAAATACTGCCTTTGGAGAGAGCGCACTCACTGCTGCCACTTCTGGTTATAGAAACACGGCGATAGGTTATTCAGCAGCAGGTTCAATTACTACTGGTGCCGGCAATGTAGCCATTGGACGACTTGCTCTTAGTAATAGCACTAGTGGCTTTTTTAATGTTGCGATCGGGCAGGCTATGACCTCTACTACATCTGCCGGGTCCGATAACATTGGAATTGGCGACGACGCCTTGAAAAATGTTACTGGATCTAGCAATGCAGGAATTGGTAAATCGAGTGGTCGAGACATTACAAGTGGAACGAGCAATTCATGCTATGGCAAAAGCGCCGGTCAAAGTATTACAACAGGTACAACTAACACCGCTATCGGTGAGCAAGCAGGCGACAATACAACTACAGGCAGCAATAATACAAGCATTGGTTATCAAGCTGAGCCAAGTTCAGCTACTGTCTCCAATGAGGTAACCCTTGGGAACAGCAGCGTTACTTCACTGCGTATCCCCGGGTTGCAATCTGGTGCCTCTAACGGACAAGTCCTTACCTATAACTCATCTAATGGCAATATTACGCTTGCCGATGCAGGTGGTGGTGGTGTAAGTGATAACAGTGCTCATGCTAGTAGCATTGGCCTTGGTTCTAATGCTCTTGACTCAGAAACATCTGGTACAAGTAATACTGCTTTGGGTAAAGACGCTCTTACTGCGTTGACCGTTGGATCTTCTAATATTGGTATTGGCGTAGAAGCTGGTAAATCAATTACCTCTGGCACCAACAACACTGCTGTCGGTTTTGAAGCTCTCCCTTACGTTACAACAGGCGATTATAACACTGGGGTAGGTAGTCAAACACTTGGTCGCGGTGGTAGTAGCGGTGATTTTAGACGTGCCACTGCTTTGGGTTATCGCGCTCTTTATACAAACGACGCTAACGATAATACCGCTGTTGGTTATATTGCTTTAGAGGATAATACTACTGGCACCAGCAACACTGCTGTAGGTAAAGAGGCTTTAAAACAAAATACTTCTGGTGCTGGTAATACAGGCGTCGGTCATGACGCATTAACAGCTTGTACGACAGGTAATAACAATACTAGCGTTGGTGAGTATTCGCTTTTAGCTCTCACTACTGGATACCAAAATGTTGCTCTTGGTTATGATTGCATGAGGGCTGAAACTAACGGTCATTCTAATGTAGCTGTTGGTAGTAATGCTGCAAAACTTGCCAATGGTGGTAGCAGCAATACTTCAGTTGGTCACCAAGCCGCAGAAAACCTTACTTCAGGATCAAACAACACAAGCCTTGGATATGACGCAAAACCGAGTTCTGCAACTTCATCTAACGAAGTAACTCTTGGCAACGCTTTTGTCAGCTCGTTGCGTTGTAACACTACATCAATTAGCAGCCTGTCTGATGGTCGTGACAAGACTGAAGTAAAAGACCTACCACTTGGTCTTGACTTTATTGATACTCTGCGTCCCGTTAAATTCAAATGGGAGACCCGTGATGGTAACTGTAAAGATGGTTCTTATGAGGCTGGTTTTATTGCTCAAGATCTGCAATCTGCCCAGTCAACATCTAATGCTGAATACCTCAAGATGGTCATAGATGAAAATCCAGATCGTTTGGAGGCTGCTTATGGTCAACTTGTTCCTGTACTGGTCAAAGCAGTACAAGAGCTATCTGCAGAAAATGTTGCACTTAAAGCTAGACTTGACGCTGCAGGCATCTGACATCTTTAGAAATGGCCGACACTCCAACTGCCGCCGAAATCGCTCAGCATTACGCTGCTGCAATGGACAGCGTGAATCTGATCAACGATCTAATGGCTCAAGACAGCCGCACTACTGAAGAGCAGGACACGGTAGATCGGAACGTCGATCACTTGACTCTCATGGTGGCCAAAGACTTTTGGACCACAGAGGACATGGCTCCTTTCAATGCAGCAATCAAAGCTGGCAGCTGATGACTCGTCCTGACCCGATGATTCCCTGCAAGCCAGGGGCAGAGGACACTGTGGCCATGGAAAACAGAAACCGCTGGATTCAGGCCCTTTACATGCACGATGGCCGCGAAAATCCTGAGCACCCAATGCATGGCCTCTACACCGGCTTGCATATCAAGTATGCCAATTGGGTCGGTAACCACTAACCGTAATGGCTGACGGAGCATCGGCACTTTTGCCTAAAGCCTGTAAGGTGGGCACGAAAAACGCTTATCAGCAATCAAATGATCAAGCAAATTGTTTTTGGTGCAGCCGCTGGCGCTCTTGCCTTGGCTCCCCTCTCTGCAATCGCTGGCCCTTACGCCAACATTGAAGCTAACGCTGGCTGGAGCGGGAGCGATTATTCAGGCGCTGTTACTGACATCCACCTGGGTTTTGAAGGTGGCGATGGCCCTTACAGCTGGTATGTCCAAGGCGGTCCTGCCATCGTTCAGCCGGACGGCGCTGATTCTGAAGTTGAGTTTTCCGGCAAGATCGGCGGCGCAGTTGCTGCTTCTGAAAAGCTTTCCGTTTACGGCGAGATCTCAGGCATCACTGGCGACGACAACAACAGCTACGGCGGCAAGGCTGGCGTCAAGTTCCTTTTCTGAGTAGTCTTAGACCACGGACCTGAACACGCCGTAACCGTCGAGTGGGATAAAACCCTCACACCAAGCTCGACGGTTTTTTCATGCCTTTAATTTGTCATGCAAAAGTATCTAAACGCTTTGGGCGCAGTTAGTTTTGTCTTAGCCGCCTGCAACACCGCAGTCATTGTTTTTGCTGTGGTGCGTGGGCCAAGTCTTGTCGAAGAAAACCTTGGCAAGATCCAAGCACTGATGATTGAAAAGATGCACAGTGCTCTAAGTGATTCTGTGACTGAAGCGATGCCCAGCCAGGTCAAAGAAATGATGCCTA
>Ga0208157_1000721_pt1 | contig 16866 bp, 16 predicted proteins | sample 5_EtaG_FD_184077 | JGI IMG/M metagenome (GOLD analysis project Ga0208157, IMG submission 184077) | Marine viral communities from the Subarctic Pacific Ocean - 5_ETSP_OMZ_AT15132 metaG (SPAdes) (version 2) | ecosystem: Environmental > Aquatic > Marine > Oceanic | place: Pacific Ocean | collected...
TAACAACCTCTCCTGATGCCATGAAAGAAAACCCGGACCTCCTGTTCTTAAGATAACACATCCCATAGGATCGTGAATCTGCCTTACAAGCTTCCCAGAAAATAAAGAATAATCTATTTGATTCTCTAAATTCGGGAGCCCCGACGTCAATCTTAGACCACTGCAAGTACATGTAATGAGTACCACTAATGTAAGTAGGAATGCCTTTATTGTAAAACCAAAAACCTTCTTCTCTACGAGTGAATTCATTATCGATGTAATCATACCATTTTTCTTTAAAGTCTTGTGGATATTGTTTAAAATCAAAAACAGTTTTAATTTTTTCTAAAACTTTTGGATATTCAAATCTACTCCACTTGTTAGTTTTAAACTTATATATATTTTTTTGCTTAGGTAAAGCTATTTTTAAGTTTTGTATTTGGTATATTTCGCCAATCTGACCAGACTTGCTTATAACAACAACGTCATGCTCTTTATTATAGCCGTATTTCCACTTTTTTGATTTGTTAAGCCTTTTTATTGTATTAATTTTTATAGGCTCTATAACGTTATATAATGTTTGTTTATACATTACCTAGACCTCCCTTCCGCAAAACCTCTAAAAGCTTTTTCTTTTTTAATTTCTTTAGGCTTATCTTCTAACATATTTTTTTCTTCTTCAATACGATTAAGTATTTCAAAAGCGTCAAATATGGCTAGCTTTTTTGTTGCCGCTGCATTCTTTAATCTATCTGCTGAAACATCATCATCCGAATCAACAATTCTTTCTTTAGCAACTTTAATCAGTTCTTCAACTGCTTTATGCCCAGCTTGGATTATATTCTTTTTCGTTTCCTTGACGTTCATACTTAATAGATATTGAATTAGTTAATACTCTATATAATCTTTCGCCATCAACAATAAATTCATATTCACTGCTTGGCGTAAATCCAACTAAATCTTCTTTATTTATATCTTTAAGCTCACTATCAACATATTTGATAATACCTCTTAATGGAACTTCTTTTTCTAATAATATATTATTTGATTCAATTGGTTTAATAAAACAATAACCCTTAGGCGCATGCCATTTATTATTTCTTTTGTAAAGAAAAATTTGGTCTGACTTTACAAAGTATTGGTTTTCTTTATAATAACTCCTGCTGTTTTTTTCTACACCGTATACATCATACCATCTTCTAAAAACATTATGATGAACAATTACTTCATCACCAGTTTTAATTTCAGTTTTTTCGTATTTAGGTGTGGCTAAAACAATTCCAACACGACTAACATACCGGTGATCTGATATTTCTGTGTTTAACAGTAATTCTGAATCACCGATTTGTTTGGTATTGTCGTATCTATTGGATTTTGGTTTTATTATAAAATCAAATACACTTTGCATTAATATTCCAAATTATATTCGACTGCAATTGCCATATTTTTATTGAAATCTTTCCAAGGTAAAACTTCATTTTTCTTTTTAATAAAAATAGAAAATTTATCATCTTGTTCAACTATATCACATATAGTGTGCCCTCCGTAAACTTCTTGACCTACAGCATAGTGCATTGCATCATTTTTATAATCTCGTCCAATACTAATCTTCCTTACTAGGCTCATCTTCTTCAATTTCTTTTATAGTACCATCTGTTAAATTTACAGATACTTTACCGTACTTTTCTTCAAGTGTATTTTGTAATTGACTTAACTCACCTTGTGACTTTTGCACTGTAAGTACTGCAATTTGTTTTTGCATTTCTAAACCACCAATTTGCATTTGCAAATTATTGATAACGTTTACTTGTTCTTGAATTAGTTTTAATTCTTCGTCTGTGATTTTTAAATCATCTGTTTTCTTTGCCATAAAATTTAATTTTAATTGTTATTACTATGTTTATATCATTACGTATTTTACGCAATTTTTACTTTTATTAATTTAATGCTAAAGGTTCTTTATCGTATGTTTTTCCTTTTGCGTTAAATTTTTCTGACATCCAAAATAAACCGTCTTTTTTCCATACGCCTCTTAATGGAGTAAAACCATCTTCTAATACTGACCTTGATTTTGCAAATTCCCATACTTTTCCGTCAGTTGAAATTTTAAAAATATCTTCAACAGTTGAACAGTAATATATATCTATAGGTCCTATAGCGTGACATTTTTCCATTAATATAGGTAAGTCATCGTCTACTTCACCTGTAATACAAATATCTATATCTGTTGTTTTCCAGCCATGTAAAATACCCCCTGTTAAATAAAGTTTATAATGTTTCCAATCTAATGCTAGAACTTTTTCAATATAATGCTTATATATTTCATCATTAGTGCCTTCCATGTACGGTACAAATATAAGATCTCCATTTACATATCTTTGATCACCATCAGTTATAATATTATATTCGTGATTTTCTTTCATAATTTATTAATTTTAATAACTATAATTATCGTATTGCATTTCTAAAACTGCAGTACAATCTTTCCAATCTGTTGTACTACTACTAGAATTAAAAGCCATTTGAATTCTATCGTATTGGCTAAATGTATCACTAAACGTCCATCTAGCATACATACCCACACCTGTTCCAGTTGGGGTGACGTAACCAGTTGTTGAACTTGTAGCTCCATTTTTATAAACTCTTATTCTTGTTGGCCCACTAGTAGGTGTATTCCTAACGTTTCTTATAATAAGTGATTTTATTCTTCCACCATAAGGTGCTACTATATAGGCGTCTGTATTTGGAGATGAAAAATTATTCGCTGCACTACCGCCGCTACTTGATATAGGTAATAGTTTAAAATTTGTTCCAGGTGTATCTGCAAATGGATTTCCTTGAATCATAAATGATATAAAATGAGGTTGTCTATGAATAGAGTCTGCATCAATTTTACCTGTTATATTAACACCTATACTTGTTGTTTGTAGTTTTATATTATTGTCATGATATAAAAAGGATTGCGAGCCATTCCCCATAAACATCTTTTTCCCATCTGCGCTTTCTATTTTAACATTACTGCTACCTTTTAAAATTAAATCACCAGTTCCTGTATCACTAACATAAGAATCACTACCATCGTGATATATTTCTAAATCATTTGAGCTACCTAATCTTATTTTTGAATTATCTGTCCACGAGCTGTGAGATTCATGATCAGTTGTTTCTTGGAATGTTGTTGTGCCTGCAACAGTAATATCACCACCTGCTTGTATTGTTAGTGTGCTAGGAATATTAAAATCTCCTACATCAACAAGATTATTATTGTCCATATCAATATTACCTGTCATTGTACCACCAGCTTTTGGGAGTGCATTACCAGCAGTGGTTGCATTTGACGATATATTAGTCTGCATAGTGTCTAGATTTGCAGCCCCATTTACTGTTATATAACCTAATTTTTGTGATTGCGTAGATGATATACCAGTAACGTGTTGTGTAACACTTGACGCAGATATTCTAGCATTAGCAAACGTGCCGCTTGTTATTTTACTTGCAGCTAAGTTAGGTATTCTAGCAGTAGCAAGAGTTCCAGAAGTAATCTCACTAGCGGCGTGATTATGTGAAGCAGGTGTAAATGAACTTGGAACGCCTGTTAAATTACTATAAGCTAAATAATGTGAACCTTGTTGACCATCTAAAAAATCTGCATCTAAACCACTACCACTACCCATATTTTTAGTGTTCCAGTTCATAGACCAATCACCCCAACTAGCGTTTGACCAACCAGTTCTTGTAAACACTTTTTGACTACCGGAATGTGGGTAATAAGTTTGTTGTATACCTTGACCATCATCTTCAGTAACAACCAAATGACCATATCTATAATCTGGCTCAAATGTAATACTTCCGACTGTGTGTGTCGGTCTATTATCTCCTGTGAACTGTGCGCCAGCAGTAGAAGCAACCCCATATGTTCCTTGATCTACAAAATCATCCCAGTCTGACGTAGTGCCTACTGTTGCAGTTCTTGTTCTAAACACACCAGCTGATAATCTAGAGTCTGATAAAGTACCTGAGGTTATCTCACTAGCAGCGTGATTGTGTGATGCGGCTGCGTAGCTACCAGCAGCTTGCGCGCCTATATCTGATAATACTTGTGAGCCTGTTCTATATCCAACTTTACCACTTCCATTAGCACATAAAAACTTATCAGGATCAGCTGTTGCATTTGATATTGTTGTTATAGTAAGTTCGTCACCAACTGTTACGTCTCCTACAAAGGTTGCGTTTTGTGTATTGTCAATAGTAAGTGCTTTTGTAGAGCCATCAGTAGCAATATCTAAACCACCTGCAGCACGTATATATGTAGAGTTTGCACCAGCACCAGTGAACGTATTATTAGCATCACCGTTTATGCCAAAGTGACCGAATATAATTCCAGAGTCTTGTTTTAATTCTATTCTTGGATTATCATTTTCATTGTTATTATCACTATCTGCTTCTATTGTCAGTACAGAATCACCGACTGATTTGCTTATAGTTATATTACCTGCAAAAGTTGCATTGTTTGTTGAACTATCTAATACTATTATATTTGAGGAACCGCCATTCCATTTAGCACCTATAAGTATATCACCGGTAATATCCGCTTGTGCTGAAAAGTTACTACCTCCTGAGAATATTTCAACTCTACCTTTTGCACTGCTTGTTCCTCCTCCTCTTGTGCCTCCAGATAAACTTATATAAGCACCGTCTGTAAAATCAGTACCACCACCTAATCTTAAATCATAAGCAGTATTATTTCTAAATACACCTCTAGTTCCATCAGTATCAGTAATTATAATATCACCTGCGAAAGTTGCATTACCTGTTATACTAGCGTTACCAGTAAGTGTTGTTCCATTATCTCCATTAAATGTTGCCACTGTAGTTACAGCCCCATTAGCCGCCTGTGGTCTTATAAGTATGTTTTTAGCAGTAGCGCCAGAACTTCCTTGTGTGAATATTTCTATATTGGTATCCCATGATCCAATTTTAGTAGCGCCATCATAAAGAAACTTACTATTCCAGTTCATATCAGTACCACCAACCTGTACTTGACCAGAATAAAGTGATATTTGCGGGTTAGCATTTACATCTACAACAAAATCAGCTTTACCACTATTATCATGCGGAGTACCACCATTTGTTCCTATCATAAAAGAAGAACCACTTGGTATAGTTGTTATAAGGTCAGCACCATCAAACTTAACAAGAACATCATCATTAGAACCAAAAAGTAATCCAACATCATCGTTAAGTGTTATACTACCGGTTACAGTACCACCAGCTTTTGGCAAAGCATTATCTGCTTTTGTTCCCTGAGCTGATGTCGCAAAAGCACTAGAGGCAAAATTAGCGGCAGTTCCTAACCCGTCAAAATCAGATTTTAAGGTTGCTACATCTACACCGTCTACTGTACCAGTTACTGTTATATTACCTGTGTGGGCTAAAACACCTTGAGTATTTACTCCTGTTTGATCTGCAACTATTCTAAAAGCCCCACTAGCTGCATCGGCTCTAAAAACCTCACCGCTTGTAGATACAACTTCTAACTTAGCATTAGAACCACCTGCAACGCCAACACCTACAGATCCCGTAAAATCTACATTTCTATTTGAATCTATTTCTATTCCTTTACCGCCAGCAGTATAAACTACAAAAGTATCATTACCACTAAATCCAAAATATGTATCACTACTAGGATCACTTTGATGATATATATAACTTGGAATTGTTAAAGTACCGTTAAAAGTAGCAGATTGATCTGCAAATCCAAGAGCCATAGTTGAAGTGCCGCTTGAATTTTTAAATGCAAGAGAATTAGTGCCTGCTTCTATATAATGATCACCGCCGTAGTCAAATGTTAGTCTACTATTTAAGGTTACGTTACCTGTGAAATCTGCATTACCACTTTGATCTAAATGAAACTTTTCAGAAAAACCTTCTGTGTATATACGGAAACCAGTTTCGTTTCCACCTATGTACATACCACCAACAGCATTAGTTGATCTAAATAATCCTAACTGAGCAGAAGATTGTGATTTTGTTATTCTTATGTAGTCATTTGAATCTTTAAAATTCATAGAACCACCAACAAAAGCAATATCAGACGCTGTACCATTTACATCTAAACTACCTGCAAAAGTTGCGTCACCTGCTTGGTCTACTCTAAATATAACATTACTTGTAGCAGTTGTGCCATCACCAACTTCAAAATAACTTGTAGAATTATTATTGTTACTATCAATATTAAATCTTATGTGGTTGTATGAGTTTAATGTAATACTGTCTGTAAAAGTATCACCATATGTAGATCTTAACGAGTGATTACTATTAGTACCATAACTATCGCTATCCCAAGTTAAAAATAAACCGCCAAATCTATATAAATGAGAGAACGAATTATTTACAGATCTACCATAAATATGGTTACTAGTAATTAACTCACCAACATTTAAAGAGGTTGAGAACGTTTTAGCACCTGATATTGTCTGAGCACTAGCTTTTGTAACAAGTCCACTTAAATCTTGATCGCCAGTGTTTGTTCCTGATAAGTTGCCTATATCAGTAATGTCTTGCGCTGATAAACTTCCAGTTCCAGTTATGTAATTTCCAGAAGCCTGGTATGAACCAGCAATTTGAGCATTTATATTTGCTCTAGCATTTTGTTGTTCAGCATTACTTAATCCTTGCTGATTAGTATCAGTTCTAACTCTATTTCCTAAAGCACTATTAATAGTTACAATAGCATCGTCATCATCATTTAAAGCCTCTGCTAGTTCGTTTAAAGTGTTTAAATTTGCTGGCGCGCCATCAATTAAATTAGATATAGCAGTGTCTACATAATTTTTATTTGCCGCATCTGTTCCTGATGATACTGTATCTATACCTTGTATTCTACCTGTTCCTTCTAAAATAATATTACCACTGAAGTTGACTGTATTAGCAGCGTATTTTACAGATATTGCTACTTTATCTAAATTATCATTATATATTTCAAAGTTTTTCTCTGAATCTTGGCCAATATAGTAATTTCTTGTACCAGAGGTGTTAAAGTTTATATAACTCCAACCAGTATCAGTGCCTGTTTGATTAAGTTGTAAAATAGCATCAGTTGCAGAATTTATAGTGTGAGCACCAGAAGTTACATTTCCTGTAATATTTGTATCTCCTGTAACAGTTAAATTATCATCTATTGTTACAGCACCGTTTAAATAACTTGTTCCATTATTGTAAAAATCATAACTTGTATTTGTAGATCCAACATATACTCCTTGAGCTTGTATATCATTTTGAAAAGTTGTAGCACCAGTGTCTAAAGCTATTGTAAGTGGAGTAATACTAGTTGTTGAAATAGTGAAATTAGTACCTACTGCTCGTAGTATTGGATCTAAACCTCCACCAGCTGTATTATTAAGAGTTATAGCTGGAGAGGTTTTACTTATGGTTAAATTACCTGTCATTGTATCACCAGCTTTAGCAACTTTTGAGTTATCAGTTGCTGAAACACCTGTTAAGTTACTACCATCACCGTATAACGTGTCAAAATAACCATTTGCAAATCTTGTTGCACTAGTACCTATATCATATGTTGAATCTGCACCTGCTTTTATATTTGTAGAGAATATTGAATTAGTAGGATTGACATGTATTTTAGTATTACTTGCGTGGACACCCCCAACCCCAATTTGCACAGAATCAGTTGAAGAGGATCCTGCGTTTGTAACATAAACAGCGCCTCTTTTACCTATAATCCCATAACCGCTAACTCTAAGGTTATTTTCTACTGGCGTTGGATTACCTGGATCAACAGCGTCAGCTATAAATGTTGTTGCTGCTTTTACTGTTCCTCCAAAAGTTGCGTTTCCTCCTGTAATTGTTACTGCGCTACCGCTAGTATTGTCTCCTATATATGTTTGTGTGCCGTTGTGTTTTAGTATATCGTTTCCACCCCACATTAGCCCTTTACCATCTTGTAAGTTTACATGACTGTAAAAATCTACATTTTTATTAGAACCAGTAAGTTTCATTGCGGTACCAATTGTACCACCATCTCTAACTTTAAATTCTGTGTTTATATTAGATGAATCGCTTTCATCATTAGTATAAGTTTCAATAACAAAACCTTCCCTTTGATCAAGACCGCCAGCACCAGACTCAGAAATACCCATTGCAAATCTAACTGTTTCATTAGTGCCTGTGCCTGATCCATATGTTTTTTGGTTTGCTAACCTAAGAGCTGTAAAAGGACCATCTACTACTCCAGAGGCTTCTATAGTGCCAGAGTCAATTGTTCCAATATTTTTTAAGTTTCTATTTAAGTCTATAAATTGTGTATTACCACCATCACCTATCCATAAACCATTTAAACTACTATCTGTGCCTCCAGTATAAAATCTAAACTCTTGTCTATCAGCCCAGCCTCCAGACATATTATTAGGAAAACCGAAAGCATGAAAACCAGTTTCAGAAGCAAGTATAACATTTTCAGCGCCTTCGTTAAGATTATTTCTTAAAGTGCTTCTAACATCACCAGCAGCTATCATAACAGAATCATCAGCTCCTAAAAGTAAACCACCTTCTTGTGAAATTCTTTCTAGTATTACTTTTTCTGAACCTCCTTTATCTATTTTTAATAAAGGAACAGACGTAGTACCGTCATAAGCGCCTGTATCACCTGATGGTTCGTGGTCAAACAATATATAACCACTCGATGTTGTAAAGGTAAGTTTATTAGACATACCTATATTACCATTTAAATTAGGATTTTCTAAATTTAAAGTTGTATTAGCACCACCTAACGTTAGCGTTACCGCACTACCATCACCTTTTATAGCACCTGACTGTTCAAATATAATATCAACATTGTTAGTACCATCACCAATAAAAACGTCAGATGAACCATCACCTAATAAAATATCTCCAACAGCATTTGTTAAAACTAAATTGTTTCCGTCTTGATCTATTTTACCGGCATTAGCACCTGCTGTATTTTTAAATTGTATCTGGCCTTCACCGTGTATATTTAAATTATCTAAAAACTCTTTACCCATTTTTTATTATTTAAATTCTTCCTGATATTCGTTTTCTACTTACACTTGTTTCTGTTCTACTACCAAACCTGTTTTTTGTTTTAACTGGACCTGGAAATATAATTTTTAAATCTCTTATTTGGCCTATTTCTTCTTGGTTGTCACTATCTATCTCATATCCTGCTATTAATGTGTAAGCATATTTTTGCGCAGCTATGTTAAATGTTTTTGCTTGCCATGCACCTTGTGTGCCACTAAATTGTTCTCTTTTATGAAAAGTATAAAACAAACTATTTTTTGTATTAGTATTTGTATCATCAACAAAACTTGTTTGATTTGTATAAGCTGATTGATACCTAGATGCTCTACCGTGTTGTTTAACACTTAAATATGGGTAACTCCATGAACCAGTTGCTTGGCCTTTAAACTCTCCTTTTACTGTAACAGCTGTATTTGCTGGAACGTGAACTATTTCTTGACCAACCATATAATATTCACTTCTTAAATTTACAACATCCCATATATTACCACCTCTGTTCCATTTTAAATTATAAGAGTTTTCAACTACAGCGTTTAATCCTTCTTCAAAATTCCAGTCTGTGTACTGACTATGCATCCAGTGACCACCGCCTCTTTCGTAATTGGCCCTGCTATCTCCACTACCATTTCCAAAGTAATCATTAGAATCCACAATACCAAATGTGTCTGTATAACCAGCATATATACCTGGTATTTGTTTATAGTATTTATTTTGTATGTATGAGTCTTGAAACACTATATCACCACCACCAATACCAACGTAAGGTATAGCTCTAAAACCATCTATATGAAATCTTTTAAATGTACTATTAGGAGCTTGATAATAATGGTAAAATGGTCTTTGCTCACTATTTATAATTATAAAGTTGTGAACTTGGTTCATCTCTCTATTGTGATGAAACATTACAGTATAATCATCACATCTTGAAAAATGACAATAAGCCCACTCATTTTGTTCATACATACCATCATTAGTTAAGCAAGAATAACTAGACCGTGTAGCCATATTGTTAACAAACTGAACATCGTGGTGTGACGACCACTGCCAATATTCATAATTACCATTGTTAAATGATATGCAGTTTCTATGTACAAACCCATGTGGGTGTCTTGTGTTCATGCCAGTATAATAATTTCCTTTATTGTTACCATTATGAACTACGCAGTTTTCATATTTACTTTGAAAATCTTGTCTAGAGTTAGTGGTATGTTCGTTTTCTCTATATCTACTATTGTAACCAGCAACCATAACAGATGAATAATAAAAAGTATTACCTGTATTACCACCCATTTTTTCCCACTCAACATCTTTTAACACTATTTCTCTAGTGCTTGCTCTATTATAATCAGTCCAGTATTCTACATAACAAAAAGCTCTAGTGTCTTCATCTATACCTCTAATTTGTATAGACCTGTTTGTTTTCATTACAATACTATGTTGTTTTCTAATATTGCCTATAGCTGGGCTAACTGTTAAAGTGTTACCGTTTTTGCCTGTTATAGAATAACTAGCATTGTAATCCCAATTAGTATCAACATCGTTGTTTACGTCAATAACAATAGTATCACCAACACCTAAATCAGTAGCGTCACTAACTTGTATTGTAGTATCACCCACAGCAGCGGCGGAAGTTAAATTAGCAGCATGCCTTCTAACCTTGTCACCAGAACCGTGTATTTTATCTAAACCAGTTTCATATATTTCAGTACCACTTGATACAGTTCCTGAAACTGCAGAATCTAAAGTTAATGTTTTTGTTGTATTATTTATTGCGGTTATTGTTCTAACATTTCTATTACTTCCTGTACCGAATATAATCTTGTAGCCTACTCTGAATATGCTGCTATAATCAACAACTAAGGAAGTACCGCTGGCAGAAGAAACTATTGCCTTAGGGCCTACAAACTTTTTTATATATATTCTATTATTAGATGAATCAACATCATGTACCCAACACCCTTCATCTGTTCTTACTCTATAATCACCTTGACCTTCATTATATATAGCCACCCAATCATCATGAGCAAAACCAGTTGTACTTGATACAGGCAGGTAAGCGTCATTTACAGCCGTGTTAGATGTTAAAGCTGTTGTTGTTACATTTGTATCTCCTTCAAATTTCCACGAAGAATAAGTAACATTTTCTATCCATATACCGTGTTGATCTGAATTTGTACCATTAAATTCTATTAGTATATTGTTTCCGGTTCCAGATAATAAAGCACCAGAAGAACTACCACCTTCAGTAAAGTCTTGCGCTGACGCACCACCACTTTTAGAATAGTCAGTAGATCCATTACCTTGCACAGTAATTCTACCGTTCATTCTCATTTTACCATTAGTAGCAAAATGCAAACAGCCCCTAACAGATATATCACCATAACCATCACCAGTTCTAGTATCAGAGTTAACTGTTACCTTATGCCCTTGTGATATAGTAAATGTGTCTGCTGCAGCTGGAGTTGAACCTCCCCAAGTTGATGAAGCAGTCCAATTACCAGACTGACTACTCGTTAGGTTCGCCATCTGTTGTTTGTATTTCTGCTAAATAACTAGTGTTAACAGCTATTTCAAACTTTAACTCATTATCGTTATCTATTAATGTATTTGGATTAACAATAACAGCACACTCTGGTATATCATTAGTTACCTCCAGAGTGTTCTCTGCCTTGTTATATTTTACTTTAATTATCATTTAATTATATTTTAGTCTAGAGCTTTTACTAAAATTCTTAAAGAACCACCTGCAATCGCTCTAATATCTATATTTGGTGAAAATGTTATAGTGTCAGTTGTAGCTCTTATTACATCCATTTGCACCTCTGCATATTGATCTACTATATCTACACCAGAAGTTGTTAAATCGCTAACCAGTGCAAATATTTGGACTATAACATCCCTTGTTCCTAAACTATGTGTACACGTGAAAGTAGTACCTGCTGTTATAGCAGGAGTTACATTTTGTAAGAATTTTCTATCGTCATTAAATTGTCTAAGACCACGTGGTGTTACAGCTCTTGTTGTTAAAGTACCTTGCGAAGATTCTGTATTGGTTGCAATTTCAATAACACCTTTAGTTGTTGTATCTGAGTTTGCAACACTTAATGAACCGGATGAAGAAGTAATATTGGTTCCAGCAAACTTATCAGCAAGTTTGTTAATACTGGTAACTCGCATTGTGCCATCATCATTATGTATAAATCCATCTCCAGCAGCAACTGCTGTTGTGCCAACTGTAGTACCACCATCCATTAAATTAAGTTCTGCAGGTGTTGCAGATATTGTGGCTGTTGCAGCAGATGCTAATAAAGCAACATGACCAGATAAATCCGGTAATGTAATTGTTTTATCAGCACTAGTTGCATTTGCCGCTGTAAGTTTTATTTCATGTTCATCGTCACTAGTACCCTCAAATTGTATTGTATTATTTTCTACAACTTGTACAGTTTCATTTTGTATTGTTTGTGTCCCTGAAACTATTAAATTACCAGCAATAGTAATTGTATCATTTGAATCACCAAATGTAGGCGTGCCTAAATTGCCAGATAATGCAGTCAATACATTCGCAGTATCTGTTACATCTGCGTTATGTTCTACACTAAGTAATGTTTGAACTTCAGCTTTGGTAATTCCAGTTGCAAATTCCGGTGTTCCACTATTGTTTTCAATAGCAGGTGCAGCAGTAGCGGTCGCGCTAGTAGCAATGCCATCTAATTTAGTTTTATCAGCAGCAGTCATTACACCAGCCGCACTAGTTGTTGCAGCAGCAATTGAATCATCACTACCAGTAGATGAATTAATATCAACAGTACTTGCATTCTCGCTAACTGTAATATTAGTAGCAACGTTAGGTTGTGCAAATTCAGATACATTTAATAAACCTAATAAATCAGATTTACTTAATGCACTAGGTGCGCCAGTCCCAGATGCTACTCTACCTATTACAGTATTATTACCAATATTTTGCATTTTAGCAAAAGTAACTCCTCCAGTTTCTAATTCAGTTGTTCCAATACTGCCAGCTACAATATCAAAATTAAATATTCCAGCTGCATTAGGTTCTGTAACTGCAATTGTACCTGTAGTAGTTCCCGCAGGTTGTAAAACAATAACTCCGTCTCTTGCGGTTCCACCATTAATTTGTACAGTAGTTGCAGCCGCTCCAACTATTGTTACTTTTCCATCTGCTTCAGATAATGTTATATTTGCGCCACCTACTAATTGTAACTCTTCAGAAGAGCCAATTGTTTCATTCGCAGTGCCATCATTATTAGTGTCAACTTTAATTGTTCTAAATGTATTTGTATCTCCTGTTAATGAAATCCAAGCAGAGTCGCTTCTATATTTTAATGTATTTGTACCTGTATCGTATATTATTTTACCCTCCACATTTGAGGCGGAGCTTTCTGTTGTTTTGTGTAAAATAGCGTTTTGCAGCTCTGATACACTTCGTAAGTCTAAGTGATTTAAAAATGGTATTGCCATAGTTTTAGTTTAAGTATGCGTAACCGCTTTCTGCAGCCGCTAAAGTTATTGTTATAGTATTTCCGTTGTTGTATTTTACACCAGCAAATGCGCCCACATTTTCATAAACCTCATCGCTGCTTGAAAATTTAATGCAAACATCAGGAAAAATTCCTAAGTTATGATTTATTACCCAAGTATTTGAAGCTAATGATTGATTATGTGTAAAAAGCCTTTCTTTTTTTATAAAGGTTTTTAAATCCGATATAAGATAATTTTTTGTGTTGCCAGTTACCCCGTCAGTACCTAAAAGCTTATCATTACTATTGATAGTATCGTCTGTGGGTAAATTTTTAATTCTAGGCATTATTTTTTTCGTATTTTTTCAACCGAACGGCCACCAAAATAGGCACCAATTACGGTAATTAAAACTAACTGAAGTAAGTCTGTCCACTTTTCTTCAACTGTAAATTCTATAGAACCGGAATCAATAAAAACCATTAATACAGTAGTTACAATTAAAAATACTAATACTAATGGTCTAACTGAACGAGTTAACCAGTTTCCATGCTCTAGATCTGCTTTCCATCTTTCGGTAACATTCTTTTGCATTGCTTTTTCCGCTTCTATAAATATTTGCGTCATTTCTTTTTCAAACTCAGCTTTTTCTTCTTTAGTTTGAATAAATTTATCAGCAACACCAGCTAGCTTGTCTATAACAACACCACCAGTATTACCAAATATTTTAGATAATATTTTACTCATTATTGTCCTGATTTACTATCTTTTATATTTAATTTTATATTGAATCCTCCAGATTTTGAATCAAAACCCAAATTACTATTATTTTTTATTCTTTTACCTATTTTTTCAAATTGATATTTATAATCTTTATCAATATTATAATCTTTTTTATCTGCTTGATTTTTTTCAGTTTGAATACGTTTAGCTATATTATGCAAAGTATTAACCCCACCAAGCATTCTTCTATGCTCAAATTTTACTTGTCCGTCAGCGCTTACAACCGGACTGACGTTTTCACCAACAGCACCATAATAACCTCTTTCGTCATTCATATATCTCCCAGCATGAATACCTTCTTTTGCTTTAAAAATTATTTGGTTTAAGTTAACACCTCCAAGTGTATTTGGATTTCCTACAGGACCCATAAATTGTTCACCTTCAAAAGCTCGTGATCTTGATTGAAACATATTGTTTGGTCCTGGGTTGTATTGCTCATTAGCTAATGCAATCGCCGCGTCCGCCTTCGCAATATTACCGCTTCTCATACTTTCAGCTAAATTATCAAAAGTAATTGAAGACAATCTAGCATCTGCTTCTGCCCTAGATAATGTTTCTTTATCTCTACCCCCTTGCCAAGTTCTACCAGCAAGCCTTAAGTTTTTTCGATAGTTTTGGCCCCTAAGAGTATTTTGATCAACACCCTGTTGAGCTGTCACAAGGTTTCCATTATCATCATATTGAATAAAGTCCATATCGTCTGTTCCCTTTGATCTATTGTATTTATCCATTTGATTACCTGCAAAAATAGCATTATCATCAAGGTCATTTAGGCCAAATCTACTATATAAATAAGGATATTTTTTATCACTACCCTTAACAAACATTCTTTGAACAGGGTTATTTAAAGCAGACCCTTGTATACCTATTTCAGGGTCATTAACAATATTTAAATACTCACCAGATCTTTTATCTATATCCCCAAAAACTTTAGTAGTTTGAGCAAAATCACTAATCCTATCTTTCAAGTCTTCCACACCTTGCGCATTTTCTTTAGCAAATTTTGCCGCATAATCTGGAATTCCAGAAGCATTTGTTACCATTTTCATGGCTGGATTCATTTGAAACCCGTTATTTTTTTTGAGGTTATCTTTTGGCATTTTAATTTATTGTTTTTCTTATGAATTTATGTGTTTTATTATAATCACCTCTATAAACAACCATTAGCGTATCATTATTAATATTACTATATTCACAATATACTCTCCAGCCGTTATCAGGATTATGTACAACAGATTTTACATAAGTATCAGTTTCTTCTACAAAATTTTCTATAACTACATTTTGCTGTGAAAATGAAAAATTTGTAAAAACATAACCTTTTTCGTTATTATTTAATATTACAGTATAATAATTACTACCTTCATCTTGTTGCCATATACCTGTAATATTTTTTTGCGCCTGCATAGTTAAGCTAAAAGCTATAGCTATAGCTAAATTTATTATTAACTTAAACATATTTTAATATATATTTAGTTATTTTATATAAAGCAGCAATAGTAAACCCTACTATAAAGGATCCTAAAATTTGAGCTATTATTGAATAAATTTCTATAGTCATATTATCACCTATAAAAATTAGCAATAGCTTACTTATAGCCAATACAGCTATAAAACTTAATATTAGTTTTTTCATGATTTAATTTAATTTAATTTAATTTATTTTTAATTTATCTCATTGTTTTATTAGATGAGGGTGTCTTTTTGTATGACGTAGTTCCTTTATTAGGTCTTGCATCGTCTTTAAAAAACGTTTGCCCACCATCATCAAGGTAATCAGCTAAAGTAAAGTAAACTTCTCCTTTATTAACTTTTTCTCTTGATTTATCAAAATATTCATTTTCAAAATCTTTAGCTTGATTTGATTCTCTTTGAGCACCTCTAATTCCACCCATGTTAAAAGAATTAGTACTTCCACCAACATTTCCTGGATCTGGTTGTAATAAATCAAGTGCTTGAACACCTAATTCACCGCCAACTCTTAGAGCAGTGTTACCTATCTTTTTTAGGGTTTTAAAGAAACCGTCGCCTTTTCTTAACGCAGGTGTTCCCATATTTTTTGTTACTTGCTTTAGAGCTGGTTTTAAATAAAACGCCCCTTCTTCTTGTTTTGCCATTTTTTTGATTTTTGCTTTGTTAATTTACTCGTTTTTATTTTTGATTATTAATAGCCATTTTGAAAACCTCAGGACTTTTTACCTGCCCGTTGTTCCCTCTATGATCATCCATTTTAAATACACCTCTACCTTTTAGTATATCTGCTTGTGTTACTTTACCATCTCCTGTTAAATCAGGAAATGCGCTACCATTTTTTTCTTCTTTATTCTTAGGCATGATTTTTGTTTTTATTGTTTGTATTTATAAGGGAATAAAGTATTCATAGCCTTACGCCTGCCTTCGCAACCGCACGGTATGTTAAGGCCATTTGATACTTTATCTACAAACCCCTTTATTCCTGTTTTTGTAGTAAAATTTTCTACTGAGTCTCCTAGACCCTTTGGTTTTTCTCTATACATATTATCTGTGTCTACTGCAGCACCATCTTCTTCTAGCGGCTTTACCTCT
>Ga0208157_1000722_pt1 | contig 16802 bp, 22 predicted proteins | sample 5_EtaG_FD_184077 | JGI IMG/M metagenome (GOLD analysis project Ga0208157, IMG submission 184077) | Marine viral communities from the Subarctic Pacific Ocean - 5_ETSP_OMZ_AT15132 metaG (SPAdes) (version 2) | ecosystem: Environmental > Aquatic > Marine > Oceanic | place: Pacific Ocean | collected...
GTCCACGTCCACATTTACGTTTGATGAATCTGCACTATTCGCATTACCAGGATCTACTTGAATAGTATACGAGTTTGTATCACCATCAAAATCAAATATACCTGTAAATGTATCTGCATTAATATCCCCTAACATCTTGTTATTATTACCTATTTGATTTACGTCTAAGGTCATAGTTGCACCGTCAAGATCGAACGCGGTCATAGAACCGTGTGCAGAGTTTAAGCCACCTATGATGTTGCCAGAACCTAGCTGCTCAAGGTCTATACTAGCGGTTGCGCCTATTTGATCTACGTATATTTCGTTATCATCTGCATTAGTACCTACTGCAAAAACTAACAAAGCCAAAAATACAAGAGCTGTAATTTTATTAAAATTATCATTCATATTCCCAATATCCTCTCTCAATACCTATTTTTACAATCTCCAAAACGCCTCTTTCAATGGCCTTTTGTATTACTATAGAAGTGCTTTCGTTTTCACTTACTCCTCCTTCTACTTCTATTAAACGACTTCCTTCATCAATAAATCTAAAAACATCTTGAGAAAGACCTACTGATAAAACTGTTTTAGAAGTAAGCACCTCTATTAGTATCTCTCCTGTAGATACTGAAACCACCCTTAATGATACACTAACAGAGTCTTCTCTATACTGTTTGCTACTTCCTATACCGAGGTAACGAGCTCCAGATCCTCCAGACCTTGTATTAACATCATAAGAAAGAACTCCACCTTGCATTAATAAACCTGCTAGTAATAAAGGCTTTACACGACTTTCTTCATCAAAAGTCTCACGTGTGCTGCGAATTAATTGTCTTTCTTTAGTTAAAGAGTCTAAACCAACGCGTTCTACAACTTTAAAAAAATTTCCGCTAGATGTGTGTTTTAAAGCGCGAATCAAGAATGCTTCAGGTGCTTGCGTAATAGCAGTAGAAAACAAAGCAAACTGCCCATTACTTTTCCTTTGTCCTGTTAAATCTTGCAAACTATTATTATAAACTGCAATTACAGGTTGTTGTTTTGCTGGAGGTAAATTCTGTAATTCTTCTAATTGTAATTCTAGTATAGAGGAACTTTTAATTACCACATTGGGTATGCCACCACCTTCTAGCATATTTTTCGATGCACAACTAGAAAGTAAAACTAGCAGTGGGTACAGAAATCGTTGTAATATCTCCGTTTTCATCCGTTATAGTCAAAGTAATTATTTCAGCTTCTACTGTGTACTCTAAAATGTTTCCCTCTAGCTCAAGTTTACCCTCGGTGCTTGGATTTTCTCCAAACAATTGTTCAACTAGCTGCCGTGACAATTGTGCATACACTCTTGATTCAAAGTTTCTAATAAAACGACTTAAAGTAGAATTAGATTCTTCTCGTTCAGCTTCTTCAATTAATGACTTCGCCTCCTCAATTTTGGTCTGACGTCTTGTAGATTCTTGGTTTTCTATTGTTAAGTAATGTGAAGAACTGTTAAGACCTGAAAAGCTAGGACTTTTAAACTTAAATAGTATTTCATCTGCATTACTGTAAACATTAAGCAGCAACAAAAATAAAGCTGCATAAACGTATATACCAAAAAACCAATGCCAATTAATTTTCATTCTCATCTTTTAACTTATTTTCTTCTTTTAGTTCTAATACTGTATTCACTTTTTGCTGTAATCGTATCATATCTTGGTCTAACAAACGCAGTTGGTCTGTAAGTCGTATAATAGTTACTTTCATTTCTTGCACAGCTGGATCTATTTTATTATTAATTGTTTGCCAAACAAAATAAACGAAATACCCTAAACCCCCTACCATAACTGCACTAAAGCCAAATTCAGATACTAAAGCAACAATGTCCATTATTTAAACTTCTTTTGTATGTACTTAATACCCGCATAGATTGATAAGCCGTACACTGCAAACAAAGTTAAAGAACCAAATACAATTAAATAATCAGACGGGTATAAATAAATTAAACCAAATAACCCATCTACAACTGCTTCTGCATCACCTACTGGTGCGTCCATTAATCTCTCCTAGCATCTATCTTTCCATCCTCAACAAAGTTTTCACTTCTAGCTATACGATCTAAATCAGGTGACAAACCCAAAGCACTACTCACGCTAGTATCAATGCGTATCATATCATTATTCATAGTAGCAGCTCGGGTAATAAGCATTTTAGATATAGCCTGGACTGTTTGTATCTCTGAAACAAGGCCATCCATTAACTGTTTCATAACAAGGAAAATAAAGTAAGCCATTACCAAACCACTAGCTATAGGAAGCCCAAGCTCACTTACTAGTTGTGCAACATCTTGCATGACCTACATATTTAGTGATTTAGACTTTTTCTTTGCTTGTCTAAGCGTATCACCAAATAAAACTCGCCTTTTTACATAAGATCTTTTATCAGTAGGCAGTTTATTTATAGCCTTCTGTTGTCTTTTAGAAACTTTACGTTTCTGTATTTTCATACTTGGTCTTTTCATAGCTTTATTGTACCTTTTATTCTGGCGGTGTGGGAAAAACAATTTTTAATAAGTCTGTTTCGCCGCTATATGTTTCTGGTAAATCTCTTAATTTTTGTCTATATGTAGCCCATTCTGCTTTTTTTGAGTCACTTAACGGAGAGTCAGCTGCCTGTGTCCAATCAGTAGCTTTTAATAAACCATATCGTCTATCTTTTACAACTGTCCATATAGTCATATTAGGTATTTCGTCTGATGTTCGTTGTACCATATTATATTCCTAACCCTTGTACTCTTATTATTGCGTTTCCTGCTCCGCCATTACTACTTCCTGTTGGACCGTAATCACTAATACCATGAAACAACCAAGCGTAATATGTTGTATTCGGAAGAAGATCTACTACACCAGTTATTATAATGCTACCAAGAACATGATCACCAGCTGCTTGTACTATTGATGTTGATAATAGGAAATTACTCATCGAGCTAGATTGATATCCAGTAGCACTTGATGTTTGTCTAACCGCTATAGCAGTTAAATTTTCTGCACGACCGTCTCCAACCAGTTGTCCTGTTGCATTCAAAGAACCAGTTACAATAAATTTTTTTGTTGAACTAGAACCTGATGAAGCAGTCCAATTGGGTGTTGTCCATGCTACTTGAGCTTTATTACCACTTGAGTCAGTTGGTATATGCACATAACTGCTACCAGAAGCATGAAACGGACTACTTGCCCAATAAGTGCTTAAATAATTATGTACATTTGTATCATCTGGAATTGCACTATCAGTAATACTAGCAGATGCAACTACAGTTCCTACTGAACCTGATACTGCCTTTCCTGCAAGATTAAGTGAACCTGCTACTATTCTATCCGCATTTAAATTCCCACCAGTTATATTACTAGCACTTAAATTAGTTACACTTACATTATTTCCATTTAGTGTGCCCGTTGTTATATCTGCTGCGCTTATAGCTCCAAATACACCTGAAGCTGAAGTTAAAGTATTTGATGCAATATCACCAGCTTGAATAGTGTTACTTGCTATATTGCCTGAAGTAATAGTGTTACTTGCTATATTACCTGAAGTAATAGTATTACTTGCTATATTACCTGAAGTAATAGTATTAGCAGCAATAGAGTCTGCTGTAACTGCGTTAGTAGCAATTTTGGGTGTTGTAATAGCATCATCATCTATCTTTGTTGTAGTAATAGCATCAGCAACAATTTTTACTGAAGTAATAGCGTTATCTGCAATTTTTGATCCTGCAATTAAAACCCCAGTAGCATTTACCGAACCTACAAACGGACTAAATATATTTGCAGTTGTTACATGTCTAATCCAATAATAGAACTCGTCCCCAGGGTCTACGCTGTCTACCCAAACAAAAGCCTCAGTAGTATCATGTCGCACCGCATTACCTAAATTATTATCACTAGAACGCCATACTTCTGTGTGCGCTAAATTAGATATTTGTGCTTTATTCCAACTAAGAATAATTTTAGTTGTGCCTGCAGCTGCAGATAGACCTGTAGGAGTTGGAGGAGCTGTTAAGTCGGTAGTGTTATCCAGTTTACCATCTACAAAAGTTGAACTAGAAGCAAAATCAGTTACGCCTATACCTGCATTTGGATCAAAAGGGTTATCAAGTAGTTCTTTAGCTAGACCGCTATCAATTAGCTCTCTAAGAGTAACAGCTCTATCTTTTGGGTCACCTCTACGACCAAGCCGTACTTCTAAAATTTCTTTTATAGAATTATTAAAAGCTTCAGCCTCACGTTCATTCCTTGGAATCGCTGGTATTGAAGGTACTTGTGTCTTAGTAGTAGCCATTTATAAAGCACGTAGCTCTTGAATAGACTCTGCAATACACACTTCGTTTACAATTTTAGTAGATTGTACTTCTACAGAGTAAGTTTTGTGTACACCACTCGGTAATCTAACTACAGGTTCAAGTATTGTTACAGCACTAAAACTAGGAGTAGTGCCTGTAACTGTGTAAACACTACCAGACGCAGCTATAGTTGCATGGTAAATAACAGAGCCATCCCCATACACTTTTATTACAACTGGCCAGTCTTCAGCATCTACTTTTACAAACCCCATTCTACCAGGGCGTTCAGGTACAAATGTTTTACTTCTCCAAGTAAACGTTTGATTTGTAGTACCGCCTTGAAACTCTTTAACTACTCCATTACCACTTGCAGGATCAATAATTACGTATAAAGAGTTGTCGTCAGGGTCTGTAAAACCACCTGAAACATCAGTAGTAGCTGTTTGTGTCAAACTAGTTACATTACGTTCACCAAAACGGTTATCAAATATAAATCCGCCGTAGTTACTACCACTTGTATAGAATCCTACATAGCGTCCTTCCCATAAAAATCCTTGTAAGGCAGTAGGAAAATATTCACTTCGCCATTGAGCAGGGGAAATAAGCCCTTCAGTAATAACTTGTACGTCAGTACCTGTCGCAGCAACCAACCCGTCTGCTCCTGCATACAATACATATGGTCCCATATCTACCATTGAACGTTTATTCAAACACGCTTGTGCTGCTTCTATACGAACTGCACTCATAGATTGTGGATCTGTACCAATTACTAAATAAGGTGTGCCTTTTGTACCAACAAATAAGCCATTTCCTGCCATAGCAATAGATACTATTTCTTCATCTAGAGTTATACGATACGCTACAGGCCAGGCGTGTGGTAGAAACGGTTCAGAAAAACACAAACGTTTACCTGAAAATCCTGCAAATATACCATTTGGCATAGAAGTTAGACCACGCATTTGCCCGTTTGGGTACAAAGAACTGTCTTCATCAGGCGGAGCAATCCAAAAGGTAGAAGGTATAAGTTCTCCTAAATTAGCATTAGTAGTAGAATCAGTAAAAGTAGCCGCACTTAAATTAACTTCACCAACAAACTGAAACGCAGTAGTGTTTGACCCTGTATTAGATCTATAAATTCTTTTTTTAGTTATGTTTGTATTACTTCTGCTTGTACCACTGCCTGCACTTGTACTCATGTTAGCTACAGTTACAGTTTGAGCGTCTACTTTAGTAAGCACAGTAGAAGCCGCGGACGGCGGTCCTTCTTCACCAAAACCAGACACAAAAGTGTACACATATGATGTGCTAAATTGAGTCTGAGTTCCATCGTCTGACCCAGAAGCTATACTTGCAGTAGGAGTATTTTCAGGGGCAGGTATACCTAAACGGAAAAAACTTCTAGGGTATGATCCCGAACCAGAAGCTATCAACTCTGTGGAACTAGCCATCCTAGGAAACGTATCTCCCGTCCAATATAAACGTGCGTTAGCGTCATCAGGTATAGGTGCAGGTTGTACATCTACATCACTAGCCCACTCTAGCCAGTAATCTACACCGCCAAACTCATACTTGTATATAGAAGTTTTACCTGAAGCGTTTAAAGTAGCGGTAGTGCTGTTATCGGTTATAGGAACTAAACGCCCACTATCAAGAGATACATTTTCAGCAGTTTGAGCTACTGTGTCTGCTAACAACCTAGGAGATATCTGAGGTGCAATCCCTTTAAATGTTATTAATTTATAGTACATTAGCCTTCCAGCAATAAATCTTTTAAGCGGTGACTTCTAGCCCCTACTTGTCTACTCCATTTAGAGTCAAGCATTTGCACACCAGCTTCTTCCCAATCTCCTTTTTCTATAGCAGCTAAAAACTTTTTGAATCCTAGTAATCTAGATAAACCTAGATTAAAACACATATTTACTAACACGCGCTTTCTTGTGTTTGTTAAATTATTAAACCAAGAAAAAGTAGTCTGTAATTCTTTTACGCAAAGGTCTATGTCATTGTTTAGTAGAAAATCAGATTCTTCTACTGTAATCCCTCGGTCATCAACATTTCTGCCTACTCCGATTGTATTTTTTCCTGCAGAACATTTATAAAGAGTAAGAACTTCTCCCTCGTCTCGTTTCAGTTCTTCTATAAGTTTTTCTCTATTCATTCGTCTTTATCCTTACTAGAATTAGAGGCACCAAAGTAAAATGATATAATAGCACTTGCAAGACCTCCAAGATAGCCGAGGACTAAGTTGATCAATGCTTCGCTGTTCTGCTCTGGAGGCTGGAGCGTGATTAGAAAGATATACCCCATAAATCCACCAACTACAGTTAATCCCATAATTCTAGACGTCCAATCTTTAGAAAACTTCGATCTTGCGTCTTGAATATCTTTAGTTTCTAAGGCAAAAACGTCAACTTCTAACTCTGCCATTTGCACTTCAAACTGCTGTTCTGCTTTTTTAAGCTCTAACATTTGTTCTGGAGTGGCATTTTGTACTGCTTTTTCTATTGATTTTGGATTGTTTTCGCAACCAAGCACTTTAGCAACAACGTCTCCTGCCATACCGCCCATTGGTCCTGCTAGTGCAGACCCTAAAGTTGGTGCAACTGCACCCACTATGTTTTTTAAAAATGCTAATTTTGCCATTGTTACTCCTTATACGCTTTATTCATTTTAACTTGAATCGCTACTTTTTATCAAACTCATTGAATGTATTTTTTACCTATCTCGTTGTAATACAACTCTTTAAAATTTATCTCTTGTATTAGTATAGGAGAAAATCCTGTTTGGTTTGTTATGTGATGAGCGTGAAGTCTAGCGTAAGGAAATATAATATTAGGGCAATCTACCGCTAAGGCTTCTTCAATCTCACTTTCGTCTTTGTAATTACACAAAGTAAATATACCACTTTGAATAAAATTAAGTATGTATAAATAGCTATCTTGATATTTAGATGTTATTTGAAACGAAAGATCTACTTCAAATGCTTTTTCTTTGTTAAAAGATATAGAAGAAAAACCAGACTGACAAGCTAGGTCTGTTTCTACTTGAGGCGGTTGTTCTTGTAAATAACGAACAGCGTCAGGTACTTCTATACTAGATTCTTTTGTGTATACAGCAGATATTCGTATGTGTTTATTTGTGGTGGACATAGTGCATTTTCTCTCTTGTGTTTTTAATTTTAGTAAGGGTTTTGTTTGCTAACGAGGTAATACGAGTTGTTTCTTTTTTAGGAACTCCTTTTAGATAGGGCAATAATTTATCAAAACAGTACGCATAAATCTCTAATACGTTAATATTTTTTCGGTTTATAGGTCCAAGATAATTATGTATTAACGCTTGTTCTCCTAAAACTCCATAATTAAAGGCGTCTATCGCAGCAGTAGACTCTTCTTCAAACAAAATATCATCTTTATGGTTCATGTATCTAGGCATATACAACAGTTTTTTATCTCTAACTGCTCCCGAGTCTTTTTCTGGTACTGTTTTCCACTTCTTAGGGTTTATTATAAATATAGATAAATCTAAAACTTTTTTGTTAAGTTTTTCAGAACTATATTGATAATGTTCTTTAACCCTTTCATGGTCAGTAAACACACCATATCGGCTAACAGCCATATGGTATTTTTTTAATTTAGATTTAGTAGGGAGGTCTTTATTCTTTAAATTAACAACTAGCCCGCTTTTTATAACTAATGCTATTTCATTAGTATTACTTAAAGCAGTAGCAATTCTACTTTTTAACATTTTGTCTTTAGTAATAACTTTATAAGTTATTTCTGGATTATTAATATCTAATGAATTTGTTGTAAGTTTCAGTAGATTATTTTCTTCCAGTATTAAGACTTTTAGGGTTTTTAGGTTTAACATGAGGTATATCTTTAAAATACTTAAAAAAGTTTTTTATATTTTGTTTTGGATTTTCAGAATCATAGTAAATTAAGCCTGAGTATTTTGACGACAGTATTCTTTTAAAATCATCAATAACAGGATATCCTTTTTCAAAAAGGACAGCGTATATCGGAGTGTAGGTTTTGGTTGCAATTTTTTTACGATCAAATAGTTCTATGCGTTTACCTTGAGATAAACCAATAAGTCCCATTTCAGAGTTAGAAGTACATCCAATTTTTCTTGTTCTATTTAAAATGTTATGCCCTGACAGTTTTCTGTCTAACAAGTTTTGTTTACCATAACGGTTTCTTAAATAAGCCATAACAAATGGAGAAGTTAAAGGGTGTGGTTTTAACACAGCTCCTTCTGTATCAATAGCTCTTTTCACTTTAATGTCATCTGTTATTTCTTTTATTATGTTACTTCCAGCTAAAAAAATAACATACGGGTATTCTTTTTTTGTTTGTCTCAACGCATACTTGTCTGTGTTATTTCTAGATATATCTTGAAATATCTTTTCGCCTTCTTCTGTAATGTCATCGTTTAAAGCATCCCTTATTACTTTCTTACAGTATAAAGTTGAAGCAGGCTTTAGATATACAAACTTAGTCATAACATCTGTATATAAATAACCTCTTATTTTATTTTCGGTCCCAAAGTCGTACCAGATATCGTACTCTAAATTAGTACCGTAATTACCTTTTTTTGGTAATAGATAATGTATCTTATCTAACTTATTATTTTCTTTTGACCTACGAATATTCCCAGATTTAAAAAAGTGTGCTATTTCATTGTTAAGAACATCGTTAAAAGCTAATGTCTCAATCGTCATTGCAACCTACTTTTTCTTCTAACTTATCCATTCTTTCTTCCATCTCTTTAAAATGTTCTATTAATATAGAAAGAGTTTCTTCTATCCTTCTATTAATAAGATGGATTTCTTCTTTAAGATCTTCAGACATAATTAATCCTTAATTTCACAGCTTATAATAATCTCAAAAGGTATTAGTAAATTACTTGTATCTCTTTTTTCTTCTGGATAATCGTAATATTTATTCCAAAAAATAATTGTCCTATCGTAATTTTTTTGCATTTCTATAGCAGCATCTAATGGACATCCTGTAGCATTTGTATCTATGTATGTTGCATTTTGATATGGATTTTCTCCAGCATACAAGCACAGCCATCCACCAGAATTACTTATAACTAATACTTTTTCATTCAAAATTTTAATAAAATCATTCAAATTATTAATAGCTTCATGTTTTTGTAAAGTCAAACCTGAATGATTGTAGACAGTTTCGATGCTTTTTTTATTGTATTTAGGCATCAAAGTAATAACATCATCATCTTCTGGTATATGACTTTCTGAATATAGTGCAATTCTTTTTATACTAGGTTCTTCTCTAAGCGATTGGATTGCATCTTCTATTGTGTAATGTTGTGCATTACCTACACTTATTACTGTTCTCAAGTTTGGAACATTCTCTAATAGTGCTTCACCAATACCACCGCTTTGTGTAACTAAACCAATATCTCCAGTAGTTTTTCTATCTAAAAGAAAAGTAGAATAAGCATCACAATGAACACCCATACAGTTTGGTCCAAGTATTTTTGCTTTGTTTTTTACAATTTCATATAACTTTCTTTCTGTAAAAGCATCTAAAGTATTAATAACTATAATTTTATCTGTGCCTTTATTTACAATCTTAGTTACTTCTTCAATAATATTAGGTACTGCGACTATTGCTAAATCAGGAGTTTCTGGTAAATCATTGTATGAATCATGTTTAGTAATAAGATATAGGGGAACTTTAGTGCTTTCTAACAGAGAATCTCTAAGAGCAGCACCCCAATACTTGTTTTGAGATATAGCTTCATCAAGCGTTTTTGTAGAGGCCCCTACAAGTGCTATTGAAGCAGGATTAAGAAAAGTCATCCTGTAAAAGTTACTACTAGCTTTTTATATTTAAAACCTTTGTCATGGTATTCTATAGTTATAGGAGTAGAAAATTTAATCCATCCAGAACTAGCACAATCAATATATGTTTGTTCCATATTAGAACCTTCTACAACCCATACACTGGACTTGACACAATCATCAGAAACACTTTTATAAAATTCATCTATTACTTTATGGTACTCTAAAGTGTAACACCAACCTTGACTGCCACCCGCATCTTCTCTATACAAGTCTAGTTCATGGTTAAACATTTTTTCGTTTTGAATTTCTCTCCTACCGCAACCATAATTTACTATTCTTCCATCTATGTCTAATTTAAAGATATGATGATCATCGAGGTCATCTCTATTTTTAAATGAAGTTCTTATAGCTTTAAGTTTTTTTTCTGCGCTAGAACTAGCAGTTAAGTGAAATTCATCCCATATTATATTTGGTTTGTCTCCGTCAAAATAAGGTAATGATTTATTAAAACATTCTTCAAAGATCGTTTGATCTATATCACTATACTTAATTTTTGTTACAGTCATTGTCATTTTATGCTTCCTCCCATGAATCGCCATCCCAATATCTAGCGTTGTGTGCATTTGCCGAAGCTACTTCTGTTTCAAATAACGAACCTGTGTTTCCTGTGGCTGTAATTCTTTCAAATATAATTGTAGCTGTAGTGGCAGTTGTGTTAAATGTTGTGGTCGTGCTCGCAGACGTTTCAACAGTAGTGTCGAATGTCGTTGTTGTGTTAAATGTAGTAGTCGTGCTCGCACTTGTGCTAAAAGTGGTTGTTGTGTTAAATGAAGTAGTGGTCGATCTACTTGTGTTAAAAGTCGTTGTGGTCGATCTACTTGTGTTAAACGAAGTCGTACGAGAAGTAGATCGAGAAGTACTTTGCGATGTAGTATGCGAAGTAGTCCTGGAGCCTCCACTCTTTCCACCAAGAGCTGTACTATAACTAGTTGTATAACTTGTAGTATACGAAGTTGTAAAAGAAGTGCTACGCGAAGTTCCGAAGGTTGTAGTAGTGCTCTTGCTTGTCGAAAAGGTTGTCGTGGTTGATTGGCTCGTAGCAGTAGATCGAGTTGTATTAAAAGTTGTCGTGGTTGATCTGGTTGTAGCAGTAGATCGAGTTGTAGAAAAAGTCGTATTAAAAGTGGTAGTCGTGCTTGCAGTTGTAGAAAATGTGGTAGTTGTGTTTTTTGTAGTTTGTTTTATGGCATTAAAAAAAGTAGTAAGACTGCCATCTGTTTCTTTTACAACAGCATAATTTACAAAACGTAGTGTTCCATCAGTTACCTTTACGACAATAGGGTTTGGTGTTTCAATTGAATCACCGTCCCATATTTTAATTGCCATGCTAAACCCTCGTTATACAACGTACCAGACAAACCCAATTTTTTTACCAGATCCATCTGTAGGTGCAGAAGTTACAATTTCAAAATCTCTTGCATCTAAATCTGTAAGAGCTACTTGCTTCATAGTTCCTGCATCATTTACCACTACTCTATCTGCGTCTGCTAATGTTGTAGAAGTAGCACTTGTATCACCGTCTATTACATTGAGCTCTGCTGCAGTACTTGTCACACCATCTAGAATATTTAGCTCTGCAGCTGTAGAGGTAACTCCATCAAGTATATTTAGTTCTGCTGCTGTGCTAGTTACACCGTCTAATATGTTTAGTTCGGCTGCTGTGCTAGTAACTCCATCAAGAATATTAAGTTCTGCGGTAGTTGAAGTAACACCATCAAGTATATTTAACTCAGCGGTACTAGAAGTAACACCATCTAAAGTTTGAACTTCTGCTGCTGTCAGGTCTGCTAAAGAACTAGCTGTATCACTTGCCATTGTTGCAAGCTCTGTTAGCTCTGCATCTAGTGGCTGTTTTGCATCTAGTTGAGTCTGAACATTAGAAGTAACACCATCGACATGGTTAATCTCTGCTGTCGTAGCAGTGACTCCATCAAGTATATTTAATTCTGCAGTAGTTGAAGTAACTCCATCAAGTATATTTAATTCTGCAGTAGTTGAAGTAACTCCATCAAGGACATTAAGTTCTGCAGTAGTTGAAGTTACTCCGTCAAGGATATTAAGTTCTGCAGTAGTTGAAGTGACTCCGTCAAGAATGTTTAGTTCTGCAGCTGTAGATGTTGTAGCTAGACTTACTGCTCCACTAGAAACTGAAAAATCATTTGAATCAAATGAAGCTATACCTTTAACTGAATCAGTAGCATCTACAAGATTTGTTAGTTCTTCTAAAGCTTTAACGTTGACTCGAAGTTGAAGTTTATCACCAGTAGAAAAAGAACGTGCAGACGTATCATCCTGTGCACGAACTACAGTAAGAGTAGTGCCTGATACTCCAGTTACTTTTACTATTTCTACATTTGCACCGTCATCCATTGTAGCGTAGAAGTAGTCACTTCCTGAAGGTGTAGGAAAAGAAGCACTACTAGCTACGCTAATACTAGTTGTACTAGTATTTACATCAGCACTTAAAAGTGTGCCCGCATTGTTTTTTAATAAAACTCCCATGCTATCGGCACTCCTTCTTTAACTAACGGTTACAGTCCATGTAATTGTCATGGCATCTGAAGACCCTTTGTTTACAACTGAAAAAACTGTACGACATAGCATTGTTCCACTAGAAGAAGCATTTAAAATAGCTGCTTCAGTAAGAGCTGCTGTACCTGTTCCTGCAGGAAAAGTTGCAGTGTATGTTACTACAGCGGCAGAAACACTTGTACTAGCCAAAGCCACACGTGCTGATTCTGAAACTAAAGCAGTTTGTCCTGCAGCAGCCGCTGTTGTACTGGTTCCTACTGCCATGTGACTCATCACACCTGCAGAAGTTCCTTCTATACGACTAGCGACAAACCCTTTACCCGCGGTAACCACAAGGTTGTCTATATCCTGTACTAATTCACCATTTAGGCGTATTTGTACATGGCCTTTCAATTGTAGTTGTTCATCTATGTTTGACATTTTTGCCCTCTCGGTTAATCTTAACTACTCATTGAACATAAAAGTGTTTACGATACTCTCGTTAAATCGAGAGAACCCAACACTTTCAATTAATTGTACCTGTAATAATTCTGAAAGTGTAGCACTATCTGATTGCGGTGATGTAAAGTTAATAGCTGATGTTTCAGATATTGATACTACATTGTTCTTATTTAGTGCTACGTCTGTTTTTAGATCATCAGAAACACTGGTTGTATCGTCCATTGTAAAAGCATCGGAAAGTACTTTTTCAAAACTAGTTAGAACTAAAGCCTCTGAAATACTAGATGTGTCAGCAAAAGCTCTAAGGTAAATTAAAGCGGTTACTAGTGAATCTGACATACCAAAGCTATCAGAAGCTGGTCTACTGAAAGCTATAGCAGGGCTATCTGACATACCAAAACTGTCAAAAACTGGTCTACTAAAAGAGATAGCAGGTGCATCACCTATAGTAACAGTTAAAGCTTCTGGACTATTATTATCTACTGTAAAATATTTGTTTAATACATTTGTATTTAAATCTACAACAGCGTTTAGTTCTACGTAAGAAACAGTAGCTTTTCCTTTAACATAAGATATGTTGGCTGATATTCCCATTAATTAAAATCGTCACGTACGTTAAACTTAATTAACTCTTGAACTGTTTGAATATTACCGCTTGAATTTGTAAACTCAACTTCTCCCTCATATATACCTGCGGCTGTCCAAGTTCCTGAAGGGAACAACGCAGATGCAACTCCGTTAGAAGCGTCTGTTAAACTCATTGCTATTGTTGAAGTCAAAGTAGTTTCACCTACTTTACGAATAAAAAGTTTTACTGAGCCACTTGTTAAATTTATAGGAGCCCACGTAGATGAGTCTTCTACATCTAGTGTTTTACCTGAAGCCGCTGTATTACTGTCTTTCAACGTGACAACAAGCTCAGGTAGTGTATCTCCTACGACTAATTTTATTGTTTCCGAATATGCCATGTTATCTACCTTAAATTATCTAAATGATGAGTATACAGGGAGATAAGTAGTGTAATCCACATCTCCTCGTACTATGTCTTCTACACGTTCTGCTGTAGGACCTAATGGAGGAACCCACCAAGACCCTCCAAAATCTCCTGCTTCTAACATTGGTCTTAACAATCCCCAAGGTCCAAGCAGTCCTGATCTGTCAATAATCTCTGCGCTGTATTCTCCAAAATCCATTGAATCAGACCTAAGAGCTGTTTCATCTCCACCGCGGAACATATATTTTAACCACTCACGTAGTTCTAATCCTACCATAGTAAGCGGTAAGAAAGCAGTTCCCATAATTAATATGGGTACAGCTGCATCTCCAACACTACCTGTTTCAGAGAATCTACTATGAGAATCACGTAGCGCGCCACCTACAATATTTTTACCGTAAGCGTAGAAGAAAGATTTTAACTGCCAAACTATTCCAGCATAAGGGTTAGAAGCCCACCCAGGTCGTTCTGCTGAGTTAGGTCTTACAATAGATTCGTTAACAAACTGCCCTAACGCTCCTTTAACTCTTTCGCCTGATTCACCTTGAAAACTACGATACCTATCTCCTTCCTCTTTTGTTCTGTCCCAAGCTTTTACATCTTCCGCTGTAACTCCAAGTTCTTCTAGATGTCTAGCAGATCGTTGTCGTTCTTGTATAGAAAGACTAGAATCAGTTGCTCTATTAGCTTCGTTTATTAAAAACTTCTCGCCCATACCTAAAGCAAATACTCGAGTAAATTTAGTAAATTGTTCTAATCCTATTGCGTGGAAAAACTTATCAGTAAACTTCTCCATACCTGGAGTCATGTACGCCATTTCGTTTGCGTTAATTGCCATCATAGACATAGAATCAAGTGTAGTTACACCAACATCTCTAGAATATTGTTGTAGTTCTGCACGGTTTTTAAAGTAATATCTATACTGTTGGAAAGCAGTTCTAAAAGCAGAAAAGTCTCTAGATCTAAGCACAGGCCCTGCTAAGTCAGGCAAAGAAGCTATTGTAGCTAAACTTAAGTATGCAATAACATTCAAAGTTAAAAGCAAACTACTTGCAGCACGAGCTCCTTTGGACATGTTAAGACCTGTTTTACCTAACATCCCTCTAATTAAGTCCTTAGCTTCTTCGCGTTGTAGTGGGTCTGATATACGCTGTATCATATACTCAGCAGCTATCCACCCTTTTGCTGTTTTACCTACAGGTACACTTAGTAAAGCACGAGCTAAAGATTCATTAATTGTCCCTGCGTCACGTGCGGCTATAATAGTTTGTCTATCTTGAGCTGTTACTTCAGTCTGTACCTTGTCCTGATAATCAATACGTTTTACCATATCATCAATGTATTTTAATATAGTCACGCCTGGGTCTTGTAGTACACCTATCTCTCGTAGTTCTTTGTTAGAAACTAAATTAAACAAATCAGATCTATTTTTAGACATACCTACTGACGTTGCTTCTGCTCCATCAATATGGTCATCGGGGTTACGTTCTTCGTTTTCTATAATGTTCTCTACTACTTCTTGCCAAGTTGTGGAAAGAACTTTCTCACCTTCAGGCGTTACAATTGTTGTTTCAAACGTAGGTGTGCCTGCTTTACGTTGCAATAGCTCAGCTAAAGCAGTCTGTAACTCAGGGTTTTCTCGTATAGCTTCAATCATTAGAACTCGAGGGAAGAAGTTTTCTCTAAACTCTACTCTGCCGTTACCTTGGTTATGCCCACTGCCTTCTATGTAATCGTTATAAAAGTCCCGTAAGAATCTTCTAATTTGTTTAGCTTCAGGACTTTTTAGCTGACTTGTAGGTATACGATCATCTTCTGCTTCTAACAAAATCTCTTGTACTCGTTCGGTAGCAATACCAGCAGGTAGTATTTCTAAAAGTCTATTTTTAAACTGCCTAGCTATATTACCCCTAGAGTTTAAATATCCTCTTGGGTCGTCTGATCCAGACCTGTCATACAGTTGTCTAGCTAGTTCAGATGACAACTTACGTAATCTGTTGTCTGCAGTAAATAAAAAGTGACTTATAGCTTTGTTCCAATCTCTGGGTAACAAGTCAGGGTTTTCTCGTAAGAACTTATCTACCTTACGTTTTAAACTTGCTATAAATCCTTTACTGGCTCCAAACTCTTTTGCTGTCTGCTGTACATTTTCTTCTACTATTTTTCTAACTTGTATTTTTTCATTAAACGAAGGCTTTGCGTTTAACCTAGCAGGTTCTTTGTACTTCTTAACTACATTTTCAACGTAGTCAGCAAATACAGGGTTAACATTAAAACGTTTTCGATACATTGGGCTAAGTTGTTTAAATATTTGTCTAATCCTGTTAGCAATACGTTTAAACCACCCATCTACACCATTAGTAGCTTTTAAGCCTTCATTAAGTAAGTACCTACTAACATTGTCTGAATACCACTCTTCAAACCCGTACTTACCTTGGTACTGTTGAGATTTTGCTCTGTCTTTCTCAAAGGCTTTTTCTAATTTTTCTCGTATTCCAGGTAAACTAAGACTACGATCTAGTTCTTCTCTAAATACTATATGCCCTAGTTCATGCCCTAAAGTTAAAACTGCTTCAGAATACTGTGCTTCGGTCATTGTTTCGTTTATATCTAAAAGAATAATATCAGCGTCTTTAAGAGAAATAAGTAAACCACGTTCCTTGTTTTCT
>Ga0208157_1000724_pt1 | contig 16796 bp, 29 predicted proteins | sample 5_EtaG_FD_184077 | JGI IMG/M metagenome (GOLD analysis project Ga0208157, IMG submission 184077) | Marine viral communities from the Subarctic Pacific Ocean - 5_ETSP_OMZ_AT15132 metaG (SPAdes) (version 2) | ecosystem: Environmental > Aquatic > Marine > Oceanic | place: Pacific Ocean | collected...
ACTACCCCACAAAGCGGGGTTGGCGGCGTTCCTGAGTGCAGATACATATAAACCACTAAAGTATAAACTTGATTTATATATATAGGCTCTACTTAGAAACCAAATATGCTTAGAGGAGCCATATAACCTCTGTCAGGGCTCTATATCACTAATAGTTCTATCACGCATACGCTCCTACATGGCTGGTGAGAGTGCTGAGTAAAGCCATATGGCTCAATTTTGGCTCCCACAAGAGATAAAACAGAGCCCGTGTGCATCCGTTGAGCCACTCTTATAAGCTTAATAAGCCTTATAGGCTCTATAAGGCAATTAGCTCTACTTATCTTAGTAGCTATACTTATATCTATATAGGGAGCTATATAAAGCTTTTGCTTAATTAGACAAATAGAGCCATTATATAAGAGATATATAGAGCTTTTTAACGTAAAGATAAACAAATCTTAGGTCTATATCTATAGCCCCCGAGGCCGACCGAAACCTTTATATACTCGAGTAACCCTGTATAATTGTGCCTCCCAAGAGGTACAGACATAGAGGAAAAACACATGACTAATAGTATAGAACAACAACTAAATGAACTGATAGCTAACCTTACCCCTGAGCAGTATAGGAAAGTAATGACAGCAGTAAAAACTGTAGCACCTACACAGGTAGACAGTAAGTACAAACTCAAAAGATTACGTATCACCGAGTCCTATCACTCATCAGCTCCAAAGCCACATCAGTGTGATGACTACGATTCATACGTCAACCACTCAGACGCTATCCGAGAACAGGTGATGCACTAATGAATATAGAAGATATCCAAGCCTTTATCAGAGGTAGAGAACAGATGCCTATCCTTCATGTTAGAGATACTGAAGACCCTAAGTATAAAGGTATAGAGAAGTTTGTATCAGACGTAGACCCTAACATGGAAGTGTATATGCATAGTGTTGCAGGTAAACTATCTTCGTTGATAGACACCCTGAGACATATGGAGCCTAATGACTATAACAAAGTAGTGAACACCTTCAAGAAGTATGAAGTGAAGGGAGAGACAGGTGGTATACACGGAGACAGGACATACGGATACGATAAGTCCAGAGTTGATGGTAGACTAATCAGACGTAGGAGAGCTAACTGATGAATAAAAATCAATCACCTATACGAATAGATGAGATGGGTATAGAAGTATGTATACTGTGCGATTGTGCAGTAGAGAACAATACCTGTCTGTGTGATATGAGAGGATGGTAATAGGAGAGATATAGAGGCACCCAAAGCTTTAAATACCTTGAAAATTATGTATGTACAGAAGGAAACAATGAGCGACAATACACATCCAACGGATAAAGCAGCGACTGAGTTTATATCTCAAGTAGTTGCTGAGAGTAAGATAATAAATAGACTATGCGACCTATGCGAAGATAGGACATGGGATATACTAATAGACACTGAGCATATGTGTGGATACTGCTACAGTGATATATACAGACATCCACTAGAACAATATAAAGAGGAACAACAATGAGTAGATACGACAAAATGAGCCGAGAGGCTATGTTAGATACAGTCACAGGTTATACTGATGACGAAGCCACTGAGAAGATGGCTGATAGGACTAGAGAAGTAGATGAGTTTATGGACTTAGCAAGAGATGCAACCGTGCCAGAACCAACTATGCCTGAACCGCCTGCCCCACCATCCCTTATGTCTAAGCTTAAGGGTAGTGTGAAAGTCCCTGAGGAATTCAAGTTCGCAGATGACAATACTTTCTATACTATGTTACGAAACATATACAGAGGAAAGAATATACTTATCACCGGTCCATCCGGCTGTGGTAAAAGTAGTCTAGGTAAAATCCTAGCAGATATAACCAACAAACCATTCTTTGCATTCAACTTCGGTGACACTATGAATCCGTCGGCAAAGTTATTAGGTGATACTAAGTTCAACAAGGATACCGGTACATGGTTTGCTCCAAGCAGATTCGTATCAGCCTTGATGGATGATAGAGGTGCCTTCATGATGTTGGATGAGGTTACGAGAGATAGGACAGGTGACTTAGGTAATATCCTTATGCCTGTACTTGACGGACAGAAGTATCTAGCACTCGATGAGTCAGATAGTGCTGATACCGTACAGATAGATAGTGGTGCATTCTTTTTCGCTACCGCTAACATTGGTCGTGAGTATCTCGGTGCTGCACATGACTTAGATAGAGCATGGAAAGATAGATTCACCGGTGGTATATACGAGCTTGACTACCTACCACAGAAGAAAGAACAGGAACTTATACAGTTACGTGTCAAAGATATAGATGAGCAAGACGCATATCGTATCACTGACTTTGCTCAGCGTGTACGTAACTTATACAAGTCAGAAGAATTATCTTCATCCGTATCAACACGTATGTGTTTATCCGTTGCTGAGTTCGTTGTCGATGGTATGGAATTGATTGAGGCATTACAACAGGTATGTCTACCTTTCTATCCTATCCAAGCTGGTGACGATACTGAGAGAGTCAAGATTATTCAGACTATACAATCTATGGGTGACTAAATGGTTAGTAGAAAGAAAGATACATATTGGCATGAGGTAGCTGCCCTATGCTTACAAGCTGGACAACCACCATCAGCAGTGGCTAAAGTATTACAACATTGTTTTCCTAAGACAGATGTCAATGGTAGACACGTTGGTGCATACAAGCGTAGACTGATTGATGTTGGTGTGATAGAGAAAGATACACCGAAGATAGGTAGTGTCGGTGAACTGATACAGTTGGCTGACGACTTAGTATCAGCTGAGGACAGATTCATATATGACTGTTACCTCGGTAGTGTAAAGAGAACATTGAAATGCTTTGAGTATAAACTCACGGCAGAAGAACAAGACGAATTAGATAAGGTAGAGAAATGGATAGAGAACATAAAGAAAGATTAGAGGAAGCACCTATAGGTATGTTTCCTGAGGATGATGACGAGTATGTCTTAGAGGGTGACCTAGACGTATGGGGTCGTGGTGACAGCTATACGTGGAACAAACCTACTACTACATGGTGGACATCCGGTAGTATCAGTAGTTACAGCGGTATGTGGGGAGGAACCACGATTCATGCTGGTAGCAGTAACAGTGACGCTATACGTCTACAGAGACACCAAAGTCATCTCGACAGTCTTTGTACTGTAGTAGACCCAACTGTCAAGCATACCCTATCCTTTGGTAAAACCGATACAGGATATACTAACATGGAGACAGGACACATAGTCATTGACGGTAGTCTACTCAAAGAGTCTGACAGTAACTTAGATATGACCTGTGGTCTAGCTATACATGAGAAGTTACACGTCGTACACTCTAAGCCATTACACAGATGGATGAAAGAGATGATGGCCAACCCAAAGGTAAAGTATGGTGAACGTGAGTTGCTACACAGTATATGTAACATTGTTGAAGATGAGTATATCGAGCGTCAGCTTTCTATCTCTTGTCCGGGCTATGTTCATTTCCTTGAGAAAGTCAAAGACCACTACTTCGGTACCGACTCTAAAGCTACTGAAGACAGTGGACACGAGTTTACGGATATCATCAATACATTACTACTACTAGTACGATATCCATCTAATATCTCTGATGCAAGGAAAAAAGCCCATTCGCCCCACATCCGTTACTTTATGTCTGAGTTGAAAGATGGTCTGAATGACCGTGAGTCAACGTATAACTGTATCACAAACATATGGATGTATTTGAAGAACGTATGGGAAGATATAGATGATGGTGAACCTGATGACGAGAAGATGCATGACTTAGCTAATGAAGCCGCAGATAGTTACATGGATAAGATAAAGGCTGATTACAAAGACATGGGTATAGATTTACCACCTGAGTCTAAGCTTGATAAGATGCATGAAAGCGTATACGAAGATGAATTCAGTAGACTGATGCGTGACCACAGCTATGACGCAGAACACGCTATGGCTAAAGCTCTACGCAAAAGCGAGTCGGATAAAGCTGACTATGCTTCTCTAGCAGAAGGATTGTCTGGTCGTATGCTAAAAGCTATCAATGACTTAGCTGAGTCTGATTACCACGAGATAAAGATAGACAAGTCTATCGCTATCAGTGCCAAGCAGAGAAAGATATCATGGGTCAAAGCCAAGCAAACAGATTTGTCAGTCAGAACATATAAAGAAGATACTGATGCTGTACGCACTGAGATAAACAAACTCAAGCGTAAGATTGACCTATACGGTAACACAACTCAGTTGACTATCCGTAACCAAAAGCGTGGTATGTTAGATAAGCGTATGCTACATCGTATACCTACAGGTCGTATGGATTTATTCAAGGCTACCATTACTAATGAGGACAAACCACTTGACGTATGTCTATTGGTGGATGAGTCCGGTAGTATGGGTCACTATACTATGACTAAGGCTAGACAAGCTGCTATCGCAATCAAAGAAGCATTGTCAGACAATTCTATGCTTAACCTATGGGTGTTTGGTCATACTGCTGATGAACATGAGAGAGGTATGACAGAGATGTATGAGTACTCTTCTCCGACTATGCAAGACCGACCTATGGCTATGGGTGGTATGCGAGCAAAGTATGAGAACCGTGACGGTAACGCTATCATAGCATCTACTATGAAAGTCAAATCCGAGTCGTACACCCCACACGCACAGAAGTTATTGATAATGCTATCTGACGGTGAACCATCCGCTGACAAATATCGTGGTGATATCTCATACAGTCATACTGCTAAGTGTGTCAAGTATGCTGAGTCACGTGGCTGGAATGTTATACAGGTAGGATTTGCTGGTGCAAGGAAGTATAGTATGGACAAAATGTTTACTAATTGGGTTTATATCGATGATACGGATAAGCTCGGTGATGAAGTTTCTAAAATTATTAGAAAGGTGATAAAGGTATGAAAACTGTAGAAAATATTGATAGACCAAGATTCCGAGAGTTTACTCTTGATGAATTGGTAGAAGGCAAAAGCCCTGAGTCATATGACTTAGTGCAACTTAAGATGGATGGTATATGGGGTTGTATGACCTTACTGCATGGAGAGTATACCATCACATCACGTACAGGTAAAACCAAAGCACACCAACACTATTCTATGTATGGTGACCAAGATGACGTAGTACTCGGCGAGTACATGAAAGGTAGTCATTGGGGTCACAAGATGGGGTATGATGGTATGTTCTTTGTGTTCGATTGTCTGAGACGTAACGGTGAAGACATATCTCATCTACCACTTGCAGATAGACTAGCAGCACTACAAGACGTAGACCTGCCTGACTTCTGTGAGATACTTGAGATGTGGGGAGCAGATATGTGGGATGTACTTTGGTATGACCTAGTAGTAGAGAAACACTACGAAGGTCTTGTATTCAAACAATCTACCGCTAGTTATACCACACCCAAAGCATGGTCCCGTCTAAAGAATACCGTAGAAGTAGAGTATATGTGTATTGGTATGGAGCCAGCAGACCCTGAGTCTAAGTATGCAGGACTAGCAGGTGCAGTGATAGGTAGTCTTGTAGATAAGCCACTAGCAGTAAAGTGTGGTGGTCTATCTGAAGATATGCGTGACGAGTTTACCAAACATCCAGAACGTTATGTTGGTCAAGTCTTTACTGCTAAGGGTAACGGATGGTATCCAACAGGTACTATACGTCATCCTAAGTTCAAGTGTTGGCGTGACGACAAGAACGTAGACGAATGTACATACGACCAAATACCGGAGCTTATACGTGAAGGTTAGTCGGATGGGAGTGATACGGCAACTTATTCGTAAAGAGTATGGAGCCGTCCGCCCCACCGCTGACAAGATACTTGCTATCATAAAGAAGTATGAACTTAATCTATATACCTCCGATGGTAAACGTAGAAGTAGGGAGGTGTTGACCAAGTCTATGGCTAAGGCTGTAGCAAAGTTAAAGTAAGGTGACAGGATATAAGTAGAGGTTACTCATTGTTTTACCTCTAACCCGTCGATTCACCACGAGATGAATTGACACCACTGAATTTTCCCTCTATTTATATCCCACTAAATGTACTGAGACTTGAATATAAAAACAATTGCCGCTGAGAAATATAGTTGACGTGAAGCCTTTCCGTAAAATTGGCAAATAACTATACTGTTGGAAGAACCAAAGAAGCGATAAGTATAACGGTTTGGTGTTATACTCCAACAAAAGACGAAGACTATGGAGTTAGCTCGTCAGTATCAGTTTTGGATTGTTTTATCTCTCTCAGTACACCATAAGCTTTATATACACGGAGTAAATAAATATAAGTATGACAAAACAAAAGAAGGTCAAAGTACCTTATGAAGGATATAAACTACCGCCAAGTGCAGAAGCAGGTGGTAAGTTTGTAGATTTCAAAAAGATAATGGAACGTAAACCTGTAAAGGTAGTGAAGAGAAGGGTAAAGAAGAATGCACTGTAAACAATGTAATTATAGATTAGATGCCAGATATGTGAGATATAGAACTCAGCAGGGTGAACCGCTATGTCAGATGTGTTACGTAGCACTAGGTGGTGTAGTATGAGAGAAGCACAATGGTTTATACTTATCGCTGGGTTCATGATGCTATGGATGACAATGGTAATGATATCATGAGTTGGGCTGACGAACCTTGTCCTATATGTGAAGGACCACTAGAAGAAGTATATTACGGTGGCGGAGTAACTAAATGGGAATGCAACAAATGTGCAAAGAATTTTATAACGAGTATATACAATGACCCAACTAACAAATAAACAACTGAAGATTATACTAATGGAAGAGCAGATGCGAGAAGATAGAGAAAAATCTCTCGCTATACACCAAGAGAAGTTTGGTGACAGGGTAGATAACACTGAGAAGTCAAATAGTATATTCGACAATACACTCAGACCACTCCCTGTAAATTTATATTTAGATTGTAAAGAGTATGAGCGTGGTGAATATAAGTATGAACCACCTGAAGAACATATGGATTATCTTTTCATGGCATCTTTTTCATATCATGCCTTAACATTAGCTCTACCTCTATGGCTCTTTATTATGCTATATTGGTAGATTAAGCATAACGTTTATGCTATATTAAGCCATTAGGCTCTACTAATCTACCATAAACTATATATAGAGCCTTGCCCTATATATCTATATAGCTATAATAAAGCTATAGTGATATGAATGGCAAAGAATACAGGCAAGAACTTTGAGAATGAGATAAGGAAGAGCCTTCAGAAAGCAGATATATGGTGGTTTAGAATACAGGATACAAACGATGTTAGTAGATTCGTTAAACAAGCAGTCGCAGAGAAGCAACCCGCTGATTTTATGGCTGTTTATCGCAGTCGGCCTATCCTTATCGAATGTAAAACCACTCGTAACCTTACTTCTTTTCCTCTATATTATGGTAGTAGTAGGTCTATACCTTCACACCAGATTAAGATGGCAAGACAAGCTGAGAGACATGGAGCCTTAGCTTATATATTTATAAGACGTGACGAACCACGTAATAAGAGGTGCTGGGCTATAACCCCAGACCAAGCAGACTACCTATATAAGAAGAAAGATGGTAAGAGTATAAACTGGAAATGGTTCCATGCTAATGCATTTGAACTTAGAAGACTTAAGAACCCCGTGAGATGGGAGTTTATACCTTTATTAGAAGAAAACCTTTAAATACCCCTTAGGTATTATTACATTACTAGAAGTGATAAAATGAATAGAACAAAAGTATTTGAACGATGTTTCAACGCAGCCCAACATTACAGGGACACGGGGAAACACAAGCAAGTATCCTTTAGGTACAATCCTGAAGAGAGAACACAATTCGAGTTTAGTGCATGGAAACACGCAAGAGACCACGACAGTGTTAGAAAGATATTGGTTGAAGATATAAAATCATCAGCCGATGGAAACATATACGTAGTTGGTGTTGACAACAGGTATAACCTGAAGCAATTCGCTAACCAACATCCACAACACGTTAGGTCGTATAGAATCGATAGAATACATATCGATGGCTAATCCACCTGTCGTGCATCCGCTGAATAAGTCAGCGAACCCTGAGTGGTGGGAGGATGAGTCTAACCTGATAAGGTTACACCCTTCCTATCCTCAGTCAAAACACCCTTCGAGGAAGAAATATGAGAAGAAACAACAGAAGAAATCCGAATGATATATCCGGAATAGACGAGCTACTTGAATCATGGTTAGATATGATGAATATGGCAACTCAACTAGAACAGGCATACCAGCCTGTAGCAAGCAAGAAAAAGAATCCTATGTCTTATGAAGATAGGGATAAAGACATTGTCTTTACTATAGATATGCCCGGAGTATCTAAGAAAGATATAAATATCGAAGTAGAAGAACACTTTATTAAAGTGTCAGCTACAAACGGTAATGGTAGAGACTATAACTATACCCGTAGGTTCAAACCTCAGGTAGACGTAGACTCAGCGAAAGCTACATTTACTAATGGTGTACTAGATATTACTGTCAGTAAGTTAGCAGAAAAGAAAGGAAAACAGGTGAAAATAAAATGAATCAAATTGGAAGTATTAAACGTATAGACCAATACGAGAGAGTATATGTACCAAAGAAAATCTTAGAAGATTTAGGTTTGGAAAAAGAATCTCATTGTATATGGGTCGAAGAAGACTTTGGTTATACCTTAAAAAAGGTTAATGTAACTATAGAAGAATGAGTCAGTATAAGAAAGATAACTTCAACCGTATTTGGAACAAAGAGAGTTCTAAGTCCCGTGATACCTTAAAATATAAAGTTATACAGCGAGGGCTAGAACCAACTGAAAAGAATTGTTTTGAATATTATATGGGTTATATCCGTGCGTGGAGAGATAGACGTGGTAACACATCACATCTAAATTCTTTCTACAACGAAAGTTATATGAGAAGTATAGGAAGGAATAAGTATGGAAGAATTATTAAACACACGGGTAAGAAAAAGAAGTGAAGAGTTAACAGGGGACTGGACTCCCTTCGTTAATAATATAGAAGATATCCTATCTGAGATAAAGGAAGTCAAAGAAAGTATAGATGACCTTGACAATAAGATAGGGGAGACAACAGGAATGATAAAGAACCTAAGAAAAATATTAATAAAATTAGAGGTCATAGATGACAGATTCATCTTCTAAAGCTAGGGATAAACCATTATCCACTGCTGAGATGATGATGGCACAAGACCTTATGGAGAGTAAGATAGCAGAAGCCAAAGCTAATAGTAAGATGACACATCTTCTTATGTTTGGTAACTTCCGCATGGAGATAGTTCCATCGGCAGATACAGACGTAGAGAAGATATTTAAAGACACTATGTCTTTCTTACATGATAAGTATGGTGATGGTATCTTGAAGACAGAAACACCGACATCCCCACTACCAATGGGTGGTATGCATGGTTGATGCTAAACACGGTACCCTATTAGGTAAATGCGCCATTGACGGCCAACCTATCTATGAAGGTAGCGGATTCAGAAGTCAATTTTGTACAGTATCTAATGGTAAATGGATATCCGGTGACACGTTACTGAAGTTATATCAAAGAACTTTCGAAGCTTTCTTAGCACATAATAAAGATGCAGAGAAAGAGAAAGCAGTATTATTAGATAGACTTGAGAAGTATGGGTGGCAGACTGACCCAGAGACAGGTAAACTAACCAAAGTTTTAAATAGGTCTGAGGAAATGGAATAAACATGGCAGAACAAGCAACAGAACTAAAATTAGTTGGCGGACTTTTCCGCAACAAAAGCAAGAAAGGTGATGTGTACTACTCCGGTAAAGGGGAAGACGGTACGCAATACGTTCTATTCAGGAACGCATATTGGAAAGAAGGTGAAGAGAACAAACCATACTTCCGATTACATCAGAAAGTACCGAAAGGTAGCTCCACTAGTTTCAACGACTAATGGAGTATAGCGATTGGTTACAGTCGCAGCATAGTGCCAGAGTATGGTTAGATAATGCGATGACGGCACAATGTCAATTTGCTACATTAGCACCACTTAAGAAACGAAAGAAATGGAATGGTAGAACATATACCGAATATAATTATGGAATATATACAAACAGCGATGACAAAGATATACGATATTTACCTACGTCTGAAGTTAGTCATAGAAATCTTCAAGGAAAGTTCCGTGACTACCTTAAAGCGGGTAAGAACCCTACTGAGATTCTTTGGGAAGTTCGAAGGTCGTTAAGTAATTACGGTGATTATATGATATACACATTCGTACCTTTATATCTTAAGGGGTGGGTAGCAGAAAGAGATAGACCCCCACTAAACGGAACAATAGAGATAGAAGACATATGGCAGGAACACTAGCAGACCACAGAAGATTAAGAGAAGAACAAGGGCTATACAAAGAAGACCCCGGTGAAGGTAGATTTACTAAGACAGAAACTAAGTATATACCTTTTTTGGGTAATAACCCTAGTGAAGAGAAACCAGCTATCTATACTGGTCGGTTCAAAGTAACTGACGGTAGTATAGACTTAGAAGCTAAACGTAGCGGCGGTAAGCTCAGTATTACAGTAGAGTGTGATGAGAAGCTAAATAGAGCCGTATTCGAATGTGTAGAGAGATTTGTAGAAGCTATATTCAACGGTACAGCTAGAGAGATAAAAGAAGCTGACCCTGAAGATTCTCAAATTACGAAACTTAAGAAACACGTAGAGCAAATTGAGAAAGAATTAGCAGATAAAAACGAAACATTAGAGAAGATAAATGAAAGCTTGGGTATTAAATCTTAAACATAGGACAGACAGGTATCGTCGTATAGTCAAAGCTTTGGCTAACGAAGGGATAGACTACCAAGTATATCACGGAGTATATTGGAAAGACCCAGAGTTTATGGAAACTATGAGAAAGCATGATATGAAGATATACAAGAACTGGGAATTAGAGTCATCCACTACTAAATGGTATAACCGTGGTGTCAATGCTGGAGAAGCAGCTGTCGCCATGTCTACTATACTTATGTGGGAAGAAATGTTAAATTCAACTGATAAAATATTTTTATGTCTACAAGATGATTGTGTATGGAAAGAAGGTGACCTGAAGATATTGATGGACTTAGTAGAGAGAACTGACCATCATGGCGCAGACCTTATATACTTAGCTGGTTATCATGTTTCAGGATATGATTATCAGTTCAAATCAATAGATAAGTGGTATGAAGAACCTGACTACATATACAATGCACACGCAATAGTATATACAAGAGACGCAATTGAAAGGATGTTAGCCTATAATTACAAAAATCATTTGATGAGTTTAGATGAATATTTAATGATACAGTGTAAGACAACGTATAGGATAGACGTAGCTGTTGATATAGGAGTTGAACGACCTATGAAAGCTATAAAAGTAAAGCACTCTCAGAATATTATACAACAGGTTAATGATATGGATAAAGTCATATCTGATATAGCAGATTCACCAGAGGTGAAATTATAATGGAACTACATGACATAGTAAGATATTTACACAACGTAAGAAAGGAAGATGGGTCAGCCAATCCTATTATAGGAGAAGACGACTTGGGAGTAGTAGCTACCCTTAGCTATCTATTAGAAGATAACAACTTTGTTATTAAAGCGTATAGCGGTACTGGCAAAACCGTTATTATGGATGCAGTCTTTGGATTGCTTCCTGACGAATACTACCACTCGATAGAACATCTTTCTGAAACAGCAGTCTGGTACGATGCTGATAAAATCAATCGTGCTAGATTCATAGCAATCCCCGAAGCACAGAAGTTACCTGAGGGAGTAATGGAAGTAATAAAGACTTGGGGAGACGGAAGACCTGCACTCCGTAAAAAAACAGATGTGACCACACAGGATGTCGCCGAACAGAGACTCAATCCGAAATACGTATTTATGTGCGTTGCGGTAGAGAATACTAAAGGTAGCACTTACTTTGACGCTGAGTTAGAGAGAAGGTGTATGATAGGTCACACTAATCCAACTGTCAAACAGACAGATGCAGTTGTAAAGCATAAACTTATGGACAGTGCTGTCCCTAAAAGCTTTATGACAACGATGACCGATGAAGAGATAGACGCGTTAAGAGGACATATCATTGACGCAGTAGGTCGTAGAGATGACGAGAATGCAATACTTCTACGTAATCCTTGCGCACCATTTATCTCTGAGGCCATCCCTACTTTATTCCCTGTATCAAGGAGTAAAGTACAATACTTATTGAAAGTTATAAACGCAGTAGGTAGATTCTATCCTGATGAAATACTTAAAGTAGAGAAGGATGGAGTTACTTACGGTTTACTGACCCCTAAGCATACTTGGTTAGGATTACGTATATACCTCAATTCCTTCTTGAATGAATGTTTGCATATGCCATCACATGGTACAGATGTCTTGAAACTATTTCCAGACACACGTGTCGATAAATTTGGTCTAGCAGGTTCAGACATAGTTAAGATGACTAGTAGGGAGATACGTACAGCAGCTAAGTCTGCGGGTCTACCTTTCACTAAGATAGAACCAATAGTAGAAGGTTTGGTATTTACAGGTTTCTTAGAAACCAAAGAAGATGATGGTAAGAAATATTACTTCAAGAGTCCTTTACTTAGAAGTCCTGCTTCTAAGATAGACTGGAGTGAGTTACTTACACAGACAAAAGAGTTTGTTGATGAACATTGGTCTGAATGTGCTGAAGAGTATAAATCAAGGTACTGTGAAGACGTAGAGGTTGTAGAACCTTTCACGGGTGAAACTATAAAGATAGCCCACGATGCCGTGTCCCCCGCTGATATGGATGTGGTAGGTGGTGACTTCCCTGAGGTGTTTAAAACTAAAGCAGACTATGAATGGACACAACAGAATGAATGGAATGAAGTTGAGTTCTTAATCACTGCACAAGGTGATTATAAAGCAGCGGACATAGAACTAATAAAGGAGTATATAAATGGACTTTGAAACGTATAAAGAATGGACAAGAGAAACAGCAGTCTATCCTACGGGTAGAGTGACTGTACATGGAACGAAGATAGACTTAGAAGAACAGTATCTTATCATGGGCCTAGCCAATGAAGTAGGTGAGTTCTTAGGTAAGTGTAAGAAACAGATGCGTGGCGATGGTGTCGCTATGGAAGATAAGGTAGCAGAACTAGGCGATATCTTTTGGTATCTAGCCAGACTATTAGACTCTTATGATATAACTCACCAAGAAGTATTACAACAGAACTTTATGAAATTAACTGACAGAAAGGAACGTGGAGTGATAAAAGGTGACGGGGATAATAGATAATACTAAAACTGAAGAACGCAAACGTTGGGTTGAATTATTGCACGCTGGTTGGATGTACCATCAGCAAGAAGTAAAGAACTCGACCAGTCCTATATTAGGTGCAGAGATGTCAGAGGATGAACTATTCCATATGGCGTTATCTGTAGCGATACAGGACTGTATGGCACTTATACAACAGTTAGAAGCATATGGTTACTTTGATGAACCAGAAGAAGAAGATGATGAGCTACCTCAACATAGTGCAGGACCTTTAGGATGAGTAAAGAGATAATGGAAGAGTATTCTACCACATTCTTTGATTGTGTATTAGAATATCCAGTAGAAGTACAACAAGATATCTATAATCTATATGCTTACTTAAGGGTAGTAGATGAGATGGTAGAACAAACGGATGCAGATGGTAAGATATACAACTACAAAGAATGGAGACAGATAATTGCTGACTTCCATCAAGTTAGTGACAAGTATGAGTTTGAGCCAGAATGGTTAGCTTCATTTCATCAATCTATGTTTACTGATGTAATTAAGAAGGAACATACGGTAATGTCTATGTTAGAGTACTGTAAGGGCTCGGCTGAAGCTGTTGGTTGCATGATGGCGCGTATACTTGGTTGTACATCAGAAGCGGATAAGTATGCCAAAGCGCTAGGTAGAGCCTATCAGATAATTAATTTTGTAAGAGACTATGATGATGATACCTCAAGAGGATATCACTACATTAATGATAATTTTGGATTTTATTGTAATATGTTTAAGTCAGACTTAGAGTACGCTTTAAAAGGTATGGAGTATATACCTGAGCATCTACGAGCCCCTATATATAAGGCTAATAAGATGTATAATAGTATAGCGGAGAAGTATTTATGATAGGAAGATTTTGTGAAGAGTGTTATAAAAAGAACTTTATGTTAACAAGGCCATGTAAAAAGGTATACTCAGACTACCATAAGTTTATATGGGAGTGTCCTGAGTGTAGAAAGGAATATACAGAGATATGGAGAGAGTACCATGAAGATTAATGAATGCCCAAAATGTTTTGGGAAGTGTCTAGTTTATACCTATGATGGTAGGGCTAGATGTGCAAAGTGTGATGGTGATAGTTTTGAGTGAGACAAACTTTTATATATGCAATTGTATATATGGACATCAGAACTGTCAGTGTGACGGTAAAGGAAATAAAAGGAAGGACAAAGATATGGAATATAGAAAATGTAAAGAATGTGGGCAGCACATCTCTCATTTCGAGGGTAACATATGTGACCACTGTGAGGAGAGACAATAATGCAAACATTCTTACCAGTAGCAGACTTTGCTAAGTCTGCACAGATGTTAGACTACAAACGACTTGGGAAGCAACGTGTTGAAGGTATGCAGTTACTTAACGCTATGCAACCTGATTACCCCCACCGAGGTTGGTTATCACATCCAGCCAAGATTATGTGGGAGGGATATGAAAATGCACTGAAGGAGTATGTAAATACAATGATAACGCAGTGGAAAGCCAGAGGATACAACAATACCATGAAACTCTATGAGATTACTGGACCTATTGAGTACCCTGAATGGCTAGGCAACGACAAGATACACAAGTCACATCGTATGAACTTATTACGTAAAGACTTCGAGTTCTATTCAAAGTTGTGGCCAGACGAAGCGATAGAGTTCGCTTTCGATATAGAATCATATCCTTACTATTGGCCAGTACAGGGTAGATGGAAGATATCTACTCCTGATAGAACTGGTACACGTTGGGAGGATGAGTGAAAGTTCCACTTATTGGAATCAGTAGCCCATACACCCGTAACCTAGAAACAGGTGACGACCAAGTCGTTATGTGGCAAAACGGGGAGAAGGTGGTTGATATTTCTCCCTATGAGCCACATTGTTATATCCCCGATAAGGATGGGGACGATTACTCCTTAATAGGGCAACAGGGCTCTATTAAGATGAAAAGGGTGCCTTATAGAGCTGGTGAGGAGCTTCCTAAAGGCATAGTGCTAGATGGAGCCAGAGAGAACATTATGGACAGGCTAGTGATAGAGCACCCAGATTACTTTTATGGATTTCCAAATAGCCAGCCTCTCAAATCTCTTTGTTTTGATATAGAGACACACTCACCCGACGGGTCGTTTCCCTTCGGGGAAAACTACCCAGTGGTGGCAATCGGGATTGTCACCTCAACAGGAGAGCGTGAAGTCTTTCTATGGGATGGTGAGAGTGACAGACAAGTATTAATTGATTTCGCAAGATTTATCAAAGAATACGACCCCGATGTAATCTACGGTTATAATATGGTAGGTTACGATGTCCCACAAATACTTTTCAGAGCATCATATCATGGTATGCGTAACTATAAAAAGTTACTTAATCGGGACGGCTCTGATTATGGTTGGCAACCAGCTGAAAACACTGATGACCTTCGTATGAAAGCAGGTGGTCGTGTAATAGTAGATTTACTACGACACACGAGACTAGACTACGCGTTATCAGGACAACCACGTGGTCTTAAGCCAGTGAGCAGACACTTTGGATTAGAACCTATTGAGTTAGATTTTGAGAATAAAGTTCTTCTCGATTATGAGCTTTCTGAAATCCACGAGTATGTTTTGTCAGATGTAGACTGTACTAAGTTCTTGTTTGACCACTACTTTCCTAGGTTAGAGTTTACAGCAGAATTCATAGGTGTGCCATTAGAGTCATATGTCAACGCACCTGCTTCTTATGTTACTAAGGTTCTACAAGGTAGGTCTTTACACGAACAGAAGATACTTACTAAGGATATAAACAGAGATAGGCATCCTGAGATATACCGAGAAGACAAAGGTAACTATCAGGCTGCTAAGATTGCATTATTCGAACCGGGATTCCATAAAAAGAACATAAAGGTAGATTTCTCTTCCTACTATCCTTCTATAGCTATGGCCTTAAATTTAGGTCCAGATACTACTAGAATCGTAGGATATGATGATTATACTGATAAATTAGAGCATATAGATGGAAAGCTTTATATACCAGACACACAGATTAATAAGAGAGTCATCGTAGAAATCGATAATGACAGGAAGAGTTGCCTTTATAGTATGTGTAAGAAATTCACAGAACTAAGGAAACCTTACAAAATGGAAGGTACTAAAGAAGGTGACAGTAAAAGTAATGCTTTAAAAATAATGGTGAATACATTCTATGGTGCTAATACTAATCCGTATATTAATTATGGCGATATGGGCGTTGGTCTCACGATTACCGGCGTCGCTAGATACCTACTGGAACATGGAATTGACCTCCTCAGAAAGAAGTATGGCGAAAAAAGCGTTGTTTATTGCCATACGGATGGTATTAATACTAATACTGATGTGGATGTTGATTGGCTTACTAACAGACTTAGGCTTATTCTAGAGGCAACGATACCAAACGTTGACGCAAGTTTTATATCTTTAGACAAAGATGAATATAAAGAAGGTTACTGGGTACAGATAGGAAACTATGTACTACGTAA
>Ga0208157_1000731_pt1 | contig 16679 bp, 36 predicted proteins | sample 5_EtaG_FD_184077 | JGI IMG/M metagenome (GOLD analysis project Ga0208157, IMG submission 184077) | Marine viral communities from the Subarctic Pacific Ocean - 5_ETSP_OMZ_AT15132 metaG (SPAdes) (version 2) | ecosystem: Environmental > Aquatic > Marine > Oceanic | place: Pacific Ocean | collected...
AAGTTGAGGTTTGTTGTGTTGCGTTTATCTTCATTTTATTAAATAAGTGTTTATATAATTTTCTATCGACCTTATAGCCGTAAGACTTTTGAAGTTCTATTTCACGGTCTGATATATAATCTATATCGTCTGACTGTTCAAGAACTTCATACTCATTCTCCTTATAACCTTGCATAAGGGTAACCCGTGTATTAAGATCACGTGTAACGCCGATCTTTTTACCCGGTATGTGGTATAAATAATACATATTTTTTAAAGTTTATCATTATACAAATGCATGTTATGTGCGTGGTGGTAATACCAACCAATTTTTAAATTCAGTCTCTCTGCAATCATTTTTTGTAATGATGAAAACTGATACTGATCATTACAGAAACCGTACCAGATATCATTAGAACGCATATAGACAGACATACAAAGCTCATTGTTTATAATACTAAACTGTATTGCATAAGTACAAGGTGTATCTTTTTTGTATTTGCTGTTTTCTTTAGCGTCATAAATACTTATAGCAGCGTGTCTAGTATCTTTGCAAGACTTTAACTTAGCACATACATAATCTATTTGACAACTACGTTTCCATTGATAACCATAATTGCTATTTACATTACCGTTTTCGTCTGCCATGTTATACCATATTGCTGGTACTTTACCATATAACTCGCCTAGCTTTTTAATATTTGGATCACCAGATAAATACCACTGCCATTCAGCTTCAGCGTATTTTAAACTCCAGTTGCGTTGTTTGTTTGATATATAATTATCTAGCGGATCTATAATATAAAAGCCGCAATTAAATATAGCTTTTGTATCTCCAAAATCTATGCCTTCAATTATAATATTATCAAGCACAGCTTCATATGCTTCATTAGCGTTTTGATATGTGTTTTTCATAATAGTATTTGTAGTATTCGTAAATCTTTTCCCATATTAAATCTCTAATATAATGACTAGGATCTTCATGTGTTTTGCCATTGTTTGTTATTACTATAGACCATTTGGCATCGTTAATAGCTTTTGGTGCAATATATATTTTATTACGTATACACCATCTATATGCTTTAAGGTCATGCTCTGTAGCATTATACTTACCCATGTTTATCTTATTCTTCTTCCAAGCCATTTATTCCCAAGGCATTGGTTCATCATTAATACTAATAGGCTCGTGTGGTATAAAGCAACCAGACTTTGGTTCCCACTTAAAATGTGCTTCAGCTTGGTTTTCACCAAGGTTTTGAAACTTAACTTTAAGTACTTTAGCTTTAACTGTTTTGTTTTCATAATCTCTATGAACTAGTAAACCGTGATAACTAGCATCGTACCATTCGCCGCCGCCTTTAATGCTGTACATTGTAGGCTCTTCAATCTTGCCGTCTTTGTCTTTATACATTTTAGTTGGGTGAGCGACTACAAAAACTAAAACGTCATACTTTTTAGCAAACATTTCAATTTTAGTTAAGTACTCCATTGTGTAGCGGTTGACGTCTTCTGTTTTACAATCAATGTCTCTTACTTTATTAAATGGATCAATAACAAGGCATTTAATACCTTTACGTTTAACTAGTTCAGCGCCTTTACGCAGCACTGATTCTAGCGTATATCGCTCCATATCAATATGAAAGAAGTTTGTATTGCAGTGATCGGCTATTTTATTCCAACGATCACCATGTATATCAGCCGCTGTTGGCATACCTTGCCAAACCTTACGCATTAACTTATGTGCGTGAAGGTAAGTTGGGACATTTTCCGGACTAGCAAACGCCGTTTTCCAGCCATAATTTTTGTTATAGCCAATAACCATCTGATCGACAAAATCTGATTTCCCGCTACTCGGAATACCAGTAACAGTAATAAACTGACCAGTATAAGTTGAAAAGATGTTGTCAAAATTTTCCAAACCAATTTGATATCCAGGTTTAAACCCGTTACGAACAAAGTCTGTGACTTCGTCTTCAATGTCCCTAAATGTCGTGACATTTTCAAGCGGTACCGGTCTTGCGCCTGTAATACGCTCTGCCAATTTTTGTTTGTCATACTTTAATAAATATTCGTTAGCATCTTTACAATCATCAAACGTAGCTATATAGCATACCTCAGATCCTAATCGTCTTATAAGTTCTGCTTGTAATGCTTGACCAGCTTCGTCTGAGTCTACAGCCAATATAACTTTGTCTTTATCTTCAAAATAATCTATACAATTATCTAGATAATCTAAGTTATTAGTATTTAATGTAGCGCCGTTTGGTACAGATATAGCATTTGTAATACCAGCTTCATGTAAAGCTAATACGTCCATTTCGCCTTCAACTATGACACAAGAGTCATAACCTACAATGCTATCAATATTATAAAATACTTTTTCAGCTCCTTTAAATAATTTAAAGTTCTTTCTTCCATCACGGTATTTAATATTTATTAACTCACCACCTATAAAATAATTGAACTTTATTGTGTTCTCGGCTTTACCGGTTTGTGGCATATATTCAGATCCCTCGCCGACTTTTAAGTCAGCAAGGGTTTCCTGAGATATACCTCTTGATTTAAACCATTCAACAACTTTACTATCAGGTGGTTTGATAACCTCTTGTTTGGGTCTTTCATATACCTTAATAGTCTCACCTTTACGTTTGTATGTGTGAAGTTGAAAAGTTGTATTACAGTTGTGACAAGTACCGAGACCCCGTTCCCAATCATAAGACGCACATTTTGCCTTTTGATTCTTAGGTTTTCTAGTGTGCGAGCAAATAGGGCATGTACCCTGCTTTTTCCCTTCTTCTAGCTTATGTTGATTGAACTCGTCAATCAAAAATCCATTGATCTCTGTTGTCTGCATTTAATTTAATTAAAATGGTAAATCATCTACCGGTGCAGCTACTGGTGCTGCTTGTTGCGGTTGACCATCGCGTGGCGCTGCTGCAACATTGTCGCCATTAGTCCAAACTACTTGTACATTACCTAAGTAAACTTTAGCGGTTTTAGACTCTCTCTCTTCTTTTGATTGTGCTACAACAATAGGACCTTGATTACCGAACTGATCTGGCTCATCATTGATCGTGATTGTTATAGGTAAGTATTTACCTTTTTTACCTATAATAATTTTATCTTTAGGTATTTCATTAAGGTTAATACTAGCTTTAATTATACTAGCCATTATGCGTATGAATTTATTTGATTAAACATGCGTTGCATTTGCTCTTTAGTAGCATTACTATTACGTCGCAAATTATCTACAGCTTTAACGTGGGTTTGATTCTTGTAAAAATTGTTTACAGAAGTTTCTAATCCTGTTACACTGCATACTTTTGTTTGGTTTTTTCTGGTTCTTGCCATTTGTTTATAGGGTTTGATTAATAAAAAATTGTTGAGGATCAAAATCCTCGGATTGATAAAATAGTTTATATTGTTCTGATGCTCGTTGAACTTTATCAGCTCCTCTCTCATAAAATTGTGGAGAACAGTCGAATATACCTATTTGATGCGTTGTTTTGTCTATAGCTATGAAAACAAATTCATAACCAAATAACTTACTATATATGTAAGCTTGTGAATCGTAATTGTACTTAGATGCAGACCACTTAAACTTATTTAGATCTGCTGTTGTTTTAAGATCAATAATAAGTTTTTCATCATGGTTTACTATATCTGCTTTGCCTTTCCAATTCAAACCTTCAAGCTCTGCAATACCTGGTCGTTCGTATTCTACATTTATTCCGCGTATAAGATCTCTACACATATCGTTTGCCAATACTTTTTCAGTCATTATATCAATCTTATCTACTTCATGCTGTAGTAAACACATTTCGCCGCCAGATATCTCTTTATACGCTTTAGTATTTCTTGTGGTTGACTCTACTATTTTAAACTTCTTAAGTTTTTCAGGTTCGAGTATAGCCGTGTGAAAGTACCCGCCAACCAAGAAAGCTGGTATTTGCTTTGATGGTTGACCAAGCGCTAAAGGATTTGTAAGTAATGTAGAAATATCAGAATTACTAAGGTATTGTTTTCCAAATTCACCATAATAATGTTCATCATTTTCTAGCTTTTTTAATACGTCTTTCATTATAGAGTATTTAATTCTGCCTCGATTTCTTTAGACAAGGCATATTTAGCTTTTATAGCGTTCAACTTACCTCCTGCTTTTATATAGTCCTGTGCTTTCTTAAAAGCTGGATCTGATTTAGAGGTTAACGTGTTTTTAGCTTTCGGTGCTTTACCGTGTGTGTTAACAGCATCGCTGTCTTGAGTGTCGTCGATTAGAAATAAATTGCCTAAAGCATATTTCTTACCGTAGCTCGAAGCAGAGCCAAATTGCTGAGGTGTTTGCATGCCTTTTTGATTAATGTCAACACCAACTAAAGCTGTAGCGTTTATAGCATTTTCGCCATCCGATACAGTTGCAGTTGTTTTCATTATAGGCATAACGTGATTATCGACTAGTTCTTCATTAATCGTTACTGATACTCCTAACTCTAATAGGTAGGGTTTTGTTGCTTCGAGAATGTCTTCGGCTGATCTGAAGTAGTATTTGCCGAATGAGTTAAACCTTGATTTTTTAGATTTAAACTTTGTCTGGATCGTAGCCAGCTTTTCATTTATGGTCATATGGTTTATTGTTTTGGTATATTAATATAATTACACATTGATTTGATGTTTTACATATTTAACTTACAGAAAGTCAAGCACTTGTGAGTGATCAACATTATCTATAAGCTTTTGTACAGCTTGCTTTTTTAACTCAGAAACACGCACGTAAGCACCTGATCCTTTAATGCCAAGTTTATCAGCTATTACTTGAGCCGGATATTTATCACAATCAAGACCGTAGCTTAATCTTAATACTTCATACTCGTTTTTATTAAGGTATTTTTCCATTAAACCTTTTAAATAAATATTAAGTATCTGTATGTTGTATGGCTCTGATTTATCTGCTATTTGATACATCATATTTTCTTCATCGTCATTAGTTACTTGCGCATCGATACTTAAAAACATACTGTTGAAAAATATTTCAACCATCTTTTTGTCTTTAGGATTCTTACGTATTTCATTTAGCTTATGTTCTGGTATACGCATACCTCCGCGAGCCATGTCTATACGTCTTCTAATGATGCCTTTTATTCGTTTTGCAAAGAACGACTTTAATGTTTTTTCGATGTCTTCAGACTCAGATAATTGTAGCCAATCAAGCTTGTCTACAGCTTTAATTAAGCCTTCAGAGCCGATCTGTATAAGATCATTAATACTTAAAACTCCTGATGCCTGCTGCGTAGTTGAAAACTTACGTGCTAGGTTTTCTACAAGAGGTAGAAACTTAACAATAAGCTCGTCACGAGTATAATAGTCGTAAAACTTATCATCAGGCATAGACTTTTTAATGTCTTCTTTGTATCTTATGTAATTCTGTACATTATACTTTTTCATTTTGTTCTATTTTATCAAAAGCTTTTTCCATTAGCTCGTTATTAGCGTAGTATACGTTACCGATACTTGCCATCCACTCATTGAATTCTTTGATCATAATTGTTTATTTAGTAAATCTTTTTCTTTTTTAAGTTCGTCACATATATTTCTTTGTATAGTACGAGCTGAGCAATTAAGTAGGCCAGCAATACGACCTATTGTAATTTTCTGGTTATACTCATTTAAATCTAGCATGCATTGATAAATAGCTTCTTCGTCTATACGTCTTGATCTACCAATTAAACTACCTACAATACTCATCTTCTGCTCAGGTGTTAATCCGCTATAGTCTTTAAATAATATTTTACGTTTCTTGTTTACAGGTGGTTCACCACCAGTATTAATAACATCTTCAATCATTTGATATAGCTTTTTATCGCTAATAAAAAATGTAACAAAGCCATTTTCTTTATCAGCTATAAATCTAGCTAAAGTTCCAAAACCATCAGGTTTGTTGTTTAGATAATATAAAACATAGAAATGCCACTTCAAAGAACGATACGTAGTTATCTTAGCCTTGCTATTAAACAAGTGATAAGCTTCGTGCGTACCGTTCTCGTAGTATTTATACAATGCGGTTTCAATAGTAGGTATATCATTAATAGGATCTCTCCTGTAATTTACCCTACGATCATTCAACCATTTTATGTTTCTGTCATGTGACATTAGCCTCTTACTTTACTATCTTTACGGGCTTTTGTCACCCTTGGTTTAACAAAATTTTTAATTTTGGTTCTTATTCCAAATGCATCTGTTTGTAGTAGATGCTTATACGTCTTTATTCTACTCATATAGTTTATCTAATAATATTTGTACTACTTCTTCTGATATCATATTTTGATGATATAATTTCCATATTAATTTACTCATAATTTCTAAGTGTTTTAAATAACGGATGCCTGTAGCTACCTGCATTTGTACGTTGAAAGTAAGTGAAAGTAGCACGCTGACCAATATAGTCATGTATATTGTCTAGTATTACTTTACGATCTGCAAAGTTGTATCCTTTACCGATTGGGCAGCCAAACTTATTACCGTCATCATCTTGCATAAAGAATTTACCTACAAGACCTGTAAACTTACCTTTACCTGCTTCATAGCCAATAATTGTAGCTTCAGTGTCATGAAAGTCTTTAAATTTCTGTAAGTTGTATGATCGTTTTTGCTCGTAAAAGCCATTTGTACGTAGCATAGAGCCTTCATAGCCTTGAGCCAAGTGGATATCGTGTAGCATTTTAGCTTCAGCCATAGTATCAACTGTAGTATTAGCAATAAGTGTCATTGTTCTACATATAGGTAGACTAATTCTTAGCCAATTATAACGATCTTCATATTTAACTTGATCTCGCATAGTATCATACACATGATATTGTACAAGATTACCAGCTTCAAACCGATCCTCGTCTGTTGGTTTTTGTTTTCTGACCAAAGATATGATCTTTTCAAAATCATGCTTTAGATCGTGATTATACAGCTCACCGTCAAGTATAGCATTAGGGTAATTCAAGAAAAAGTCTTCAAGATCTTCTTCAAGATGAGCTACATTTTTAAATTGTTTACCGGTACGAGAGTATGCACCGTCTTTAGTAAAGATACAACGCACGCCGTCAAGCTTTGGCTGTATAAAATTATTTGCATCCCAGTCTATTTCTTTTTTACCGACTTTGTATGCAAGCATTGGTTTTATCATAAGTTTTTTAATTTGTTTTCTAAATGTTTTATTTTATTAAGTATTATAGCGGCAGCTTCATAGTGCTCATCTTCTTCGTATGATGACAATAGAGTTGTAAGTCTAGCTATTTCAGATAATATTAAATCCTCTTGAGCTAAACCTAAATATATTTCACCGTTTTGTTGTAGCTTAACTAGCTTTTCTACTACTAGATCTGCTATGTTTTCCATTTGTTCATCTGTCATTATGCTTCAACTTTTTCAGGCCATTCATATCCTTCTTCAATTAATTCATCTTCAACTTCTTTTGCCATTTCATCTACATAATCTTGCCAAGCCATATCGATAGCATCTTGTACATAATAAGCATCAAGATCATCTACGTATATAAGCTCATTGTAATCCATCATAGCGTCATATAAAGGATTGGCTAGATCACTGTCGTAGTAATATACATCTTCGTTAATACATATGTTTCTACCATCACCATTTGTTGCAACGTATACTTCATAGCCATCTGCTGTAGTTTCTGTGTATATAGAATAGTCAGGTGTGCCATTCCAGTTGTCTGTTAGTTTAAATTCATATTTCTCTTGTAGTTTAGCAAGAGCGTTGTCATCGCCATCATACATTGATATGCCGTGGTCTTTTAGTCTTTTTTCTATTAATTTGTCTGTTAGTATTTTATTCATCTGTTTCTATTAGTTTAGCAATGTATTGCCATGTTAGTAATTCTCTTTCATTAGATCTTAAACAAGTTTTTAGTAAATCAATTGATAATCTACTATCTCCACCTGCTTTAATATCTCGTTTATATGTTCTGTTTTCTAATTCTATAAAGCTAATTTTAGCAAAAGCTTTATGTCTAGCTCGTTCTTTTATTTCTTTATTCATAGTCTTTAGATATTAGAATATTATCGCCATATTTAAAATCCCAAGCAGAAACTTTAATAAGTTCTATATCTGAAAATGTATATAATGAGCTAATGTCACTGATTTTAAGATTAGAATAAAGTGTTTCGTTGCTAAGTAATTCAATAATATCTGTGATAGTATTTTCGTACTCAACCATGTTTGATAATAAAGCCTCTTTAACTTCGGGCTTTAGTCTTTCATAAATTGTAAGTCTTGCCATATTTTTATTTTATTATATTATCCATTAGTATTCGTTTTTTGTTTGTAAATCTATTTCTTCGTTGATGTGTTCAGCGATTTCATAGAAGTTTACTTGTGCAATAAAAGCTCGAGCGTAATCCGCTGCTAAACAGTCTTTTACAACTGCATTAGTAAATACGCAGTCTTCTACTAAATCTTTTAAATAATCTGCAGAAACTTGCTCTTCAAATTCCATATCTCCGAGTATTTCTAAATTTATACGCCATGTAGCGTAGTTACTCCATCCGTTATATTTTTCCATAATTTATAATTTAGTGGACGTGGCAGGAATCGAACCTGCGTTTCGCGTAATACACTTCCGTAATGCCTAAAAAGGACACACATACGCTCCTAACCATTTCACGCCCATTTGTAACTAGTGAGGATTCGAACCTCATACCCGTCGGTAGCCTAAGCGCGGTGATCATGGATTTTAATAATTATAATCATCTGTCTTACCTGACCTAGTTCCCGCTAGCAATTCACTTATGTGATTTAGGTACCGCTACTCGCGGTATCTTTACGGCATTCGCCCACCTAAACCCTAATTAAGCTACTCGTCTAGCTATTTACGCCGCCAAGCTCTGTGTACAGAAGCGCTAACTTCTTGGCTGACGATTTGTATTGTATTGCCTGTTTTATGCTCGATAATAGGCACATAACTGTACGTTTTAGTTGTTGAACACTGAACACACGTTCTATAACCTAACTCGATCCGTACTGGGTGTACGGTTTGACCACATTTACAATACATAGTTATTTATTTTATTTGTTACATATATATTATCCATTAGCGATTGTATTTTGTTTGTAAAGGTATTCTATCGCTTTATCCATTACGTAACTATGTAGCTTGTTAAAATCATCGCCGTCAACAGGTTGATTTGATATTTGCCACTCTACAGTGTCATACATTATTTCTTTACAGTGATCCGCTACACCTTGTGCTATCGAATCTATTTCTTTCATTTTACTCATTTTGCGTAGTTTTTAATGTAATATTTTAATATAAAGTTTAGTCTAGCTAGTTTAGAATATATAATAGCTCTTGCCCATGTATCATATTCTTTAGTTTCTAAGCCATTTTCTGTTAGAAATACCCATCTAGTTTTAGTTTTGTACTTAGGGTTTAGTTGATACACTCTGTCACTACTGTCACATCTACGTACATAACCTGATTTATAGGTTGCTAGTATTTGACCTGTAGGCATTTTAAATTGTCTAGTGCCATTTTTAGCTTGTCTACGTGTAGTTATTTCTCTAATGTCATAGTCGATAAGCATACGCTTTACGAACTGTTCTTCGAGCATAAACTGCTCAGCTTGATAATTTGTCATAGGGTTTTTATTAATTTTAGTTGTTCTACTGTAAATTTCTTAGTTGTTTCTCGCCACATACGGTTGTGAGTGAACTTTCTAGCCTTCGTAAAGGTAGATTTCTGTGAATGCTTGACTCGATTGTACTCAGCACTACTAAGTCCACTGCACAAACCATCGTGGGCGTGCTTGCGCCTATGCTCGCTTGCACGTAATTTCTTTTGCTGCTTGGCATAGATTAGCAGCTCTTTCATATTACTTGGCGACATAAGTTAAACCTTTGTAGTTAAACCATTCGCTGATACCATCTTGGTCTGCTTCTTCATTATAAATAAAGCCAAAAGTATTTGGTAACTCACCTATGTTGTAGCCTTGATAAAGCTTGTTGTTAAGTAAGATTTGATTGTTTTGTAAGAATTTTATTGTTTGCATAGTTTTGTTTATATTATTATCCAATAGTTATTGTATTTTGTTTGTAATTATTTAATATCTTCAACAAAATAAGTTATTAGTTCACCTTGGTGCATTATTTGTACATTATAGCCAAGTATATCACCTTTTTCTGTATACCATACTTCATAGTTCTTACTTACTTTTTCATCTTGTAAGTTATTATACATAAAGATTAAGTACACTGCAGTTAGAAACACTGCTGCAATTTTTAGTAGTTTATTTTTTTTCATGATTTTCTTTAATTATTTTTAATACTTCATCTCTAGTGATTTCACCACTCATTTGTTTTAGTATAAGAGAAGTCATATCTATCTCTTTACCATTAGTTATTTGTATAAATTGCATAGTTAATATATTTTTTTATCATAGTGACTCATCCACTCAATGTTACCAAGGCTAAAACCTTTGTCACATATGAATGATTCTAAGCTTTCTGTTGATTCATATTGGTCTTCTTGTATTTCATATTGGTATACTTTACCTTCTGAAAAATCTAGTATTGTTATATATTTCATAGTTAATCTCCTTTATAAGTTAATGTTTTATAGAATTCACCTGCTGCTCTAGTAGATAAATCTCTTTTGATTTTGTATACTTCTCTGTTATCTACATACTCATCAATTTGAGCTATCATTTCTTGTTCTGTATTAGTAGAAAAAGATATGATGTGATAAGGATAGAAGTTGAAGTATTTGCATGTGTATGCAGAACACTTCTGCTCATTGTAAAGCCACTCATCATATTGATATGGAATATTGTTATGTTGCATAGTTAGTATTTTATTATATTATCCAAAGATAATTGTAGTTTGTTTGTAATTCCATTATAGAAAGTCACTGAATTTTCCAACTGTAATTGGTAATGACTTGATTTTAAGTATAATAGTGTGCATGAAAGTTCTCATATAAGTATTATTTATAAGTGTATAATTGTTTATTAGTTTAGATTATAGTAAAGGTATTGCTCCGAATGTCATTCTGTCATGACAAGTAGTCATATTATAATACTACTTTGTCACGAAGAATTACTGGTACACTAGTTGAAGAAGTGTAAGACTTGTACTTTTCAAAACAATTCATAGAATTTAGTTTATCTTTCATTATTTCGTACACTTTATCGTGATTGTACTTGTATGTTTTACCATTTTTGAAAGTTACTTGTATGATTGTAGGATTTCCGATTAGTGATTTGCGTACAACAAATCTTTTTGAATTTATAATTTGCATAGTATTAAAGTATTATATTAGTTATTATTAGTTTATTATATTATCCATTTGATAATGTATTTTGTTTGTAAAAAGATTTTAGTAGAAGTCATAATAGATTTCAATAACTTTATCTTTTTGTTCTTTAGTTAATAGATTGAAATGTTTTCCATATAATCTAAAAGAAATGTTTAAGTATTTTGAAGACATAGTATTTAGTTTTAATTTGTAGCTTAATTGCTTACATTTATATTATCCAATTAAACTTGTATTTTGTTTGTAAGAAAAAATGCTAAATAATTTCAATGAAAAATTCGAATATATAACAAAAAAAACTGTAAAAAGCTGGTAGGGCTGGCAAAAATCAATTAAATTTACAAAACTATAGGAAAAAAATCTATAAAATACAACACTATTCCTCTATATTTGCTATGGGGCCCTAATTTATATAGTGACATTAGCCTTATAAGGTATATAAGTAAGGGGCTTATGTCCTATTTTGTAACTTTCTCGCTTTATATGTAAGTATATATAGATATATGAGCACACTACAGTTTATGGGTCGTGGCGAGCTTGTTCCAAGACTGATAGCTCAGGTTGGTGACGAAGCATTTGCAATGAACCTACTTAAGAAACGCGGACATATGAACGCAGATGGTACATTAACAGCAGAAGGTGAAAAAAGAAACCAAATGACAGCTGAAGAACGTGCATTTGACAGAGCTGGTGAAAGCGTGCATACTCATGAATACAACCCAGAAACAAACAGATTAGAAAAAATTTAAACATACATGGCAACAATTAACTCTTACCCTACAGCAAAGCCCACAGGTAGTGATCTTATAATAGGTACAGATGTATCTACAGAACCTAACTCTACCAAGACGTTTACTATTGACAGTATAAACGCATTGTCAACTGGAACACCAGCTTCTGGAACATTAAACACAGTGGCATTGTTTACTAGCGCAGTAGCTTTAGGTGATTCAACAATAGTAAGATCAGGTGCTGGTGCTACTTCTCTTTATACTTTTGGTGGAGGCACGGCAATAAACAACACATCGGTAACAACTGCTAATTTAACTACAACCGGTAATACTATACTAGGTAATGCAAGCACAGACACCTTAACAGTCAACGCCGCAAGTTCTTTTGCCGCTGATGCTACTTTTGCAGCGGCAGCTGATATAGTAATGAGTAATACATCTAAAATACTATTAGGTACTACTATGACTATAGAGCATCCATTAAATGGAAACGCTATTATAAGCGAAGTAGGTGGTGGAAGCTTGTCATTATTTTCTGATGATACATTAGAAATTAAATCAGGTGCTCTTGGAGAAAACTACGCGAAGTTTACTAAAGATGGTCCAATTGAGCTTTACTATGATAACGTTAAAAAGTTTGAAACAACAACAACCGGTGTTACAGTTACAGGAACTCAATCTTCTTTCAGTGGTCAAGTAACAATACCAACTACACCTGCAGCTGGCACAGACGCTGCGTCTAAAGCATATGTTGATAGTGTAGCTGGAGTAGCAGGCGCAACTGCATATATAGCAAGCTGGACGCAAGCAACCACATCAGCTCCAGTTCCAGTTCAAATATTTAACAATACAGGAGCTACATTTACTTGGGCAAGAACAGGAACAGGTCAATATAGTATAACAGCTAGTTCAGCAGTATTTACAGCAAATAAAACATTTTACAATATACAAGGTGCAGGTAATTCTGCTTTAAATCAATTTGTACAACCTACTAATATATCAACAACAGTTGCTCTTTATAGACAAATTACTACATCTGGTGTTTATTCTGATGGTAATAGTGGTTGGGTTGAAATAAGAATATACCCATAGTAAAATTCACTAAAACCAAGTGAGTATATAAATATACCCGGCACGGAGGAGTGCAAACCAAATAATAACAATTAAAACCAAAACCAAATGACGTTTTATTACGAGACTAATTCGTGGACTAGTCAACCACAACCAAATCAAAACCAAGTTGAATTATGGAACCATATATCAGATAAAGCAAACTGGCGTATAGTTCAATTACCAAACGGTTATTACCAAACAGAATACCAAGATCTTCGTGAAGAAGAAACATGGAAGGATGTTACGCGGCGAGAAACAATGGAAGCTGCTGAAACTTCAATAGATAAAACTATTGAACACTACAAAAAGAAAGTTGAATTTTTAAACGGACCTAAAGTAGTTAAGACCTTTAAGTAAACCAACACTCTAATTTAATCTAATTTAATATGTCAGACTTAATAGTCAAGAACCTTAACTTTGGTAGCGATGCCAGAGATAATGTATTTAAAGGAATTGAAAAACTAACGCAAGCTGTTAGCTCCACTCTTGGGGCTAGCGGCAAATGCGTTATGTTAGAAGATCACACTGGAAGACCAATCATAACTAAAGATGGTGTAACAGTGGCAGATTCAATAATCTTGCGAGATCCAGTAGAAAACATGGGTGCAACTCTCTTAAAAGAGGCGGCTCGCAAAACCGTACAAGAAGCAGGCGACGGAACTACAACAGCCACGGTACTAGCACATGCTATACTGCTCGAGGCTTATAAAGTAGTAGATAAAACAAACTCAAGAGAGTTAAAAGACGGAATCAACCAAGCTGTCAAAAAAGTTGTTAAGTATCTAAAGTCATTATCAGTTGATGTAAAAGGTCAAATGATAGATCAAATAGCTACAATATCAACTAACAATGAACCCGCGCTTGGTAAAATAATAGCTGATGCTTTCAGAGCTGTAGATAACACAGGCGTGGTTATGATGGAAACAGCTTCAGATGGTGTAACATCTGTAGAAGTTGTAGATGGTGTTCAATACGACAAAGGTATAACTAACTCACACTTCATAACTAATAAAGCAACTAAGACTGCTGAACTTGAAAAGCCACTAGTGCTTTTACTAGAATCACCAGTAGAGACAATACGACAGATTCAATCTGTGCTAGAGTACGTAATAAAAAACAACAAACCTTTGCTTATTATAGGCGATTTAGAACAAGGTGTTTTATCAGCTCTAGCTATGAATAAAATGAAAGGCAACATTAAAGTAAATGTTATTGATGCTCCAACTTACGGAATTAATAAACAGCAGATGCTACAGGACCTTTCATTGCTTACTGGTGCTACTATTATAAACGAAGACTTAGGTGATGACATGGAGATGATACATGTTGATCATTTAGGAACGTGCTTAAAAAGTGTTACATCGCATCAAGACACCGTGCTTCAAATAGAAGAAGCTAATGAAGAAGTTGATGATGTTATAAAAACTCTTAAAAAAAATCTAGCTAAAGAAAAAAATCCTAATAAGGTTATAAAGCTAGAAAAAAGATTAGCCATGCTGTCTGCTAAAATAGCAATTGTAAAAGTAGGTGCTAATTCAGAAATAGAATTAAAAGAAAAGACAGATAGAGTCGAAGATGCTGTCTGTGCTACTAAAGCTGCTATCAAAGAAGGGATTGTTCCTGGTGGTGGTATTGCTCTATTAAATGCGGCTAACAATATAACGGCTAAGTCTATAGGTGAAACAGTTTTATTAGAAGCTATTAAAGCCCCTTTTAAAACTATACTTGAAAATGCAGGTGTTACGAACGTAGAAACATCAATGCGCAAAGGACAAGGCTACAATGTGGTTACAGGAAAAATGGTAAATATGATTAAGTCTGGTATTATAGATCCACTACTTGTCACTAAGAGCGCTCTTCAAAATGCAGCTTCTGTAGCAACAACAATATTATCTACTGATTGTGTAATTAATAATTTAAGAATTGATGAAGGCAATAGGTAGAAACTTAATTATAATAAAAGAAAAAGAAGGTACTACTAAAACAGATGGTGGTTTACTTCTTGCTGAAAGCCAGAGAGAAGATATACGCTATGTTAAAGCAAGTGTTGTATCTGCAGGAGAAGAAGTAGCGGGCGTTAAAGAAAACGACACTATATACTTTGATCGCCATGCTGGTCATAAAATAGAAGTTGATAAAAAATCTTATCACGTTATAAAGTCAGGTGACATAGTCGTTGTATTATGAAGTTAGACGCTAGTGACATTAGAGAACTAAACCTCTTGAAACACTATCGTATTATAAGAAAATGGGCTTGTCGTAATAACGATTTAAACGATGCAGATCTAGAACTTCTTATATACCTTGATTGTATGGAGTTTTTCACTAAGAAAGACTTTGAGATGGGTGTTTATTCTTACAGCTGGGATAACCGGCGTTGGAATAGGTTGCTAAAGCAAGACTGGATTAAAGTCTGGAGACATAGAAACAGGACCACTCAGAAATACCATATATATAAAGTATCTTTTAAAGGCAAGCAGCTTATAAGTAGAATATACAGAGTAATGCTTGGCGAAGAAGATATAAACACAGGTAGACGAAACAAAATAATTAATGGTGACACATACACTGATAAGGTTATGACTAAAGCTATTTATAACGTAAATAAAGATAAAAATAGATGAGTATATTTAGAAATATCTCAAGAGTGTTAGGAGGTAAAGTAGGAAGATCTCTTTTTGACAAACTTAGTCGTAGTAGATCTGAATTAGATCCATACAGAGTTAAAGGCAAAGACGATCCTGGATATACGGCTCCTGTAGTAGAACAGGAAGATGTGCAGCCTGGAACATCGACTGTAGCTGGTTCTTTACCTTCAATAGGTTTTGATAGAAGACTAGCTGGATACACAAAACCTGGCGCGGGTGTATACGAACAAACGTCTGATTATGTTCCAATGTCTCTTAGACCAAAACAATTTGATGGTTTTAACCGTCAATTTGTTACTTTTGGAACTAAATTTGCAGATGGAACTGAGTCTACTAAAGCTAATCAAGCAGATCGAGGTATAACAAGAATTGGTAATTCTCAATATGAAAGATCTTTTGACAATAGAAATATTAACCAAACAAACGTTCCACCACCACCTAGTTCTTTAGTCCAATCTTTTTCTGAGCCGGCTAAACAAAGTGCTAATCAAATATTCGGTGATTTATTTGCAAGACAAAACGCGGTAGGAGCGCCAATGATGTTTAAAATAAATAAATAAATAAATTATGCATAAAACAGATCCAAATTACGATAAAACAATGGCATCTAAAAACACTCATGGTGTTGTTGGAGAAAATGCTATATGGGACGGACCATTAGATCAAACTGGAAGACCACACGGAGTTGGCTCTAGTTCTGGTATTACAGGCATGCAAGTTTTAAAAGCTAAAAGTTATTACAACGGCAAGCCAATAACTCAATGCGCTAAAGTATATAAATAATGTACACATCACCATTTTTTAAAAAAGAAGAAAAGCAGGATATAAATATCAAAGAAAAAAACGAAGGTAAATTCACAGATTGGATTAAAGAGAATATGCCTGGTAAAT
>Ga0208157_1000732_pt1 | contig 16658 bp, 22 predicted proteins | sample 5_EtaG_FD_184077 | JGI IMG/M metagenome (GOLD analysis project Ga0208157, IMG submission 184077) | Marine viral communities from the Subarctic Pacific Ocean - 5_ETSP_OMZ_AT15132 metaG (SPAdes) (version 2) | ecosystem: Environmental > Aquatic > Marine > Oceanic | place: Pacific Ocean | collected...
GGAGCCCCAATTAGCATCCTCAGGATTCTTGCCATCATTCTCATAGTATTGGTATTGTGATATATACGCCATTATCTTTCTTTTTGGTCATTCATTGTTTCCTCTCCTTTACCAAACTGCACTGCCTCAATCTCTCTTATAGACATTCCTGCATACTGAAGTATCTTATTGACAAGCTCTACTTGGTCATCGTTACTCAACTCAAAGTCTTGGAAGTCAGGCTGAGTAGAATCAAACATTGGCTCACCGTTTGTTAGTGTTACATACGTCCACTTGGGGTCCTTAGGATATCTTATATACTGACAAAGTATTCCCTCTGTTAGTGTTGATGGAAATGCAGTTAGCAACGATGCCTCCTGTGTATATGCAGGAAACATTCTACTTGGTGCTGTCAGCATAGAGTTGTTAAGCATTGTAATCTTAGAGTGTGTAACCTTCTCAAGCTCATTCTGCTTAGGCTTGAATATAACATATTCTGCACCAAGGTTTACTAATCCATCAAATATCCCTGCAGATAAGTTTAATGATTGACCACTAGCTATACTAGTTACCGTTGCGTGTGTTGGTGGTGTCGGTAAAAGATTAAAAACAATATCTCCTGCCTGAACATCTGTGGCCCTAAAGGTTGCATTACTATCTATAAGCTGAGTTGCAGAGACGGTTGTTATTGTTCCTGTTGCAGCTATTGTCTCATATCCTAATACCTTGTTAATAAGGTAGTAGTCATCACCCGTATATGCGGGTGCAGGTAAAAAGAATGTATTGTTGGTATTGTGTGTAAGGTATTTTGTTTCTGAGAAAATCTCAATCACTTCCTCATACCCCTTCTTGATATCAGCTAGTCCTGTACCTGACTGTCTAGCATTCTCTTTATTTATCTGATAGTTATACTGATAGAAGTAATCATCAAAGATATCTAGCTGAGCCTGCTTAGCAAACAGATTGAAGTCTGATGGGGATATGTAACCGTAGTTGTTTTTGTTTAAAACGGACAGTACCGTATTCCTTACTGAGTTAATCATCTTTATTGTTTACACAAAGATAATGAAAAAAAAAGAGGGCTCCTTAAAAGCCCTCTCCTGTTCGTGTCAATACTTAAATGTATTAGGAGATAGTAATTCCTGTAATGGTTACTGCTGCACCTGATGCCAAGGTTAAACCTGAAAGGCTTACGTCATACTTTGGATTAGTCCAAGAAGTCTGAAGTGCTGCAATTACAGAGTCCTGAATACGGTCTCTTACAGTTACATTGTTAGCGGCCATAGTACCGTGCTTTAATGTAACAACATCCTGTGCTGCTGCATTTCCGTAAGTAATAGTAACCGAATCGACTGCCGCTTGCTCGATTAGAACAATACCATCAACAGCAACAAGCTGTGATGTTTCTCCTGTCGCTGTGACAGGAATAGATAAAAACTTTTGCATGATAAAAAAAATTACAAAATTATGTGAGAATATTCTCAGCACAAAGATACATAAAAAAAGGGACCTGTTTAGGTCCCTTCTTGCTTAAATAAACATTCAAACATTCGTTATGAGGATTACAAATGTACAAATAATATGCCAAATAAAAAAATTATAATAACTTTTCTAAGACCTTCAGTGCCTCTACACCCTCATCGCTCTTGAAATAAGTAGCGACAGTGAAGTGACCGTCCTCTCCGAAAGGAACTGTAAGTAGCTTCTTTTTATTTGTAGTGGTATTATACCATACCTCCTTCTGATTCTTTCTAAACTGAATGATTCCTTTATCAAACATCATCATCACCTTTGACTGTAGCTTCAGCTCAGGGTCTCTAACAACGTCTAAGAACTCTTCAGGATAGTTACGAGCGTACACAAGTATGTCTCGCTTCATCTCGGCTGTAGAAATCTTTGATACATCTACACCAAATAATACTGCAGAGATACTCTCAAGCTGCTCGATACTTAGCTGTCGTGCTTCAATCAATGCATCGACCTCTAGATTCAAGAACTCTACATCCTCTGATGCATCCTTCTCATCATTAATCTCTTCATACTTTAATCCATTCATTGGATGATAGTATAAGAACTTCTGAAGTACCTGATTATTTTTTGGCACGTAAAGCATACCATCCTCAAAGATTATAGGCTCAACAATTGCATTGCCGTCCTGCTCATCTTCAAATGGAGTCTTCTGATTTCGTGCGTATCTTAATGGTCTGTTTACCCCTGTCTCTTCGTCAAACCATAGTAGTGGATATCGTTTAGTATTACGGGTTGGTAACATAAACGTAAGTGGGGAGTTGTCTTTTTTAAGCCTATAGGCTTTGTCTGTGTATTTCTCTTTCTTTTGCATTAGATAAAATTTAATTTTTAAAAAATAGGGAGTGCCCTAAGACACTCCCTTGTATTGTAGTAACTACTCTTACTCTTGGAATAAGAAGAAGTTGTTCGCTCCTAGAGTACATACTGCTCTCTCAGAAAGGAAGTTTACTTCCATTGCATCTAAGTCAGAAGTACGAGCCCCTCCGGCTGAACCTGTAATCCAAGTCTTGTATCGTCTGTCTTCAGTCTCTGAAGCTCTGTAACGTACGTGAAGGAAAGGACGCTTAGCATTCTTACCCATGATTTGGTCATATACAGTAGTTGAACCTGCAGGTACTAATAGTCCGTTTACACGTCCTGAGTTAGCTCCTGTTGGAAGTCCACCTCTCATTGTTGGGTCGTTCAAGTATTTCCAATCAGACTTGTAGAAGTCATATCCTCTTCGGAATCCTGTGAATCCAAGGTTAAGTGCCATCTCTTCGTCATTGTCAAACAATCCGTAAGATGTACCACCTGCACCATAAGAGTTCTGAGCTGCTAACATATCATCAATGTCGAATCCAAACTGTCGGTCTAGGAAGATAACATTCTCCTCGATAGCACCTTGCTTGTCAAGACGTGAGATAACAGCATCGAAGTCTGCAAGTGCGACAGGGTTTCCACCGCCCCATACATTTCCTCGGTTCTCTACTACGTAGAAGATACCTTCAGAACCTTTGTTACCAAAGTTGGCGTTCATACCTGCTCCTGCTCCTGCGTTAGACGCTGCTGAACCTGCTGCTGCAGGAACCGCCTCAATCATTGCAGTCTCAAGATAGTCGTCAAAACGTAGACGAGTCTCGTGCTCAGACTTCAAATACCACAAGTATCCTGTAGCTCCGTTCTCTGTCTGTACTTCAATCCATCCAATCTGTGCCATGTCAGAACCTGATACCTCATACTTATCTTTTAAGATAATTGGAGAGTTATCGAAAATCATGTCGTCAGCTTCTAAGGAACCTGCCATTCCGATTGTTCCTTTTCGGAATTCAGAACCGTAGATGAATACTGTAACATCAGAGTTACCTACTCCTGTACCCGCTGTAACAAGACCTCCCGCCTCATATAGGGCTACTTGGAAAGTGTTTGCTGTAGGTACACTAACTACTACTCCCTTGTTGCTTCCGCTTCCGTTGTTCTGAACAATCATAACCGTCTGTCCTGTACGGATAGCGATAGATGGTGTTCCTAAAGCTCCTGCTGTTGAACCTGCAGGTGCTAAAGCGTCATTCACTTGGAATGTAGGGTTTAGAGTAGCTCCCGCTGCTGCGGTTCCTACCTGAGTGTATTTCGTATGTAATCTTCCTTGCTCTGCCCATTTGATAAGGTCTGAGTTAGAAGGCATCTCTGCACCTACTAATCGTAGGAAAGATGCAATTGTTCTATTACCGTAACGCTCAAATTCTTTCTCATATGTATCAGGAAGATACTGATTCAAAAAGTTGAAGTCGGTAATGTAGTTTGTTGCTGTGGGAATCTGCGTTGCAGATGGCTGCAAATCAAATCCCGGTACTGCTTGTACTGCCATTTTCTTTTTCTTTTAAAATTATTTTTTCTTTATACTTCTTATTTTCAAGCCTTTACCCGAATCAGGGTTGACAGCTCGAATCTGCATCCCTCCCTTTGTTGTCGCCTCGGGTGCTGTACGCTCAGACATCTCTATATTTTTCATCTTGCGTGTAACATCCTCGGTTGCAGAAGCCTTGCCTTGTTCGTAAAAGAACTGAGCAAACTTCTCAGGGTTTGATGCAACTGCTATTGCCTTATGGTATCCTTCAGCATCTGAGATTAAACCATCATCTGTCATGTACTTATTTATAAAGGTCATAACATTTGACTGCTCCTTCTTTAATGCATCTGCGGACTGCGGTGAATATAAGACGGAGTTACCATCAACAGAGAACTCAAAACCTTTGAACTCTCCTCCGAACACCTCGTTGGTTTTTTCAATAAACCAATCTCGTCTACGCTCCCCCTCAACCTTTTGGGTTTCAGCAGATTTTATATATTGCCTATAGCTCTCAAGCTCCTCCGAACTAACTCCCGAGCCCTCACCTCCACTTGACTCAAGTGGCTGCTTGTATTGCTCCTTCATTCCGTTGAAGTAACTCTTCGCTTTTGCAATCGCTTTTTTCTTTGCTAGCTTTATCTTCTTAATATCTGACTCTTCATCAACTTCTTCGTCATAGTCAAACTCGTCAAGCATAATGTCGATGTCGTCATCATCAAGCCCCTCTTCAGTGGCCTTATAATAAGACTCTAGCAAATCGTCAGGGTTCATCTCATCGAAGTCTTGTTGTAATCTAACAAAGTCCTCGAATCCACGACCCGTCTCTTGTTTGTATTTAAGATAGGCTGCTACATCTTCAGGTAATTGCTCTGAAGATTCTCGCTCAGATACCAACTCATCAAAAGAGTTAATCTCCTTGCCATATCTTTTTCCAATATATGAAAGAACGTCCTCCTCACTTAACTCTGAGGATTGAGTTTCTATCTCGCCTTCCGGCTTTGTCTCTTCTTGCTCTTGCGTGGTGTCTACACTCTCCGTGCTTGACTCCACTGCTTCATTGTTAGTCTCTCCTGATTCGTTATTTAACGACTCTTCGTGTTTCTCAAGAAGTTCTTTCTCTACTTCTTGTGTTGATTTACTCTCAGGAGTACCAACTGCTGTTACTTTAATTTCCATTTAATTTGATTTTTACAAAGTTAGTTATTTTTTTCGAGCGATTTAACGGGGTTCAAACTCAGCTAAATCAAATCCATCTAAGCTATCCTCATTAGATTCAAACTTCTGTGGAGGTAGATTATTCTTTCTTTGATTTATTAGCTGCGACTGCTCCGTATTCTGCTGACTAATTCTATCAGACTTCGCTTTCTCTCTCTCAGTCTCTCTAGTCTGTAGAGCATTCTCAGAGATATCACGAAGACTCATACTGTATTGGAACTCTTCAGCCATTAGCTGTCGCTTAAGCTCTGCCTCGTTCTTCATCTTCTCAATCTCGAAAGCAATCTCAGCCTGCTTAATCTGCATCTTAGACTGTGTCTCTGCCTGTATTTTCTGCATAGCTGTCTCTGCCGCCATCTGCTGTGACTGCAACTGAGCCTGCTGCTGCATAGCCTGCTGTTGCATCTGCATCTCACTCTCTCTCTGCTGAAGAGCTTTACGCTTCATTTTCAAGAACTGATTAGCTAGCTTAATGTTTCTTATCTCTCTAATATCAATAGCATCCTCAAGGTTGATGTCATTCTTAGATAGTGCCATCTGAATATTCTGCTCTAGCTGAGCTTTCTCCTCTTCGTCAGGACTAACCTCGATGAATATACCAAAGTCGTATAGATATAAATCACCTATCTCTCCAAGTATACTTACATTATATTTACCTATCTGATTGATAAACTCCTCTTTGAAGTCAGAGTATTCAAGTATATCGGCAATACGATATGTTAAAGACTCTGCAAGACTTCTATATATATAGAGGCTACCATCAAGTATATGTCTTGTTGCGGTGTTAGAGTTTAGTGCCGCTAGCTTCTGTAGACCAACCAATGAGTTAGGGTCAGGTGTAGAACCGTCACGGGCCTCGTTTAATCCTGTCACCGCACGTATCATATCTAGATAGTGGTTGTAGTTGTATATCAGCATCTGAGCCTTACTCGCTCCTGATGATGACTGAAGCTCCTTGATAGGAACCTTTCCTTGATTGTATTCTCCATCCTGAGTGTAGCTTCTGCCAATCACACTACCTGTTTGGAAGTATAGTCTTAATGCATCCTCCGGATTATAGGCACTGCCTGTACCAAGGTCTACCTCATTCAATCCGTCTGCATCTATATATACACCGTCAGGTACAACTCTTGATATCACCTGCTGTAGCTTAAGGTGTGTCATCTGAATTAAATCAGCAAAAGGAATCATCCTTCTTACCAATGACTCAATAACTCCCTTATACATTCGTGGTGCTACTGCGACATAGTTTGGTAGAGCGTGCTGACTTGCAGACTTTGGTCTTACCATATTCTTTGCAAGCTCCCACTTAAGGATAATGTTTGTACCCATAACCATAACGCCATCGTACCAAACATCAATAGTCTTCTCAATCTTCTCGAATCTACCCTCCTCCATCATCTCTACAGGTGGATTGAATTGGTCATCCTTCTCAATAACTTTAGAACCACCGCCCTCAAGAATCTTTTTCTTATAGACCATCTTCTTGGTGGTCTTATAATTAAAGTACATCAATGTACAGGTATCTCTATAGAAGATATCATTCTCATAATACTGAGCTGTATTATAATAATCATACCAACTCTGACTGTATTTAGATATCTCCTCTAAATCCTCCCTTGTTAATGTAGGGTCTATCTTTAATAACTCCGTGATAGGAACTGTCTTTATCTCTCCCCAATAGAAGCAGTCCTTAAAGTGAGGGTCCTCTGTATAGCTGTACACCACATTCGCAGGGTCTACATAAGAGACCTTTACTCCTGAGCCCTGAAGGAACTCTGTCTTAGACATACTGACACCCAATACCGTTAGGTCATAGTCTAGTCTCTTTCTAATATCTTGATAATGATTCTCTGAGAATATAGTATCAATAGCCTCCTCCTCTGCTATCTCGATAGCGGGCTTATAGTTAAGGTTCATGTATAGTGCTAGCTCCTCATCATTCTCAGGAAGCTCAGCAGGATTCATAGCGAATGGGTCAACACCCGACTTCTCTTGTATAGTAAGAAGAACATCCTTAGCCGCCATCTGACCCTCTATGATATCTTGGTACTTGCTTCTTTTAGATTGAGACAATGCATCCTCTGAGTATGCCTTAACTCTAAATAGTCTGTCAGACATTCCGTTTACAACGATGTCTACAAACTTAGGTAATATAGGAACAGGTGTCCAATCTAAATTAAGATAGGATAAATCCCCATCAATCGCTAGTTCGTTTTTATATTTGGCAATGGACTGCTCCCCCCTTGCGTATAATCTGAGTCTATGAAAATCTCTCCACTGACTATAGTATCTGCAAGAGTTGCCGTCCTTTCTAAACCATTCATACTGAATGGCTTGACCAATCTGTAATCCAAACTCGTCTGTCGCTTTCTCTGCATCAGACACAAATTGACTTGGGAATCCTACAGATGAAATGTTTATCTTTACATCCTTCATCTTCTAATTAATTCACTTGTTGTTCCTTTATTACTATACCTTGCAAAGTTAATACTTATTTTCGACTCTTTTTTCTCAGGGATATACGAGTTCTTCTGAGTCGCCATTATTGCAAGACCTGAGCTTATTGTTGCATCGTACCTAGTTCTATTACTAATATCAAACTTAGCCCAATCCTCAAGCGTTCTAGTAAACATCATAGACCCAATATCGTCCATATCTCTATACGCTCCGCTCAGGTCTATACCTACATACTTCTCGATATAAGATTCAACTGCGGAGGCGTGAGACTGCTTTACATCCTCACTTGAGTTAGGTATACCTCCGAGCTCCTTCTCTGTCTTAGAGAGCTTGTTATAGTGCTTATCGGGCCTGTTAATACTAAAGCCCCTGTATCCTCTATTCTTAAAATGATAAAGTAACCTAGGCTTATTGTTCTCTACAAGTATCGGCATACCATAGAATACGCAGGCCATTAGTACCTCCTCGAAAAATATCTCTGCTGTCTGTGGTCTAGCCACGTACTCTAAGAAGAACTCATTAGATGGTGCGTCATCCATATTAAACTTTGTTAATCCATGTAATGCCCCATTAGAGCCACCTCCACCTACAGTTCCTGATATGTCATATGAGTCACAGCCGAAAGCACCGATGTGCTCATTGGCAGGATATTTGATTCCTCTCTTCTCTATAACACCATTCTGCAATCCCTTCTTGGGTGTCCAACTAACAAGGAATCTACCTCTCTTGTCAGGACTCCATATCACTGTGCTGTCTTTTATTCCGTCCTTCCAATGAAAGCTGCCACGAGTCAGGTGATGCTCCCTTATTAAGGAGTCGTTATAATCTATCTGCTGATATATCTTTGTAAGATTAAATAGAGACTGCTTGCTCTCATCCCTAAATGCGTGAGACTCTGTCCTTGGAAACTGACGATAGAACTCATTGAGTGCGTCAGGGTCATTCTTTAATGACTCAACCTCAGCCTGCCAATAGTCGATAGCTCCATTATCAATCATCTCACCGTCTACACCAAGTACAGGCTTAGATGGTTTTCTGAGTACAGGCATACCATATCTGTCTATGAACCCTTCCATATTCCATTCCATAGGAATGAATAGGTTATATAGCCCACTCTTGGTCTGTCCGTTTGCGTTTCTTTTTGTCGGGTGAGAGTCGTTGTATAGTTTCTTAAACTCTTCCCCTCCCTTGTTTAATGCATTTGATGTTGAGCCCATCATACACTTACCAATAATCTTACTACCTAATCTTAGGCAGGTCTTGGTTACACGCCAATTGTTTAATATGTTATTAGGCTTAAGCCACTTACCACTCTCGTCATGTACTAATAGTAATAGTTTCTCACCGTCATATGAGTTATCGTCTGTGTTCTTCCAATCTATTGTGGTATCAAGTCCGTCCATTCCTGTATCATCAATGGTTGACATATTCTTCTTTGTAATCTTAGATGCAGGAATCCTAAATGCTAGCTCCGTCTTTGGTTTATCCATACCATCCTGTATTGGTTTGAAAAAGAATGGTAGCCTCTGTGATATAGGAACAACCTTATCGGTAAACATCTTCTTGGCATCACTACCCGTCTTTGATAGTATACCTACACGGGAGTCTCTTGCTAGTGTACCTGTATTAACACACTCCGATGAGCTCATAAATGAGAATCCTGAACGTCTAATCTTTAGATAGTCTAAGCCAAAGCAACGCTTGTCAGCCTTGCAGGCTTCCCAATACATATATAGTATCCGGTTAGCCTCTCTAAAGTCAGGATATCCCACATCAATATTGGTCCACTGTAGATACATATAGTGAGCTCCTGTGATATAGGTAGGTATATTGTTGTTCATAAACCAATGCCCCTCCTCTCTTCTATCAAACTCTTCTTCTATGTAATCAACCCACTTGCTTTTAAACTCAGATGGCATCTCATTCCATTGAAAGATTGACTGAATCCTTGCTAGTGACTCAGGTATATCCTCTCTCTCCCAATAGTTTTTTCCTTTTGATATTTTCTCAGGCGGCTTGGGTAAAGCAATACGAAGTCCGTTTATACTAACAACCGTATCAATCTCTCCTGACTTAGATATTACTACTACGTCATACTTATCATTATACCCATACGTCCAACTGCGTACACGGTTCTTGTTCTTAACAACCTTTGATGGTATGTAATCTTTTAGAACACTGAATAAGTTATTTTGACCTTCGTTCTGCAAATCCTTGTTTAGTATCTATCTTTGTCTCTCCTCTTTCTGAGACATCTATGTTTCTTTTCTCACCCTCTATCTTTGAGAGTATCTCGAATGCATCAAATATAGCTAACTTTTTTGTAGCAGCAGCATTCTTTAATCTATCTGCGGCAAGCTCATCGTCAGGGTCAGGCTTAATAATATCTTCCTTAGCAACCTTTATCAACTGCTCAACAGCTTTCATTCCTGCGTTTATAATCTGAAGTTTAATATCCTTTGTCTCCATTATAGCTTTATTGTTATCTGATGGTCATACATCCTGTATAGCTTTTCTCCGTCAACATTAAACTCATACTCACTGTCAGGTTTAAAACAAACCCTATCACCTTTCCTTATACCTTTAGATACAAGGTATTCATTTGGATACATCATCTCACCCATCAGTGGCTCCTCCGAGAATGGCTTAAACATATAAGATTCTTCTGCAGGTATAGGCTTGACAAAGCAGTATCTATCATATGAGTGCCACTCTCCATTGTGACTATACATAAAGAACTGCTCCTCATCTATAAAGAAAAGGTCTTCCTTAAAAAAGCTCTTACCGCTTTGTTGACGGCCTTTGATATCGTTATAGAACTTGAATACATTGTGATGTACTAATAGGGTGTCATCCTTCTGTATAGGACCTTCATATCCTAGTGGTGTTTCGATGACCTTGGCATAGCGAGTTGAGAACTGATGGTCTTCTTCTGAGGTACTTGTTATAAAATCTATTCCCCCTATCTCTTTTGTGTTGTCATATCGCTTGCCGTTTTCTGATTTAGTTATAAAGTAAAACGGTGACTTCATTTAAAAATTTATATTGTACTCGATTGAAATTGGCATTGTGCGTGTGAACTCCTTCCACATCATTATCTCGTCTCCCTGCTGAATCCATATCTTAATAGACTCGCTCTCAGGATAAAATTTTATTAGATGGATTGTGTACTTGGAACCTAATACCTCTTGACCTACAATGTAATGCATTGCACCACCCTTATAGTCAGGCCCTATAGATATCTTTCTAATGTCCATTTAATTATAATACTCTTTCACCGGATAAATACCAAACATTAGTTTGTGTTTTTACTAAATCCATAACAGCAAACAACGATGCAGATTTTTTCTTTCCTCCTGAGGCATTTAAAGTAACTGTAGCTAAACCTTGAACTGTAACCTGTCCTGCCCCCCCTTGAATAATTGTAACTGTAGTTCCTATAGGAATGGCAGTCGTAGAATTTGCAGGTATATCTATATTTACAGGGCTTCCGTTAGTTGCTACTACCACACCATTAGCATCACTTAATGCTAATTGATAAGAAGATATGGCTACAGCAAGAGTATTAACAGGTTTGCTTATATTTCCATTATCTTGCCAAGTAACTTGACCACTTGCATTTGAAACAAGTATTTTACCATCCGTACCCAATGTATCATTGTAATCTTTTACAGTGCCTGTAAGGCTAATAGAGCTATTACAGGTTAATGGCCCACCTAATACCATTGTGCCTGTTGCAGCCATGGTAAACTGACCACTACTATAACTGTATGCTCCTGCTTGAGTAATATCTCCTGTTAGGTTTATATTGTTTGTTGCAGTATTACCTATAGCTAAAACTTGGTCAAGGTTTTGATTAGAAAGACCTGAACCAAAAACAAGCTGACCGCTTGCATTACACACAAGAGTCTCACCGTTATTACCAAGGCTACCATTAAAGTCTTTTACAGTTCCTCCTAATGTAACAGCTCCTCCTGATTGAGTAATGTTTCCTGTAAGTATTATATCTTGAGTAGCTGTATTACCTGCATTAAGTACATCCTGCAAAGTAATCTGACCCTCAAACAATGCAAGGATATCACTAACCAAAAAGTTTTTTGTTGCATTGGCGGGTGTTGCTCCTACTGATGTTCCTATTACCTTGTCCGATAAGGTCACAGGGCTTGCGTTACTATATGTACTTATTCTTGCCATCTTAATCTTTTTTTTCTGATACCTCTCCTGTCTGTAAGTTTATGACAGCATCGGCTCCATATTTTTTTACTAGTTCTTCTTCGTGTTTAGCAAAATGTTCTTTTAATACATCGAGCTTCTTTAGTGTGTCGTACTTCTGTAGCTCAATACTTGCTAAGTTCATTTTGGTATTGTTGAACTCTGACTGCAATCCTTGCAATACAGTAAGTTCTTTTTCATCAAGTTTCATTCTATTTAATTTTATTACCTACAAAGATAAGAATTATTTCTTTCTTGTCTTCTCAACTGTTCTACCACCAAAGTATGCAGCAATAACAGTAAGTAAAAGAACCTGAAGTAAGTCCACCCAATTGTCCTCAACCTTAAACTTAATCTGTCCCGCATCAATAAATATCAACAGCATAGTGTTGAAAATTAAAAACATCAAGACCAATGGGCGTACATTCTTAGACAACCAAGAGTCAGAGCCCATGTCTGCTTTCCATCTATCGGTGACGTTCTTCTGCATATCAGCCTCGGCATCTATTAGAATCTTTGTCATCTCCTTCTCAAACTCTGCCTTCTCATCTTTAGTCCTTACGAATCGGTCTACTAATCCACCAACCTTTCCTGCTACGTCTGTTCCTTTTCCGAACAGTCTCATTAAAATCTCTTTCATTTGTTTTCTATTTTATTTATCATTTCAGTGTGAATCTTTGCAACCCGGTCTCTTCCTTCCTCGCTTAGAAGAATATTCTTACATTCCTTCTCGTTGGTCATAAAGAAGTTCTCAGAGAGTACCGCAGGCATAGCTGTGTGAATAAGAACATAGAAGCTTGACTCCTTGTCTACATCACCATCTGTTGTATCCTTACGCATCTTATATCTTGGAAACTCTTTCTCTGCTTCTTCATATAGAGCTGTTGCTATAACATCCGACTGAGTCTCTCCCGGAGATGTAAACACCTCCCAACCATTTGCGGACTCATCGCTAAATCCATTTGCGTGTACGCTTATATATATACAGGGCTTGTCTGATTCACGATAAACCTCGTTAGCCAACTTAACTCTTGTAGATAGAGGTACATCCTCGTTGGTATCTACCAAGTTGATATAGTCTATCTTGTTCTTATCGCAATATTCAGCGATGCGTTTTACTACAGCACGATTAAACTCACCCTCAAACAACTGAGTACCATCATCCCAAATAGGACTACGCTTTCCGGGTGTCTGATAAACACCATCAATAATCCCTCCGTGGCCATTGTCAAGAATCCAAACATACTTAGACCTACTCTGTAACGGCTGCTTACAGCACGGACATAATTTTCCCATAATCTACTATTGAAGTTCATAGAGACGTTGTTCCATAGTCTGAAGCTGACCTTTGATTTCGCCAATCTCAGATTTTATGAACTCAATCTCATTTGATGTCTTTATGATTGCCGCATCAACCTGAGTGTCTCTTAAAGGTAAACGCTTGGCATCCTCCACCTCTGCGTGGAGTTTGAAGTACATACTTACAAAAGTTGCCACAAGACCAATGATAAATAAAAGATTCTTTGGTGATAAATTTATTTTGGTCTTTTCGTTTATCTGTGACATTATTTTTTTATTATGTACTTAATACTAATGTTATGTGTATATGTTGAATAGAAGTCTACCAAAGTGCAACGATATTTGTAGCTGTTGTTCCTGTTGCAAATACTTTTACCACTTGAACAGGTATAAAGCTACCCGCAAGTATCCCTGTGAATGTTACGTCATCGCCACCTGCTGTGGTAACTTTAACGTCACCGGCTACACCAACGTATAGTACGCAACCATTGTTACCTTTACCGTCTGCTGCGGATATACTTGGGATTGTTACTGTGTCACTTGGAGTGACCGCTGCTGCTCTTCGAGCTTGTAATTTTTCGTAAGCCATTTCTATCTTTTATATATATACAAAGATAGTATTATTTTTTTATATGTAGAAACACTTAGTCTTCAGTCAATCGCTCATACTCACTAACAACCATATAGATAGTATATAGCATGAGCATTACTCCTAAGCTCTTGAAATGAAGCTCCTTAGTATATAATAATATAAGGGACGTGATAAGCGATGAGGTGTAATATAGGACTGCTAGTATATTTTGATGCATTACTCTTCTATAGGTATTGGCTCTGACCATTCAGGTGTAGCCATGAGAGTAAGGCATTGTGCGTGAGTCATTGTCTGTAGAGGTGTTACCGTTCCATCGGATATGAATGATGGCTCTGCGTTATACTTAAGAACAAACTCAGCATCATTGATTGATTTACGTATTGTGTTCTCGTCTGTCTCTCCAACCTGTGCGAAGTCAATCTTTGAAAGGTCAGCTATTGCTACTGTGATATATGTGTCTGCTACTCTTAGGCTCATAGTTTTTTATTTTATACAAAGATAATACTTTTTTTAAGTAGGTACATCAGTTGAGAATGTACTGAAATTAGTCATCGTACCGTTGTTGCCTCCCGAACCGTTATCTGTCAATGTAGGTGCGGTGTCTCCATCTCCACAACGCCACCACGATACAGGAGATAATGAACTAAGGTCGTTTGGTGCTCCGCTATTGTATATAGAAGATACGTCACTTGCTGATAGTTCTGAATTGAATATAGCTACTTCGTCCATATTACCGGGAATATATGCCGACACATCATCACCACCAATACCAACAACCGCACTTGATTGACCTGAGCCACTAAAGAAATTACCACTTCTTGTAACGTTTGTAAGTAGTGTACCGTTTTTATATAGCTTTAAACCTAAACCGCTCCCTGTTCTTGAGCCATCGTAAGTTGCCACATAATGTACCCAAGTATCTATGGGGTGTGTATTATTATCTGTAATTTTATGTTGATTTGAGCCGTTTTCCCTTATTCTAAAGTTTACCTTGTCATCAGACACAAACAGATTATATCCTGTAAAAGGTGAAATTATTATTTGCTTCCTTAATAAACTGCCACCAAATCCCGCTTGACTAGCTTTTTTAAACCATACGGAAATACTAAAGGCATCGTCTGCACTAAAGTTTAAATTACTCGGATTGCCACAATCTACATAATCATCTACACCATCAAGAAGTATGCTCTTCGTGTTAGTGAAGGATGAGCCGCCTGCTCCTTGAGCACCGCCCCCGCCACCGATGGCATTTGATATTGAGATTTGCATTGGCATATTATGTAGGTACGTCAGTTGAAAAGGTTGAGAAATTAGTCATTGTACCATTGTTGCCTCCTGAACCATGGTCGATTATTGTTGGTGCGGTGTCGCCATCTCCGCAACGCCACCACGATATAGGAGATAATGAAGCTAAGTCGTTAGGTACACCACTATTGAAAATTGTAGCTACGTTTGCAGTTTGGTCACTATTCCAAACTGCTGCCTCGTCAATGTTACCTTCAAAAAAACCTCTTTGTGCAAATGTTCCACCTCTTCTGCCGATGTAACAATTATCAATACCATTATCAATTGTACCGCCACCACCAACATTAGTGTTTTCAAGTGTTCCGTCTACATATATTTTTATGTCAGAACCGTTATTAATACCTAAAATGTGATGCCAATTACCATCATTTATTGTAGATGTTCCTGTAACAGTTTGTGGAGAGCCACCTTTATGTATAAAAAATTTAGCGTTGCTACCTGAACGATAAAGCATATAACTTCTTCTACCACTTGCCACTCCTTCCTTGCCTATAGCCATCTCATAAGCAGAAGTACTGCTTGTTTTTATCCAAGCTGATAGCGTTATATTTCCTGTGATTTGTAAACTTATGGGATTCCCACAATCCACAAAGTCATCCACTCCGTCAAGCAATATACTCTTGGTGTTAGTGAAGGATGAACCCCCACCTGAGCCAAGGTTTCCTCCCCCACCTCCTATAGAATTAGATATTGAGATTTGCATTGGCATAAATTATTTTCTTTTATATGGGAATGCTCGATTTAAAGAATCTCTTCTTTCGCCACAGCCGCAGTCTTTTCCTATAGCACCTGAGACCTTATTGACTACAGACTTGATGCCTGTAGCCTTTGTAAACTTCTCAATACTATCACCAAGCCCTCTGCTTGGCTCACTAAAACTTCGCTTCTGCTTGTATGACATACTACTTCTTGTTATACGCTGCCTGAATAGTTGCTTTGTCTGCTGCGGTCTTTTTATAATTAGGGTCACTTTGACGATTCATAGCACCCTGAACCTTACTGACCATTCCTTTTAGCTCAGAATCTTGTGCAGCAGTAAGCTTGCATCTTTTTGCTGTAGGATTAGCTTTCATGTAGGCCTTACACATCTCTGTATAACGAGCCTGTCTCTTTTGTTTTGCAGCACCTGCTTCTGCTTTGTCTCTTCCAAATCTTTTTTTCTTATCGTTTGGCATCACTTATATCTTTTTGTTTTTACCGAAAAGAGTTTTACCCTTTTGAATAGCGTTGTTGCTTCTTCTTTTTCCGCCGCCGCCTGTTTTGCTACGGTTTATTTGAATGCCTCTCCTTATAGGTTTAGTTCTTCGAGAGTCTCTTCCACCCCTATCTTTCCTTTTTAATAGCGTTGTTGCTTCTTCTTTTTTTGCTTTTGTCTTTCTTTTTACAGAAGGGTCTTTAGGTACTTTTGTTTTATTGGTTGTGCCAAATTTTCCTTTCTTTCCACCTTCAACTTTTTGGACTTCAAGTTTTTTTTGAAGAAGTTGATTCTTCTTAGTCTCTCTTCTTAATCCTGCCTTAACGAGCTTCTTCTGTCTTGCGTCTTTCTTCTTGTTCTCGGTAATAGCCGCAATTTTTTTGTCAATCTTGGCTACTTTCTTTTTTACCTTACGCTCTCCTGATACATCAACAGAATAAGTACCCTTATCAGCAAGTTGCTTGCTTATTTTTTCTTTTCTTATTCTCTTGTCTTCTTTATCAATAGCACGATTTGTTTTCCGCTTTTTCCTCTTTGGCTTG
>Ga0208157_1000733_pt1 | contig 16651 bp, 16 predicted proteins | sample 5_EtaG_FD_184077 | JGI IMG/M metagenome (GOLD analysis project Ga0208157, IMG submission 184077) | Marine viral communities from the Subarctic Pacific Ocean - 5_ETSP_OMZ_AT15132 metaG (SPAdes) (version 2) | ecosystem: Environmental > Aquatic > Marine > Oceanic | place: Pacific Ocean | collected...
TACCACCAAGAGCAGAAGATATAGATGCAAGTGTAGTCTTTCTTAATGCACTAGCAGACGCATCATGTATAAGTATTGTATCATTTGATGTGTCAAGAGATGTTTCAGCAGTCTGTCCTGTAATAACGTCTGCGTTTACCATAGCTTTCTGCACAGCATCGTTAGCTATTGTTACTGCACCATTTGCTGCTATAGTTACATCACCTGATACAGCCACAGGGTTGAAGTTAGTTCCGTCAGCAACCATGATGTGACCACTGGTGTTTGTACCCATAGTGAGGTCATCACCACTAATTGTCAAGTCACCTGCTATGGTTACAACACCATCTGCTAATGTAATTAAGTCTGTGTCATCTGTGTGACCAATGGTTGTTCCATTTATTACAACGTCATCAATGTCTAGTGAGCCACCTGTAATAAGCCCTGTAGTGGTTATTGTAGAAGAGCCTGTGTCTATTGTGCCAAAGCCACTTGTTATAGACCCACTGTTCAACGCACCAACAGTTGTGGCTGCAGTGGTTACAAGGTTTGGCATTGCTGTTATTTCATCATCAAAGTATGCAGCAAGGTCAGTTACAGCAACCTGCTTCATTGTGCCGTTATCGTTAAACACAACTCTGTCTGCATCTGCGACTGTTGTAGAAGTAGCAGAAGTGTCGCCATCCATTATGTTAAGTTCAGTGGCAGTAGCTGTAACACCGTCCATGATGTTAAGCTCTGCAGCTGTAGCAGATATTGCCGTACCGTTGAAGTCAATAGCGTCTAAGTAAGCAACACCATCTATGTATATATCTTTCCACTGCTTACCTGAAGAGCCAAGGTCATGTGTGTCATCATCGTCAGGTATAATGTCAGAGTCTACTTCGCCACCAAACACGATGTTGTCTGTGTTCGCATCACCTAGTGTAAGTGTGCCACCGTTGAATGTAGTTGTACCTGTAACAGTAAGGTTGCCACCTATACCTAAGTTACCTGAGATGTCAGCGTTACCGTTAATGTCTATAGTTGTTGCAGCTATCTGTACTTCTGTGTCAGCTACAATGTCTAGCTGTCCGTCAGTGCTAGAGTTAAGGTATATAGCTGTGTCACGGAACTGTAGCTTTTCTGTAGACGCTACAAGTATGTCATCACTGAACTCAAAGTAATCTTCGTCTTCCATCCACTTGAGTACACCGTCATTTGACTCACCGTCAAAGGTTACAGTAATGTCTGTACCTGCAGTGCCATCTCCAAAGGTTAAAGATGTGCCAAGTAGTTTTGTGATAGGACCACCTTCGGCTGTAGTGCCGTCATGTGTGTGTCCTGTTGAGGCTGCAAAGGCTGCTAATAACTGATTAAATTCGTCATTAGTGTGGGCAGCCGTGATAACATCACCGTCACTATATGTAGACTGTCGTGTATACGTTGCTCCCATTTATCTTCTAGCTCCTGTTTGATATTCCATCTGAAATCCCCTAAGTGCGTAAGGGGCTGTTGTTCCGTTGTCGTCAACTCTTAGTGCTACGGTAAATCCTGATCCTTCTACTGATTGCCGTAACAAAGGCTCTGACTGTCCACCGTATGTTGCTGTGCCGTAAACTCCTGTGCCATACACAGCCACAATGTCACTAGCTGTAAGAGAGTAGGCTGCAGGTCTTGGTGCATTAGGATCTTCGTAGTCGTACCTCAAAAACATGTCAGCACTAATAGAAGACTCTGGCTTATAACTTACAAGGACACGGTGCATGTGCTTTCGTATACCCGGATCTCCAAAACTTAGGTCAGGACTTCTATACTTGCCACCTACGGCTGTGCCATCAAAGTCATTGCCTGATTCCTGTCGATACACATACCCACCGTCACCACCGTGTATCACTATTGTTTCTGTTGCTGTCGTCACAGTATCTGTTGATGTAGGTCGTATCCCTTTTAAGTTAGCAAACTCAAACGACTGTCCTCTTAGAGATGTTAATACACCTTCTGTTGTAGCTTGTAAGACACCTGACTTTGTGAAGAACACCCTGTACTGTGTCTTGTTTGGTATGACTAGAGATCTGAACCCACTAGCGTTTGCTATATTAGTATTAAACACAGACTGCACAGGAGTGCTTATAGTACCAAGTTCAACGTCACCAATTCTTGCTGTACCTGCAACGGTTCTTAATCCATCAGGTGCTAGGAATATTAAGTCACCTGCAAATTCCTGTATTGTCTGTCCGTTTACACATCCTATGTTTCTAGTAACAGGCACAACAGCAAAGTTACTTGACGATGTTCCTGACAGTTTGAATATTCTGTCTTGGCAAAACACAAACAAATCTTCACGGAAAACTTTCAGACCTGTTATGGTGTCGTCTACTTTGAAGCTACCTGCTCCACTGCTTGTTGTAAAGTTGTCTTCATCAAACGGTACACTAAATACAACTTCTTGTTTATTACTAGCCATACCTGCATAGAACATATGGTCTTTAAATACTGCTACAAACTTTGCGCCTGTTACAGCAGTGCTAACTTCTCCACCACCTGCTGATGTAACATCTGTAGCTGCAAACGATGTATTAAATACTGTAGGTGCGTTGTTTCCGTCTGCAACTATAAGTTTGTCATTACCATCAAAGTTAAAACGTTCAAAGGTATAGACACCTGCACTTGTTCTACCTGTATCTCTTTCTGTCCAAGACCCACTTCCTGCTGAAGCTGTAAATATCTTTGTGCCTCTTGCTGCAACTATCTTATCGTTAAATATGCAGGACAGTAAAACTTCTTCTGTTGATGCACTTGTTATGGGTACTATGTTAGTATTGTACTTAGCAAATCCATTTATGCGTCTGTAGCCACCATTGATGTCTGGCTCAAAGTTTACAAGCTCTATTGCCTCACCAGGTTGCATTGCAAACGTAGACTTGTTTAGAACTAGACCTCCCTGCAGAGGAAATACGGCAGGGCTTGTCTGCGATAGATCAGGCATTAATTCAACGCTCCTGAACTAAAGTATCCTGTAGGTTGTTGTATCATTGTTGAACGCACATACTCATACTTATTTACTAATAGACTTTGCATATTTTTTATGCCCTGTTCAAATCGTTCAAAGTTAAGCTGATACTGTGTTGTTTCTCCTCTGTACTGATAGACGTAAGCAGTAGCTCCATCTATTATTACAGGATCAAATCGTGCAGGTATTGTTGTTGTGCTGTCTTGTGCAGAGAGATCTGTCGGAAAAGCAAAGTAGTCGTACTTTAATGTGTAAGCTCTGTTAGGAAAAGGAAACAAAAGAAAGTTGTTGTCTAATGTTCTGACTATAAATCTAGGTACAGAACCTTTATCAAACTGTGCTACTGATGTGCCATTGTCGTGTGTTGCAGCCGTTGTACTGTTAGCACCTCTTGTGCATCCTGTTAGCGTGTTCGTGCTAATACCTGTGTATGTTATCTCTTCGTTTTCTATAAAAATAGTTCCAGTGCTACTAAAGCCTGTGGAACTTGTAATGTCTATTTCTGTTTCACTAGCATCTAATGCTTCTGCTAGTGTTGTTGTTACTATCTCGTCTTCTTGTGTTACGTTTTCTCTGTTTATGTAATCGTTGTATTGTAGTATAGTTAAGTTTGCACCTGAAGAACCTATTGTACTATCTTTAACTATTCTAGCTGTATTGTAGTCTACATGCTTTGCATCATCAGGTATACTATATCTAACCGTTCCCGGAGAAAGTGTTTGTGACTTTGTTGTGTGATTAAAGGGATACTGAAACTCCCTTTGATTTATATATCGTATTGATTCATTGACAGCGTTTTGTGCTTGAATCTGTATACCTCTCGCACTAGAGAAGTTTGAAGAGGTGAGTTGCACTTCGTTTAATCTTGCTAATACACTATTTGTTAATGATAAAAAAGTTGCCATTCACCCTGTCCTAATAATGTAAGGGGCAAGTTGCCCTGCCCCAAACAATAAGTAGTTTAAGCTAAGAAGTCTCTGTCGACTTCGGTTGCCTTGTCTACTGCACCGTGGTCATTACAGTTAATGACTGTTGCGTAGACTCGTAACCTACCTGTAGCTGCTGCAGCCCCTGCAATCGTACAATCAATAGTATCAGCAGTGCCAATAAATTGAGTGTAAGTTGAGGCAGCTGAACCTACTACTGTGTTGGTTTGTCCGTTAGAACCTGCAGCACAGAACCCTGTTGATGTAATGTCAGCACCATCAATGATGTCGTCACCTCCACCAAAGTCCATGTCCAAAGTACAGCTTGAAGTAAAAGCTGCCATAACTTCAGCACCTGCGTTCAACACTAACGTACCTGCAGGAATCTCAAGCATTTGAAAAACGTCTCCGTTAGCAATAGTGTTACCTGCTGCTATAAGAGCGTCAATATCCAAATACTCTTGGATTGTTCGCACATGATGCGTTCCTGCGTTTGAAGGTAGTTGTGCAATAGAGTCAGCACCAACACCAGTGGTTGATTTTGCTGTTAAGTCAAAAGTTGCCATATTAGTACCCTCCCTTACGCTGCGTTATATTTGGCAGTAACGATAGCCTCAGGTCTGAGGATCTTTCTACCATATAAGTGCATACCACGCACGATGTCAGCAAAGCTGTCAGGGTCACGGTATGTTTCGGTTTTGCTAAGTTGTTCAGCAGTCGCAACAGCAGAACCATGACCTGCAACAAGAACACCAAAGTTTGAGTTTTGGTTAGCTGTTCCAGTTGTGGCAGGACCTGTACCAACAGAAGGCAGGTTGCTAGACACGTAAAGTCTAAAGCCTGACAAGTTTGTTAGTGCAAGACCGTTTTTAAGTTCGGCTGCGTTGAAGTCAGCGTTAACTAGCTTGGAGTTTTCGTCACCTAATAGCTCCATGAATACAGGGTCAACAACTAACCATCTATCCTGAGAATCAACTTGCTGTTGGTTTAACAGTCTGCTCATTCTGTTGATAAGCACCATTGGTGTAATACCTGCTGTAGAAACTGCAGTTGCACCTGGAGCTTGTGTTTGGATAGGGATAGAGTGATCCCCTGCTGAAGAAGTAGTAATGCTACCAAAGGAGCTTTTGATTAACTTCATTGAAGAAAGAAGTTCGTCAGATCCTGCAGTGCTTACTGCTTTTGTGCCGTTAACTTGGTCGTTTACTGCACCTGCATTTGAACTTAACGCAGACTGTTTGTAACCTGCCATGTAACCAAGAACTTCTTGGTCGTAGTTGTCAGCAAGTCTATAAGCAGCCCTGTCAGTTGCAAGTTGCATAAAGTTCACATGACTGTGAGCTTCCTCGATGTCGTCCATTTTAAAAGCGTAGTAGTTAGCTTTATCAACGACAAGTTGGAAGTCCTCGTCATCCAAATCTTGTGCAGTTACATGTGTACCTCGTGCGTACTGTTTGACTGAAATCTCAGGCTCTTTAATAATTCGAACTGTATCACCTTGGTTAGAAATTTCACCAAAGTAGTCAGAATTAGTAATGTCACCCACAACAGTCGATTTACGAAACGCAAGCTGTACTTGTTTCGAATAGATTATTGGCGAAAAATTACCATTAGGTAAATTGCCATAACCTGACGTTGTTTGAAATGCCATAATAAATCCTCCTATAAAAGTTGTTATGACGTTAATATAACAAACTTACGATTATAGAGGCTACGCTTTTTTAGAGTTGCAATTTTGTTTGATTACATGATTTCAAACAGATTGGGTCTATACTTGTCGTAGGTAGTCAGACAATCTATTGTTTGTACGTGTTAGTTATATTTAGAAAAAATGCCTTGTCAACACTTTTTTATCGTGCAGCACCAGATAAATCATAAACAAACTTACCTGATCGCATTGCTTCCATTATAGCTTCCTGATTTGTAGCATAGTCTTTGTCTGACATTTTGTCCACTTGGGATTCACGCCAGTAGTTATTAGACTCGTCTGCTGTCGGAGAAGCCTTAGAGCGAGTGTTTACAACAGAAGCTGCCGACTTCTTGTTATCGCTCTTTTTAGTTGTGATACCTGCGTCTATTTTGTACAAGTCTATAACTCGTGCAACAGACTTAGCATCATCAACATTCTCGTAGAGAGCGTCCTGTACCCACTTAGGCTGTGCCTCTGCCCAATCGTGGAACTTGTCGTCCTCTCTTATCTCTGAAAAGTCAGGATGCAGTTTCATAAGTTCAGCCTCAGCTTTTTCTTTTACTGCCTCTACTCTCATCGTCTCGATGTTTTCAAGCCTTTTGTCAAGATCGCTTGATCTTTCTCTAGCTTTCTTATCAGCTATAGTCTCAACTATACCTGCTACATCAGGGTACTTCTTAGTCCATTCTGCTATTTCATCTTCAGACTTGGGTAGTACCAACTCATTTTTAGCAGCTTTTGATAACTGATCTTCAAGAGCTTGGATTCTTTCCTCAGTCTTCTTATCTTTGTCTGCCATGTGTCTCCGTAGATCACCGTATCTCTTCTTAAAAGACTGCTCTTCTTTTGAAAGAGCCTTATCCTCCGACTTTGTTTCGTCTGCCTCTTTAGCGTCAGATACTTCTTTGACCTCTTCAGCAGGTTGCTCACCTTGCTCTTTGGCTTTAAGAAGCTCTTGGAGTTCCTCCTCGTCTTTTTTGATGCGATCTGCGTTTTTGTTTTTGCGTGAGCGAGGATCAACAAACCCTGCTACTTTTACTTGTTCTACGTTTTCTAACTCTGGCATAATATTTACTCCTATTGTTGGGGCTGACAATCATTCTTGTCAGGTAGCCATTTTACCACCAAGACCATTCTTGGTGTTACGCTTTTTTGGTTTAGTTTTCTTAGATTTAGAGGCTAAACCACCCTTACTAAATCTGTTCATTGCCGCTGTACCAGGGTCTGTTGCTCCTACAAACTCTCCTGACGGTGTAAATCCTGTGAAAGCAGTCTGTGCGGCATCAAATGCTTCCTGCACACTACCTCCTTGTCTTAGTACGCTGTCTCTAGCTTTATCTGCATCCTCTCTAGCTTTAGCGTACTCTTCGCTTCTAGCATCTTTTACACGTTTCTCGTACTCGTTTTTACTTAATACTTCTTCTGCAGGTTTCTCTTCTCTAGTCGGAGCAGATATTGTCCTGTCTTGTTCGTAATCTAAAAAGTCTAAACCTGCTTTTTCTTTAGCTGTTGGTATAACTCTTCCTCCCATAGCACCAGGTGACATACCTAACTGTCTTCCACCCATAGCACCAGGAGATAAACCTAAACGTCTTGATTGTGTTGCAGGTTTTGTGTCAATAGTTGGAGATACTTTTGGCTGTAAGTCTGCAAGCATTGAATCCGTTTGAGTTGTTATGGGTTTATCATCAGCAGTACTTGGCGCAGTCATAGACGGTTTACCTGCTCTCTCTGCAAACCTATTGAAGTCTGTTGCTCGTCCTAGACTTAGACTTTCATCTTCACTCATCCTAGGTCCTAGCCCTGCTCCTGTAGGACCTCTAAATGCCTTAGGGTCACTTAGTTGTTCTCGCCTAGACATAGCCATGTTTGGGTCTAAAAAGTCTCTCTTTACTATAGGTGTTCTAACACGAGGGGCTTGCACTGCGCCTAGTCCACCTGTGCCTGTAAACTGTCCATCAGCCTCTATTGACACACCCACAGGTAAGTCTTGTAGTCCTGTTGTTCTCTGCTCTGTTCCTGTTGGTAACTGACTTTTAGCAAAAGCGTCTATGCCACCTGCTAACCGTACTTGCTCTGCTGTAGGTGCTTGTGGTGGCACGAATGTTTGTTGCAGTGGTTGGGACACACCTAATGATGGGTCAGTGCCTATCTTACTAGGGTCAAACCTTTGTCCGTAAAACTGTGATACGTCCTGTGGTTGTGCTACGGCTTGTCCTCCAAGACCGACAGGCATAGCAGGAGGCAGTTGAGCAAATTGTTTAGCCCCACTTAATTCACCAACAGATTTGTCAATATAGTTTGCATAAGTGTTAACTCTATTAGTTGTTTGTTTATAATAATCAGTTGATGAAACTTTTGTAACATTAGGATCAGTTGAAAAAAGATAATTACCTTCATCGTCTTGATAATTATTTTTTATTTGTAAGGCTGCTTCTTTGTAGTTACCTTGAGCTATAGCCTCATTCATTTTTCTGAAGCCCTTTAGCCCATCCTCTCCTAACTGAAAAGTCATCTGAACAAGTGTCTTTTTAATATCTGGTGGTAATCTATCTGTGTTATAGTTACTGTTTACAGAGTTTCGAGCAATGTTAAGGTCTTCATAAAAGAAATTTTCAACTTCTGCTTGTGTTCTTGTCTGATTGGGATCAGAACCTTTAGGTAACACATGTCCTGCCCCTATTGTATACTTTGCAGTTCCGTCTTTAAAAGTTTCACCCACGCCATTAACTATTACTTGGTACGGTTTAAATAAGACTTGCCCATCTTTTTCTACTATACCACCTGCTCTTTTTATGCTACGGCTGTTACTTAAATTCTTTATGTTTGATACACCTGCTTCAAATTTTAACAAGTCTGCCTCTAGATTAGGTGTCTTTTCAATAGTGCTTGGAGTTATTTCACCTCCTCCCACAAAAGGAGAAACTTTTAACACGCTACCATCCTTAGGCATCTCAGTAGCACCTGCTGACATATCAAGAGCGTTTTTTATAGTATCTATAATACCTCTTTTATTCTTATCTATTTTATCATCGTTTGTTTCTATAATGTTTTGAACTTCAGAGGCGTTTGCATTAACATTAGCACCAGAGTATCTAGCTAAGTCTTGTCTGCTTAATACCTTTGCTCCCTCTGGTCCTTTACTGTGTACCTGTATGAGGTTTCCTTTACCTGTAGTCTTTCTAAGAACAGGATCAAACATACCGTGTTTGTCTGTAGCCAAGATTGCTCTTGCTGAATCATTCGATGACGCACCTACTAGATGCAAGTCTCTCTTGTCCACTCTAAACTTTTTGTTTGCGTTTACTCCTGGTACAACTACCCACGCATATTCTATTATTTCTTGTGCTTTATCTGCTACCGTTTGTGGTTCTATAACATTTTGAAACTCACCTGGAGGTCCATAGTATTGCTGTACAGGATCTTGACCTATTCTATCTGCTGTGAGGTCTTTTCTAAGTGCCTCTGCAGATGGTGGAACATAATCAGCAAAGCCTGATGCTTGTTGACCAAGTTCTGCAGGGAATCTTTGTTGTGGTGTGGCTTTCTTACCCAATAAGAAATTATCTATAGCAGACAAGACACTTTGTCTCTCAGGTAGTTCTGCTATCTGTATTAGTATGCCTGACTCATCAAAGGTTAAAGGCTGACCAGTGACAATGTTTTTCTGTTCTAGTAGGGATTTTTTAGCAAACTCTCTAGCTGCGTTGTCCTGCATGGACGTTAGTAATCCTACAACAGGTAACGCATCCATCACTTTGCCTAAGCCACTTTCTCTTTGTGCTAAGTATTTTCTAAAGTCATCAGCACTGTACTCACTAAAAGGTTTTGTTTGTGGTCCTGTTTCTACACCTTGTATAGCTTTTGTAGCTGCGTCATACGCAAGATCACTCATACCTCTGCCAGTGCCTCTAGCTATTTCTGCTTCACGCTCTTGTCTGTCACGCTCATCTGCAGCAGGATCAAATGTGCCTCCGCGTGTTGTTGACGCACCACCCTCTAGGAAATCAGGGGGAATAAACTGCATTGGATTTCCGTTGAAGAAAGGTATGACGACTGTTTTGCCTGTTGTTGGGTTGGTAAAGTTACGTAGCTCAAAGCCTACGCCAGGAAAGCGTCCCCCTCCTGCACCATACGGCTGATTAGCCTTGAAGTCAGAACCTGTAACGCTAGAGTATGTGTCCCCTACTGCACCACCCTCAGCAAACCCTTCTAGCTCCTCGACAGGGAAGGGAAACTCTTCTTGTTCTTCTACAGGCTGCCCACCAATACGTCCGTCAGCTTCCATCCTAGACAAACCCATCTTAGCTTCGTCTCTTAACTCTTCAAACTTATCTATACCATGAAAGCGTACAACATCAGCAGGTACAACATATTCGCCTTCACTGAGCATTGCAGGAACATCATCTCTTACTTCTTCTGCCATACTACCTGCAGGGACTTCGTTACCACTTACAGGGTCTTTATCAACACCATCGTCTGCAAGTATACCTCCTTCATCCATGAAGGCAAATTTCATCTGTTTCTCTTGGTTGAGTTCCTCAGGTCTTTCCATTGTTCATCATATCCCTTAGTTGCATCATGCGTCTAAGAGCAGAGATAGCACCTTGCAATCTGTAGATATCAGATGGCTTTTCTGTCTGCTCCATTGTGCGTTGATAGTTTACTATTGATCGTTGTAGCTCCTCTACGAAAGCGTCCCATAGTTCTTTGTTATTCGTTAACTCTTTAATCTTAGACATTACCTGTAAATCCTTGTTCTCCTGGTGCAGGTGCTTGACCTGTACCTACTTGTCCTCCCCCTGATCCTGTTGGGTCTTGAACGTCTGCTCCTGCAGGTGCAGGCGCTGCTCCTCCCTCAGGTGGCTGTGGGGCTTGTTGTTGCTGTGGCATCTGCTCCTGAAACTTCTTAAATATCTCAGCCTGTATCACAGCGTCTTGCAGACTATTTGTAACCTTATCAGGGTCAAGATCCATAGCCTTTGCAATCTCTCTAATTATATAATCCATCTTAGCAAACGGTGCTAGTGCAGGATTAGATGCAACCTGTAAGAACTGCATTAGTCTTTGACTACGCACTTCGTTTGCCATCAAGCTTTCTGTTCCTTGTGCTTTTACTTCTAGATCACCCTTGATGTCAGGGTCGTAGTCAAACTGCATGTTAAAGCTAAAGAACGCTTTACCGATTGGTGCTAGTAGATAGTCATCGACATTCTTCACAACATTACGGATAGAACCGTTTGCTGCTGACATCAACATAGATATACCTGAGGCTGTACGTCCTACACCCTGTATACCTGTCTGTCCATGAGCAAAGCTTGGGAAGCCTGTACTCTCGTCTGCTAACACTCGTGCCTTGTCAAATAGTTGCATGTTCTCGCCAGCTACATTTGGAAACTTAGTACCAAAGATAGCTTGTCCTGGCGCACCCCCTTGTCTCCTAAATATTTTACCCGGATAGACAGATAAATCTTGACCTGGCACGAGGTTAGTCTCATCAACCTCCATGATCAAGTTACCACTCAATGCTGCGTTATCAATAGCCATACGCATAAAACCATTCATCAATGTCTGTGTATCGTCCATGTTTTCTGCAATACCCACACCAAAGAAGCTGTATGGGTTATGCTCGTAAGGGACAGCGTAGTAAGGTATACGCACAGGCTTAAATGGATTTAGCACCATTCGTAGCACATGACCTTGACATACCCATATGTTACAGTTTATCTGCTCTACGTCAGCTAACTCTTCAGGTATCTCTACACCGTTCTCTTCTAATATGTCAGCGTCTACATATCCCCAAAACTCTAGGACTTCGTATCGCTCTGAATAATTCTCTATAGCGTAGTCCTTCATGTCATCTTCCCAATACTTCTTGTCATACTGAGCGCCCATATCTAGACACTCCTCAATAGACTCTGACCTAAAGTATGGTCTGTTTTTTAGATTACGCATCTGTGTTTTAGACAGCTTGTGTCTTTCTACACAATACTCTGCCTCATCCATGCTGTACGCATCAGGATCAGGATAGAAGTTCCACATAGATACGTGGCTCGTAGATGGTACTGTTTTAATTAAGGGATCATACTCTCCCTCCTCATTCCAATTAGGGTACTCTTTGTCTAGCGCAAAAGGACCTTTCATAATACCTGTACCAAACAAAGCCATCTCAAATGCTGTGTTACGTAACTGTTTGTTTGCACCTGATTCTTCTAACTGATCGTGTATCTTCTTTTCCATCTTCTTTGCAGCAATCATTGCAGGATGAAAGGTTACAGTTGTATTTGTTGTACCCTGACCTTCTATTATTTTTTCTGATACTACCCCTAGTTTGTTTTCTGCTGCGCCAAGTCTGTTCTGTAAATCCTGCAGTGTTTCTCCTGGCTGTAGCTTTCCGTTAGGTTTAAACAAAAAAGGCTCTGAAGGTTTATCTTCAAAAGCCTGTCGCAGTTCTTCTTGACCCTTTTCTGCATTAGGATCTATATTTATGTGTACCGACTCAGCTACACCGTCAGGTAGTTTCGTTGGGTTTACTGTCAAAGGAAAGTTATTATTGCCAAAGAGTACGTCAATTATTTGACCATACGCTGCAAGTGTTTTTGTTTTAGTAACTTTTACAAACACTCTAGATTTTTCTGTTTCGGTAAACTGTACGTCAGGACCATATAATCCTCTATAGTTCCTGTATGCTTTAAGCCATCGTTGTTCGTCTTGCTGTCTTACATCCTCTGCTCTTTTAAATCTGTTCTGTACAAAACTTACTACATCACCTTCTGATTTTATAGCAGGATCATTGTCCTGCATTGCTGTGACATCTGCTGTGTCAAATGCTACTTCGTTATCTTCTGCCATATTTAATACCCAAAGTTAGGATCAGCAATTTGAAAACCTGTTCGCTGATTTACAGGGTTGTAGTCCCATATGGAGCTACGTGGTCGTGTCATCACACCATAACGCAAAGCGTCATACATGTGATCCATACTATTTGTATCTACATCTTCGGAGTTTTTCTTATCCAAGGGTAGACTAGGAAGTTGAGATATAAGCTGTGTGCAGTTGTTAAAAATAACAAGACGAGGTTCTTCGGTATGTTCATCAACTTGGAGTCTTCTGTGTAATTCGTTTTTTCCTGCAACTCTACTTCCTCTACTTCTATCTGATGGTCGCCACTTACAACCTCTTACTATCATCTGCTCTGCTAGGCTAGGACCAGTGTCGCCCCTTTTGTGCCATAGCGAACTATCTAAAACTCCGTACTGTATCGTACCATCGTCAGCTTCTAGCTCTAGTATCCTGTCAGCCAAGTCTACGGCTAGTACTTTTGACACCTGTAGCTCTCTGTATACAACAAGCTGTTCGGCAGGTGATACGGCTAACCATACTACAGCAGAGTAACTTCCATAACCGTAGTCACACGCTCTAAACTTTCTCCAACTAGAGGGTATCTTGAAAGGATCTACTACATGCTTCGTCCTATCAAACTCAGGAAACGCTGCACCTTCAGCTACATCCCAATTACCTTCTAGCAGTTGCTTCCTCTGATGCTCAGGCAAAGATAGTAGCATTGCCTCGTAGTCACCTGATTCAGCTAGATAAGGGTTATCAAACAAATTAGCAGGTATGAAACGTCTTCTAAATAAGGGTTCACCTTCTCTGCTATGTCCTTGTGGAAATTTAATAACATTACCTGTTTCTAGCTCCGTTGCCCAAAAAGAATTATTGGGTGGTGAGGGATCTACAAACATCTTCTTTACCCATTGATGCCCTGCTCCCCCAGGGTTTGTCGTTGCTCTCATGTACAGTCCTAACGATTGATCTGCACTTCTAAGTCTTGATCGCATATAGTCCCAAGCGTAAGGTGTAGACCACTGCGTAAGTTCGTCAAATCCTATCCAATTAAATGCCTGACCTTGGTAGCGCATTACGTCTAGGTCACGGTCTAGATAGGACATCCACAGTCTGCCCCCCTTAGGACTCGTCCACTGTGACTTTCGTTCTGACCACTTAATCCCTGGAATTGCTTTTGGATACAACTCCTGAGACTTCTGTATCAACTCTCTTAGCTCCTCCGTTGTGTGTCGAACTAACAGTCCACTGAAGTTAGGATTGTTTAGTCCTCTGAGTGGGTCAGCTAACATGGCAAATGATTTGCCTCCCCCTGCTGCTCCACCGTATAACACCTCTCGTTCTGACGAGGCTAAGAAATCTGTTTGAGGTCCATCGTTTGGTTTGAACAGAACATCCTGTTCCTGAACCTCTTGTGGTTTTATCTTTATTTCAGGCAGCTGTTCCTGCTGTTGTATAACTACCTGTTCTACTTGTTTCGGCTTTCTCGATTTCTTGGAGCGTCTTTTTGAGCCTTCTGGCAAGCTCCCTCTTAATCGTAGTTGATTTTTTACGTCTTCGTTCAACTTGTATTCTCTTCTTTAATCCTGCATGTGAGATGTAGCGTCCTGTTTCTTTACTGAGCCACGTTGCTACTTCTCTGTAACTGTACTGTTGTAGATGACTCTTTGCTTGTTCTAGCGCATCTAGTTCTTCTTTTATTGGCAGTAGAAAGTCTGCGTCTTCTGTATCTACTTCGTAACCAAATGGTATTGTTCTTGCAACTCTAGGTATCCTGCTCCACTCTTTAACTTCAACATCAGGTTTTGGGAGCGTCCAATATCCTAGATCGGTGTTATTCATTCGTCCCTTCTTTAGCAGGAAGAACAAACAATCCACCTGAAGACTCTACGTTTACCTTCTCTGTTTTAATTAGTCCTGCTCTATCCAACAAATCTTTTGCTGCTGTCATCTTATCTCGTATGCCTAACTCAGTAGGATCGACAAGAGCGTTGCCCATTGCCATAGCTGCCTTAGGTGCAACATAAGCCATATACTCTTTTGTTGCGTCCATTATCTCATCCTTTAATGGCTTGACAACTTCTGATAGTCTTGTTTCATCAGAGTATCCTGCCATCTTCTTGGCTAGTCGTGCGTCACCACCTGCCTCATCAAACAGAGCTGCTAAAAACTTTTGTTGCTTTTCAGTTAGATTTTTTGTCATCTTTTTCCTTTATAACCTCTTCTACCCAAGCACCGTTGTCGCCTGTGTTTTCGCACACTTCACATCTATCGTCTTCAATGTGACTGCCACATACTTCACATGTAGGCTCATACAGCATTATGTTTTACTCTGTTCCATAAAAGACTCAACGGTTTCCTCAGGTACACATATAATTTGTTCAGGGGATCTATCTCCGTATTCACTAACAAGAGCCTTAACAATCTTAAAGGGATTATCCCCTATATACTTTTGACACATAGAAGCGTTATGGAAGTGTCCATGATCTGATGGGTGTTGGAATACGTATATATCCTTTGTTCCGTCTGAATATACACCAGACATTATTGCTACTATAAACCATGCTTTTACCATTATCGTAACTTTACCTTTGACCCTATCCGTAGTTTCTTAGGATCTACTTTGTTAAGCTCTTTCAGCTTTGCTACTGTTGTTCCCTTTTCTCTAGCTATAGATGTTAATGTGTCGCCCTTCTTAATAGTGTGCGAGGTAGGTAATCTTTTTGCTATATCAGAAGGCTTACCTAGTTTAGCGTTTGTTTTCCTAGGCTTTCTTTCTGTTTTCTTAACAACTCTGTCAAGAAACTTATCTTTTTTGCTTGAGGGTTTGCCACTAGAAAAAGAAGGAGTACCTATACCAGATGTTACAACAGCACCTTCTAATTGTCCCTGCCGTCTTTTCTCTCTTGTAGCTCTCTGCCCTTGCGTTGCTTTTCTAATCTGTTTTTGCCCTGAAGTACGTTTTGTTGTTAAGTCCTTTATGTGTTTTCTTGCTTCCTTAACTACACTTGCCCCATACTTCTTTACTAAAGGAGCTATTGCTGCACCACCCTGTATTAATGATATTACTGCCTTTATACTCATGTTCTTTCTCCTTTATTTAACTTTCCTGTATGCTCTTGTTTTCTTTGCAACACCTTTCGGTTGCTTGACGAACTGCTTCCCTGCCTTTGTGCCTTTTCTCTTAGCTCTAGTTGTCGCTGCGTACTCTGAGGGTGATAGAGCCTTGATTGCAGCTTCAGGAAGATAGCGTTCTCCAGTTTTCCCACTGGGCTTACCACTCTTTGTTCTCCACTTTTGTTTTGACCATGCTTTTAAACTACGTTGACTTTTTGCGAGTGCCATGCTTTGCCTTTAGTTGTTGCTTCGCCCTCTTCGCTATTCCTGCTTGTTGGGGCTTGCCTCCGTATTTACTTCTTTGTTCCATCACTGTAAGTATCTGTATCTTACGAGCATAGGGCTTCTTTATCTTCTTTACTTTTCTAGCCGTAGCTTTTGCGTCAGCAGGAGTCGCATACTTTATACGAACGGTATCTTTTGGATTTTCATCTGTATAAAGTCTGCGTCCTGAACCTTTTGGCTTTTTGCCTGTACCTAGCCTTGGGTCTTTAGCGATAGCCACCACCCTTAGCTTTGTACTGCTTGGCTAACATCTGCGCTTTTCTAGCACTCCACTGTCCTGGCTTACCACCAGAAGAACCTGCCTTTATGCGACTGAACAGATTTTTTCTCATGGTTGGCTTGGTATAGTTTCCTGCTTTATTGACTGTGCTTCCACCTTTGCTAAATCCAGAAAGCGAGGACAAAGACTTTGCTTGCCCTGCGTGTAACTTAGAAGCCTTCTTCAAACCCTTAATTACCTTTTTGACTTTAGCTTTGTTTTGTGCAGTAGCCATAACTAGCCCTTCATGATTTTGTAGCCTTTGGCTTTAGCTGCAGACCGGAGTTGTCCAACAGTCATGCCTCCTGCTGCGTAGCCCTTTTTCTTCATGCCACCTTTAGCCATGCCTTTTTTCTTCATCATGCCACCCTTCGCCATTTTACCCTTGCCGTCCATAGCGAAAGCCGGAACCATCTTACCTGTCTTAGGATCTTTAGCCATTGGCATCTTAGCTCCACCTCGTGCCATACCCTTTTTCTTCATAGCTCCTCCACGAGCCATACCTTTCTTTTTCATCGCACCACCTCGTGCCATTCCTTTTTTCTTCATCGGTTTTT
>Ga0208157_1000735_pt1 | contig 16629 bp, 31 predicted proteins | sample 5_EtaG_FD_184077 | JGI IMG/M metagenome (GOLD analysis project Ga0208157, IMG submission 184077) | Marine viral communities from the Subarctic Pacific Ocean - 5_ETSP_OMZ_AT15132 metaG (SPAdes) (version 2) | ecosystem: Environmental > Aquatic > Marine > Oceanic | place: Pacific Ocean | collected...
TACACAATGATAGTGACAGCATGTATAATGATTTGAGAAAGTCTGGTATGACTAGACAAGAGGCTTATGCTAAAATGAATAGTAAAGGCTTTATATTAATGGGTAATGGAGAGATACATATTAATCTAGATAAGGCATCTGGTAACACTGTTTTTCATGAGGCAGCTCACCCATTTGTACAAATAATAAAGAGGGCAATGCAGGCAGAAAAGGGAAAGGGTCCTATAACTAAATTGTGGAATGATATATCTAAAACATTAGAAACTCAAAAAAGGCCAAATAGAGACACTACCTATATGGAGTTTGGTGTAATGTCTGTAAGAAACGAGGATGGAAGTTATAATACAGATGACGCTATTGAGGAGGCCTTAGCTGAGTATTTAGGTGATGCTGGTCTTGACCAATTTAAAAACGATCAAACAGCACTTAATAAAGCAAAAGAATTTGCTAAAAAAATATTAGAGTTCTTTGGAGTTAATGTTAATAAAAATCCATTAAAGATTTCTATAGAGGACATGAGTAATATAGAGGATGTTAAAAACAGATTCCAATCTACCATACCTAAAGGAAAGGAAATAAATATAGATGAAGAATACAGAAGCGAAGATGTTGATGGAAAGCCTGCTTTTCAAATAGATGAATCAAACCATTCAAATGCTTTAGACGCAGTTAAACACTCTACTATTAATAGAGGTACCCCAAAACAATGGATGGATAATTTAAAGATGGTTGGTGATGAAAATATAGTTGAGGACTTAAAGTTCTTAGGAATGAATAATTTCCTAGAATCAGCAGAGAGACTATACGCTGATGACTTAATACCAAAAGAGGCCTTAGAGGATTATATAACATTGAACAAAACAAAGGTTGAAGAAATAAGCGATAGTGAAATAAAAATATCTAATCCTTTATATGACCTGGGTAATGTAAGGTATACTAAAAAAATAGATGAGGATGGTAATAGTATAATGTTAGTAGAAGATGTTATAGCACCTGATAATGAGATGTCACCTAATATAGAGCCAATAGTTAGAAGGCTTGTAAGGTACTCATCTGATTTAGGTTTTGATGGGCTAGCGTTTAAGCCAGGTCAAAATTTTGATGGACCAAAACAAACATTCTTTAATGAAACAATACCTGATGTAATTAGAGATGTTACATCAAGTATAGATAAGTCTGCAGGACCAACAGTTACAAATATAAATGGAGAGGCTCACAACTCTATAGATATAACCAATAAAGTAAAAGCTGCAAGTACTAGAATTAATCTACCATCTTTTCAAGTTGACGAAGGAATAGACCCTGACATGGAGTATGTGCACCAAATGTATAATGGTAAAGTTAGTTTTGCTACAGACTTTATTCAAAAATGGCTTACACCATCAGGGCCAGGTGGCTTTGATGCTTACAACAGACAAAGAGAAATGTTGGGTAGAAGAAAAGCAAAGATAGAGGCTGTAAAAGCTGCACAAGAAACATTACAAAAAGCAATAGATAATAATGATACCTTTACATTAGAGCAAGTAAATGATGCACTAACTGATCCAGCTACACTAATTGCTTCTCTTAAAAATGAAATATCTATACTACAGTCACAAATAGACAATTTATCTAAAGGCATGACTGATGAGCAGGTTAGCTCTTTTACTCCTTTGAGAACAAGACAAAGTAAGATAAATGAAATAAACTCTAGGATAAAAGAACTAAGAGATAACCACAGAGGAAAAACTAAAGTAAAAAACTTAGAGTCTGACCCAGAGTTAGCAGACGCTGTTAGAAATGCAAGAGAAATGATTGATGCTTTAAGTCAAAGTTTAATAAATCAAGGTGTTGTTCAAGGGGAGTTGGCAGGAACTGTACTGGCAAATAAGAGTATATATCTTATGAAGCAATATAGAGCCCATCATGATATGGATTATGTTAAAAAACAAATGAACGCCATTGAAATGGCTAAAGAAGCAGGCGAGGGAGAGTTTTATAATTCTGCGACAACCATTGGTAGGGTAACAACATTTGTTAGAAATCAATTACAAGAAAAGTATAACAGGGAACTAGAGCAATATAATAATGGACAAATAGATACAAAACCAAAAAAAGTTACAATGAATATGGTTCAACAAGAGGTTTTAGAAGTATTTAGGTCTGGTAATAATAGTACAGTTTATAATAGGGCAGTTCATATAAATAAACCAAGTAATAAAATATTCAAGAAAAGAAAGGATATGCCAGAGGAGATTGTTGAGTTTCTAGGAGAAATAGAGAATCCATCATGGAATTTTGCACACACTGCTGAGCAAATGATAAATAGCATTGAGTTAACTACATATAGAAATGATGTTGTAAAAACATTAATGGCTGCAGGAAATGGTAAGTTTATAATAGAGGGTATACCTACAACTCCAGATTTACAAAAAAAATTAACTGAAACAATAGAGGTAGATGGAAAAACATACTCTGTAACCAAAGATATACACGCACAAATTGAGGGGGCACAAAGAAATACTAATACAGCCCTTAAATTCTATATGAAGTTTCTTGGTTACACTAAATTAGGTCTTACTGTATACAATCCAGTAACACACGTTAGAAACTTTACAGCTAATGTTGGTTTTGCTGTAATGAATGGTCACATTAATTTCTCTACATTAAAGAATACAACAGATGCTTGGAGTATTGCTACTAATATATTCAGAAAATCTAGTAATGCTAAACAAAGTGCCTTATGGGAGAGTATGATAGAAGAGGGAATGATAGATGAGACTGTTGGACTAGAAGAAATAAAAGACTTATTAAGATCAGATGGAAGTGAAAGAAGTTTCTTTGAGTCAATAAATAAAACTGCAAACAAAAGTGTGCTTGGAAAAATACAAAGGGGTGTTGAGGGTGCATATAGATTTGAGGATGTAGTATGGAAGGTTACTGGTTTCTTACAAGAAATGCAGACAGCAGAAAAAGCAGGCATGAGCAGGCAAGAGGCAATAAAAAGAGCAGGATACGTTATAAGAAATACTTACCCAAACTATTCAGCAGTTCCACTTTTAGCTAAAAAACTTAGAGTAAATCCACTTGTTGGTTCGTTTGTTTCCTTCCCTGCTGAAGTGATAAGAACAAGTATGATGACTGTAAAGATAGCTAAAGGAGAGTTAGCATCTGGTAACCCAGTTCTTGTAAAAAGAGGGGCAGCTAGAATGACAGGAACAATAATTAATTTAATTGCTATGCCAACTCTTACTAAGTTAGCTGTCTCTGGTATAATGTCCCTGATGGGATTTGATGATGAAGAAAACTATTCTTTAGATAAACAAATAGCTGAGTCTTTAAAATTTATTGGAGCACCATGGAATGAGTTTGGAACCATAATACCAATATCAAATCCTGAAGGTGGAGTATGGTATTCATGGAATATACATGATAACTTGTCTCATGGGTTTTTATACGATATAGCTAACTCAATATTTGACCCACCTAAAGATGACCCAACAAAAGACAGAAACTTTATTATGAGCCTACTTGGTGGTAACCCAGTTCTGTCAGCTCTTTTTGATCCATTCCTTGGAACTGATGTTTTAGCAGGAGCAGTAGAAGAGGCACTTACTGGAGTAGACTCTAATGGTCAAAGAATATTTCCAGAAAACACTAGTACTATTAATAAGGTTTATTCTATGTTTGGGCATATAATTAATGAGGTAAGACCTGGTGTTATCAAAACAATAGGAAGATTTTTTGATCCTGATGCTAGTTTAAAACATGAGATAATAGGTACGTTTGCTGGTATTAGATTTGGTAAAACTGATGTGGGTCAAGCTGCTTATTATAGAACCAAAGATATTATTAATAATATAAAAGGATTAGACCCAAAATATGAGGGTGATGCTGAGTTAATAAAAGAGGAGCTTATAAGAAACTTAAAGTATTTAGAGAATATGTATCATCATGCAAAATTATTAGGAATAGAGAAACAAATGATTAAAATATTTAATGAGCCACCTAAACAAACAACCCCTGTTGAAGATGACCCTAATACTCCTTTAGATGAAACAATGTTAGAATTTGAGGCTAGCAGAACAACTATGGAAAACGCTAAGTTGTCTCAGGCAATTATAGATATACTAGAAAGGAGAGATAAATCAGTTCCTATAGAACAATTAGATTGGGACATCTGGATTGAAGGTACTTTATCTGAAAGGCAATTACAAGAATATAATGAATTATTAGAAAAATGAAATTAGAAGTTTTAAGAATATCAAGTGAACAAGACTCTACTAGTGGCATACTATTTGAGGTGAATGACACTGCAAATAATCCACATGGAGAAGGTTTTAGGTGTAAAAGAAAATTTTTATGTTATACATTAGAAGATGAAAAAAGAGACGAAAAAGTTATGGGTGAGACTCGCATACCAGAAGGTACCTACGAGATCAAGTTACGAACAGTGGGTGGTTTCCACCAAAAATACACTAAGAGATTTGGCAGTATGCACAGGGGTATGCTCCATATTACTAGCGTTCCTGGGTTTGATTATATTCTCATTCATTGTGGAAATACTGATGAACACACTGCAGGGTGCTTACTCATTGGTGACAGCCAAGAGAACAACCAGCTAATAAAGAATGGCTTTATAGGAAAGTCAACTCAGGCATACAAACGTATATATAAAGTGATAGTAAAAGAGTTACTTGCTAACAAAAAAGTGTTAATAACTTACAAGGATATTGCGTAAGTATAGAAATTTTTCACTATATTTAATTGTGTGTTTTCAAAAACAATCATAATTGAAGTTTTTAACTGGTAAATTGGGGGCAAGGATTGTCCCCAGTTTTCTTTACAAATCATGAGAGATTATAAAAAAGAATATAAAAAGTTTCAAAGCTCTGATAAATCTAAAAAAGATAGAGCAGCTAGAAATAGATCCAGAAGAAGACTAGAGAAAGCAGGCAAAGTATCTAAAGGAGATGGGATGGATGTTCACCACCCAAATGGTCCAAGAAAAAAATTTGTAAAAGTAATAAAGAAATCTACCAATAGAGGTATGGAGAACGAAGGTGGAAGGAGGAGGATTCCTAAGAAACCTAGATGAGCCTAACTAACGCCAAGAGGAAAAAGAAAAAACAGTTAGGAATGGATCCTGGAACTGCATCTCATAGGCTAAAAAAATCAGTATTATTTGATTTCGCAAAAAAACTAGACTTAAATTGGTGCTACCAATGTGGTGCAGAAATTATTAATATAGATTTATTTACTCTAGAGCATAAAATTCCATGGCTAGATTCTGAAGATCCTAAAGATTTATTTTTTAACTTAGATAATATAGCGTTCTCACACTCCAAATGTAACTACGCAGCATCAAGGGGTAGGCCAGGCAAACCCTGTCCATCCCTAACAGCTTATAGAAATGGATGTAGGTGTGATGGATGCAAGAAAAAGAAATCTGATTACAATAAGGAGAAAAGAAAATTTAAAGAAAAGTCAAATGAAAAAAAGTTGTAAGGGGCTCCCTGGATGTAGAGAGAATAAACCAAATATTCTAACTAAGGCAAAAAATCTAGTTAAAGACACAGCAAAACATATAGCTAATGGAGCAGAAAACTTAAACGATAAAGAATACCTTATAAGAATAAACACATGTAAATCTTGTGACCTCTTTAATGAAGGTAAAAAAATATGCGAATCTTGTGGTTGTTATATGCCAGTAAAAGCTAGATGGAGAACATCAACTTGTCCAAAAAATAAATGGACTTTATGAGGCTATAAAAACCCCTTTAGTTAAATCAACGTATCCCTCTCCATGTTTTTCTTTTAATTTGTCTGCTATCTTTCTTTCTTTTGTCATGTTACCTTTGTACTTAGCAGTCATATCTGACTCTGTTTTTTCTATTTCTTTTAGTCTATTTTCTAAACTAATCTTTTCTAACCTTAATTTACCAAAGTTAAAGGCCATTGTGTTTACCTCGCCTCTAATTTCAGATACTTCTTTAATTATATTGTCTTCAATTTTAATTTCTTTTGTCATTTTATTTATTTTTATTATTAGTATTTTTAATCTTCTCGAGGCCACGAGATCCAAAATATGCACCAATAGTGGTTATCAAGCAAATTTCAAGCAAACTTTTCCATTTATCATCCACATGAAAGTCTATTGTCCCTGAGTCAATGAACACAAGAAGTATTGTTGAAATCAATAAAGTTAATAGAACTATAGGCCTTATACTCCTTGTAAGCCAGTTACCATGTTGTAAATCAGCTTGCCACCTTGCAGTAATGTTTTTTTCCATCTCAGCCTCATGTGCTTGAACGATCTCTTTTAATTTTCTTTTGGCATCCATTTTCTCCTCTTTGGATGTGCTCAAGTTATCGAGAACACCACCAACTGATTCAACCAGCTTACCTGCTCCACCACCAAATATTTTATCTAGTACTCCCATTTTTTTCTTTAATCATTTTAATAGTTTGTAAAACCTGTTTTTTACTACCAGGCATGTAAAGTTCGTAATTTAGGTTGTTTTTAACAAGATATTGTTTAAAAAGTTTCCATTTTAAATTAAACACATCAGACTTTAAACCTTTTACCTCTATAATCCAGCCATCTTTTAGGTTAGTAAAATCAGGTATATATGTGACTGAACGAATAGACTTGAAGGCTTGGTCATAAATTAACTTACCTTTCTTCTTTCTTTTTTCTATAGAAACTCCTTCATAAACAAACTTGTCCATTAGTAAGAACTTTTCTTTTTCGTAATTAAATTTTATACCTGCCCTCCTGAGCTCAATAGAAGTAAAAGCCTCTAGCCTTGATCTATAGTTAATACCATCAACACTAGTGGCCTTTACATTTTTTATTCTACCTTTCTTTTTCACTATGAATTACTTTGTTTTTTTTACGTTTTTAAATTCAGTTGAGTTCTTGTAGTACCCAGTTTCATTATTAAAATTATAAAACCAAACAATGTGACCATCTTTATACTCTAGTCTTTCATCAGGGTGAATACAGTATATGTCCCATCCATCCATGTTTTTAACATACATAGCTGGAAACATTTCTCCAATATCACCCTCTTCCATATATAATCTAAATCCATGGTCATTAAATTCTATAAAGAAAGGGTCTTCATCCATGAGCCTTCCATCACCCTCATAACCTTGTTCATCCCATTCGAATGTCCAAGTTTCATTAGAGGTATATACTCCTGAGTCGATCTGTGCAAAGCCTTGAAACGACAAGGCTAATAGCATTAAAAAAATTGTGTTTTTCATATTAAATTAAATTTAGTTAAACATAATCTGGTGCATTTAATCACCATTGTACATCCACTAGGACTTGAACCTAGAACCTACAACTTAGAAGGTTGTTGCTCTATCCAGTTGAGCTATGGATGTATTTAATAAACGTCATTACTCATTCCTGCCTCCTTTCTCCAAATGATGTCTGTTATTATTATCTCTACTTTTGTAGAGGATTTTACTTCTTTACCTATACAATTCTTTAGGTAACCATTATTATCTAATTCCTCTACAGTGTCCCCAATACTACAGGTAGTAAATGTTCCTTTTTTAAATTCTTTTGTTGGTTTCTCAATTCCTTTTACCATCCTTATGTTCCTCCACTTGTAACCAACCTCTAAATGCCATATCTGTTTTTTCATTTTTTCTTTATTTTACCTATATAACATAAATCTATTGTCTTAACTTTAGTTATTAAATCTTTAGCCCCTGGCCTTGATCCTAATTCGTATACACCCCATCCTACTTTTTTGTCTATACATTTTTTGTGTATAAAGTCTTGTAAATCTTCTTTCTTAACCTCTATCCAATAATCTTTTGTCTCAAAAGCAAATCCATCTGCGTCACCATACAACCATCCCTTTTTTCCTTGAACATTTCTAAACTCTACAAAGTGTATATTCTCATCACTTTTCTTTATGGCTTTTACATCTATTTTTTTTCCACCTATCTTAACGTCCCAGTGTTCTTGTATGTCCTCTTTTTCTGTTGGCCACTCTACAATATTATCGTTATAAATACTTGCGTACTTTTTTTCTGCCCTTTTCCCTCTTGCCATGTCTATGGCTTTTTTCTCTTTAGTTTTGTATTTCATGGAACTTAGTTAATTCTCTTTGAAATCTTAATCCTAATACTCCTGTGCCTACATTTCTACCTTTAGCAAATATAATTTCAGCTAAACCCTCTGTGCTTTGTCCATCTCCATCTTCTTTTATACCATAGTATTCAGGCCTATAAACAAGGACAACCATATCTGCAGCTTGTTCTATTTCTCCTGACTCTCTTAGGTCTGCTATAGTTGGCCTACTCTCTGATCTTTGTCCTACACCTCTGTTAAGTTGGGATAATGCAATGATAGTTATATTAAGTTCTTTTGCTATATTCTTTAGTGAACGTGCAACTTCTGAAACCTCCTGCTCTCTACTTCTTCCTCTTTTATCGTTAGTAACTAGCTGTAGATAATCTACCATAAACAACTTAACCTTCTTTGTTATTACATATTGTCTAATTCTATTTATTAAATATTTCAAAGAAGATGATGAGCACTCATCTACATAAAGTGGTGTTTCTTCTATCCTTCCTACACTCTCATGTATTTTACTCATCTCACTTTGATCTAGTGTACCTTTTAATATCCATTTATTATCTATACCAGTATCAGATGATATTAATCTACTAAGTAGTTGTTTGGAACTCATCTCATAAGAAAACAAACAGGTGGGGCTTCCACCAATAAAGGCAGAATTAAAAGCGAAAGCCAAGGCCAGTGATGTCTTTCCCATGGAACTAGCACCACCAATAATAACCAAATCTGTTTCTTGCCAACCACCTGTGAATTTATCTATAGAGTTAAATCCTGTTGTAATACCATTCAGCCCTTCGTTATTCATTTTATACTCAATGTCTTTCAATAATCCACCAAGTTGTTCTTTTACATTAACTATTTCATCTTTAGACACATTACCTATCTTTCCAACTTGCTCCTCTACATACTCTATTATCTCAAATAGATCATCATCTCTATTTAACATGTCTGTTATCTGATTATTAAGACTCAATAGTTGTTCTTTTTTCTTTTTTTGATTCAAGACAAGTATACAAGTAAGTGCCTGAGTCTCTAAATACGCATCCTCACTAATCATTCTAGCTACATCAGTAGTTAAGTCTTCCCCATTTTTAGATATTTTCTCTGAAAGAGTGACCAGATCAACTTTATTTCCATCCTCTAACTCTTTAGATAAATAAGTGTATATCCTTTTGTTTTTAGGGTTATTAAATATATCAGGACTAAGCAAGCTATGATTATTATAGTAATCCTGAGGGTTAATAATTAATTTCCCTATTAATGTTCTCTCTATTTGGCTATTATCTACTGACATCTGTATATTTTGGTTTTGTATAAGTTGCTTTTAATTGCTCTGCTTTTCCTATTACTTCATTTCTCCATGCTTTTTGGTATATCCAAGTGGATGGGTTTTTTCTATATTGTTTATCTGGTGTTGATTTTACATAAGAGTCTACCATCTTTAAAGCCTCTTTCATATCTACCATTGACAACTTTTTCCACTTCTTAAAGGCATCATCTTTATTTATTTTCTTATCATACTTGATCCAAAAGTCCTCAAACATATCTTTCTTTTCTGATAATATCTTTTCACTAGGCTTTAATACAATAGTTTCATTTGTTGCGTCCCTAAAGGAGTTCGCTATATTTTTAAATACACCCATGGCAAAACTTTCTGTTGGGTATATTTCCTTATGCTCTCTTGATGATATATAAAACACTATTGTTTTACCATCTAAATAATACTGATCTATTTTTGAACTCTCTATAAAAGAGTCCTTGTTTACTTTTATAAGCATAGTTTTATTTTAAAAAAAGGGGGCTCTCACGTGCTTGAAATTATGAAAAACTACACGTACCTATGGGAATAGCCTAATCCACTTATAAGGAGCACCCCCTTAATTATTAATTTAATTAAAATGGTAAGTTTTCCTCAGCCTTTTCTTTTTTAGGCTCAGGTTTAAAATCATTAATCTTGACATGATGAGTCTTACCATACTCATTTGCCCCATCTCTATTTCTTGCGATTGTAATATTTACATATTTATTACCCTCGTATTCATAGACATGATCTCTGATTTTGTCTAGGTGGATGGTTGCATTGACGATAGTTCCTCCATCATCAAATTTTACTTCTTTACCATTTCCACAATAAATTGTCTCTTTTTTTTCTGACATTTTTAAAAAATTTTAGTTAGTAATTATCTGAATAAATTCGAAAAAGCCCACACTTCATCTACCCTTAGTAACTCTGAGATTAATCTAATCTCTTGTGCTGTAAAGGTATCTGGAGAATGAATCTTTTTTGAAATCGTTGGGCGAGAAACAGACATGTGGTCTGACAACTCTTGTTGCGTAATCTTTCTCGCTTTTAGTTCTTGTTTTAGGCTCATATTTTAAATTTAAAGTATTGTTTCTATATAATAATCTGTAATCTCTTTATCTTGTTTTATAAAGTACTCATTGTAAACATTTAGAAGTCCCTTGTATTTATCTCTACCACTATTTAAAAACTCATCACTACACATATAAACCCCTATATCAAATGGCTCTGTTTTTTCTATCACTATAAACCAAAACTCATCTGCCTCAAAGCCATCTAAATAAAAGGCAGATTGTCTATCGTATCCATACTTATTACAAGATCCTCTAAAGGCATACTCTTTATGATCTTGCGTTGTTTTTATATCTACTATTATCTTTCTACCATTATCATTCTTAATATAGTCTGCTTTTCCTTTGCAAAACACTCCAGTATCGCTATCCTGCCAACAACTAACTGATTCTTCTACTCCACCACTAAGTAGATCTGCTACTCTAGGTATAGATAGTAGTTTATTTCTCATGATGGTTACATTTCTCATCTCTCCCTTTGTTATTATTGTTTTACCCTCATTCTCTTGCTTAAATTCCTCCCATGCCTTACCTCTTCTTGTTGCCCCTTCATAAGCAATAACATCTTCCTTAAATTTCTCTCTTTCAAGTACATTCATATGAAAAGCCCTACCAAATAACAAGGCGTTTGTATCATCCTGTCCATATAATCTGTAATACTCTAACTTTGCAGGAGATTGGTTTAATTTACCAAGTTGAGAACTCGTTATAAAGTTTTTGTCCCCATAATACTCAGTATCGTTTTTAAATAATTCTATGTGTTTTTTAAAGTCCATAATTTATGATTGTTTTTGTATTTCTACTTCTAATAATTTTCTTTGACTCTCTGTTAATGAATAACTATTCATTCTTTGAGAAACAAGTAATGCCTGTCCATCCCTAATGTGTTCCATCATTGCATTAAACTGCTTTGTGTTTAACTTTTTTTTATCTGTTGGTTTATTTTTAAGTTTAGGTACACCAGAAGATCCTTGTGTTTGTATTGCGTTATTTACCTCATCAGCAGAGGCAACAGATGAGTCTATACCTATACCAAAGTTTCCTAAGGCCCTACCCCAAGCAGATGTCTCACACACCTCAACATGAGATGTTTTATTTATAAAACTTGATCCTTTTGTTTCGTGTGCATGTCCTGTTGCTACTGCTATCCCATGCTCATTTAATATAGTTGCTTTCATAACACAATGCTCTTCTGTACATTGTAATACTTCTGTAACTAATGAAAAGTTTGGGTAATTTGATCTAAAGTATTTAAGTCTTTCATTGACTTCTACATACTCTTTTCCTTTAATATTGATTGTTTTTAGCTTAGTCATAATAAATTAAATTAAATTATATTTACAAATATATACAAGATTCTTTACATTAACGATAGTCAAGACAATATTTTTTACTTAAAGTTATTAACTTTTGTTGATACTTATCTTTTGCTTTCTCCTCTAACTTCAATCTTTCTCTAAGCATTTCTATTAGCTTGTTGGCTTTTTCATGCTCTAATTTTAGATCCTCGTATGCGTCTTTTATTTCTTTTTCACTACTAATAGCTATATTTAGTTTTGACATTATTTTGCTATACGACTTTCTATAACTATTATTAAATAAAACATCTTGTTTGTGCATATTTCTTGCGTGAATAGATGAAGCATGATTTTTATAACCTATCACATCTCGTATTTGATAATAAGTATAATTGTAGCTTTCAAATAGTAGGTTACATAACATTTGTCTTGCTATTACTATGTCTTGCCTTCTGCTTGATCTTCCTTTTCGTACTATTTTATCAGGGGGAACACCACATACTATTGATACTGCTCTCATTATAATTTGTTCGTTTGCTTTCATGTTTTAAAGTTTTATTTTTAGATATATTAATAATATTAATAATAGAAATATTGGTAGTTCTAATCCATCTGGAATCCATCCAGAACACATTAGGGTAGATAAAACTATCATTACTTATTGTTTTTTACTTTGTACCATATACATAAGTGCGACACTTTCTTTTTCAAATAGTCTTTTGTCAGGGTTAGATCTATATAATTCCTCGCTAATATCATCCCAACAACTCTTAATAACCTCGTTGTTTTCAATAGTGTAATAAGTATCCCCCTCTTTAAATGGGTAGGCGATCTTATCTCTTATTTCATTAAAGTAATAATCAAAGTATTTTCTTGCATCATCCATTACTCCCTTTCTATATTTTCTACCATAAAATTCATCATAGTTATCTTCAAATACTGCTTCTTCACCATATATTTCTTTTAATTTATTGTTCGTTAGTTTCCTTGCTAACTCTTTTGTTTTTATTTTTATTTTCATTTTATTTAATTTTAGTTAATTTTATTTTTTACTAAGCCCCATGTCTTGAGCAATATATTGTACACTTTCCCATACCTCATTATTTATTCTATCTCCATCAAATACTGAATCTAATATTTGCTCTGCCTGTTTTTCTGTGCAATCTATCATTTGGGTTACATCCTCTGTACGCCACAGGTTTCCAGTATAGTACCCATTTTTTGTTAATATTTCTATTGCTTTACTAACCTCGTTAGCCTTTTGAGTAAATTCTATTTTGTTTTCCATAATTTTTAGTTTTTAATTGTTTATTTGTTTAATTTTAATTCTCTATAACTCTTTGCAATATCTTTTAAATTATCTAATTCAATATGGCTATATACACCTAACAGGTTGTTAGTTAACGCTTCATACTTATCACACATCTCATTATAAAAATCTTGTGCTTCATCTGACAAACTCATTCCATGTTCATCTTCTATCCATGTATCTGCACCAAAATTCATATTTGTTATTTGTGTTGCTAATTCACTTATGTACTCCATAAATGTTGAATTATCTATATATATTTTTTTCATTTTATTTAATTTTAGTTATTATTATCTTCAAAGTTTCCACTATAAAGTTCATAGGTATCTTCTAATACTGATTCCATATCTTCCTTGTGTTTACTATTTAATAGTGAATCTATTAACCATTCTAACTCTCCATGAGGATCTGAATTATCTGTTCTAAACCACTCTATATAATTGTCTATTTTTTTCTGTAATTCATTCTCATTTGGTTGAGAATTTGCGTATTCTAAATCATTTCTTGTTTTCATAATTTTTAATTTAAATAGTTTATTAAATCTTCTTTAATTTCTTTAATTTCTTTGTGCGTTAAGGTGTTTACAAATCGTTTTATTTCATTGTATTGATGATCTACCTGTTCAATTTCTTCTGAGTATATATTATAATCATTTGAAAACTTAACATATTTTTCTTCATCTAATTTGTGTATTAATTCTATTAATTCTTTCATGATTTTATTTTTTTTAATTCATTTATTTTATTATCCAAGTGTCGCATATACATATAGTCCACTTGATTAAAAGGTTTTCTTAATTCTATTTTTAAACATTCTCTATAAAATTCTATATTCTTTTTCATAATTTTTTGGTTTTTTTGGTTATTTTTATAAACTTTCTAATATTTCTTTACATAATTCATAGGGTACTACACTTCTTTCATAGTTACCTTTTAATCCTTGTGTACCTGTTCTTGATCCTCTTGGGGCTGACTGATGATGACAATTTTTATTTCCATTAAAACACATTTCTCTTGGTTTCCAACCTTGTAATTTATTGTCCTCACTTAATAATGTATTTTCTTCAAGTATAAAATTGCTCCAAATATCTGTGGGTTTCATTCTATCTTCGCCATATTTACAATAACATATAGTCGTTCTTGGTATACCTTTTACAACATCTAATTTTCTTAATTTTCCTCTTGGGTTTTCTATAAAAAAATAATCAGGTTTTAAAAATTTAATTATATCTAAAGTCTTTTGAACTATCATAACGCCTAATTTAGCTTGTTCTGTTTTAGGTGTATTGTCTTTATTCCAATGATGTCCTATACTTGCAACACTAAAGTAAGTACAAGGTGGACTTGCCCATACACAACCTACATTGTCTATGCCTTTTTCAAATAGTTTTTGCATTAATAAATCATTATCTAATTCCAATATATCTATTACTAAATCTATTTTATCAAAGGGTTTACAATCAGTAGTGAAAGTTTCCATGCCCATTTCTTCAGCTACTTTACTGAAACTTCTACTACCTGCAAATAATTCAAGTGTTTTCATAATTTTATTGTTTAAAGTTTTTTATTTATAATTATAACCATATTGTTTTGATTTCCTCACAATCATTATTATTATCAACTGAATAAATAGTATGCGATTCACATAAATTATTAGAAAAATTAATTGCGTCTTCTTTTGTGATAAAATCCCAAATCTCCTGAGTTTCTATTATTTTTATTATATGATTCATAATTTTTTGGTTTTTTTGTTTATTAATTCTATACATTTATCTCTGTAAGACTTTTCGCCTTTTGTTTCTGTTTTACTTAATCTCATAAGTATTTCCTCGTAAGATTCACTGATCTTGCTGATTCTTTTTAAAAATTCTTTTTCTTCCATAATTTTATTTGTTTTGTTTATTAAATTCTATTTCTTGTATAACTTCTTGTACATCACTTTCAGTAAGATTATATAAAAATGTTATAAATTCATTTACATTACTTACATTATAATTATCTAAAAATGCTTGTAGATTTTTGGGATACAATTCCCCTATCGTTGTTATTAATTCTTCCATAATTTTATTTATTTAAGGTTGATGTTTTAAAATAATCTTCTATCCAATCGTTGTATAGATATTGTCTGTCTTCTTCTTTACTTAATAAACAATCTTTCCAAAATTGTTCTTTATTTTCTTGATAATATTTTATTATTTCTTCCATAATTTTATTTTTTAAAATAATAGGGTAGTGTGTAGTTTCGCAGACAATCTTCACATACATAGTTTTTTTATGCTTGTCGCACTACCTTATTACTGGTTTATATTACTATCACTTAACTATACTTTTTAATAAATTCTGTTGGAGATCCTTTGAATATTGTCCTTGCTTCATCTATGTATTTATCATCAATCACATAGCCATTTTCTTTTACATAAATTTCTATTTCTCCTGAATTATCATCTACTGAAATATGATACTCGTAATTCTGCCCACAATCTGTATCTTTCGTAGGGTAAATATATATACCCCCAGTCTCTTGTTTAAAATTTGCTACTAATTGTGCTATTAAACAACTTACACCATTTGCAATAATTCTTTCATCACTCATGCTAAATCCATTTACAATAGTAAACTTATTTAAGTATTTTGCTAAGTCTAATCCATACCCTTTTGGGTAGCCATCATATTGCTTGTACATATTAATTGAATATTCTTTGTCGTGTTTTTCCTTTATAAAGGTTAATGATCTTGTTCCCATAATTTTTAATTTTAATTGGTTATTATTAATTTTATTTATTTAAGTTTATTATTCTTGACAACTAGGACAAGGCATACTTTTATCATCATTATACCTATCCCCATTTTCATAATCATATATTCGCATTTCATCTTTACACCTATTGCAATCGTATTTTATTTCTTTTGCCATAATTTTTAATTTTAATTGATTTGACTTTTTAATTTTTTTTTACTAACTTCCTGCCCTTATTGATTTAGTTTATTTAAAACAAATTTTAAAAAACTCTCTCAATCTCTCTCATTCAGTGAGTATAACATTTTACTATTACGCAATACCTATGATTTGTTCATACTCTAAACTCTCTACTAATTGTTCTGTTGATAATGTGAATAAGAACATTTTGTAATCGTTATTAAATTGTTCTCTCACGATCTTTGGTAATCTTTGTCTTTTTGTAATCCTTAGCAATTCATTTACTAATTTAGATTTAAGTGTTTGTGTTTCCATCATAATTTTATTTTTTAGAAAAAAGTAATTGTTTTGAGGTGGCTACTCCTTTTTGTCTTTATTTCAGATAATTCTTTTTATTTATACTCTGTATTTATTATCATACTCAGAGGATTATTATATGCCTTTTTTCTTGTTTATTTCAATTACTTTTAATTGGTTATTATTTATATTGTAAATTTAATTAATGTAAAGTTATTTTCCAAACTTTGTAAAGGTTTTTTTTCATTTATTTTGCATTACCTCTGTAAATTTCTTTCTTTAATTCTTTATAGCTTCCTATTGATACACTTAAAAAGCATAGAAATAGAATAAGAAATACTGTCATCATTATA
>Ga0208157_1000736_pt1 | contig 16625 bp, 27 predicted proteins | sample 5_EtaG_FD_184077 | JGI IMG/M metagenome (GOLD analysis project Ga0208157, IMG submission 184077) | Marine viral communities from the Subarctic Pacific Ocean - 5_ETSP_OMZ_AT15132 metaG (SPAdes) (version 2) | ecosystem: Environmental > Aquatic > Marine > Oceanic | place: Pacific Ocean | collected...
TATGACTTGTTTTACAAGACCAAGGACTTTGATCCTAAACAGTATTTCATAAGCAAAACCTTATAAACCAAAAATTATGCCAAGAACAAAATCAAAAGTGTGCACTGTAAGTGGAATTAAAACATCTACAAACAACTTTTACAAAAATCAAAACCATGTAAAAGCTATAGATAATTTAAGAAGAAACTCTGGTGCTACTAAAGAACAATTAATGAGAATGTTTAATCAATTAAATAATTACTAAATATGGCAAGTATTATTAAAGCAAGTATTAACCTTAATGATATACCTAAAGATAAAATCTATGTAGGTAAAAAAGGCAAGTACTTACCAATTACAATAACTTTGAATGACGAGCTAGATCAGTTCGGTAATCAAGGTCCTGTAGTTGTAGAACAAACTAAGGAAGAAAGAGATGCTAAAGCACCTAAGACTTACCTTGGTAATGTAAAGGTTGTATGGTCTAACGGTACAAACGTTGAGCCTGCACCAAGAGATAATCAACCAGCTGCGCCAGCTCCGGCTCCAGCAGATGATCTACCATTTTAGATGAGCACTGAAGAGATCAATGGATTTTTGATTGATAAGTTCAATCAACATGACCTAAAAGAAAATGCGAAACAGGGGACTTGTCCCTTGTGCTCGCATACTAGGAAACCTAAAAATCAGAAAGCACAATGTGCTAGCTATGATTGGGAACGTGGTCTCGGTACTTGTCACAACTGTGATACTACATTTCAACTTCATACTTATCAACGCAAGGGCAGTAGCGAACGTGTCTATGTTAGACCGGAAACGCCAGCCAACTTTAACGAGGTAAGTACGAATGTTGAAACGTGGTTTGGTACAAGAGGTATATCAAAGCAAACACTTAGCGATCTTCAAGTTTCTGAAGGCGCTGAGTTTATGCCTCAGACAGGTAAACAAGAAAATACTATTCAGTTTAATTATTTTATGGGTGATCAGTTGATCAACGTAAAATATAGAGACGGTAGAAAAAACTTTAAGCTTTATAAAGGTGCTGAAAAAGTATTTTATAATATTAACAGTATTGTAGGTTATGATACTTGTGTTATTGTTGAAGGCGAAATGGATGTGCTAGCGTTACACGAGGCTGGTATTAAAAATGCTATTTCAGTACCTAACGGTGCCACACTAAACAATAATAATCTTGACTACTTAGATAACTGTATAGATTATTTTGATGATAAGAATAGAATTATATTAGCAGTTGATGCTGATGAGCCTGGTCAAATGTTACAACGTGAGCTTGTTAGACGTCTTGGTGCTGAAGTTTGTTTTATAATAGACTTTAACGGTAACAAAGATGCTAACGATTATTTATTAGAACACGGTGCCGAATCACTGCGTAATGCTATACACAACGCACGTCCAGTACCACTAGAAAATGTATCAACATTAAAAGATGTAGAAGATGAGCTTAGAGACTTTGTTAAAAACGGTTTTAAACCCGGTTTTCAAGTTGGACTTAATAACTTTGATAAAATTTTTAGTACTTACACTGGGCAGTTTATTACTGTTACTGGTATCCCTAGTAGTGGTAAGTCTGACTTTGTTGATCAAATGGTTGTTGGTTATAATAATAACTATGGTTGGAAAACTGCGTATGCTTCACCAGAAAATCAACCAGTATATTTACACGCACACAAGTTAATGCGTAAGCATTGGCAAGATATGCCTAGCGTTGGTGATATTGGTAATGATAAATGGCAGCAAGTAACTGATCATGTTAATGACAACTACTTTTTTATTGATATGGATAAATATAGTTTAGAGGCTGTACTGCGTAAAGGTGCTGAGCTTGTAAAGCGTAAAGGTATTAAATGCTTAGTACTTGATCCTTTTAATAAAATTAGAGATATAGACTGTAAATCAGATGATGTTAACAGATATACTATGGATTATCTAGCTAAAATAGAAGCTTTTTGTAAAAAGTATGATGTATTAACATTTATTGTTGCACATCCAACTAAAATGTATAAAACACAAGATGGAAAAATTGAAGAACCAACAATGTACAATATCAAAGGAGGTGGTGAATGGTACGATGCTAGTTACCATGGGTTATTGGTACACAGAGACTACGAAGCTAAAACAACCAAAGTTAAAGTACTTAAAGTTAAATTTCAAAATTTAGGTGAAAACGGTGCTGAATCACATTTTACTTGGGAGCCTAGATCTGGTAGCTTTGTACCTCATGAAACTATGGTTGATGAAGCTGAGCCAATGCCCTGGGAATAATGGTTTTTAAACGATGGAATAAAACACCTAGTAAATTACCGCCGCAATACAATTGGTCACAAGATCAAATGAAAATAATAGGCTGGTGCTTAAATAAAAAAATAAGTGTAGGTATAAGTCCTGACTGGAAACAAGATTTAAATATGTGGAAAATTGAAATAAATGTAAACGGTAAAATACATATAGATCCTAATACATATAAATACGATGCTGTTTACAACAAAGTTAATGAATACTATAAATACTACTATGATAAATACAATAAACAATAAAGTTTTTAGAAACGCAAATGAAGCTTATGAATATATACACGATCGTATATTGCAAGATGGTGTAGAGTTTGCGGGCACAAAAGCTTTGTTTAATGTTGGGTTTTATATAACAGACTCACAAGACAACAAGATAATAAATAAAGAACGTAATTGGAAACTTGATTATGCCGAAGCTGAATGGCAATGGTATTTATCTGGCGATCCAAGTACTGAAAAGCTAGGCGAGATATACGGTAAAGTACCTGAAATATGGAAACGTATGGAAGATAACTCTGGTAATGTAAATTCAAACTATGGTTGGCAATGGCAACGTTATGGCCAGCTTGATAAAGTTATAGGTCAATTAGATTTTAATAATGAAACTAGACAAGCAGCTATATCTATTTACGATGGTAAAGAAATAAATAAATATGCTAATGACACGCCTTGTACTTATGCAGTTCAATTTACAATATTACATAATAGATTAGATATGTGTGTAACAATGCGTAGTAATGATCTTTGGTATGGCTTTTGTAATGATCAATATTGTTTTTCTAAACTGCAAGAGATGGTCTCTAATGAATTAAATATTGAACCTGGTGTATATTATCATTTTGCACATAATATGCATCTATATAACGATAAAATATGAAAAGACAATACTGGATATACCATATACCGGGTAAAAAAATAGGTATGACAAGAAACTTGAAAAAACGAGTTGAAGAACAACAAGGTTATCAATCGCACGAATATGATATAATACTTTCAACAGAAGATATAAATATAGCATCTGAAGCGGAGGTATCATTACAAAGGGCTTTTGGTTATCGAGTTGATGAAGAACCTTATAATGAACTTAAATTTAATATTATGAATATAAATGTAACAGAACAAACAACAACATTTCCCTGTCCTACAAATAAACTAAAAGGACAGCTTATGGATAACATAGGTATGAAATGGCAGACAGAACACGGTGACTGTGTAATAACAGCTAAATCTATTGATTGGATAATGAATAATGTTGTAACATCTAAATACAACACGGAAAGATGCTATGTGTACAATAAAGCATTTGCAAGGTGGTTTGATAATAATGATCCACATCAAGCAACTTTAGCTGATCTTCATGAACAAGACAGAAACGGTCACATAACTAGAACTGGTGGCATTATGTCAGATCATGTGAAAAATGAAAGAGCAATTGGAGGTTTAAACGATTTCGATTTAATTAGAATGTGGGCTAATCAAAGAGGTTTGTATGATGAAGGTGATACAAAAACGCAAACATTAAAATTAATGGAAGAAGCAGGTGAGATATGTAGAGCTGTATTAAAAGACGATCATGATCAAGTTGTTGATGGTATAGGTGATTGTGTAGTTGTACTTACTAATTTAGCTGAATTACAAGGTGTTTCTATTGAGCAGTGTATTAAAGCTGCTTATAGTGAAATTTGTAATAGAACTGGAAAGATGGTTAACGGAACATTTAAAAAAGATTAATATGAGCAGCAGAGAAATATCAGATGCCAAAAACGGTATCACATCAAGAAAAGAATATGGGTTCAGAGATCCTGTAGTTAGAAACGTAGTTGATAAGTTTGTGTCACGATCAGATGTTGGCTTTGAAAAGTATGGCTCAACATTAGATGATGAACGTAGACTTAAAATGAAAGGCCTTACAAAATATCTAAACGATATACAAGAAGAGCTTATGGATGCTGTGCTATACATACAAGCCGCGCGTGAAGAGTTGCAAGACTTGTCTGAAGAAGCTTTAATTGATAGACATAGAGATGATGGCGTTAGCTTTATGGGTGAGTCTTATTGTTTAGCAAGCGATTACGATGATGAAGAAGAAGATTAGACGAAGAAAAAAAGGTCCTGTCAGGGCTAAAAAGGTTAGCTTTGACGGGATCACATTTGCTTCTGGTTTAGAAAAATATATGTATATGGCTTTAAAAAAAGCAAAGATATATTCTGAATATGAAGGTATGACATTTACACTGCAAGATGCTTTTATGTTTGATGTTGATTCATACGAACGGCAAGGCAACGGTAAAGGCGAGATGGTAAATAGAGGGCAAAAAAAAATACAAAGTATTAAATATACACCTGATTTTGTAAGTCCTTCGTTTATAATTGAATGCAAAGGTAGAGCTAATGAATCGTTTCCAATGCGATGGAAATTGTTTAAAAAATTCATTAAAAATGATATGCCGCATGTAACTTTATATAAACCTCAGAACCAGAAGGAATGTGATAAAGTAATAGAATTAATAATAGAAAAGAACAAGAATAAATGAGTGATGATTTAAATAAAAAAATACTTTCAGATTTAACGGTTCATATGAAGTATGCTAAGTTTATTCCTGAATTAAATAGGAGAGAAACTTGGGAGGAACTAGTAACAAGAAACAAAGAGATGCACCAAAAGAGGTATCCAGAATTAACAGACCAAATACAATTAGCTTATAAATATGTTTACGATAAGAAAGTTTTACCGAGTATGCGTTCGCTACAATTTAGCGGGAAACCTATTGAGATATCTCCCAACAGACTATACAACTGCAGTTATTTACCTATTGATCATGTTGATAGTTTTTCTGAGTGCATGTTTCTCCTTTTATCTGGCTGCGGAGTTGGTTATTCAGTACAAAATCACCATGTAAATCAATTGCCACACATAACAAAACCTTTTGACATGAGAACAAGAAGGTTTGTTATTGGTGATAGTATCGAAGGTTGGTCTGATTCAATAAAAGTTTTAATCAAGTCTTATTTGGGCTCTAAGAGATCATCTAAGATAAAGTTTGATTATTCTGATATTAGACCAAAGGGTGCAAGGCTTGTGACCTCAGGCGGAAAAGCCCCAGGGCCACAACCATTAAAAGAATGTTTAGTAAAAATTAAAGGAATTTTAGATGCGAAAGAAGATGGTACAAAACTTACGACGTTGGAAGTCCACGATATTGTCTGCCACATTGCGGATGCTGTACTCGCGGGAGGTATTAGAAGAGCGGCGCTTATATCGTTATTTTCAGCGTATGATGAGGAAATGATATCCTGTAAATCAGGACAATGGTGGGAAACAAACCCACAACGTGGTAGAGCTAACAACTCTGCTGTATTAATGAGACATAAAATAACAAAGGAATTTTTCTTAGATTTGTGGAAACGTATTGAATTATCCGGAGCTGGTGAGCCAGGAATATATTTTAATCACGATAAAGATTGGGGAACTAATCCGTGTTGCGAAATAGCTTTAAGGCCATATCAGTTTTGTAATCTGTGCGAAGTTAATGTAAGTGACGTCACAGACCAAGAAGATCTTAACGATCGTGTTAAGGCCGCATCTTTTATTGGTACGCTTCAAGCAGGTTATACGGAATTCCACTATCTAAGAGAAATATGGCAAGAAACAACAGAACGCGACGCCCTTATAGGTGTGTCAATGACAGGGATCGGGAGTGCCGCTGTGCTCCAGCTGGATATGACGGCAGCTGCAAGTATAGTAAAAAGGGAAAACACAAGAGTAGCGAAGCTGATAGGAATAAACAAAGCGGCAAGAACAACATGCGTTAAGCCTGCTGGTACAACATCTCTTGTGCTTGGTACTTCTTCTGGTATACACGCTTGGCATAACGATTATTATATACGTAGATTACGTGTAGGTAAAAACGAACCTATATATAAATATTTAAAATTACATAATCCTGACTTAGTTGAGGACGAATATTTTAGACCACACGACACTGCTGTTATTGAAATACCACAATCAGCACCTAAAGGTTCTATATTAAGAACTGAATCTGCTTTTGACTTACTTAAACGAGTTAAAAAAGTTGCTACCGAATGGGTAAAGCCTGGGCATAGAAAAGGCTCTAATACCCACAATGTGTCCGCAACAATTAGTTTAAAAGCAGAAGACTGGGATAAAGCTGGTAAGTGGATGTGGGATAACAGAGAGTGTTATAATGGTTTATCAGTACTACCATATGATGGTGGTACATATACTCAAGCCCCGTTTGAAGATATAACGAAGCAAGAGTTTAACAAAAGAGTCAAAAGTTTAAACCATATTAATTTATCTAATATTGTAGAAACTACTGACGAAACTGATCTATCTGGTGAATTAGCCTGTGCTGGTGGATCTTGTGAAATAACAGGCTTATAACTAAAACAATTATTATGAACAAATTATTTTTAACAATGTTGTTTGCTTTTTCTACAATGATCGCATCAGCGCAATTTGTAGGATTAACAACTTTGAATGAAGGAGCTGATTCTACTTGGAACGCCACTGATAAGATAGGTGTTGGTTATGTAGTTAACGAAAAGTTAATGGTAGCTGCAACTATGGATGGTGAAGATGCTTATGAATTACTTGGTCGTTATGATGTATACAATGGTGTTTGGGCTACTTGTATATATAATTACGAAAAAGATTCTGAAGCTGAAATGAAGGACAAGTTAGAATTAGGCGTTGGATATTCTTTTAACGTATGGAAAAAATTATACGTTGATCCTTATTATGTAGTGCCTATGAAAGAAAATGATGAAGGTAAAAGAGAAGGTGAGTTTAGATTAGGAATATCTTACAAACTTTAAACTAGTATTAATTTAAAAGTAAAAAACAATGGAAAAAGTAACAAATTATTTAACAGGATTTTTTGGTGGATTAATGTCAATTATGATGGCTATTATCCCAGTAACGATACTATGGTATGTATTAACAGGCGGAGACGTTTGGGGTATGGATATTATAGCTAATCTTACAGCACTAATAAACAACTTTGGAACTGGTGGTTTCACTGGTTTAGTTGTATTATTATTAGTAGTAGGATTTTTTGTTAAAGAGTAATCAAATATAATAACTTAAATTAAATTAAATATGAGTTTTAATAAATTAGACAACCTTTACGATGAATTACAAAACATTATTAATGATTCACAAAGTGATGTTACAAAGTTTGTTGAAGGAAATAACTCTGCTGGAACGCGAGTTAGAAAAGCTATGCAAAATGTAAAGGCATTAGCTCAAGAAGTTAGAATTGAAGTACAAGAGCAAAAAAATGCTCAGTTCTAATTATATTATTAAATTAAGAAAGGGAGCTTTTTAGCTCCCTTTTTTTATATGTTAAGATCTGTAATGATATCTTCTTCTGTAATTATTATTTCAAATTTCATTATATAACCATATATTTAGTTTTACCATTTTCTTTATATGCTTTTAAGCATCTGTTTCTATTTTTTTCTGGTGATACATAACTAACATGCACCCATGCTGGGTTATCATCATCTCCAAACTCCCATATCATTTGGTCAAAATCTAAATTTTCTTTAATGAAATTATACATTTCAGCATTTGTAGCCTTACCAAACGTATCATCTATATCCATAGCTTGGCCTTTGCAATGTTGTGAAGTAGCAGATCCACCAATAGCTGTATTAAGTTCTGGACATCTATAAAAGCTATTTATTTTTATAGGTCCACCAACCCACTCTCTCAAAGGTTCAAATACTTCTTCGGCAACTATTTCCATGAAGTATAATTGATCATCTGTAGGTGTATTGTCTATACCTCTTCTAGTTGCAGTGTTGCTATACACACCTTCTTTATAACTTATATGTTTACTTATCATTTTATTTTATTTTTAACTCCATTCAACTACTAACGTACTATTAAAGTAAAAAGTTTTAGTATCAATTCCTAATATAGCAGCATATATTATATCTCCAGCGCTAAAACCAGCGTCAAAAGAAGATGTTTCCGAAAAACTATTCATAATAGCATTACCTGATGCTGTTATTGATTCGTTTACTAATTGAACTGGTGTAAGATTACCAGAAGTGTCATCAGTAGGTGTAAATTTAAACAAAGCAATATTTACAGTTCCACTACCAGCAGATGTAGCCCATCCTTTAAAATTTTTAAGAACACCTGTGTATGGCATTACAACCCCACCGCTTCTCATTACAGTCTGAATAGTTTGCGCGGTTAATCCATTAGACCCTGTACTAGTGTTATGTTCAAAAGGAGCATTTTGGTCAGTCATTACCTCTGGCATTTCGTAATTAGTGCCATCACCCGTACCATAACCTTTAAATTCAAAATATGCTAAGTGTTTTTGTTGGTCTGTAGCTATAGCTGTACCATTCCAAACACCAGTAGAAACAGTACCCAAAGTTGTTATAGCAGTGCTAGATCCAACATCTAAAGCAACAGGATCTGTAGTACCATCACCAATTAGTATTTCTCCATCACCAAGTACTGATGTAGCTGTTATAGCTCCAGTTCCAGATCCTAATAGTATACCACCATCAGTTAAAGAAGCAGCTCCAGTACCGCCGTTCGCCACAGGCAATCTACCTGTAACTTCAGCAGATAAATCAACGCCTGCATCTTTAATAGTTACAGCTCCATCTGCAACGGCAAAATTATCTGAACTAAAACTAGCAGCACCTTTTGCAGAAGTGCTAGCATCAGCTAGTGTTATAGTTACCGCGCCGCTAGAGCCACCACCAGTTAAATTTGTACCAGCTGTAACACCTGTTATATCTCCAGTAGCTTCAGCTGCTTTTACTATTTTATTGTTAGAATCTAAACCTAAATTACCACCAGATGCTATTGTACCAGTAGATATATCTTCTAAGTATACATCATTACGAAACCTAGCTATTAAGCTTTGTATGTATTGGCCGATAAATTTCATATTAGTTTATTATTACGTCTACCAAAGCCGTTGGATTACAATCAGGTGTAGTGTCGTTAGCTAAATCACTACCAAAAGCAGCTGTTACTGTTGCTGCTGTATCACTAGTTATTGTTGCTATAGTTCTAGTTTCTGTTGATATTACTACTTCATCTCCTACGGATAACTCTGATAAAAACAAAGTATTAGTACCAGGAACATTGACATTTGTACCTGTTACATCTATAGTACCTGTTAAAGTAAAAGTTGGTCCGTCAGTTAGTTTAATATACAAGCCAAACCCTTCTGCGCTATTGTTAAAAGTAATATCGTCATATATTAAAGTGGCACCTATAGGTAATTCTACCCCTTTTAAAAGGTAGAATTTACCAGTAAGTGATTTCTCAATATATAAGTCTACTTTACAACTACTAACTCTTTGAGTATTAGTTAAAGATATTTTAGATACATTAACATTATCTCCTGCGGCTAGTAACTCTTGGGTAAGCTCACCTGATATATTAAAATGCTGAGCCATTTACTATTCGTAAAATACAACGTACTCTAAAGTAGTTTCAGTAGTATCAGATGCTGTGTATTCTATATCTTCTCCACTTCCGCCAGAGTAAGGAATTAACATCCAATCACCACCGTATAATCTACCTATTTCTCTTGTTTTTATTAAAATATCAACGTACTTAGTTCCGTCTCCTCTATCATTTACATTTTTAATGTATACTTTAGCTGATTTATCTGCCGTTACATCTTGCGCTACTCCACCTGTTAAACCAAAGTCTAATAGTAAAGTGTTGCTACCACTACTAGTTTTAACTCTAGCTAAACCAGTAGTCTCTGTAATTCCAGTGTCAGTACCAGCTGTTGTAAGAGTAGCCGTGTTAGATATAGATAATGCATTATCAGTAATATCAGAGCTAGATAAAGTTATTGTTGCTGTTGTTGTTGCCATGTTTATTTATTTATATTGTTATTACTATTATGAATCGTCAGATGTTAATTTTGTTTCTCCATTATGGAAAAGACAATACTCTAATTCTGCCTCTGCTACATAAGCTTGAACTTCTATAGCAGAACCTCCTGCTCCTACCGCTACTACGTCAGAATCCCAAGGCATAAACATCCAATCACCTGCATATAACCTACCTATTACAACATCATAAATAGATATTATTACATAATGAGTTGCATCAGTATTTTTATTACAAATGTAAACATAGTTTGCATCTTCTGAAGCAGCTGTTGTAGCTTCAATTAAATCAAACTGTGTTCCTGTTGCGATTTTAAACCTTTCCATTCTAAATTGATCTAATCCAGTACCTGTAGTACCACCTTTATTCAAGGTAGTAGTAGCCGACAACGATAAGTTGTCGCTAAGCAAATCTGCACTAGAAAGCGTTATTGTTGCCGTTGTTGTTGCCATAATTGTTTTTTTTTATTATTGTTTAATTAATTTTTTCTCTACTACTCCATTTTTATAAATATAGAAGAGAAGTTTGTTTTTATTTTCTTTTGTTGGTCTACCTAACAAATCAGTTATCATTATTAAATCGCTGTCTTGTTGTGTTCTACTTAATAATGGCCCTGACCAAGTACCATCACAGTAATCGTATGTTGCTTGACATATAGTATCCCACTCGTTTTCACAACAATAATCATCTACCGATATAACCCAAGCGTAACACTCATCATTTAACCAGTAAGGACTGCCTGCACCAGTAATACAATTAGCACTATATAAACAAGATAAAGAATCGTTAGTGTTAGCAATTGGTTCGTAGTTATACGCGTTTGGATCCATGCAACCCATAACCATTTCGATACACGAACCGTTATCCGTGTTAGCAAGTGAATCAAAGTTAAGAGCGTCACTATCCATACACCCATAAATATAAGCGATACAACTAAAATCCTCCGTGTTTGCGATTGGGTTATAGTTAAGCATAGAAGGATCCGTGCAACCATATATAAAAGGTATACAAGTATTATTGTCACTGTTTGCTAATGGATTATAATTTAACATTGTAGAATCAGTACAACCATAAGTAAATGGTATGCAAGTTCCGTCATTTGTATTTGCAAGGCTATCGTAATTAAACATAGTTGGATTTATACAACCATATATAACAGGAACGCACGAACCGTCATCTGTATTGGCTAATGGCGCAAAGTTAAATGCCGATGTATCAGTACAACCTAATATAGCACCCTCACAAGAACCATCATCTGTATTAGCATTAGGATTATAATTTATTGCTATATCACTTGTACAGCCATATACAATAGGTATGCAAGATGTAGGTGTGTTTGCATTAGGATTATAATTAAAAGATCCTTGTATCATGCATCCGTATATTACAGGTACACAACCACCATTATCTATATTAGCTGAGTTGTCATAGTTAAAAGCTGTAAAGTCAGTACAACCCCAAATAGCTTGAGTAGCGCAACTACCATCATTATAATCAGCAGTAAAACCTTGGGTATAATATTCTAAATAACTAGAGTTAGTACAACCAGGCAAATAATAACAACTACCATCATCTGTGTTTGCGGTATCTACATAGTTAATAGCTAAAGTATCCATACAGCCAAACACTTTTTCAATACATAAATCACCACAGAATGTAGGTGTTTTATATTTATACATTGGTTGTATAAAAGGTGGTAACACTTCTATTATAGTTTGTCCTAGTGGATTTGTCAATTTAAAACCACAATGAGGTGTTGTTAACTGCGCTTGTGCTGTAACATAAAACTTAAACTCTACTAGCTGTGGAGCATTTAAGTTTAAAATAAAATCTTGAGTATAAGCAGCTGTATCTATATAAAACTGGTATACATTTGTATCTTGTTTAACTTCTAAATATGAACCTACCCAACCATCACCAATTAAATCATATAAAGTTAAAGTATAATCACAATTATTTATTAACGCCATTGTGTTAGCGTTTGGATCGTAATTGTACATAGTTGAATCAATACAACCAAATACTCTTAAAGTTGTGCATGAACCATCGCTTGTATCAGCCAAAGGGCTAAACTCTACATACGCTGGGTCCATACACCCAGGGACGGGAGGACAACCATCAGACACAAAAACATGTATTGAATCATTATCAAAAGCAGGATCATCTCCATATACTAAAGTATCATTACACTGTATCAAATAATAAGAACCATCTAAACCACCCCATAAAGCACCGTTTAAACCGTCTCCGTAAGTATCATATATAGTAAAAAACAAAGGACCTTCTGGTAAACATCTTTGCTCCAGTACAGAGGCATAATCAGGTTGATTATAATAATTATCGCCACTAGCAATTATATTGCCAGCTGTATCTGTTACATCCCAAGATGTTTCACCTTGATATTGATCTAAGTTTATAACAATAGTTGTAGGCACACAATTAGGTGGACCTTGTGCTAAAGTTATAAATGGTAACAATAATAATAATAATTTTTTCATATTTATCTTTTAACGCAGTTAGGCACTCTTCTACCTCCTTTATTTTTATAACCTACTTGCTTGTATGTTTTCCAACATTTCATTGGCGATTTCATTTTAAATGGACCTGATTTTCCCAAAATAGATCTAACTGTTTTGGCTTGCTCAGCATGTGTTTTACTAGCTTTTTCTAGTCCTTCAGCTACTTTTTTTAATTTATTTTTCACCGCATTTCTTTTTAGGATTATTAACTTGTCTCCAATCTTCTTTTCTAAACCAGTCACGCAATGTTGCACCTTTTTTACGAGCACCTTTTACATTTGTTTTTGAAGAACGCCTATATTTTCCAGCCTTACCAGACTTTTGTTTAGCACTAACTAAACGTTGTCTTTCTTTTTTACTCATGCCAGCAATTTTAGCGGCAGGCAAACACGTTTTACGTGTGCCCCCGCCTTTTTGCTTTTTCTTTATAGGATTGTTCTCTTGAACAAACATTACTTCTTTTTCATTTTCATTTTCATAGCTGAAACTTTTTTAAGCTTCATTGCAGCTTTTTTCATCATCATTGCTGAATCTTTTTTAAGCTTCATTGCTGCTTTCTTCATTTTCATTGCAGCTCCTTCTTCTTTTTTAAGTTTCATAGCCGCAGCTTTTTTCATTTTAGTAGCAGCTGGTAAAACTCCTCTTCCTATCAATACATCTTTTTGAGTTACCTTGTTGTCTCCAGAAAGATCTGTTAGTTTTTTCTTTTTAGCTGGTGATTTTTTTGCCATTTTCATAGCTGCTTTTTTCATTTTAGCGGGTGCTTTTTTCATTTTAAGTTTTTTTAATATGTTTGTATAATTGTTTTCCTAATTCAGTTCCGTTTTTACTATCGCTCATGTAGTGAGCGTGTGCCATGTTTCTACTATCAGATATGTTTTTTGCCGTTTGCATAAATGCAGAGCTTTTTCCGTATTTATCTTTTAATACCGAGGCTATTAACATGCCTTGAGCTGAATGACCAGATGGGTATGATGGCGTATTCATTGATTTCATTTTAACAGCACTTAACCCCTTGTCTAAATCATATGGTCTTGATCTGTTATGGTATTTCTTTAATTCTAATATTACAGGTGCAGACTCTTTTATAAGCTTAGCAGCAATGTTTTTATCATAATCTTTTATATTTTGCTCGTCAGCCGTTTTTTTAAATGCTGCTTCTATATTATCGTACTTTTTAACAAAACTTTTATTTAGTTTTATTTTTTTTAAAGCTTTAATTTCTTGAGCGGTATCAAAACTATTATCGCTAGGTGGCTTCATTTTTTTAAATGGCTTTATATCAAAGTCTTTAAACATTACTTTTTCTTTTTACCACCACCAAATTTACTTGGCCCACCAGCTCTAGTACATCTTACACCCCAACCAGAAGCATAAGCACTAGGCCATACTTTAAATTTACGTTTAGCAGCTGATTTACAAGCCGCAGATATTTTTTTTAATGCCGAACTTTTTGTTATTTTCATTTTGTTCGGATTGCCTGCCCCACCGTCTGCTTTAGTGGCATGTACAGCTCTTCTTTGTGCATCACTTACGTATCCCATAATTTATTTTTTTTAACATTTCCATCTACGTCTAGCAGCTCGACCTCTTTCACCGGTCCAACTTTTTGATCTAGCGCAGAACGCTTTTCTTCTTTTTGCAGCTTTACTACCTGGTTTAACTTTTCCTGTTACAGCTGTTTTAAGCTTACTTCCAGGGTTTTTACGTCTATACTCTTTAACTCCTTTAGCGGTCATCCCAGCACCTTCTTTGACTGTTCTAAAGTTACGACCTTTACCTTTTGTAGTTTTTCTAGGTTCGTTACTTTTTTTTCTTTTTTCTAATGGCGAACCATCATTCCTACGCCTACCGCAACTAGTTACAGGAAAAGGATTGCCTTCCTGCGTGTAGTTTTTCACTGGCGATGCCTCAAACATATTGTTTTGTTTTTCTGATCCTGGCATAATTAAAAGTCACTCATTAATAATTCATCTATAGCTTCCATTACTTCTTCTTTTGTTGCTAGCATTTTAAACGATAAATCAGCTTGAAATCTTAGCGCTTCTTCACCATCTTTAAATATTATAATAGTAGGTACAACTGCTATTTTATATTTTGTTGCTTCGTCTGCATGTTTAGCTATATCAACAATACCTTTTGTTTTACAGTCTAAATCCATAAACCAAGAAACACTATTAGCATCGTTCCAACCAGCATTAAAATGAGTAGCTGTTATTTGAGCAAAAATAGCTTGGCTAAACAACATTAATAAAAGTAATAGCTTTTTCATCTATTGTATAATTTGTCTTCTATTTTTTCTAAAGACTTTTTAATTTCTTCTACATCTTTTTGTGTAGTCATAATTGTATTACGTATCATTTGATCTTTCATGTCAAACTCCATACGAGTTACATCTGGCGGTGGAGCTACAGGTAGTTCTTTAGCTTCGGCAATATCTGCTTGCAAAGCAAACCACATACCTATAACAGTTGCCATGGCAAAACCTATAGCTATTAAACTTTTTATACTTACGTTAAAACCTGTGTCTTCGTTTAACTCTTTTGCCATTTTAAAATATAGTGTAATTTAATCCTAATTTAAAATCGTACCACTCACGATTCCAGTATTTATTATATTTACCTTCTACAAAATAACCTAGTTGTTTATTTACTTTTATACCATAAATTAAACCAGCAGAATAATCGTACCACTGACCATCAACATAGTTATGATAACTAAACTCACTACCATCGTTGTAATGCCAAGGCATTAAACTACCCCAAGCGTGCATCCAAGTTTGTTTAGTGTATTTGTAATAATCAAAACCAACAACAATAGAGTGTTGTATAGTTTTCTTTAATTGTTCTCTTTTACTTTGCGTATAATCTGATAACACTTGTGGTATTACTACGGCCTCCCAAACTTCAGCACTATTAGCTACAATGTTACCAGATGGATCGTAATACGTGTTGCTATACACATCTACAGTATAACCTTCTTCTAATGCTAAGTAAGTGTAATGTATATTACCATTGTCTAACATCCACTCATCTAAAGCATTGTAACCATATGGCTCTGCAAGTCGATGTGTTAATCCTACATTCCAAGATAAGTTTTTATTTTTACGTTGTCTATACCTTTCAGAAGCTTCAAAGTATTTAATATCAGCAAAACCATCTTCTAAGTATTCTAATTTTAAAGCAAAAAAGTTTATACATAATTCATCTGGACAACCATCATCAGAACTAAATCTAATAAAGTGGTGTTGATCCATATAATCTACACCTTCTTGTCTTTTGTGATTTACTTCAAATAAGTATTCAACTCCTTTTACTTTACCGACAGTGGCCGCATCACTGTAATTAGATTCCGTGCCATCATAAAACGTTTGGGCTTTGTTTTCATAACCAAACCTTGCTATCTTACGTAATCCTATGGTAAAATTATAATCATAAGGAGTTGAAATTGTTTGTGTAGACAAGCCGTTGTTTACAGAAAAAACATCAACATCAGACAACGACGTTCCACCATTAACAGCAGCGTAGAACGTAGAAAACTTTAAAAGCTTTTCAAGGTCTTCTTTTCCAAATGTTTGCGCACAACATTTTTTAGGAACCGTACAGGCTACTAAAACAGTTGTTAATAATAATATTATTAGTCTTCTTACCATCTTTTTATTATCACTTATTTTTTGAATTGTTTACTTATCTATTTTTAAAATATTTTTTTCTTCTATCAGCTTCAATTTGAAGTGGTGATTTTGGTGTTTTCTTTTTCTTCTTAGTTTTCTTTTCAGTTTCAACCCCAACACTGTAAGGTGTCCAACCAGTTGCCATAAGAAACCTTTGCCAAGTTTCATATTGATCGCTCATAGCGTGCTTCATATTAAAAATATTTTGGTATGGAGAATAAACAGGTGCGTTG
>Ga0208157_1000737_pt1 | contig 16624 bp, 5 predicted proteins | sample 5_EtaG_FD_184077 | JGI IMG/M metagenome (GOLD analysis project Ga0208157, IMG submission 184077) | Marine viral communities from the Subarctic Pacific Ocean - 5_ETSP_OMZ_AT15132 metaG (SPAdes) (version 2) | ecosystem: Environmental > Aquatic > Marine > Oceanic | place: Pacific Ocean | collected...
TGCTTCTGTCGTATAAACTCATTTGCTCTTACGTGAGCATCACCAATATTAACGTCTTGATTAGTACCAATGCCTGTAAGACCAACCATTACACCTGTTTGCATAGTTTGGTTGTTGTAATATCTTATCCAAGAAGGCATGTTTAGTGTCTGACCAGAAGCTAAAGCGTTATTAAGCTTAGCGGCTTTCAAACCTTTAACGTCCATACGGTTTGATATAATAGCTACATCATAATTAGCAAACTGTTCGTCTATAGTTTTTCTACCTTCAAACAAATGATTGTTAAAAAGATCTATAACAGAAGTAACTCTAGGTTGCATGTGCTCAAATACAGGCTCAAGATCTGAGCCTTTAGTTAAGTTAGCCTTAACCCAAGCAAGTGCTTTTTTCTTACCTATAGTTTTCCAATTAGGTGGTAGCATGTCATTACCTATATACTTAGGCATAGCAGCTCTTGCTAGCGTAGGCTTCATATTAGAAAGCTGGTTCCACATTGCAGCAGCAAGATGCTCGGCTGTATAGCCAGCTCCTGACTCGTGAAGTTTAGTATGGTATGCAGTAAATCTATCTAATTGAGCTCTAGAATCGTTTACTTTAGACTGTCTTTCCTCTATCTTTTTAGTGCCATCATAGAAATCAGTTATTGTTTCTTTTATAACTTGTGCACCATTCTGACCGTCCATAGCGATGGCTTCTTTTACCCTGTCTGCCGATAGAGTCTGAGGTGAACCGCCTGGTGATGTAAATGTAATAGGCTTGGAGTAGTCTATGCTGTAAGTGATCTTATTATTTCTATCTTTAGTTTGTTTGATAGAAAAATCTAGACCACTAGATCTCTTAATATTATCCCAAAAGTCTTTTGAGTTTTGAAAAAATTGAGCTCTTTTACCACCAACGTTTTTGTATCCATCTCTTACTGTGCCAGCTGTGGCCATCTGCTGTTGTAGCAGCGCCATGCGTTTAATTAGCTCTAGACCTTGCGCTAACGGTCCTTGGTATGAAGACAGCACGTCCGCTTCTTCTGTTCTAAAGAAGTCCATGGCGTAAGCCCTATGATCATCAATAATATTAGGATCACTCATTATCTCGTTACGACTTCTGCTTACACCAGTATAAGAGCCAACATAAAAATCTTCATCGAGATTAAGCTTTTCAAGCTGCTCTTTTATTTTGACAGCCCGCTTAGGGTTTACTTTATCTTTGCCATCTGTCTTTGGTATCTTGTTGCTTTTAACTATATCATATATAGCATCAACAAGAAGATCTTCTTGAGCAGGGTCAAAAAACTCTCCGTAAGTATCTTTAATAGCTAAACGTATCATCTCTTTGATACGATCGTCCTCTATCTTATCAAGTCTCGTACCTTCAGTTTCTTCTGTTCGTATAATAGAATTAAATATATTTTGAGATAACTTAGACGTGCCTTCTCTAAAACCAAATATTCTAACTTCATCTAGCAAGTTGTTGAACTTACCTAGCTTTTGTAGACCTGGTTTAGAATAAGACAACAATCCTTTGCCATCACCAATAAGAGCTACAATCTCTAAAGCTGTAGGATCTTTTTCTATTTGCTGTTCTCGTACAGTTTCGTTAGCTATACTAGCAGTTGTTACAGCAATTTGGCCATGCAGTATACCATCAAACGAACTTTCTGTATTAACCGCTCTACTTGTTTCAACAAACTCACCTTGCTCGTTCATAGTACCTTCTATACCGAACTGCGCGGCAAACTCAGGTACCGTTTGCTCTTTAACAGTATATAAATCAATTCCTTGAGCGTCCATACCTAAGAAACCTAGATCTGTAGCCGCTTGAGTGCCACCTCTTACTTGTGTACCAGTGGCGGGGTCTATAACAGGATCATAATGTGCGTCTAAATATTTAGGTGGAACGCCAGTTGACTTACCCTTAGAAGAGTGTTGTTCCGGTCTATGTGTGTGAAGACCTACCGCGTTTTTAGATATATAGTCTCTTACATTATCGCGCTCCTTGTTTGTTAGCGACAATCTTGAAGGAACCTTTTTGGGATTAACACCGAACTCTCTCGCGACTTCTTTTAACACACCGTTAAGTTCTCCAGTAAACTCTACTTCACTAGTTTTGGTGGGGTTTTTCATTTTAGGTGTACCGTTCTTATTGAGAACCGGCTTACCGTCTTTTAGTACAGGTACTTTATTAATACTAAGTGTAGCATCTTTGATACCTTTATAACCAAGATCTCTAAACTTTTCAGTATCTATATCTGCTTGACGAACTTTATTTTGTATCTTAAGTTTCGTGTCGTCGCTAATTTCAATAGAGTCTAGTACTTTGGTTTCAGATATTTGATCTGGATCTTGAGTAGGTCTACCAGCAGAAATCAAACCTTCGCCTGCCATAAGATCGCCACGTGTAGTACCACCTTCTCCTACAGGCGCGTCTAATGAAATACTGCCGGCAATAGGGTTTTGAGCAGACTCTTTCATTACGTCTAGTATAGCAAACCGCATTGCTCCTCCGCCTTTACCTGTCATCCAACCAAACAAGCTTTCGTTTTTAGCGGGATCAAACTCTCTACCAAACTTTTCTGATAACCTTTCTTTTACTCTTTGAATAAACTCAGACCTTAGTTTAGGATTATTTAATACGTTTTCTGGTACGCCAAGTTGTCTACCTTTGATTACGATAAGATTATCTAATATAGGAGAGAAAGCTATTTTCATCCAAGCGTCTCCATAACCTGGTGAGTTTTGATATTCTTCTTTGCTCGTTATTTGAGACCCGTCAGACCTTAAAAGAGTATCGTCAAACTCATTAAGCATGTCTGGATTGTTGTTTAATGCGTCGTTAACGGCTTTTGAAAAAACTATACTAGCCTTCTTTTTCTTGTGCTCACCTCGTTGCTTTCTTCTTTCGCTTTCTTTTGTGCCTCTCTCTACTATCTTGCCTTTAGCCCCGTCGCGCAGTAGTTTCTCTAAACCTTTGTTTCTTATACCTAAAGCTGTAGCAACTCGAGAGTTTACAGTACGAGAATACATACTTAAAAAATCTTTAAGATCTTCTTTGTTGTCAAACTTTATTTCACGCATGCCCATGGACATAGAAAGACCGCGCATAAGTCTGCTAATTTTCTTAAATATATTATCTGTAAACTTTATTTTACCTTCACTCAACATTTCAGAGAACACAGTCATCTGCTCTTCTCCTCTACCCTCAGCTTTATAAGCTCTAACACGATCCCAGTATTCGTTTTGAGCTTCTTCAGACATTTTAGTATCAGGACCTGTAACTAAATCTGTAATCTCAGCGCCAAAGGCATCTTGTATAGCCACGTCTTGCTTCAACGTATTGTACATTACCGCATGCAAGAACTCGTGAGAAGCTGTGGTAAACTTATCAGCATCAACAGCCGTGTTTGAATTTATCGCTAACTCGAATCTTAGTAGATTACCGTCTGCATCCAATATAGGAATCATAGCCCCAAAAGCACCACCAGCACCATCTTTACTAGCAGCCATTCTTAGATGAGTATCCATTGCATCTAAGTTTCGCTGAGCGTTTGACTTCTGCTTATCAGTAGAATTATCGTTATTTAATACAGCAAGCTGTGTTGTTTTAAATTTTTCTACTTGCTCGTTTGAGTACTCATGCTCAGCCACAAAATCTAAAAAGCTTTTATAACCGTATTCTACTACGTTTGTTTCAACGCCACCATCTTTAGCAGCATCACGAGCTAGTTGCTTAACTCTTTTCATATGACGCTTGTATCTTTTTGTAGATTTATCTACGTCATATTTATTTAGTATTTTTGATTTTAATTTTTCGTTTTCGTTGTATCTTTCGTTTAAGTCTTTTGTAACCGCATCTACATTGAGTGCGGCTAACTTAGCATCGTACTGCTCTTGAGTTATTTTTCCACTGTCTAGTTGAGCTTTTAAACCATTAACTTTACGCATCAATCGACGATACGTAAGCGTAATTTGATTTTGATTACCTTGTATATCAACGACAGATTTCTTGTCTTCCGTAGACATAGCGTCTGCTCTGTTAAGTATAACTCGATTAAGATCTAACTTTTCTTTAGATATTCGACCAAGCTCTTGTTGTATTTCTACCTTTCTAGGTTCGCTAGTGTTTTTATCGTTTAACTCATCATATAGGTTATTTTCTTGAGCTTGTATCTCTCTAAACCTTTTTTCAGCACTCATAGGTACAAAAGGAGCTCTAGCCGCTTTAAATATTCTAGGCGTTTTTATAAGGCCGGCAATACCAACACCAGCTACGAAAGAGACATCTACATCTTGAAATATGTATCTATCTTCGTCACCCATCAACATCGACGTAACGTTCTCAGACATTGTAGCGGCTACCTCTGAAAAACCTTCTTCCATATAGTCCTGAAACTCTTTACCCATAGACTTTCTACTAAAAGTTTTTCTAAGATATTTTCTAGTAGAACCTCGTACACCTTCAACAACAACGTCATCGGCGCCACGTTTTAAGCCCTTAAAAGCGTCGATGGTATCGTCTAGTAGACGAAGTGTAATTCTCTCTGACAAAACTTCCGCAACGCCTACTGTTACTCCAGACATACCTATAGTAGCCCAGCTGTGATCTTCTCCATATAAACCACCGGTCTCTTGATATAGTATATCTTCTTCAATGCCTTCTTCAAATGTATTACCAGCTATACCAGCACCCATAACATACATCCAAGCTCCATTAGTTATGGCTGCAAGTGCTAAGTCAGGAGCTGATCTACCAAAAGTCGTAGTTAACCAATCGCCAAATTCTAACGGATTAGAAACCTCACTAAGCTCAACGTTTTTACCAACAAAAGAATTTCTGTAATCATTTAATTCGCTCATACTTCTACGTAAGTATGTAGCAGCATTAACGTCGGCAGGGTCGTAAGTTAAATAACCGCTGTCAATATATTCTTGTAAAAGCTCATCTTGTGATTTAAAATTGCTAACAAGAGGCTTATCGCTAAATGGATCTAAGTTATAATCTTTACCAGTAGCTGATTCAAGAGCGCCTTCAATACCAAAAGCTACGTACTCAACAATAGCAACACCGCCAGTACCTAGCTTAGCCAACCATTCAGGTATGTTATTAAGAGTACGAGTCATCCAAGTAGTATTTCTACCTAAAGCGCTAGCATATATTTCAAAATCTTCTATGTCTATTTGTAAGTCTTGAAGATCTAATTGAAGTTGATTTGACGACTCTCTATACATTTTATGAGCGTCGCGTTGAGCTGTGTAAGTATTATATAGATCGTCGTACTCTTGCTTTAAAGAAGATAGCTGAGATTCAGCTTCAGCTTTTGTTAAGTTACCTGCGTTGAATTCAGCTATTATTGCATCGCGTTTTTCTACAGCATTGAACTTATTTAAAGCTTCTAGAGTGGCATCTAAATTACGCTTATTGTTTTCGTATTGACCTGCTACAACCTCTACTTTATTGAACAGAGTTTTTTCTTCGTCTTGAAGATTTTTAAATCTTTCCTCAGCTTGATCTCTTCTTTGTAAATCAGCCTCTTCTCTAAAAAGCCAGTTATCAGAATTTGCGTCAACTCTTGCCTCTATATTGCTGTCAAACGCCGCGCTGGTCTGCTCTTTAGTAAGCATGTTTTCAGCCTTAATAAGTATAGCTTCATCGGTATTAGATATAGAATTAAAAATTTCTTCAAAGCCTTCTAGGCCAAATAGTTTTTCTGGCGCTAAATCTGATCTAAGAAAATTACTTCTCTCCACGTCACTCATGTCTACTGAGTCAGCGTACTTCTTCTTAGCTTCAAGAAGTTTTACTTGAGCTACTTTAGATGATAATTTATTTCTACTTAATATTAAAGAGTCGTAACCCTCGTCTTCACCAATTATGTAGTTAGCATGATCGTAAGGAGTGTTGAACATTGGGTTCCCCTCTATATCTTCTCCAAACGCTCTTTTTAATATTGACCCATAAGTAACCTCCCACCCTTGTTCTTCGAAAAGCTGAGTCATTAATTTTCTATAGCTTCCACTTGATTTAGCTTTTATATTTGCTTCTTCAAGTTCTAACTCAATAATAGCGCGTATAGCATCTTGACTAGCGTACGGTAACAAGTCTATTTGCTCTTGCACAACATTTTCGCGATAAAAACTATCTACAAATTCACTGTAATTATTAAAGCCTAAACTTTGAACTGCAGAATTTTGAAGAGCTATTAGAGTGCTTTGATCAGCGTTGCGTTGCTCTTCTGTGGTGTTGGCTAAAATGTTAGAATATTCAACAAACTGATCGCTGTTTTTTACGACATCATTCTTTATTTTATTAACTTGCTCAGGAGTAACGTCAGCCATGTTCATGGTGGCTTCTAGTATATCGTCGGTTTGGTATTTTGCTCTCAACTGACCTTCGCCTTTTACTCCTTCTATGCCGTGTTCGTCGTTGTCGTTACCTAGACCATCTCCAACTGTACCGTGCATCCACTTATCAACATCTTCTTGCCACTTAGCGTCGCCGACGTAGAAGTCTTTTTTATTGCCATGGGCGTCTGTAATAGTAATTCTTTCACCATCAAAACCGGTGTGATCCGTGGCCTCTACTGAAAATCCATACTTACCTATACCTTGATCTTCTAGCTGTGTTATAACCTCAGTATCATCGTCAGAACCTTTTTCGGGCACCATAGAAGGCATATTATTAGACCTTACTACATTAGCCTCATCGTCTCTTTTATCTTTGTCTCTTTTCTTTGTTAGAAGTTCTACGGCTGCTGCGTGATTAGGGTCTATTGAAGGTTTGTGAATAGTGCCATCGCGCATAAAGCTAGCAACAGGTTCGCCTTTGAAATATATACCTAAATCATTAACTTCGTAGTCTTCTTCTCTAATGCCTCGTAATTCAGCTTGATCAAAGTAAGTTCTATAATTTCTTTCAATAACTCTATCTGCGTCTACTTTATCTTCTTCCACGGTGTCAGTTAAAGAAGTCGTGGCAAGGTCGAGCGCGTCAGATTCTTTATTTAATTGCTCAGAAATAGGATCTATTGCAGATAATTGCAAGCCTGTTTTTTTATTAACCCAAGCGCCTTCAATAGATGGATGTCTTTCGTAATCTTCTCTATTACCAAACATCTGAATCCTACTTTCATCATTCCAAAAGTTTTGGTCAATATGAGCACCAGATCTTTCTATAGTCTGCTCCGGCGATAATACTTCTTGCTTGTCTTCAGGTAAACCAATAGAATAATCTGTCTGAAAATCACTAAAGCTATCAGTATATAAATCACGCTCTACAGCAAGTTTATCATATAATTCTTTAGCACCTTCAGGTGAGCCATAGTCTGCTTCAAACTGCTCAAAAGAGTTTGTATAAAGATTCTCGTTAAATAGTTTTATATATAACTCTTGCATTATTAAGACTTCTTATTTAATGATCCAGGGGCGTTAGAGCCAAGCTGATCTTTAGAAGGTGCTGTTGCTCTATTGTTATCAAATGTATTATTAACATTAGTCTCTACGTAACCCATAACAATCTTTTTGAAAAGATCAACGTCTTCTTGAATCATGTTAATAACCTTGTTTCTATTTTCACCTTCAAGAGTCACAACCATGTCTCTATCAGCTTCATCAATATCGCCATCTCCATCAATATCAAAGGGAGGTAATTGATTACCAGTTTTACCAATTAAAATATCTGTAAACAAAGCATCTGATTCTTGCAATATCTGTCTAAAGCTTTTACCGTTGTTCATAAACACAGATCCGCTATTCATCATTCTACCAGCGTTTTTAGCATTAATGTTCGTGTTAACCCAAGTGCTCGCACTGTTGATTAATTCCTTTCTCTTCTGCTCAACTACAGGTATTTCGTCTTTGCTATTAGGATCTGCTTTAGGCATAACCATAGCTGTAGCAGAAACAGTGTTCATAAGATCTCCAAATGCTTTAGCTTCGTTGGCTGGTTTAGTAGCCATTTTAATAAACTCAGTTACATCTTTTTTATATATTTTTTCTTCTTTATCTGTACCAACATTCATAACGAAATAAGCTTCGTTATCTTCGTCGTACTGAAGCAAGGTGTTTTCTTGAGATAACAGAGCAGTCATTTTATTCAGCATGACTTCACCGCCTGGTATATTTTTTAGCATTTCTAAATCAAGGCCCGACGGCATAGCCGCGCCGTTTTCATCTACAGGATTCATTACATCTTCTAGTATAGTAACTTGCTCTTTCATGCCTTGTATAGATGCGTTACGCTCACCCATTTCTTTGAGCATAGTTTGTTGCGTTTTTTTATCTGCAGCCAAAAACGCTTCGCGTTGAGCTTCTTCGTTAGCTTTAGCTTGATCAAACGTGTTAGTTGAATAAGCGCTTTGTCTAGCGCCAAGCTTGTCTATAGCTGCGTCAAAGCTCTCTATAGCTAGTTCTTTTCTTTTTTCTTCTGCTTGTCTAGCTTCTTCTGCCGCTGCCAACCCAGCTCCTATTTGCTGACCTGCCGCTGTAATAGCGTCGCCGGCCATAAAGTCTCCTTCTTTACGCTGCCCAGCCTCGGCCGCGCCTTTTATACGATCTAACGTATCTGTACGTAGTCTATAATCTAGTGATCTGCTTGCTGCTTCTTTTGACATTAGTTTTCTTCTTCTTCGTTTTCAATACCTGCCATGGCTTTACCTGCTGCTTGGAAAGCTTTTTTCGCTTCGTCTGATTCAGCCATCGCGGATATACCACCCATGGCCGCGGTGCCTAAACCTGTTACACCCGCCTGTACACCTTGCATCCTCTGTTGCTCAGCTAATCTTTGATTTTCTCTTTGTACAGCGAGCTCGTCAGCTGACATACCCATCAACGACTCTATCTTGCCCATTTCGGCTTGTCTAGATATAAGTTCGCCCTCTCTTTCAAGGCCAGCAATTCTAGATGTTTCATCTGCTGCTTTCTGCTGGTTAGATGCTTCTTGCGCGCCAATTGACGCTGCTGCTTTCTGCGCGTCTAATGAACCTTGATTAGCTAGCGTTTGAGCTAACGCAGCAATACCGGACCCACCAGCGGCTCCTCTCATACCTTGCATTAAATTAGCTTGTTGCTGCATTTGCTGCTGCTTCATGAACTCAGCTTCTTGCTGGTTTACTGTAAGGTCTTCGTACGCGTTTTCTATATTAAGATAAGGATTACTTGTGTCTAATCCTTTAAACATTTCTTTTTGCGCGTCTAAATCTGCCGCTGCTTTTTTAGCCGCCTCTGCCGCTGCTTTGGATTTTTTAGCACCATCAATAGCTTTAATAGTACCACCAATAGCTGACACAGCACCTGTTACTACTAATGCGAAACTCATGATCTATTTATTTTTAATGTATTCATCGTATTGTTTATAGTCTACAGACACCGTCTCTCGTTCAATTTCGTCTATGTTAGTTGTGTTTGTAGGATTTTTATGGGTATTATACCATACTGAATTTTCATGTGCGTATAAGACGCGTTTAATACCTGGTGTAGCTATTATATGACAAGGTGCTACGTACTCTCTTGTTCCCTTCTCATCCGCAACTGACACATGGCCTTCAGTTAGAAAGCACATGTGTAAGTGTTTATGTATCGCGCCCACCACTGCTGAGTCTTTACGCATTGTCATCTTGCGTATGTATACACCTTCCATAAAAAAGTGCTCTATCGGTAGTACTTGACTATCAGTAACTATAGGCTTATCTTCAGTGCCTTTTATAATGTTTTCTCCGTCTGCTAATTCAAACAGATCCTGCTCGAGTTGCGTTACTGCTTTTCTAAAGCTTTTTTGTAACTTGTTATCAGTCATTAAATTCAATTAAAGTATACTGATATATAGTTACACTTATTAGTGTTTATTTACTACTTTCAAAAGCATCCATACTTATAGAAAACAATTCCGCTTCAGTTGTAGAGTTGTTTACGAACTTAACGCTAGCATAGTATCCTAATATAGAACTTAAATTAGCTTTGTTGTCCTTGCTAAACAATACAAACTTGTTAGTACTGTTTAACGCGCCTGGTAATATAGTGTCACATATAACTACTGGGCTAGATGACTCAGCGTTGTTTATCTGTCTTATCTGCCCTATTTCTACAACAGATCCACTGTTTTTTGTAAAACCACCGTCACTTGAAGTATCTACATAATACGCGGTATCTCCAACTTGACACGAAGAGTTTAACGGCGCAGAGAACGTTAGAGTTAAAGAATAAGGCATATTAGTTGTGTGTTGTAATTAATGAATCTATGTATATTGGAAACGTAGCGCTTTTGCTTAATTCTCTAACTTTTAAATTACCAGATATAACAATATCGTTACCTACTTTACTCGTCTGAATGTTTATTAAAGTAACGTGCGGGTTTGCAGGTTCAATTAAAATTTCGCTAGATGCGCTAGAAACAGAACCAGCAGCTTCCATTTCAAAAGTGTCAACGTCAGTTATAGAAGCTACAGTCCCTACTGTTGTTCCGTCAGCAGGATCTTTAACAACCATACCAGGCGCTATACCTCTTGTTCCGTGATACCCAGTTACAAAAGGCTGAGTTGTTAAGAAACTAAGACCATCGATTACGCCAATTCCATCTTGAAGATTTACGGTGGTACTATTTGAAACGCCGCCTTGTAAAAATCTTCTTAGGTCACCTGAGTTAACTCCGCCAACTTTTAAGTGGTTGCTATCTTGTACGCTTAAAACCTTACCTGCCGCTGGTGATACAGTAAAAGAAAAAGGAACCACGTCAATCGCGTTTCTTTCAAATCTAAGTCTAGTGTCATTTTCTACGGTAGAAGCTGAGCTTAGTATTATAGAATTACTTGTCACACTTGATACCGTTGTACCATGAGGTATACCACTACCTGTAATAAGCATGCCTGGCAATATGTTTTCATTAGCTGTATTTAGCGTTAGCCTAGTAGAAGACACTCCGCCAGTACTACCTCTATGTATAATATATGGATTCGCTTGTTGACTGCGAACATCACTAGCTATTTTTTCTGGTCTAGTAAAAGTTATGCTAGAAGGAAGAGTGGCAAAGTTAGAAGATTCAAGTGTTGATAAAGCTATTGTGCCAGTAAGAACACCTCTTTGTATAATACTTTTAGGCTTAGCTTTTATTTTAGTAATTTTACCTTTTTTCTGTGAACCTCTATCTTCTATAATCAAGTCATATCTCTGTGGCGTACCGTTTGAATTCTCATAATAAATTGGATCTAGAGCAAATTCTTTAGTTGCTTTACCGTTTTCATCTAGTGTAAATTGATTACCAATTCTATTTTGGAATTTCTGTTCTTCTATCCCAAAAGCGCCACTACCCGCAAGTATAGTAAACTCTTGATTTTCAAAATCATAATCACTAAGTCTAAGTTCAACAAGATCGCTAATAAAATCAGCTTTACGCGAGCCGTCTGTTAGACTTGTTGTTTTAAAAAGATTAATAGTACCAACAGAACCTGGTTGACCAGTTATTGTTATTTCAAAATTACCACCATCAGAAGGTACTTCGCTCGGAACTTCTACTTCTGTTACAACATCAGTTTCAGCAACTTGTATTTCTTTTAAAGGAACTTCAAAATTTAATTTATGGCCGTCGTTAATAGTAAAATCATCAATAAAACCCATAAGGAAAGGTAGCACGTTCGCAAATACTCTTACCGTAAAAGATGTGATTTGATTAGAACTATTAACAGACTGTTCTACTACGCTTGCCACGTATAGCGAATTATTAATATCACCTGGTAAAATACTTCCAAACGTAAACACAAGGCTGCTTGGAACGTATTCGTAGAAATAACCTGTATCAGCCGCAAAAGTTATTTCTTGTATAACATTTGTAGCTGAACCATATAAAAAAGACGCAGAGTTTCTAAACACAGATCCAGCGGTTACAGTTGTTTCTGTAACATCAGTTAAATTCACATTGGTAACAGTGTGTTTGCTTGATAAAGAATCGTCTGTTAACTCTACAGTAGTTTCTAAAACAAAATCGTGAGATGAGTTAAATACAGGCGCTAGATCTTGCTCGTCTATATCTACGTATATAGTAGATGCAGATGAAGGTGTGTAAGCGTTTAAATGTACAGTTGCTTTAACCTTGTTAAACGGAGTGCCTACCATAGAGCCGTCAGCTGGTATATCTGTAAAAACCACTTTAGATACTGGAGCATCTACGTTGCCTCCAGTCCAGGTATTAGTAGGACTTTCTGTGGCGCCACCAATTTTAAAGTTTTCTTTTTTAATGAATGCTCCGCTCCACTCATTAGCAGATGAATCTGGATTCATTGCTGTGATTTCAAGATCTACCGTTTGTCCGGCTTCAGCGGTTCCACCAACCGCATCAAATGTATTTGATATTACGTACCAGTCTGCCATATTAATCCGCTGTTGCGTCCCAAATATCACCGCTACCATCAGCTCCAACGTAGCTTGTAGAAGTGTTATTTGCGACTGTTATTGTTAAACTTTCTCCAAGACTAGGGCTACTATGAGCTAATGAAGCAGTGCCTAAACCTTGAACTGTAAACTCTCTTTCATCTAAATTAGTCAATGCTGTAGTTACGCCGCTAGGATATCCGTAGTATTTACCTTCTTTATTTTTAAACTCAATTTCACCACACTCTTGTAGGTTAGTATATATGTTGTCAATATACCAACCAGCTGTTGTTGCTTCAATATTATAATATTCACCGTCTGTTATAGAGCTGTTTGTTTCAAGTCCATATCCTCCGTCGCTGTAATTTCCAGTTAACCAAGAGCTGCTACTTTCAGTATCGAAATTAGTTATTCTACCAGCGGTGCCCTCATACGCTATAGCACCCCAGCTCTTAACGCTTTCTGGGCCATCGTTAAATATTACAGTTACGTCTGAAGTGTATTGAGTACCATAGAAATTATTTCTTGTTTCGTTTACATGGTGCTCCCATATATGGCCATTTAAAAAAGTGTAGTATTTATTATTTAAACTAATACCATCTTCCATCGTTCTAAAGAAAGTATCTCCACCGACAGTAGAGCTTACATAAAATGTTTTAAAACTAGTCCACCCATCTGACATTTCGTTAAACGAAACTACTGCTTGTTCAGAAGGTAGTATTTGTGAAGCGCTCACTTTTTTAGACACGGCTATATTATACTCGCCCTTTTTAACGTCATAACTACCAACAACTTTATTTACATCTCTAGCAAACAAATCAGCAAAATAATCTCTCATGCCTTTGTCAGATATAGATCTTACACCTTCTCCACTTAGAACAAGCACGTGACCTCTAAATACGTCAGCAAAATATATGTTGTAAGGAGTTGCTGCGAATGACTCAGGATTTTTTCCGATACCGTAGTTTCCTTGATACGCTGTTGCTGATCCAATAACTTTATTGCTAGCTACAACTTGAGAATTACCATCCGCATTAAACAACATATCCTTGTTAGTTTCTGCTCTAAGGATTTTATCTTCACACATGATAATTAATCTTGTGTTTCTATTGTAAAGTCTTTGTATGCTACCGTAAACGGGGTTGATATCCTTTGTTATAGGCTCGGCTTGTATAAATTGGTTTGTATCATTAACGCCAGAATTAGAATTGTAAATACCAGACCAAATCATACCGTGCTTTCTTCTCTCTTCTTTTAAAGTTCCCGGTAGTACAGTAGAGGCCTTCACGCCGCTATCCATTTGCACCGCGTTAAAGTCGTCACGTATTCTGTCAGACTCTACACCATTACCAAAAGCCCAGCAATTGCTCCAAGGTAGCTTATATTCTCTAGATATTAACTGACTATTTAAAGCAGTGCCTCGAGTTCCTTTTACTTTTAAAGTAGTATTGCTATCGCCAGTCGTGCCAATCAAGTGTAACTGAAGATTAGAACCATCTGGCCTTTCAACAACAATGCTGCTTTGAGTTGCTGTGTTTTGCGAAACACCACTTGATGGGAAATATGCGTTTACTCCGTTAGTAGCAGGCGTAAATGTAATTTCGTTAGTACCAGACCAACCAGTAACAGTATGTGTGATTATTTCTAACTCAGGGTCAAGAGTTGAGTCTTGAAACAGCTGGTATGATTTTGTAGTAAAAGTAGAGCCTATTGGTATTACGTTTTCTTTTGTTTTATCTGTAATGTAAATAGGATTTAAATTACTAGCCTGATAATATATATCTAGATCAGGAACTTCTTTTGGCTCAGTCTCCCACACCGCTGCGTCAGATGCAAAATGATCACTGTTTACGTCGTCGAAAGGTCTAACAATTTGTATTGCATCTTTTCTATTGTCAGTAGGATAAGAAGAGTTTGCTGGCTGTGCGCCTATACCAGCATCGTGTCTTAAGGCTCTTCTAAACTTCGCGTCGTCAGTGCTAGTCACTACATTTGGATCGGTACCATGTATAGGATTATACCTAGAACCTTGAGACCCTATAGGTGGGTCTACTACTATTGTCCAGCGCTGTCTTAAGTTGTGACCATAATATTGATCATTCTGGTTGTTTGTCCAGTGATTTCTAATACCAAATACACCAGTGTATTTATTAGTTCCAGAAAAATATATTGATCCGTCAAAACCAGTATCGCCGTTGTTCTGAAAATTATTACCTTCTTTATATTGATGACCTGGATTGTTTGATTGATTGCTCCAACCTATTTCGTTTGATCCAGCTGAAAAATTGTGAAAAGACTTTGTTGTGTAAACTTGACCGTCAGGATCTCGTTGAAACCTAAACCTAGTACCTGGAGTGCATAGTTTCCTCATAAATTTCCACGCCGCAGAGTATATATTCGAGTCTTGAACATCTTTAAGTTGGTGAGCAATTGGGAAGTCGTTGTTATTCAACACGCCACCTGTATGCCCAGCACCCATGCCTGTCCAAGATATGTCCATGCACTCGCCATTAGCCCATATACCTCTGCTTGGTTGACCTCTTCTATAACCTGTATTACCTGCCAAGTGCTGGTGTGTACCAAAGTGTGGAGCTACAGAATCTTCTTCTTGAGCAGCCGTTTCGCTTTTATCAAACGATTGACCATCTTTGTGATATTGATTTGTATAGTTATTCCCTGGTGTATCATCATCAGGCGCATAATCTGATTGATTACCTTTTCCAGTCCAAGAGTATGCTGTGCACGCATCAATAAAGAAATCTTTAAGACCAGCCATACCTAACCAGAATTCTTCAGCGTCTGATTGATTAGAACCACTTCCAATGCCAACTAAAGGGCTTAGTGGACCTATTGCATCACTCTCGCTTGATATTCCTCCACTTAAATCAGAATATAAATCTCCTGCTCTAATACCAAACGCATCGAAATTATCATTCGAATCATCAGAGCTGCTACCACTTCCACCTCCCCAATAATAGGCAGTTTGATTACTGAAACCATCACCAGTGTAATTAGTCCAAATGTGTTCTGTAGGATGTTGACCAGGGTGATTTAAAGAGCTACCGATAGAGCCGGCGAATCCGTGAAGTATTTCAAAGTTAGTTCCAGTAGCTGCTCCCCACTCTTTTGCGTTGTAAGGCACGACGCCTAAAGCTGATGAACCGTATATACCCGCGTTATGATACCCGTTATTGTTTAAATACCTAAGGCCCCACGTAGCAAGAATTTCGTATTGCTGATCAAGACTATCTGTTTGATCTATTATATACTGCTCTAATAAATCATCTTTAAATATTTTTACAAAAAATCTACCAGTATACTCTGGTTTCATTTTTGTATCATCGGCAAATAAAGTGAGTACAAGATCAGAACGCATGAGTTCAGGGTTCTGTTGAGAGCCTAATATAAACTCAACATCTGGGCCAAATACGCCATCAATTTTTAGTCTGTAAGGTCCCTCTTCATCACCTACTTTACTCAAGTTTGTTATGGGATATAACTCAGAAGCCATATTATCAGTTGGTCCGTAAAAGCGCAACTGAAGATTATCAGGAGTTTTTATTTGAAGGTTATCTCCAAAAGCGTCTTCAAAATAACCTTTCTCTACAGTTATAAAGGTTGCGCCTATAGCAGGATATCCACTTTCAAGGTTATCACCAATAGCAGATTGTGCTGCGTTATCAGCTCCTTCAAAAACGTCAATGCTACCAAGGTTTTGTCTTGTTGTTTTAACCTCGTCTGGTACTTCGTTAGATATATCTATAATTTTATATCTAGCTTTTTTGTCAGCGTAAGCATTTGATCCGTGGTTTTTCTTTAGTGTTATATAAGAATCTTCAGTTATTTTATTTCTTTCAGACGAAGGAAACGAAAGCCATATGTTCTCATCAGACGTGTAATACCACCTGTCCATCGTCATATTGTAATACTCGTCAGAAGAATCTTTTACATAAAAAGAAAAGTACTCTGCCCAAGAAGGAATAACTAAGTTTTCTATATCAAACTTTACAGTTAATCTATTTCTTTTATCAGCTACCGCATGTGGAACTTTTATAGTAGAATCTTTAGACGATATCACTGGTGTTTCTCTCCCGTACTTATCGCTAAAAACCACTCCAACCTCATATAATCTATCGGACTTTACTGACGGAGGTGCGTAATCACCACCTACTAAACTAGTGTTAGTAGACTCAAATCCTACAATTAACTTAGGATCTTTTTCTACCGTGTAGTTCTGCAGGTAGTTACCATATATAAGTCTATTAGCACTTATTTCTTGC
>Ga0208157_1000741_pt1 | contig 16586 bp, 25 predicted proteins | sample 5_EtaG_FD_184077 | JGI IMG/M metagenome (GOLD analysis project Ga0208157, IMG submission 184077) | Marine viral communities from the Subarctic Pacific Ocean - 5_ETSP_OMZ_AT15132 metaG (SPAdes) (version 2) | ecosystem: Environmental > Aquatic > Marine > Oceanic | place: Pacific Ocean | collected...
AACGAGCTTACGCCACCTGCTGTGCTGGATCGGGCTGCACCAGCTCCTGAAGGATGCGCTGCTGGACCGTTGGCCATTGTAACGGGAACGAGAACGAGGCAAACGAGACGAGGGAACGAGGATCAGTGAACACGGACACCGGTCTGTACAGTTTAAGACGTCTTTCAGAGAGGGTCTTACCCAAGTTTTCATGAAGTATAAATACAGTTCCTCCAGCTTTTATATATCGGTTAATCCAAACAATTTGCCATCGATTTAGTTTAGGATAATTTGATTTATCAGATTTAAGTTCTATCCAAAATACTCCTTGTTTATGAACACCATGTACATCAGGAATACCATTGATTGAGCTAGATTCTATGCGAGTTAGGAAACATTGGTTAAGTCCTAGCTTTACCTTTTGCCAAAGCCTGCTTTCTGGATTTTTTCCTGACATATTTTAACTTAACTTTTTTATTTCTTTAATGACTGAGTTAGGAATTATAGTTGTGTTGCCAATACTTTCAATATCTTTTCCATTGTCTGAAAATGAGTAATCTCCAAAGATTCTAGTAACACCTTTTGATTGACTTAACAGATGACCTTTGGTGATGCAGGTGGCCAAATTAGATTTTTTTAATGAATCAAAACTAGTCCACGAACTGTCCGAGACGATATCAAACCATTCTACAGAAACCATAGGATATTTTTCTATTTCGCTTTTAGTTTTTTTAGGAATTGCTATTTTTTTTCTCATCAACCTTTACCTCTACCACACCAACTGACGTAAGCAGTGCGTTATGTTTTTGATTAAACAATTTTATAAACTCAGACCAACTAGCTTTTTTCAATAACGTCTGTGACTTCAGCTTCAACTGTTTTGGAGTTGTACCCATCGATCTTTTCGGATAACTCCTTAAGTTTACTTTCAAGTTCTTCACGTGACATACCCTCCAAACCACTTACTCTGACTTCTTTTCTATCAACGTAAGCACCAGCTAATTGACCAGATCTATATTCAGCATTAATTGCAGCAGCATACTGTTTATCTTTTTCTGCTTTATCTGAAATTCTATCTAATCTTTTAAATCTTCTAAGGTTGTCACCTTCGTATTTTTTTAATTCTTGATGAAATCTTTTATCAAAATATTTTGCAACATGAGGACTGTTTTTTCTTGATAACAATTGTGATGCAGTTGATTTTGCACTATTCTCATCTTTGCAATCGTAACCAGCTCTTTTTAAAGCTTCGTGTTGTGTAATAGATCCCCAATCTTTTACGAGGATCTCAACAAACATTTTTTGTTTTGGAGTGAGATCTAAATCAGTTCTGAGTTCTTTCTTTTTTAAACCACCAGGCATTATTTATTTAAACCACCTTTTTTGAAACCCATATGCTTTTGGCCTGTTTTACGTTGTTCAACTTTTTTTCTATTTGTAAATCTTCTTTTAGTTAAAGCTCTCACAACTCTATCTTTACCAAATCGATCTATCATGTCTACCACGTAAATTTGTTTTTTGTTCATAATTTAATTATATAGATATTTCAGACCTTTGACTATACACCTTTAACCAACTGACAGCTGCTCCGCAAGAGTGATGTATCCCAGATACACCATGGATACACCATAGATACACCATAAAAACGTACTTAAAGTATTGATATATATACATTATTCTTCTTCGGATACACCAGATACACCACTATTACCCTCTGAGCACTTTTCTATTTTAATTACTCTAGAATATCTATATAGTAAAAATGATTTATAAACATCTCCGGTCATCGGGAACATCAACTGGTTCGGTTTCCGGTGGCCGTTATTCCTTGTCCATTTTCTCTGAATATGCTATTATTTACACATGAACTTTCTTAGGTTCTTATTAGCTACTCCTGGGGTTATCTATCTTGCTCTCTTGCTAATCCCAGGATACCCAAAAATTCACCCACCATGACTACTCTAATCTTTTTAAATTCTCTCGATCAATTCTTTTTTTAATTTCTCTTCTCTCTTCCTTAGAACCTGCCTCTCGATACAATCTATATAACTCTCTATAGTTTAACCAATGAGTCTGCATCTTAGAAAATCTAATTTTTTTTATTTTAACTAATTTAAAAAACTCTCCACGAATTAATTCTGGGTCCATATCAGCTGCCCAACAAACATCCTGAAAGTCTATAGAATTACTGTAAAACCATTTGTAGGCATCTTCCTTCCAATAAGCTTCCTTTTTAAAACTTGAAATATTCATCACATCCTCCAACGCCTGGACAATGATAGCCTGGAACAATCGTTGTTCGCTTAAAGGTTTTTCCTTAATAAGCTCCATAGCCAACTTAATTCCCAAATTTTTTAACAAGTTTGGTGAGCAAATCACTAAATTTTTTAACCTCTCGTTTAGGGTATTTTTTGTGCTTTGCTATATGATACTGATCTGAAATTAAATCTAAAAAATTATTACGCTCCATCGGATCCATTTCCGCAGCATATTCAATTGTTTCTTGAGTTAATTTCCTTGATGTCTTGTATTCCATTTGCATAACCACGATGCGGGAAAAGATATGGATTGGGATAATACACCGTGGTTACACATTTTTAACAACCAGGCTAATGCCTTTAGCTTTCGCTGCAGCTTTACGTCCTGATCGCCATCTATTCTCGATTTTATCAAGAAAAGAAAGACTGAAATTTCCTAAACCAAAGTCATTTCCACAATACAACTGAAACATCAAACTTGTTAACTCATCATAAGTTTTTTTATTTGGACACACCATCACTAGCTTGTCCAATGCTTGATTCAATGTTTCTTCACTGCTCTTTTTAACAGCTTTGCCCACAAAATATCCTTTTATTAAAGTTAATTTTATGATTCGTTGTTCGGTGAAAATAAAGTGTTTTGAAAGCCCCACTTATTTCATTTAGGCTTAGGAATACTTCTTTGTTATTATTTGATTATAATTTGTATTGCAAGTAAAAAAAAGGCCCAGTCTCCCGGGCCTTTTTCGTTTTTAGATTGAGGGTTAACCGTCTGCAGCGCTCAACCTAATCACTATTTACCATTGAGCAGCTTCTTGCCTTCTGATAGTAAATTTTGTTTCATGTTTTCATAAGATTTACCTTCCTTCTTAGCAATCTTACGAATTTCATCATCGACTAATTTTGCAATCATAGAGCCAGGTCTTCTAAAACCTTGTTTCCCCATGGCTCTAATAATTGTGTACGATTCGATATCTACTGCACATGACTTCCATCTTTCTATGTCCATTGTCCTGTCTCCTATTTTTCTTGATACTCTTTACTTTTGTAAAATTCAACTAAATTAATTTTATTTTTAGTAGTCAACCCTGCATTATAAATTCTTTCAATAATTGAAACATAATCTGCTGTTGAAGTACCTGTTAAAAACCAAGAAGATTTACTTTTACAAGCTGTTTTAAATCTCTTGTGATCAAATTTAGGATGTTTGTCTGCTACAATATATGACACAACCATCGAACGTTTGAATCTTTTGTTCTTAGTTGACTCCATACCATAAAAGTATTTTTTAAGCTGCATCAATTGTGATCCAATTTTATCAGCATGCTCAATACCTCCTGCAGGTATTACAAACCCACCTGTTTTAAAATCATTACTGATCCTAGCCCACATTGAAGTTTGTTTTAATAGTAGGACTACCATCTCAGCAACATTTATTCCGTATTGTTGCATTTTGTTTCTACAAATTTTGTAGTCCATTTTATTTCTGGCACAGTGTTGATTTAGATAATCATTCAATGACCAGTTCTTACGACCTGTGTTAAGTCTTGCAACATCTAAGGGATCATCAGAGTTCATAATTATATATGGTATCTTTAGATCTAATTGTTTTCTGGCTTCTAATGTATGTTGGCCATCAACAACTTCCATGTTTTGATTTACACGTATCGGATCATATAAATCTTTTTCTGAAATTAACTTTTTCAGTTGCTCCACGTGTGCTTCGTCTACAGGTCTGTTGCCTCTAGTTTTTTTGAACTTCGTATAATCCGTAGTTTCAAAAAATTTATTATTTATAGCTTTGTTCATATCTTCTCCTCTTGGTTAGAACATTAAGTAAATTAACCCACCAAATAAAAATAATAATATCTTGGCAGGTATGATTGTTAAGAGTGCAATAAAAATCATACTAAATATCAGATCTTTCATTTTCCTCATAACCTCTTAGTTGATCGTAGCAAAGTTCTGCAGCTACTTTTTCGTTGATAATATAGATAGGCATATCTTCAAACTTCAAGGAACACTGTTGCAGTTTACGCATGGTGTTTTGAAATTCATCATCAGAATATTCTAATGGTTGACCATCTATGGTTGTTCTAGGTAATTGATTTAAAAGTTCATTTACCTGTGTGTACCAATTTGTAAAAACTTCTGAAGAACTAGTTTTTGGCATTATGCCCCCACAAGTCAAATTTTACTGACACATGACTTAAAGCATCGTGAAATTTAATTTTACCAGAAGTAATGTCATCGACTTTTACACTTCTGTAAACTTCACCATCTACTGTAAGCTCCAACACTTTTTTGGACTCGCTGAAAGTAACAGTAAAACTATTCTGTGTTTCACTGGTTTTCTGTTTTATTTCCCATTCGGGTCTTAAAACCAAAGCTTCTCGCAGGTTTTCAGCCGCACCTGAAGTAGCTTCTTTTTTGTCATTATTCATGATAACCTCTTTGTTATTATTCATAAAAAGATATATAATCATTTTAATGGGATATGCAAGTAAATAATAAAATAGGATAATATAGGACAATGAAGTACGTTTTAATTTTGTATTTATGTAGTATGGCCACGGGTAAATGCCCTGACTCTCAAGTCTCAGGATTTACTTTCAAAAGCCATTATGATTGCGTTCAAGCAGGATATAGAATTGCATCTGCTACCTATCAAGAACTATTAAAAGATGATTATTACGGTTTAGACCGAATAAATGAGGAAAAAATCGCTGTAAAATTTGAATGTAAAGGTCTTGACATAAAAGAACCCGGAACACCCTCCTAGTTGCATTAATGGTACTATTTGATATATAATATTGCATGAAGCTGTATCGCGTCCAAGTAAACTATAAGAACATATATATTAATGAGATACTTGAGGCTAAGAACGATAAAGCAGCTCTTGAGTGTTTTGTAAAGAAGGTTGACTCAGGAGATACAATTGAGAGAGAAGGGCCAGGTTTTTATAATCCTGATCATCTTTTCTTAACCTTCGAGGAGATAGACCGAGATGCTACAAAAGTTGATATCGGAGAAACTTCAGTTGGAGTCCAAGTGGGCAACGCAAGCGTTAGCACAGGGTAGGGTAACTACTGACATGAAGTGGATAGACATTAAGATCAAAGAACTTAGAACTAAGATCAATGATCAAAGTGTAGAAGACGCTAAAAAAGGTCTTTTAGACATTGCTAGTTAAAAACTAGCAAAAATTATTTTTTTCATATAAATTCCTAGGCTATTTATGTCCCTTAATGAAAATATCCTAAATGAAAAATTAATTAATTACCCTACACAACTAAATTCTTTTATCGGTGGCTGGTTTATCCCACATAAAATTTGTGATGACATTATTGAGTTCATGGATAAGAATAAAAATTCTTTTACACAAGGTAAAACTTTAGATGGAATAGATCTTGATTATAAAGATTCAATGGATTTGTACATCAAACCAAACTTTTTAGATTTTCCTTTCAGGCATTACAGATCGTATTTACAAAATTGTTTAGAAGAATACATAAAAATTTATCCTTACTTAGATCAATGCGCACCATTTAATATTACTGAGGAATACAACTTACAACATTATAAAAAAGGTGGTGGTTTCAAAAAATGGCATTTTGAAAATCCGATGGACTTAGATAGTTACAAAAGAGTTTTAGTTTTTATGACTTACCTCAATGACATTCCTGATGGTGGGACTGAATTTTATTATCAAAAGTTAAAAACAGAAGCTAAAAAAGGTTTAACTTTAATTTGGCCTGCACATTGGACCCATACTCACAGAGGTTTGATAACTCACTCTACAGAGAAAAAAATAGTTACTGGTTGGTATCACACTATAGATTTATAAATTTTATGAATATTCTTTCAATATATTCTTCCCACGATGGTTGTGTTACTTACATTTCAAACAATAAAATTGTTTTTCACACACAGATAGATCGTTATAATAGATTTAAACATGCTAACTTTCCCGTAAAAGAATTAATAGAAGAGATAGAAAAACTTAAAATTGATATTATTTTATTAAGTCATACAATTTTTCATTCATCACAACTTTGGTATGAGATTTTTAAAAGTAATAAAAAATTAAAAGACATTCCGATACATTATTATGGTGTAGAATTTCATCATTTGTTTCACGCTTTTTGTTCTTTGACTTGGAATAAAAATTTAAAAAACATAATTGTTTGTGATGGTGCAGGAGCACCGTTGCAAGATACTTACGAACAAGAAAGTTATTATACATATGATGGGGAGTTAAAACATATTCTGACTGAGTTTAATATGATTGGAAAAAAATATGAATTGTTTACGGAAAAACATTTTTTTCATTCCTTAGATTGCGGGAAGACAATGGCCTGGAGCTTGTTTGATAACCGAGCAAAAGAAGTTCAAAAAACTTTTGAGATTGAAATGCACAATTTTATTTCAAGAAATGATTTAAAACATGAATTGATTTTTACAGGTGGATGCGCTCAAAATATTTTGTTTAACTCAAAACTTTTATATCAGTTTAAAGATTTATTTTGTGACCCATTTAATGGTGATTTTGGTCTCAGCTTAGGCGCTGCAAACTACTACACAAAAAATAAAATAATTAACAAGGATATTTATCTAGGAATCCCGCAACCATTAGATACAGAATTATTTCTCAAGCATGACATCATAGATGTAACCCCTGGTGATGTTGCTAAAATTTTAGTTAATGATCCAGTAGCAATCTTTCAGTCAAGAAGTGAGCAAGGACAAAGAGGATTAGGTAATAGATCATTATTGATGAATCCTACACATAAGGATGCGTCTCAAAAATTAAATGAAATAAAAAAAAGAGAATGGTTTAGACCATTTGCATGTTCGATATTAAAAGAAAAATCTCAGGAATGGTTTAAAATGCCAATAGAAGAATCACCATATATGATGTATGCTTTTGATTTAAATGATGATAAAAAAAATATACTCACTGCAGGAATATCTAAGGATAATAAATCTAGAATACAAACAGTGACTTCTGAAAATAATAATTTATTTTTTAACTTACTTTGTTCTTTTAATGAATTAACAAAAGTGCCATTACTTATAAATACTAGTCTTAATTTACCTGGAGAAGTTTTAGTAGAAACTATTTATGATCTTAAAAAATTATTTGATAATAGCCTACTTAAATATATATATTTACCTGAGTTACAAAAATTAATAATAAAATAATTTATGTTTATTGAAGATAACCAAGCATTACAAAACGATCAACTTCAACAATTGTTTACAAAAATAAGAGATAGAAAAATTAATTTTTATTTTAGTGAAAATGCTGCGCTAGCACATGACAATGGATTTCATTTTTGTTGTGAGATTTTAGATAGAAATGGAAAAAAAAGTGATGAGTATTCTTTTTTTGAGATGTTATTAATTTACATTCTTGAAAAGAATAATTTAAAATTAAAAAATATTTTTAGAATATCTTTAAATGTAACTTTTTATAACGGTTTTATTTTTGAAGTACCTTTGCATACAGACCACCAATTTCCTCACAAACAATTATTACTCTATTTAAATAATAGTTCAGGCGATACGGTCATACCATCTATTAATAAATCAATAACCCCAGAAGAAAATAAAGCTATAATTTTTGATGGAATAGAACATAAACATTTTTTTCCTGATAAAGGTATTAGAATGGTTTGTGTTTTCACATTTAATTTATCAGATGAGTAATTGGTACAACACTAAACAGAAATTTGAAAATAACGGTATTTTGTCTGTAGATGAAGTACCATCAAACGTTACTGAATGGTTATTGAATAATATACCTAATAAAAAATTTAATGATGGCTTAGCTGGGCAGATTAATGAAGAGTATGGTTACGATACTAGACCAAACTTTATTGATGAATTTTTACTTAGAAAACTTGAACACCCAATAATACAATATCATTTAGAAAAATTTAAATTGATTAAAGAACCTAAATATGAGTTACAAAATCTTTGGATTAATTTACAAAAAAAACATGAATTTAATCCACTTCATGGTCACTCAGGTCTTTTATCATTTATTATTTTTTTAAAAATACCTTATAATTTAGATGATGAGATGCAGGTCTACCCACAAGCTAGTTGTGAGTCGATGACTTCAAAATTAAGTTTTATGACTTTTGATTCTATGGGAGAGATATCTGAATTAAATGTTCCTGTTGATAAAAGTTTTGAAAACAGAATGATTATGTTTTCTGCAAGACTACAGCATTTGGTTTATCCTTTTTACACTAGTGATGATTATAGAATTACTTGTTCTGGAAATATTAGCTACTCTCTTTAGCCTCACCCCAAGATTTACCTAACGCTATGTCTACTTTTGAAGGCACCTTGAGTGTTTGAATTGCATTTTCCATAAGATTTTTCACCGCTGATATATCTGATTCTTCATTAATAGAAAAACAAAGTTCATCATGAATTTGTAATAATGGTTTAAATCCTGCTTTGTAACAATTTATCATTGCCTGTTTTGTTTGATCTGCAGCGGATCCTTGGATCAATCTATTTAAAGCTTTATATGTAAAAGCCCTTCTGATGTTGTTTCCATAAACTGCCTTAGCCTCCTCGTACTGCATGGCTTTGTTCATTCCGAAGGTAGCAGGCTCCCACATGTCAAATCTGCATTTACGACCCCCTACGGTTCGAATAAAGCCAAATTTTGAGGCACTGTTAGTTACTTCAGTGGCTAATCTTTTAACAAAAGGCACTCTCTCACCATACTGCCTTAATAGAGCTTCAGCTCTATCCTTATTAATACCTAATTCTTTTCCTAATTTAGCTTTGCCCATACCATAAAATAAACCAAGGTTAATTGTTTTAGCTTGAGTTCTAGTGATACCTGCCATCTCAGCTACGATTTGGTGAAAGTCTGCAGCTTCATTTTTATATGCTTCTATGAACTCCGCTGCACCTTCAAAATGGTCATTGACAGATGCAGCGTAGTGAGCAACAAGCCTAGGCTCTTGTTGTGAGTAGTCGAAACTACCCCATTGTTTACCTTCTTCAGGTAAGAACAAGCTTCTAATTTTATCTCCATACTCCTTATTTCTTGCAGGGATCTGTTGCAGGTTAGGGTTGGAGTATGATAAACGTCCTGATACAGTTCCGCCCTGGTCAGATCTTAGTTGATTTATTTCAGAATGTATTCTACCTTTGTGGACATAACGTTGAATGGAGTCGATGAATGTTGAATGGAATTTATTTATTTCTCTTGCTTGTCTTATTAGTTGCGCTATCGGGTTATCACAGTTCACTAACCAATTTTGGGTAAAGCTTGGTTCTCCGGTTTTCGGTGTCCGTGGGTAGTCTACACCTATTCGATCAAACACTTGCGCTACAGATCTTCCAGCCCAGATGTCTACATCTAATGTAGTTTGTTTTTTAATATCATGTAAAATTGTTTTTTCCTTACTAACAAATTCTTTTTTTAAACCTCTAGCCTTCTCTTCATCAACTCTAATACCTCTTCGCCTCGTATCTATCAAAATAGGCAATAATTCCATCTCCATTTCCCAAACATCGTGCAGGGACTGCTTAGATAGCTCTGTTTTTAGCACTTGCCATAAACGTAAGGTTAGGCCTGCATCTTGCTCAGCATAGAAGCCTACGTAGCCCGCAGGCAGCCTCCACATGTCAGCTTTTGGATCAATTCCCCATTCTTTGGCTTTTTCATTCAAAAACGTCTCATTTTTAATTTCACCTAAATAATCTTTAGCACATGCATTTAAACTAAAACTAAATCTGTTTTCATTGATTAGTGCAGCAGCAATCATAGTATCAACTATCTTACCTTTGATTTCAAAACCATTAACTAATAGCCAACCCACATCATAACTTGCGTTATGAAATATTTTAGTGGCATCAGTTTTTAAAATATCTTGCATCCAAGCAGTGGTAATGGCCAAGTCCATGTTACCACCAGCATCATGTTGAATTGGGAAGTACCATTGTTGACCGAGTGCAGCCACAGCAAAACCAACTATTGCACCATCAAAGGTTGCCCATCCTGGTCCTTTAGTTTTTATGTTTGGATCTTTAGTCTCCAGGTCAATTGCTATTTCAGTTGCTTGAGATAAGTCTGGATACTCTGATGGAGCTACCCAATCACTATCATTGTATATAAAGTTTAATTGATGAGTCATTAGTTTTTAAGTTTTGCAGTTTGTCCTTCAGCATATAAATTTTGTATTGCTTCACTCATAGGAATTTTACATTCGAATATATAACAATCCGCACAATAATAAACTTGTTTATGAATAATTACTGAAGGTATTACATTACACACTTCACATTTAATTAATCTACTTTTCTTTTTTGGCATCTTTTAAATGTTCTATTTCTAAATCACAATAGTGTTTTATTTTTTCTAAATCTTCTATTTGTTTTCCCTTGAATAAATATCTACAAACATATTTTATAACGTTTGCTTGAAATGGGTTTAAACCATTTTTTCTAATAAATGTCCAAGGTTGAATTGAAAAGTGTTGGTAGTGAGATCCCCCAATTTGTCTATCTTGTGGAAATGCTTCATCGAACATACTTTTATCTGACATAGTTAGCCTCATATTGTTTGTAATATTTTCCCAATGGAAAATTATATTGGTGATAGGTACCCAACAGATGGAGTGTGCTTTTAGATCTAGTGGCACCCGTATACCAAACCCTAAGTTCTTTTACTTTATCTGCTAAATTTTTTTTATCAAAGTGTGATGGAAAATTACATTTGCTCGCCAGGACAACATTATCTGCTTCACCACCTTTTACCTGGTGTATAGTATCAATAATTATTTTAGGAGGTTGTGATAAATCCACACCTTCTTTCATAAGTTTTTGAAAATACTTTTTATCTTTATCTTTAAATTTTCTTTTAAACACTTCAGTCCAAGGACCCTTTTCGTCTCGCATACCACACCTTAAATGTAATTCATCAAAAGTAAATACTTGATTTGGATGTGCAAAACTCCATTTTTTACTGTCCGTTGACCGGTAGCCGTGGTCAATGTTTAACAAGAACTCGTACATTGTTGTAGCTTCTTCTCTAGTAATACTACCACCCTCACAAATCTTCTCCCAATAATTAATTGCTGAAAATTGATTAGGATCAAAAGACTTATTATTTTTTTGATCTTGGTAATACAAACCTAAGTTCTTTGCCTCCTGCTGCAACTCCTTTTTCACATCATTAATTCTAGCCAACACCATCCAACTACCATCCATATTCCAAGGTACTTTTTTTAAACCACCCCATCTATAGATTGCTCCCTCCTTACCATTTGAGTGAAATTCTTTTTGAACTCTGTTATCTCCCATACTATTTAGTAAACAATTGGAAAAGAAATGTATATTTTTGTTTAGTCTAACTGACTTTTTTAACACTAAAGTTTTACCTGGAAAGTTTTGAAATAGGTCCACATCGGCACCATTCCATTCGTAAATTGCTTGATCATCATCTCCCGCAATGTAAACTCGCTCTACTGCACTTGCTATCTTTACAACCATATCCCACTGCAACGGTGTTAGATCCTGAGCTTCATCTACCATCAAAACCTTAAAAGGAATAATTAATCCATCGTTAATAAATTTTTCTACCATGTCAGTAAAGTCTAACCTGTCCGGTGTCCGTTGGCCGTTCTCCATCTCCATTGTTTTAAATTCTTGATACCCTGCAATGATAGATTTGAACTGTTGTAATCTAACAGACTTTCTAGTTTGTTGTTTATATAACCACACAGGATCAACTTTCATGTTTCTTGCCCTGTCATATATTTGAAGTGACCAGTTGTTATAAACTTTCGCATCATCATAATTATCTTTGTAACCAACCTTCACAGTTCCGTACTGAGTATGAAACATCAGCAGGTCTGCCTTTGGATCTAATACGGGAATTTCAGCAAACTGTTGTCGGGCCAAAGAATGTAGTGTTCTAAAATATGTGAAAGCATCTTCATCATAACCTTTAAACTTTTGTCTTACCCTTGCAACACATTCATTAACAGCCTTGTTGGTAAAAGATACGTAACAAATCTCATCTGGTGAGTAACCTTTTTCTAAATATCTTTTAACTCTTTTAAGTAAGTTTTCAGTCTTACCTGTACCTGGAGGTCCAAATATTTTAATTGTCTTCCCACGCAGCTTTTGCTTTAACGAACTTGACATCTTTATTTCTGTGCTCACTCTGTTTTGGCAGCGCTACTACCCAGTGCCTAGATTGTATACCTTTAAACTTAGACTTGGGTTGTGCACCTCCTGTTTCTAAAAATTTTGTACATTCTTTTTCATTCCAATTATAACCCATTTTTTTCATAAAGTTTTTAAAGGTTTCTAATTTAAATCTCATTTCGATATCATCCTTCCAAATATTTCCAGAATCTATTTGATCAAACTCAGTAGTATCTTCAACATCTTCAAGGAACCTAGACATTCTAGAATTAAACACATCAGTAAGTTCCTCCACACCATCAAAGCCTTCCATGTCTTGTTTGTTAGACATTAACTCTTCTAGCCAATCTCTATAAGGATCTGGATCTCTTTTGGTTGGTTTTAAAGATCTCCAAACAATATCATAATTAAGCAGCGCTTCTCCTAACAACTGCTGTTGGTATAATTGTTTTGTTGATAATCTAATTGATTTACCTTGAATAGGTAATATCCAATAAGGTTCTGGATATGAATTTACTTTTGTAAGTTTACCAACTTCAGGCAAAGCTTCATTCTTACCAATACCATGTGCTCGTCTTAAACAAGTTGCAGAGGAACAATGCATTCTAGCAATAGATGTTTTACATTTATAAGTATATTCTTTATTCTCTACACCTTTAAAAATATTATTTAACTCCTGCGGATGGAGTGGTTCAGAGCATACCTTAGACATCATGTTACGTGTCCAATCTTCGTACATTACAGGATCTGGATTTATTTTTTTAGCCAACACAGCTACATTAAACATAGCATCATTACGACCTTCACCTTTGTTAACTTTATTTTTCATGAAATTAACTACACAAGGTGGATAATCTTTTGTGTCATCATCTTGAAATACTTTTAGCTTTTTAAATTGTGCAGGGGTAAGTCTATATTCTGATACAAACTTAAATAAATTTTCTAGTTTAATTGAGTTGCCATCATTATCCATGCAAACTCTTGTTGTCATGTGTGCTTTTTGATAAGGCAGGTTTACAAAATTACCTTTTCTTTTTTGATCCCAACTCTCAGGAGTTAGATCAACTTCATCCTGCGCAGGGTAAATATCAGTTGTTGTATCATTGACACCTAAATCAGATGCGATCTCTAATAATTTTTTTCTCATTGATGATGCTGCAACAACACCATCAATGAATAAAATTAAATGGAGTCCGTTGGATTTTGATCTGAATGGGACGAGCGGGTATTTCCTTTTCCGTATAACTGATATAACTTCCTTATGTTGTATATTGTAGCGATCAACATCGATGACCCCCCAACTGCATGAATTATCATCTCTGATAGGGACACTTCCATAATATTTTTCTCCTTTTAAATGTTGTAACCAATCATCCTTGGTCATGGGTTTAGGTTCAACCCAATGTCTGAATTCTTGCTTACCATCACGATCACGTTTGTGACCCAAAGGTACGGAAGCGCCAAAATATGTAGTAGAGCCTTGGAAGAGTTCTACAAACTCTCCCAAGGTCTTGTCAAGTATCTCCATTATTAGAATGGAGTTTTTTCTGTTTTCTCTTCGTTGGAGTGAACTGTTCTCACTGCGCCTTTCTTACATGACTCATAAAAGTCAAAGGCTGCTTTGATTGTTTCTTCGCTCTCAACTTGGCCGATGTGCTCTATTTCCCAACCGTACCATGAACCTAAATTGTTTTTTTCTAAAACAGTTTTAAGTTTGTACTCCTGGGTAAATGGTGCAGGTCTAAAGAAACCTTTACCATCTTTTCTTTTTGCTCTTAGAGACATCATCATAGAATTCCACTTTTTAGATTTTTTTCTTTGAGTAGATTTCATAGTGATTAAAGCCGTAGAAGATTTATCTTCTTCCACCACCATTACATAGTGTGAAGCAGTTTCTTCTACATAGTTACCATTTTCTAACCTATCTTTACCGTCCTCACCTCTAGTTGTTTTAGACATGATATCAGAATCAGATGGGTAGACATTAACTGGAGCAACAGCACCTTTATCTCTGTCCTTCCATTCAATGTATTCGAGTTTATAAAAACAAGGTATAACATTCATACCTTCAGCACCATTATATAACTCGTTTGTTACTGTGTTGTAGATCATTCCTGGTCTTGCCGATTCTATAAATTGGCTATCACCTTGCGTAACTTGTGGTGATAATTGTCCAAGAACTTTTAGAAATGGTAACGCTAGACTTTTTGAATCTACGTTATCAAATCCTTCATCAGCGAATTGCTCAATATTTATTGCAGCAACTGCACCGGCTTCTTTTTTAATCGCTACTTCGTTCGATTGTCCGTCTTTTAGTTTCATAGTATTACCTATTATTTGTTAGTTATTTTCGTTTTATTTGCGATGTACACACCGAACAAATCAAATGGTAATTTCTTACCGCCTTCAACTTGTTCTTTAACAAACGCCTTTAAAGTCATGGGTTCAACTTTTTCTTTTTTATTATAGTTGAATCCAAACTTTTCACATACGCTTATTAATTCAGAGACTTGATTGTCTTGTCCTCTGCCAAATGATGCCGTAACAGTATTTTTAATTAGATCTTCAAATCCGTTACTTCTCAAATAACCAAAGGCTTCATCAATACGTGACTCAGGAATTTTTGCTGCATAAAATGGTTTTACTTCTACAGTAGATCCATCACTTAGCTTAAGCAAAGATACACCAGCTTCCTGCATCATCTCTGGAATTGTTCTCTCCTCTAAATCACGAGCTTTGTTTTTTAGAGTAGATAATTTTTCTTCTTCATCTTCAATATTTTTTCGAAGACTTTTTAGTTCATTGCATTTATCTGAAATAGACTTAACACTTTCTTGGCTAAGATCTATATTAGACATTTTTTCAATATCTATTTTTTCCATATTTCCTCCGTCAATGTCATTATTTTATTTTCTTGACCTTTGCAAGTAAAAAAATATATATAATTTAGGATGTGGAAATACCCGTATAAGACTACCCCATATGAGCATCAAAGAAATGCTTTGAATCAATCTGCAGAACAAACGCAGTGGGCTTACTTCATGGAGATGGGAACAGGCAAAACAAAAGTTACCATTGATAATATGGCTTATCTTTTTTTTCAAAGAAAAATAAATTCAGCTTTAATTATTGCTCCTAAATCAGTTTATTTAAATTGGGAAAATGAAATAGAAACTCATATGCCTGATGTTTTAAAATATAAAATATTCAGATGGAATGTTGATAAACCAAAAGAGTATCATGCATTAGAATCTTATAAAGATCTAAAAATTTTCTTAATAAATGTTGAAGCTTTGTCTACTAAAAGGGGCTTTAATGCTTGTGTTGAATATCTTAAAGAAAATAAATTAAATTTTGTAACGGTAGATGAATCAACCACAATAAAAAACAGATCAGCAAAAAGAACAAAAAATATTTTAGCACTACAAAGACTAGCTCTGATAAGGCGTATATTAACAGGATCGCCAGTAACAAAATCTCCATTAGATTTATATACACAATGTCAATTTTTAAGTCCAGAACTATTAGGTTTTACTAGTTATTTGGCTTTTAGAAATAGATATGCTGAAATGACTGATATACCTGTAGGGTCTGGAAGATACATAAGTGTTCCTAAATATTACAAAAGACTTGAAGAATTAGAAACAAAACTAAAACAATTTGCTACCCGTATTCGTAAGGATGAATGCCTTGATCTAAAACCAAAAGTCAGGCAAAAAAGATATATAGAATTAGAAGGTGAGGGCAAACAAATCTATGAAAAACTAAGGACTACAGCTTTAGCAATTGTTGAAGATAGCACTATTTCTTTTTCCAACAAATTGACTGAAATTATTAAACTTCACCAGGTCTGTAATGGGTTTACTAAAAACGATGATGGTGCAATCATGACTTTGCACAAATCAAAACTTAATGCTTTAGATGAAATACTTGAAGAAACAGATGGTAAAATAATTATTTGGGCTAATTACATTTATAACATTACTGAAATCATAGAATTTTTAGAAAAAAAATATGGTAAAAAATCTGTGGTAAGTATATATGGTGCTGTAGATGTTCAAACACGTAAAGAAGCTGTTAGAAGAATACAAGAAGATCCTGAAACACGTTTTTTGGTGGGCAACCCAACTACAGGAGGGTTTGGTCTTACTCTTACTGCTG
>Ga0208157_1000742_pt1 | contig 16558 bp, 19 predicted proteins | sample 5_EtaG_FD_184077 | JGI IMG/M metagenome (GOLD analysis project Ga0208157, IMG submission 184077) | Marine viral communities from the Subarctic Pacific Ocean - 5_ETSP_OMZ_AT15132 metaG (SPAdes) (version 2) | ecosystem: Environmental > Aquatic > Marine > Oceanic | place: Pacific Ocean | collected...
CCCAACGGGAGTGTCATTTACGGCCTCGACCGGATCTATTTTGGTGTTTGGCCAGATAGACACCGATCAGTCGCCTGGCTACTCTGCCGTTGCAACAACTCAAACTCCGTCTTATACTGAGATTGATGCTGGACGCGATGCAGCATAACGAATTAGAATTTTTAAAAGAGGACCAATGAAATGGCAACTTATGTAAATGATTTAAGACTTAAAGAGATAGGTACTGGAGAATCCAGTGGGACGTGGGGATCCGAGACTAACACAAATTTAGAGCTGATTGGAGAGGCTCTAGGTTTTGGTACAGAAGGCATTACCACCAACGCCGACACTCATACCACAACCATAGCCGATGGATCCACAGATCCAGGCAGAGCCATGTATCTCAAATACACAGGCACACTAGATTCTGCTTGTACTATCACCATAGCACCTAACACCATTAGCAGGATGCAGTTTATCGAAAACGGCACCAGCGGATCCCAAAACATAATTATTTCACAAGGCACCGGGGCCAACATTACCATCCCAGCAGGTGATACAAAAGCAATTTACTTAGACGGAGCTGGTTCTGGAGCAGCAGTTGTTGACGCTTATGCCAGTCTTAATGTTGTAGATCTAAAAGTAGAGGACGATCTTACAGTCACAGATGATCTTATTGTTAATGGTGACATAGACCTAGAGGGTTCTATTGATGTTAATGGTACAGCTAACTTAGATGTAGTAGACATTGATGGTGCTGTAGATATAGCTTCTACGCTACAAGTAGATGGCAGTATAACTTCTTCTGATGGAGCAACTATTACTGTTAATGACAACAGCGTAGCTTTATCTTTAATATCTACAGATGCAGATGCTAGCGAAGGTCCAGGAATGGTTCTTTATAGAAACTCAAGTAGTCCTGCTGATAATGATGTTTTAGCGCAGATATATATACAGGGCGAAAATGATGCCGATCAAAAAGTAACTTATGCACTTATTCAAGGCGCAATACAAGATGCTTCAGATGGAACAGAAGATATTAAACTAAGTCATAGGACAATGGTTGCTGGAACTGAAAGAGAAAGAATGACACTTCTTGGAACAGAAACAGTATTTAATGAAGATTCTGTTGACTTAGATTTTCGTGTTGAGTCAAATGGCAACGCTAATATGCTGTTTGTTGATGGAGGTAATGATGCTGTTGGAATTGGAACTTCAACCATTGATAATGATGCAAGACTTCACATAGAACATAGTGCATATCCTGTTATAAATTTAGATAGAAGTTCCGTTACAGGTGACGGACAGCACATAGGCTATATTAACTTTCAAAATAACGGAGATGTTTATGGTCGTGTAGCAGTCTATGCAGAAGATGTCAGCGATACTGATGGAGAAATACAGTTTCAAACACAAAAAGATACTACATTAGCTACTAAGATGATTATCAAGTCTGATGGAAATGTTGGAATTGGGACAACTTCACCAACAACTCAAGTTACAGCAAGTAAATCAGCAAACATTAGCCAAGTTGCAATCACTTCAAGCTCTAATGCAACAGCTTGGGATGCAACAGCAGCAGCTAATGCGTATTATGTTACAAGTGAAAATACAACTATATCCGCACCAAGCAATGCAGTTGAAGGAGCTATTATTAGTATTGAGATTGCTCAAGGTGGTACAGCTAGAACAGTTGCTTGGAATACTGTGTTTGAGTTCGCCGCTTCAACTGCACCTACTGTTACAGCAACAGCAAATAAAACAGATATATTTGCATTTAGATACAATGGCTCTGTATGGCAAGAAATAGGCAGAAGTCAAAATATGGCTCAAACCTAATATGGAAACCCTACAGAGAACAGCTAATCGAGGAAGTGTCTCTACAGGATTTGATGTAGCTAATAGCTGTGCTTTTGATTCTACTCGTTCTGAAAAAATGACAAGAACTCCTAGTGGAGCAGGGAATCGAAGAACTTTTACAATAAGTTTTTGGGCAAAAAGAGGAACATTAAACACCAAAGATTATGTGTTTGAGGCAGGAAATTCAGACAGTAATACAGATAGATTTACTTTAAGGTTTGGAACAGGCAATACATTTGATATACAAAGTCAAAGCACATGGCTTGTAACAAATAGAGTTTTTCGAGATAGTAGTGCTTGGTATCATTTTTGTGTTGCAGTAGATACTACCGATGGAACAGCAGCAAATAGAATAAAGCTATATGTAAATGGGGTAGAGGAAACTTCTTTTGCTACAGATAACAGAGCAAGTTTAAATCAAAACAATGACTTTCCTGTAAATAATACAGAGCCACATGTTTTAGGTAATTCTGATGTAGAGGGTAGTTTTTATTATGATGGAAATATATGTGAGTTTGTCATTTTAGATGGAACAGCAACAGACCCTACATCATTTGGAGAATTTACAGATACAGGACAATGGATTCCTATTGATGTTAGTGGATTAACTTTTGGCACAAATGGATGTTATTTAGATTTTGAAGATAGCTCAAATATGGGCAACGATGCAAGTGGTGGAGCAGACTTTACTGAAAGCAATATAAATTCTTTAGACCAAAGCCAAGACACTTGCACCAATAATTTTTCTACTTTAAATTTCAACACAGCAGTTTTACAAGGCAACAATGGTAATACTGGTGGAGGATTTAGTGGTGGTAATATTTTACGACAAGGTATAGCAGGCGATTTTAATGCTGCAACAGGAACACAAGGTATTAATCCTTTTGTAGATGCTAAATGGTATTTTGAAGTTGAATCAACAGCAACAAGCAATGGTAGTAGCATAGATGTAGGTTATGGATGGATTGGTGAATCACTAATGCTTTCAGCCAGTCATGCAAATACAGATGTTTATTCAGCAGGAACAATTAGATATGTATCACAAACTGCTCATAGTGGTGGTGATATTCAATCAGTTTTATTTGAAGGTGGCACCACTCCTGTAATAAAGTTTTATAGAAATGATGGATTGGTACATACTGCTACACATGGTACAGACTGGACAGCAAAGGATGAGTTTATGTTTCCTTATGTTGCAGTAAAAGGTTCTGGACAAGAAGGTGTTATGAATTTCGGCAATCCTATACAAGAAAATGCTGTTGCCTCAGCAAATGCTGACCCCAATGGATATGGTAATTTTGAGTTTGCTACAAAAAGTGGATACGCACTTAATTCAAAAAATTTAGCAGAATACGCATCACTAACCTCAGTAGATGACCCAAGTGAGTATTGTCAAAGTATATATTATAATGGTACTGGTGGTTTAAATTTACCAGTAACCATAACAAATACTGGTAATGCAGATTTACAACCAGACCTTATTTGGTTTTTTGAATTTTCAGCAGGGTATGGAACTGCAGCTATGGATTCAAGTAGAGGTAGAGCTAAAGTTCTTTATCCAAGTGATGTTAATGCAGAAGTTTCTTCGGGCGTAAATGATGATTTAGTTTCTTTTGATAGCGATGGTTTTAAAGTAGGTGCACCAAGTAATGCAAACTCTACAAATGGAGGAACTACACAAAAATTAGCATTGCAGTGGAAAGCCAACGCAGGCAGTACAAGTTCTTTTACAGAAAGTGGTAACAATCCCGGTGGCACTATACAAACAAACACCTCAGCAGGTTTTAGTATCATTAGTTATACAGGCACAGGTGGACCGGGGAATATAGCTCATGGCTTACCTTCTGCTCCCGAACTGGTTATTTTTAAAAACAGAGGAACTACAAATGTTTGGGCAACATACCATGTGGGCTTAGGAGATGATTTAAAATTAGAACTTAATAGCAATAATGCAAAAGATGCTGATGGTTCTTTTATGAACAGCACTATACCAGATGCTACAAATATAAGAGCAGGAGATTCTAATAATCCAAATACAAATGCCGATACTGGTACTTATATTTGTTATGCGTGGAGCCCAATTAAGGGTTATTCTAAATTTGGACTTTACGAGGGAACAGGTAGCTCTGACCCCGAAAACGCATTTGTATATACTGGCTTTACCCCTAGACATGTATGGATTAAAAGAATTGATGGAACAGGGAATTGGGTTGTACATGATATAAGTTTAGGAACAAAAAATGGTACAGGTACAATTAAAGGTAATTTTGGTAATGCCCAAACTGCCGCTTTAAGAATAGATGATTCGTCAAGTGGTATAGATGATTGGGGTGATATAGATATTTATAGTAATGGGTTTTGTTGTCGAAGTTCAGCAGGTGCGACCTGTGCAAATGGTGGCGATTATGTTTACGCTGCTTGGGCATACAATCCATTTATAACAAGTAGTGATGGAGGAAGCCATCCTACTACAGCAGTTTAAGAGGTAATAATTATGTGGGCATTAGTAGAATCGGGAAGTGTAAGTAAGATTTATAACTTTCCTAAACAATTAACAATAGGTGATGTAAATTATCCTAGTAATATATTTACTATGTGGACTAGCTCTGAGTTAGAAGCTATAGGAATTTATGAGGTTGTAATAGATAACAGCAATTATAAAGACCCAATATATTACGACAATACAAATATGTCTTATGCTTTTGCGAGTGGAACAGTAACAGGCAGCTATGGAACAGCTACAGCAAAACCTTTGGATAGTGTTCTTTATACAGCAGAAGATGAGGCAGCAAATTCTGAGCATGTAGAGGGAAGTGTAAAACAATATGGAGTTAGACCAACAAAAATTGATGAAGTAAATGGTGAGGCCTATAACTTACTACAACCTAATGATTGGATGGTAGTTAAAGCAAAAGAAACAGGCGGCTCAGTTGCTAGTGATTGGTCTACTTATAGAACGGGAGTCAGAACAGCAGCCGATAGCATGAAAACAAAAATTAATGCAGTATCAGATGTAGATGCTCTAGCAGCACTTTATGTTTATAACGATGCTACACCACCAGTAAGACCATTAGGAGAGTTTCCAACTCCTCCTAGCACATGATTGATTTATTATGGTATATATTATCAATATTTGCAGTGTCAAGTATTGTTGTATTTTTAACAGGTGATAGTGACAATCACCCTTTATAGGAGAAGAAAATGGAAATGATTTTCAATCTAGTTAGCTGGATTACAATAATTGTAACAGTTGCAAGTTTAATCGCTGCCAGCACACCCACCCCAAAAGATGATGCTTGGATTGGGAAATTATATAAGCTGATTGACTGGGCAGCTCTTAACATTGGCAGAGCCAAGGAGAAGTAAGATGAGTTTATGGACTAGGGTAGTGGATTTTTTCACCGGAACAGAAGAGAAAAAAGTAAGAGCTAGAACCAAAAAAGGTCAATATGTGGCAGATGATAAATCAACGCCAGATGTAGATGAGGCTTACACAACAATTAGAGTGGCAAAAAAACCCGGCAGGCCCAAGAAAAAATAATGGCCACCGTTAAGGATGCGTTAAACGCAATAGAATCACACGAACGCGAGTGTAGAGCCTTATACAAAAACATCGATAAACGCCTGGAGGATGGATCTAAAAGGTTTGATAAATTAGAAAACATGATCTGGGCCGTTTATCCTTTTATAGTCGGGGCCATCGTATTGGCTAAGTTTATATGAATGATAACAGCGGCAGATTCGGCGGTGACATGGACAGAAATGAGGTCGAAATGGATCTCAACAAATTTATGGCCATGATTCAAGAAATTTCAGATCTTAAAGATAAAATTAGAGATCTTGAGGCCGATGACAAAATCAACCCACACCAAAAATGGATCCACTTAGCAAAAGCAGTTGACTCCTGGCGCATTTTTCCCAGAGCCTTTCTTACGGTTTATATAGTGCTGCTTTACAAATGCACAATCTGGTTCATGGAACTGCCAGAACCATCGTTTGAGCAATCTGGTCTTATTTCTATAGTGGTTGGGGCCGGAGCTGCATGGTTCGGACTTTATGCTGGCACAACAGGTAGCAGCAAACAATTTAAAGGCGAAGATTAATGTATGAATACAGCTGCCAGGTGACTCGCGTTGTAGACGGTGACACAATCGATTGCATCCTAGATTTAGGCTTTTCAGTGCTGCACAAATGCAGGGTTAGGCTTTACGGTATTGATACTCCAGAGAGTAGAACCAGAGACAAGGACGAAAAAGTAAGAGGCAAATTGGCTGCAAAATTTTTAGAAGATTCAATTAATTCTGGAAAAAACGTAGTTTTACGCTCAAAACTTAAAGATTCCAAGGGAAAATATGGTAGAGTTTTGGGTGAGGTAGTGGTAGACGGCATCAATATAAATGTTGCTATGATTGAAAAATATTTAGCTGTTGCATATCATGGACAAAGTAAAAGTGATATAGAGGCTGAACATTTGAAGAATAGAGAAAAACTAATTGAGTTAGGAGTTTACACACCCAATGAACAAGGAGCAGGATCAAAGAAAACATGACCAACTAATTACTTGGGCCTCTGTAATGTTTATCGTTACAGCAGTTATTGGTTTCTCTATAAATGTTAACGCTCAGTCATCTCAACAGTCTGGTACAGCTTGTGTAAACGGATCTCAGTATTGTGAAAACAATAGCTTAGATACCACAAATAATACGACCACCAATAATACCAACTCGAACACGAACACGAATAATAATACCTCGACTTCGACCGCAACAAACACCAACAATAATTCAAATACTAACGTTTCGACCAACACCAATAATTCGACCAATACAAATTCTAATACGAACGTTTCGACCAATTCCAACACAAACGTTAATACTTCGACCTCTAATAACACCAATACGAATAATAACGTCAATACCTCGACCTCTAATTCAACGGTTAATTCGACAGTAAATCAGAATGTTAATAACACAAATAATTCAACTTCGACCAGCTCAAACACCAATCAAAACACCAATATTAATCAGTCGACCTCGGAATCAAATGTAACAACAGACAATCGGAACGTTAATGAAAATAACAGCAGATCCGATAACACCAATCGAAATATTAACGAATCTAATTCGACTCAGACAATTAACCAAAACATTAAATCGGAGGCACCGCCTGCATCGGCTATTGCACCGAGCATAATGAGTTATTCCCAGGATCTTTGCACCACCGGAGTAAGTGGCGCTTTTCAAGGCCAGGTGTTTGGTTTTTCTGGCGGCAAAACAATTACAGATGAAAACTGTGAAAGGTTAAAATTATCAAAATATTTATATGATATGGGCATGAAAGTAGCATCCGTTGCTTTGTTATGCCAAGACAAACGAGTTTTCAAGGCTATGGCAATGGCAGGTACACCTTGCCCGTATCAAGGCAAAATTGGTAAAGAGGCAAAAGCAGAATGGGCAGCCAATGCAAGTAAAAGACCAGATGTAGAAGATGCAGAAAAAGAATTTATAAAACAATGCACCCATGAAGTAAATCCAGACAGAACCAAAATAAATAAAGATGTTGTGGGTTTGCTTAAAAAAACTTACACAAGAAAAACTAAAACAAACAAACAATGCAAAAAAGAGTTTTATGCTACGCAGTAGCTTGCCTGCTATCATTTAGTGCATATGGTCAATATACATATGAGGCAAATCAACCGTTATACGACCTTCACGATAACGCAAACAACTTCAATGGCGAGTTAGCGTACGAGGTAGTTGATGACGGCATTTCACCTGCAATTAGCCTTCCTTTTAATTTTACTTTTTACGGGTCTACATTTTCAAAAGCGAGAATGGCTACCAATGGCTGTCTTCACTTCGGCAGTAGTGGCAGCTATTGCAATGACTATACTCCAGACCCTATTAACGGGCAGCACACTTATACCATTTACGGGTTTTGGACTGATCTAATAAGAGATAACGGTTCTCGTATGAAGTCATATGGGGACTCTGACAAGATGATCTTCGGTTGGTACAAGATGCGAGAGTACAACCGTGCGTCTGATAACAGCTTTGAGATAATACTCTGGAACAATAACTCATTTGACATACGTTACAGAGAATTAGACATAATTAATCATGATGTGCTTATTGGTGAAGTAGGTGCAAACAAAACTAATTCTTACACTTATTACTATCATGATGAATGTTCTACTGGCACAACTAATGCAAGTAATTGCGTAAACACTAACTGGAACGCCACAACCATAAACACAACCTTAGAGAATGGTGGCTCTTTGTATGGTTCGGGCACGGGCAATGGTATTGACTGTAGCAACCCCTTGAACGATAGTTCTTGCAGCGGCTACGCAGACGCTTATTTAACCCAGCAATGTAATATCACTGATCTTTATAGTCAGTCTTGTCCAAACTACTGGGAGGCTTATGACGATGCTCAGTGTGCAGACGATCCACAATACGGCCCTTTTTGTCCTGGCTACCGACAAGAGGAATCGGTAGCTTTTTTTGATGACACTAATACCAACTACGGTTTCATAGATGAGCAAGAGCAGTTTGCTACAGGTATATTTATAGATGAACACCACCACCATGATAACCAAGGATTTGAAGATCAGTTTACAGTCATAGAAATATTTGAAGATGAGATGTTTACGCCTTTTGAAGATTTTGGCGATAACCCGAATGATTATTTTCAAGAACCTATAGCTGAGGAAATAATTATTTTTTATGACCCAGATCCGTTGCCTTTTGTTGATGACTTTGGCCCACGCCATGACGAGCCTTTTCACCAAGACGAGGTGCTGTTAGAAGAGTTTACATTTCAAGAAACATTTTTGGTTGAGGATTACAGTGAGCCAGAAACATTTATTGAATTTAATAGCATAGAAGAATTAGAAGAATGGTTTGAAGAAGAAACCAACGAGCATCACGAAGAAAGACACGAAGAGGTGCTTGCAGATCGTGAACCAGAAGAAGAGTTTAGAGAGCCTATATTTGAAGAAGAGGCTGTTGAGGAAATTTTTGAGGAAATAGAAGAGCGACAAGAAATAATGGAAGAGGAGCGCATTGCAGAACGCGAAGAAGAGGCTAGGGAAGAAATACTAGATGAGGTAGAAGAAGAGTTTGCAGCAGTTGAAAGCGATTCACCTACTGGCAAAAATAGGCTTATGGTCACTGCGTTAGAAGTAGTGAGAGCTGGAGTGCAAACAGCTGCTAACAGCTATTCTGGAGGCGCTGGAGCAACACAAAACTCTGGTTCTAGCAATCAATCAAGCGCAACAAACACAAGCACAGGAGCCAGCTCATCATCATCGGGCGGTATAAGCACTACGAGCTCTCCTAGCGCCTCAGATCAATTTGCGAGTGCAAGCGCACAAACCAATCAAGTTTTATCAATGTCGGACAGCGTGGGTGGATCCAGCGGTATATCTGTGTCTATTGTGCCTTTACCCACTTTCGATAACCAGGCATCTTCGGCTGTTGCAGATGTCCAGGTTTCTAATGTCCAGGGACAAATTGATACTGCGTCATCTGGAGTGATGACTGCATCGGAGGCCGATCAAATAGCAGATAAAATTATTGCTGCAAACATAGAGGCGCAACAAGAGGAAATAGAACAAGAACAAGAAAACACTGGCCAATACGGTGACGAAAGCACTCTTGTTGCTTTAATTGGATATGTACCAGGATTTAATTCATATGAACAAGTTACTATGGTAGACAGTACAGATTGGTATATTAGTGCAAATATTTATACTTCTGCTACACTAGATGACAATACCGAGGCTTTTTTTGGCCTGGTAAATGAAAATTTAAAAGGTTTGGGCCAGATGATTGAGGACCAACCTAACCTTTGGAGGTAAAAATGGATTGGTTTCAAAGCAAAACTACACAAATAATCGCCCTTGTTGGAATCGTGGGTACGCTGGCTGGGTTCGGCTACACGGGAGCCGAGTACGTCAATAGATTAGAAAACTTAGAATCTAAAATAGGTGGTATCAGCGAGGCAGAAGATAACGTACAAATCATTGAAGAGCGCTTTGCGTCTATAGAAACATCTGTACAATTTTTAGAAAAAGAAATTGACAATATCCAAGTTCCAGATGTTACAGAAATTAAAACAGATATAGCCACAATTATAGCTGACTTACAAAGTCTCAATAACAACCTTGAGAAATTAGAAACTAAGCTAGAAAAGAAAGACGATAATCCACTAAGCGGATAATGCGTATTTTATTAGTAAGTGTGGCCCTTACTGCCTGTGCATCTACACCGGTGCAAAAAGAGTGGAATGATAGATACGACCCGGCAGCTTGGCGTGCACAATTTGAGGTTTGCAAAGGTTTGTTCTACACAAATTATCCGGAAGAAGTTAAAAGAGATGAATGGTCTAAGTGCATGGACAAGGCAGAAGACTAATGCAGCAAATATTAATAGGCATTATATTAGCTCTTGGTTTTGCTACCTATTACTTTTACAGTCAAAATCAAATACTCCAGGCAAACAACGCATCTCTTGAGGGAGCTGTTGCTACCCAAGAAGAGGCAATCAAATCAATGCAAGCTGACTTTGAGTTACAAACCCAACAATTACAAGATCTAACGGTTAAAAGCCAGGCCGCGCAAAGAGAATTAAGCAGATATACTCAGTTCATACAAAACTATGAATTAGCGTCTAAAATATTAGCTGACCCAGTAGAAATGGAAAGGAAAATAAATAATGGTACAAAACATATCATGGAAAACATCGAGCAAATCAGTAGCACTATTGATGGTCTTGATAGTGGCTTGCAGTTGCAGCCTACTTCCAACTAAACAAATACAAGTTACTGCAAAACCTTTACAGAAAAAAATTGTGCAGCCGATCATGCCCAGAGAAATAGATCTCAAGGAATTGCAATGGATAGCAGTAACACCAGATAATTGGGAAGAACAATTAGCAAGAATCGAGAACCAAGAGGGTGAATTAGTTTTCTTGGCCATGACGATACCAGATTACGAGGTTATGGCATATAACATGCAAGAGATAAAAAGATACATTACCGAACTTAAGGATGTAGTGGTTTACTACAGAAAAGTAACAACAACAGGGGAAGAAGAATGAATATATCAGAAGAAGGCAAAGCCTTAATTAAAAAATTTGAAGGGTGTGAGCTAGAGGCATATCTGTGCAGCGCGGGAGTGCCTACTATAGCTTTTGGCAGAACCAAGAATGTAAAAATGGGTGATACTTGCACGCAAGAACAAGCGGATGCCTGGCTTGAAGAAGAGCTTGAAGAATATACTGGATATGTTCTTGACGCTGTAACGCAACCTCTGGACCAAAATCAACTAGACGCTATGGTTGCCTGGACTTACAATCTTGGGCCAACCAACCTTCGCAGCTCTACGCTCCTTCGTGTTTTAAACGAGGGTAAAATGCAAGAAGTCCCACAACAAATGCGCCGCTGGAATAAGGCAAACGGTAAAGTTTTGCCAGGCCTAGAAAGACGCAGGTTAGCAGAATCCATGTTATTTGAAGGAAATCCAAACTGGCATGAGGTTTAGGTATTTGCCCATGGTAGTTTTTACATTGCTTATTATTTTGTCAACAGTGTTTATTCAATTATACTTTCCTTAAACGCATGTCGCGTTTAGGGTTGGGTAGCTACTATGTCACTACCTGGTTGCCTGGCCCGACTTTATAAAAATGAATGAAGTTTCTTTAAAAGATTTCGATATATTATCCGAGCAAGACAAAGCCGAGGCCGTAGCTTTGTTGCACAGGTACGATCAATTAGATAAACAAGATTCCTGTCAAAAAGATTTTATTGGTTTTGTAAAACACATGTGGCCGGAGTTTATAGAAGGCCGTCATCATAAAATTATTGCAGAGAAATTTAATAAAATTGCAGACGGTAAACTTAAAAGGCTAATTGTTTGTTTGCCACCCAGGCACTCTAAGTCAGAATTTGCCTCAACATATTTTCCTGCTTGGATGATGGGCCGCAGAGGCAATCTAAAAATAATACAAACCACGCATACCGCTGAACTAGCAGTTAGGTTCGGTCGTAAAGTAAGAAATATTATTGACAGCGAAGAATATCAACATATTTTTCCGGATCTACAGCTGCAAGCAGATAACAAATCAGCAGGAAGATGGACAAGTAACCAGGAAGGTGAGTTCTTTGCTGCTGGTGTCGGTGGTGCTATTACAGGTCGTGGTGCGGATCTTTTAGTGATTGATGACCCACACTCAGAACAAGACGCACTATCGCCGAAATCTTTAGAATCTGCTTATGAATGGTATACCTCTGGTCCTAGACAGCGTTTACAGCCAGGAGGCATTATCGTGATTGTTATGACCAGGTGGTCTACCAAAGACCTGGTTGGCAAAGTATTAAAAAAACAAGGCGATGATAATGCTGACCAGTGGGAGGTGGTTGAGTTTCCTGCAATTATGCCAGAGTCAGAGCTGCCTTTATGGCCAGAGTTTTGGAAAAAAGAAGAACTTTTAGGCGTAAAAGCATCTTTGCCAGTATCAAAATGGAACTCGCAGTGGATGCAAAACCCAACCGCAGAAGAGGGATCCATAGTAAAAAGAGAGTGGTGGCAGAGATGGGAACATGAAGATATACCTCCATACTCTTATGTAATACAAAGTTATGACACGGCTTTTTCAAAAAAAGAAACCGCTGATTACTCGGCTATAACTACCTGGGCAATATTTAATGCCGGTGATGAAACCGCAGATGCAATTATGCTTTTAGATGCCAAAAGGGTCCGTGTCGATTTCCCAGAGCTCAAAAGAATGGCCATGGAAGAGTACAGATATTGGAACCCAGACTGTGTGTTAATTGAGGCCAAGGCATCTGGAACACCTTTGACACACGAATTGAGGCGCATGGGCATACCTGTTACGGCATACAGTCCAAGCAGAGGCCAGGATAAAATAGCCAGGATGAACAGTGTTGCCCCGATATTTGAGTCTGGAATGGTCTGGGCCCCAGAGCATGATTTTGCAGATGATGTAATAGAAGAAATGGCATCTTTCCCATTTGGAGATTATGATGACTTTTGCGATAGTGCTACAATGGCTTTAATGAGATTTAGACAAGGCGGTTTTGTTTCATTAGATGAAGATTACCAAGACGAGGCCAGGCTTTTAAAATCTAACAGACAGGTTTATTATTAATGAAAATATTTTTAACAAAATTTATGTGGGACGGACAAGAATATGTGGGCCCAGATATACATGCAAGTAATCATGCTAACGCTGAACTTATAGCTGAGGCACAAGGGTTAATTCTCGAAGGAGAATTACAAAGCATTGTTCAGCTTGACGATCTTGATGACATTAACAGACCCAGAGTGCTACACTAAAAAATTATGGCAATAGAAAAAGCGCTCGGAACCGAAAACAATCCAGACATTAGAGTACAAGGATCTTCTGTTGAAGTTATGCCAGAAGAAACCAGGCAAGATCAAATTGCAAATGCAGCACAAATCTTAGTCAATGAAGAAGAGATCTTGTTAGATGATGAAATGTTGGAAGAGCCAGCTCCACAGATGGATTTTAACGCTAACTTGGTTGATTTTGTAGACGAATCAACTTTACAAAAAATATCATCTGATCTTTTAAGCTCTATCAAAAGCGACAAACAATCCAGATCCGAATGGGAAAAAACATACACCGATGGCCTGCAATATCTAGGTATGAAGTTTGATGAATCCAGATCACAACCCTTTGAAGGATCCTCTGGAGTAATTCATCCCATTCTTGCAGAGGCAGTCACACAATTCCAGGCCCAGGCTTACAAAGAAATGCTGCCAGCAAAAGGTCCTGTAAAAACAGAAATAATTGGTGCCAGAACAATAGAAACAGAAAACCAAGCTGAAAGAGTCCAAGAGTTTATGAACTATTACATTATGAATGTAATGAGTGAGTATGATCCAGAGCTTGATATGCTTTTGTTTTATTTGCCGTTAGCTGGATCTGCATTTAAGAAAGTCTATTTTGACAGTGTGACAAACAAAGCAGTATCTAAATTTATACCGCCAGAAGATTTAATCGTGCCTTACGAGGCATCTGACATGACCTCAGCCGAAAGAATTACACACTCAATCAGCATGTCGCTCAATGAAGTCAAAAAACAACAAATCACTGGTTTTTATGCAAATGTTGAGATCACAGATGAAACTTATGATGATGACGAATCTGAAATTGATAAGGCCATAGATGAAATTCAAGGTGTTGAGCCAAGTTATAAAGAAGACAGAAATAGAACGGTTTATGAAATACACACTGTTTTAGACATAGAAGGTTTTGAAGATTTAGATGCAGAGGGCAGACCAACGGGATTAAAGCTACCATACATTATTACCATTGATGAGGATTCAACCTCTGTGCTAGCGATACGCAGAAATTACCAAGAAACAGATCCACTTAAAAACAAAATAAACTATTTTGTGCAATACAAGTTTTTACCAGGCTTAGGATTTTACGGACTTGGCCTGTCACACATGATTGGCGGCCTATCAAAAGCATCAACATCAATACTCAGACAGCTGATCGATGCTGGCACACTGGCCAATTTACCAGCTGGTTTTAAATCCAGAGGCATGAGAATTAGAGATGAGGACGAGCCTTTGCAACCAGGAGAATTTAGAGACATCGATACGACTGGTGGATCTCTGAGAGAAAACTTAATACCTTTACCAATCAAAGAGCCAAGTAACGTTTTAATGCAACTATTAGGCTTGTTGGTTGATTCTGGTAAAAGGTTTGCTGCCATTGCAGACATGAACGTTGGTGATATGAACCAGGCCATGCCAGTTGGGACTACTGTTGCTTTGCTAGAGCGCGGCACCAAGGTTATGAGTGCTATTCATAAAAGATTACATTACGCGCAAAAAGTTGAGTTTCAAATACTATCAAAAGTTTTTGCTGAATACTTACCACCTGTGTACGAGTTTGCTGTCGGATCCGGCGGACAAGAAATTAAAAGCCAAGACTTTGACGGTCGAGTTGATGTAATCCCGGTTTCAGATCCAAACATATTCTCACAGAGTCAAAGAGTTACACTTGCCCAGGAGCTTTTGCAAATGGTGCAATCTAATCCACAAATACATGGGCCTATGGGCATGTATGAGGCTTACAAAAGAATGTATGCAGCTCTAGGCGTTGATAATGTAGATTCTTTGTTACAGCCACCACCAGACATGACGCCGCAACCAATAGACGCTGGTATAGAAAATGCTGGTTTACTTATGGGCCAACCTGCCCAGGCTTTTGAACAACAAAACCATCAAGCACATTTAGATGCACATAGAAGTCTATTTTTAACAAGCGTGGTAAAAGAAAATCCACAGATTCAATCTATTATCATTAGTCATTGCATGCAGCACTTACAATTCTTGTCAGCTCAATTAGCACAAGAACAAATACCAGAAGAAACACAAATGCGCATACAAGAGATCCAGGCACAAATGCAACAAGTATCTCCGCAAGAGGCACAACAGATCTCACAGCAAATACAGATGATATTAGATCAATTTAGCTCACCAATCATGGCTCAATTAACTTCTGAGTTCTTGCAATCTATTGGCCAGGGTTCCGGAGAGGATCCGTTGGTTGAAATAAGAAAGACAGAATTAGCGCTCAAAGACAAAGAATTAAACCTGGACGCTGAACAGTTTGCTGCAAAACAAGAACAAAGGGCCCAGGAAAAATTATTAGACGCAGATATACAAAAAGACCGTATCAATGTGCAAAAATCAATAGCAGATGATAAACTCGATGTAGCAATAGATAGGTTAAAGCAAAATGCAGATCTTAAATTGCTGGAACTAGAGAGTAAACTTAGGAGATAAAATGACAACATCTTATAAAATTGATGCAGTAAAAAAGTTAAAACACGAAAAAGCAATTCGTCATGCACAAGAGATGCAAGACAATGCCAAAGCTGTTATGGAGGCTCAAGCAAAAAAAGAGGCCAGTGACGCAAGAATAGCAGCAAAGCAAGCAATCATAGATGCAGGCGGAGTTGTACCAAATCCAACACCTGTGGTTCAAGCCGAGCCAGTGGTTGAAAAAAAAGCAAAACCAAAAAAAGTTGCAAAGGCAACACCAAAAAAAGCAGCAGCTAAAAAACCAGCTGCTAAAAAAAGAGGCAGGCCAGCAGGAACCAAGAATAAGAAATAATGGATGACATTGCGCTGATCGATAAGATCAAAAGACTGGTCGAGGCAAGAGAAAAACAAATACAAGAAACTCTTATGTCTGGCGGACTCAAAGATATTGAACATTATAAATATTTGCAAGGAGAGCTAAGTGCTTTATACTATATTGCAAACGAACTTGGTGACATATACAAAGGTTAATTGATGGCAGAAACAAAAAAAGTTGCAGACGCTTACATAGATCCAGACGAAAAGATCTTGGATCCAGAATTATTAGACAAATCAATTTTAGATCGCATGCCTCAGCCTACAGGCTGGAGAATGTTGGTTTTACCATACGCTGGTAAGTCAAAAACAAAAGGTGGTATACACCTAGCAAAAGAAACAGTTAATCGTGAGGCTTTGGCAACGGTTGTAGCTTATGTGGTAAAAATGGGCCCACAATGTTATAACGATAAGTCAAGGTATGGAGAAAAACCCTGGTGTCAAGAAAAACAATGGGTTTTAATAGGGCGTTACTCTGGCTCTAGGTTTAAATTGGAGGAAGGTGCAGAGGTT
>Ga0208157_1000743_pt1 | contig 16500 bp, 19 predicted proteins | sample 5_EtaG_FD_184077 | JGI IMG/M metagenome (GOLD analysis project Ga0208157, IMG submission 184077) | Marine viral communities from the Subarctic Pacific Ocean - 5_ETSP_OMZ_AT15132 metaG (SPAdes) (version 2) | ecosystem: Environmental > Aquatic > Marine > Oceanic | place: Pacific Ocean | collected...
TTTTAAGTTTTGTTAATTTATTTTCGTTTCTTAAATCCCCATTTAACTGTTTGACCATCTGCATCGACAGATCTATATGTTGTACCTTGTTGAGGCGCAGCACTTTGACCTTTTCTTGGATCCATACTGATATTTTTTGTATTAGCAACACTTTGCTTCATAGCATCAGCTTTTCCTTGTTCGTAAAAATGGTTTGCAATTGCATCAGGATTCATTGCGGTGAATAAAGATTTATGATAACCAACAGCGTCATTCATCTCGTTATTTTTATTAAGAAACTTCTTAACAAAATTATTGATGTTACTTTGATTGTCTTTTACTTCATTCGGGTTTTTAACATTAAACCTATACCTTTTGTCTCCGACTTTGTATTCAAAACCTTTGAAATCGTCATTAAAAACTTGGTTAGTTTTATTGTTGAAAGTTTGAGTTTGCTTTTCAGCAACCTCTTTGTCTTTATTATATCTATTGAAAAAATCTACAGCCTTCTGTTGTTCTGGTAATAACCTTGAACCAGCTTTGATTTCTTCATAGTATTTTGTTTTTAAGTTATTTAGATGATTTTTAGCGTTTGCCAATTCTTCTTTTCTAGCTAACTTTTTTCTTTTAATTTCTCTTTCATCTTCTACGTCTTCTTCAATAGCAAACTTATCTTCTATTAAAAAATTAATTTCCGATGGATCTAAGTGTGGTCTTGTATTTTGATAATACTCAACAAGTAATTGCTCTTCGTTCAAAGCATCAACATCTTGATTAAGTTTTACATAGTCTTCAAGACTGCCACCTGTTTCATTTACAAAATTTACAACCTTCTGTATGTTTTCTGGTAAATCAATACCAGTTTCTTTTTGTTCTTCAATAGCTTCAACTATATCCTCTTGTAAATCTTCTACTTTTTCCTGTACTTCTTCTTCTGTTATTTCTTCTAAAACAACTGGCTGTTCAGGCGCAGCTTTTTCTTCAACAACAGGTGTATCTTTTACCTCTGTTTTTTCTACAGGGGTAACTTCTTTTACTTCTTCAGCAACTTTACCTTTTTCTGGTTTAGCTACTAGTTTGTCAAAATCTATTTTATGAGTACCATCTTCTTTTATAGTAACTTCAGGTACTAGATCACCTGTTTCAGTCTTTTCAGCTTTCGGAGTTGTTTCTTCAACTAGCTCTTCGACTACTTTTTCTTCTTTAGCCATAATAAAATATTATAAAATTATAAAAATTAATTACATAGGTCCAAACGAACCTAAATCAAACCCACTCATGTTATCGTTTCCAGATGACTCAAATTTCTTTGGTGGAGCGTCATTCTGTCTTTGAGCTATCAACTCGCTTTGTTGACTAGCTTGTATTTTTGTTCTTTCGTCTTTACGATCTTCTTTGTACTGTTCTTTACTTTTAGCGTTGTCAACTTCTAAACCTTTGAGCTGCATGTTAAATTCAAACTCTAAAGCCATTAATTCTTTTTTCAACATTGCTTCTTTTTCTAAGCTTCTATTTTTTAAATCAGATTTAATTTGTTCCATTTGAGATTCAATTTGGAACAACGCTTGTGATTTTTGTACTTCAGCTTGAGCCGCAACTTGTTGAGACTGAGCATTTGCCTGTGCTTGAGCCTGCATATTCTCTTGTTGGATTCTTTGATCTCTTTCTTGCTTTTTCTTTCTACGTATTTTAAGTAATTGATTTGCAAGTTTTATATTCATTCTTTGATCTCTTTCTTGCTTTTTCTTTCTACGTATTTTAAGTAATTGATTTGCAAGTTTTATATTCTTAAGTTCTCTAAGGTCAATAGCGTCTTCAAGATCTATTAAACCTCCAGCGACAGCCGCTTGAATATTGTTTTCAAGTATTTGTTTTTCTTCATCATCAGGCATAAGCTCTATAAATATACCAAAATCATGTAAGTGTAATTTAGCTATATCTTCTAATATACCAACGTTTTGATTACCTATTTTTTGTATAAAAGCTTCTTTTGTAGGTGAAAATTCTAATATATCAGATATTCTTAATGATAAACTCTCAGCTAACTCTTGTGTCAATGCTAATCCAGACTGCAATATATGTCTTGTGGCAGTGTTACTATTTGCTGCCGCTAACTTTTGAACACCAACTAAAGCTCTAGCGTCAGGCACACTACCATCTCTAGCTTCATTTAGTCCTGTCACATCTCGTATCATTTGAAGGTAGTAATTGTAATTAGCTATTAAGCTTTGCATTTTACTACCACCATTACCAGATGCTATTTCTTGAATAGGCACCTTGCCAGGGTTCATATCACCCTCAGAAGTGAAAGATCTACCTATAATAGATCCCGTCTGAAAGAACATATTTAACGCTTCTTGCGGATTATAATTTGTTCCATTGCCTAAATCAACTTCAGCTAAACCATCTGCGTCTAAGTAAACGCCATCTGGCACCATTCTAGACATTACTTGTTGTAGCTTTAAATGCGTTAATTGAATCATGTCAGCAAAACCAGTTATACGCTTTACTAGTGAATCAATTCTACCTTTATACATTCTAGGCGCGTTTATAGCATAATTCATTTTAACTTTACTATAATCACTTTTTGGGCGCATCATATTTTTAGCAAGTTCCCATTTTAATAAGTAATCAGTGCCTAGTATTAAAACACCTTCATATAAAACCTCAAGTGATCTTGATATTTTACCAAAATTACCAGTCATTTCATTTATGGGTGGATCAAAAGTATCATCTCTTAATATTATCTTTTCCGCACCAGTAGCTGTTTCTTTTACTTTATAAACCTCATTCATATAAGTTTTATAATTAAAATACAAAACTTCAATTTGGTTTCTATCTTCATAATTAGAAGACGAATACCTACTGTAAGCGTGACCTGGGCTATGTATACTCTGAGCTTGTATATTTTTTAAATCTTCTTCTGTTAGATTTGGAAATTCTTTTTTAAGCTCATTTATAGGAACTGTTTTTACTTCACCAACATAATATATATCTTGAAAATCAGGATCTTCAGTGTATGAATAAACTATATTCGCTGGATCAACGTACTCAACTTTAACTCCTTCTGATGTAGAAAAAGTATTCTTAACACAACCAATACCTATAGTTGCTAAGTCGTAATTAATTCTTCTCTTTACTAAATCGTATCTATTACCTTTGAGTAACACACTTATAGCTTGTTCCTCAGCTAGTTCAATACCCTGCTTATAACTAAGTTGCATGTGCAAATCTAACTCTTCCTGACTATCAGGTAGTTTTTCTGGAGGGTTTTCAAATAAAGAAATACCAAATGCTTCTTGAGCAAATAAAGATAACTCTTGTGTCTTCATGTCTCTAAGCACTGATTCCATATACTTAGTTCTTTTACTCACGCCGTAAGGGTCTTGAGAAAAAGCTTTTATATCGTAACTTCTTTCTGATATACCGTTAACAACTATATCTACAAATTTAGATATAATTGGTACTGGTTTCCAATCTAGGTTTAAATAGCTTAAGTCACCATTTATAGATAACTCATCTTTATACTTCTGAACAGGCTGTTCGCCTCTAGCATAAAGTCTTAATTTATACTTCTGAACAGGCTGTTCGCCTCTAGCATAAAGTCTTAATTTATGAAACTCAGCCTGATGCTGATTATATTTTCTGGCAGATGTGGATCCATCAAACCACTCATACTCAATAGCCTTACCTACTTGTAAGCCATATTCAGCACTTACTTTTTCTGCGTCAGGTACAACTTGACTCGGAAAATAACTTTTTACAACTGACTCAGCCATATTAATTTTCTATTAGTTTTGATTGCATACCTGATTGCTTGTATTTAGCTATGCTTAAGTTTAATTTTTCTTTTTTCATAATTGGATTTGCTCTGTATAAGTGTCTATTACAAGCCATAATAGCTAAACCTGAACTAATAGCCGCATCAAACTTTGTACGATTATTAATATCAAACTTTGCCCAGTCTTGTAATGTTTCATTAAAATAGCATGTTCCATATGTATTGTCAGACTTTATTCCAACATGATCCTGTATATACATTTCTATAGCAGCGGCGTGCGCTTGCTTAATATCTTCACTTGAGTTTGGTATACCACCAACTTCTTTTTCAGCTGTTGATAATTTATTCCAAGTTCTATCTGGTCTATTCATTGAATAACCTCTATAACCACGTCTTCGTAAATAGTATAATAGACGAGGTTTATTGTTTTCTGCAAGTATAGGCATTCCGTAGAATACTAAAGCCATTAGAACGTCCTCAAAAAACATCTCTGAGGTCTTAGGCCTAGCTATATACTCTAAAAAGAACTGATTTGGTGGACAATCTTCCATGCTAAACTTAGTTAACCCATGTAAAGCGCCTTTTGAACCTTGACCATCTACTGTTCCTGATATATCGTAACTATCACAACCAAATGAACCCATGTGCTCGTTAGCTGGATATTTCATTCCGTTTTTAACAATAGAAGCGTTTTGCCTATTTGCTGGCGGCACCCAACTTACTTTAAACCTACCGCTAGGGTTTGGGTAAAAAATAACTTTTGTGTCTTTAATTCCATTAACCCACTGAAAACTACCAATTGTTATTTGAGAATCATTATTTAAATCCTCGTTGAAATCTATTTGCTCGTATATTTTTGCTAAATTAAATATACTGTTTTTTGTTTCGTCTCTGAAAGCATGTTCTTCAGTTCTTGGAAATTGTCTATAAAACTCATTTAAAGCGTCTCCGTCGCTTTTTAAACCATCAACTTCATTCTGCCAATGCTCTAATATACCTATATCTATATTCTCCCCATACGGTCCAATAGTCTCTTGCTCGGGCGTATCGAATACAGGTAAGCCATAAGAATCAATGAATCCCTCGTAGTTCCATTCCATAGGTATGAACAAACTATAGAGTCCCGAACCTGTCTGTCCGTTGCGGTTTCTTTTTGTAACATCTGAGTTTTTGTATAGTTTTTTAAAGTTATCACCACCTTTATCCAAAGCGTTTGATGTTGATCCCATCATGCACTTACCAATAATTCTACTACCTAATCTTAAGGTTGTTTTCGTAACACGCCAGTTGTTGAGGATGTTGTTCGGCCTCTCCCATTTACCGCTCTCGTCGTGGACGAGGAGTTTAAGCTTCTCCCCATCGTAGGAGTTATCGCCCGTGTTCTTCCAGTCGATTGTGGTGTCCAGCCCCTCGAGCTCCTGTAAGGTTTCGTTACTGGTAAGTTTTCTACGGGTAAGCTTACTGGCTGGGACCCTGAAGGCAAGCTCGGTCTTTGGACGGTCCATTCCGTCCTGGATGGGCTTGAAAAAGAAGGGGTAATTAACGGATATTGGAACCACCTTATCCGTGAACATCTTCTTCGCATCGGGTCCAGACTTAGATAAAATACCATATCTGGAGTCGCTAGATATGGTTGCCAAGTTAACCACCTCTCCTGATGCCATAAAGGAAAAGCCCGATCGACGATTCTTAAGGTAGCACAATCCGTAAGAGCGTACATCGGCCTTACATGCCTCCCAAAAGATAAAGAAAAGTCTATTTGCTTCACGGAAGTCTGGTGCGCCAACGTCGATTTTGCTCCACTGCAAGTACATGTAATGAGTACCAGTAATGTAAGTAGCAACGTCTTTGTTATAAAACGAAAAACCTTGCTCCCTGCGGGTAAATTCAACATCGATGTAATCATACCATTGTTCTTTAAAGTCTTCTGGATATTCTTTCCAATCAAAAACTGTTTTTATTTTACTTAATTGTTTAGGGTACTCTGTCTTTGTCCAAGTATTTTTTTCAAACTTATGAACCTTGTCCATCTTTGGCAAAGCTATTTTTAAGTTTTGAATATCATATATTTCGCCTATCTGACCAGTTTTAGATATAACTACTACGTCGTGTTCTTTATTATATCCGTATTTCCATTTTTTAGACTTATTAAGCCTTTTAATGGTGTTAATTTTTATAGGCTCTACTACCTTATATAAACTTTGCTGGTACATTATTTAGATCTTCTTTCTGCAAACCCTCCAAAAGACTTTGTTTTTTCTTCTTCTTTAGGCTTGTTATTAAGTATATCCTCTTCTTCTTGTATTCTATTTAAAATCTCAAAAGCGTCAAATATTGCTAATTTTTTTGTAGCAGCTGCGTTTTTTAATCTATCAGCTGAAATATCATCGTCTGAATCTACTATGGGCTCTTTTGCTACTTTGATTAACTCATCAACTGCTTTATGTCCAGCTTGGATTATATTCTTCTTCGTTTCCTTGATATTCATATTTAATTGTAATTTTTCTTGTAGGAACTCTGTATAATCTTTGACCATCTATTACAAATTCATATTCTGAACCAGGAGTAAAACCAACTAAATCTCCTTCTTGTAAAAAACCGTCTGTATACTTAACAATGCCAACTAGTGGTTTTTCTTTTTCTATGCTATACATATCGTCATTAGCTAGCGGCTTTATAAAGCTGTAACCAGGAAAAGCTTTCCATTGGTCTTTTTTTTTGTAAGCGTATATTTGATCTAAATAAACTAAATACCTATCCTCGTCTAACCAACTCCTACTATTTCGCTCTCTGTTTTTTACATCACGCCATCTTCTAAATATATTGTGGTGTATTATAACTTCATCGCCTTTTTCAACTTCAGAACAACTCATTACTGGTGTCTCTAAAACTATAGCGTTTCTACTTACGTTTTGATGATTAAATATTTCTGTATTTAATATTAATTCTTTATCACCTATTTTTTTAGTATTATTATATCTTTTTTCTTTAGGTGTTACTACAAAGTTAAATATACTTTTCATTAGTAATCTAAATTATATTCTACAGATATAGCCATGTTTTTGTTAAAATCTTTCCATGGTAACACTTCGTTTTTCTTTTTTATAAATATACAATATTTATCTTGTTCCTCTAAGATACAATTTATAGTATGCCCACCGTAAACCTCTTGTCCAACAGAATAATGCATGGAGTCGTTTTTATAGTCTTTACCTATACTAATTTTCCTTATCAGACTCATCTTCATTTATTTCTGATATAGTTCCATCAGTAACATTTATACTAACTTTACCATAAGTTCCTTCTAATTCATCTTGCACTTTCTTTAAATCAGTGCCCTCTAGTTCAGCAGCTTTATGTAGCAATAAGTGTTTCTGAGCTTCAATATCACCTATCCTAAGTTTTATATTATTTAACTCACTTATTACAGCTTGAAGAGTCTCTAACTCTTTCTTTTTAATTTTTTTTGCCATTTTATTGTATTTAATTGTTTATCCTATATATATACTAATCACTTATTTACTAGATACTTTAATCATCTATAGTCATAGTTACTGATGTTGGAGTTTTTTGCTCGCTTATATCCAAACTAATAAAACTTTTAAGAACAGCAACTTCATCATCACCCATAACTTGTTCAACCCAACTTTTAATTACGTCATTTGTTAAATTATCAAAAGATATGAAATCCTCACTATCACTTAAAGGTACTTTGCACATTCCTATTTTTTCTGAAGAGTAATCACCATCAACACCTAATAACTTCCAATGTACATTGTATACTACATTTTGTAGATTATTTTCTTCTGGGTGAACATCTACAGTTTTACAATCCCAAGTATAAGTTATTGCCATAATATATTATTTTTTTACTGAGTTTAGTAATCCATTTTCAAATGTCCATGTTTCTTTGCCAACAGACTTAGATCCACTAAATCCACTAACTGAAGCGTTACTACCGTCTTTACCGTCCGCACCTGCTGGACCAGTTGCGCCAGTTGCGCCTTGCGGACCAGTTGCTCCTGTAGCACCTGTATCTCCTTTTGGACCTTGAGCTCCAGTATTACCTTTGGCACCTTGAGAAGCTGCAGATGAAGAGTCTTTGCCAAAAGCATCTTTTATAAATGCATGTAAGTCTTCTACGTCTTGCCTTATATCTTCTATCTGTCTTAACGCAAATCTGTTGTACTGATATAAACCATCGTCATTATATACTTCGCTGATATCTGTTAGTGACGATAAGTCATCAGATATTTCTTTAGATACAGTGTACTCACCATCACTACCTTTAGAAGCAAATTGCTTGGAACTGCCTTCTTTAAATAGCTTTTTACCTCTTATGTTGTCGTCTATATTTGCCATTATACTTGTTCAAATTCTATTATTATTGTTGCACTTACACCGCGCATGTATTTACTAAGTGCGCTTTTAGAATAACCAAACTGCAAGCTGTCACCCTTACTAAACGTGTAATTACTTGGTTCCCATTCTACTTGACCACTTGATATAGAGATACCACCAGAAGTTGTAGGCTGACTGTAATTTGCATTTTTATATATCTGAAAAGTTACATTAAAACCAGTACTTGCTGATCCACTTGTATTATGAAATCTAACTCTTTTTATAGAACCATCGGCTGGACAATCAAAAGAATTATAATATTGATTTGATGTTGTTTCAGATAAAGTGTTAAAAGGAATTCGCAAGGAATTCATAGTATTAGTATCGTCAGAAAAATTACTAGTTATTATTGTTTGTGTATTTGCAGGCGCGTGTGCGTCTACATAGGCCTTGTTAGCAGCATCTGTTGATGCACTAACTGTATCAACACCTTGTATTCTACCTGTTCCACTCAAAGTAATATCACCACCACTAACTGTAAAATCTCCTCCTATAGATAGATTTCCACTTGTATCAAGATTCATATCATCAGCGGCTCCTAAAATACCAGGGTTCCACACAACCTCATTATCAAAGTAATGTCTTATTGTGTCCCAATTACCTGTCATAGTAGTACCGATACTTAACGTTTGTGTTCCATTTGCTGCAGGGAGTATTCCTGCTGATGTATCAGCAAACTTAATATTACCATTTGTGTCAAGTTCAATATAATCTGTAGAACCTCCACCTCTTATAGTACCAACTACATGTAATTGTGTTGATGGCGATGTTGTATTAATACCAACTTTACCGTCATTTTTTATAGTCATCTTGGTGCTAAGAGAGTTAGATGTACTAGTAGCAAAAGTCATATTATGAGTACCATCAGCACCGTTTCGCACTGTTCCTATAGCGCCGGCGGTAAAACCGTCATAGCCATTACCACCCATTCTAAAAGTAATTTTAGGCCCAAAACCATTTCCAGCAGTTCCGCTAGTCATCATACCAACATCTACTACTGAATATTGCGCATTTGTAAAACTACTATTATAATAAAACTTAGCAGCACCGTCTGTACCTATAACTTGTAATGCTCTACTGGGACTCGTTGTTCCGATACCCACTTTAGATGAACAAATTAAGTCGCTATTTAATCCACTTAAAGTAACATTACCATAAAAAGTAGATTCTTTACTTGAATTCATTTCAAGAGTAGGACCCATCGCATTACCACTGTAAATATCTAGAGTATTTCCTGAAACAGTGTCTCTCTGTATTTTATATGTATTAGAACTTCCAATCTGTAATGTTGGAAGCGAAGCAGCTGATAAAGTTAACGTGCCTGAAAGACTTAAGCTCCCTGTGATTGTTTGATTACAAAGTACACTACTCATTTATATATATATTAAATTTAATACCGGCCCCGAAGAGCCGGCTTGGATTATTATCCTATTTGTCTCATCATTATTCTGTAAACGCTGTCTGCAACATCACCATTAATAACAACAACTACAGTGCTAGATGTTCTAGTTACACAAGGATAAACAGTATCATAAGATCCAGAGTTTGTTATAACTTCAACAGCTACGTTTCTTCCATCTGCACTACCAAGTAATGTTGATAGTGTTAATGTAAACGTTGTAGCGCCTGAATTTGTACTATTATAATCTCTAGCTATACCGCTTGTTCCACTATTAAGAGGTCCTGAAAAACCACGAACTTTAACCTCAAGCATTGAATCTTCAACAGCTCCAGACTGAATAGTTGCAGCGGCTGAAAAGTTAGCTGAACCATCAAAATTTGTAGAAGTTATAACAACATCACCAGTAGTTGTGAATGATCTTGCCGTTGCTAGTTTTGTAGCAGTAGCTGCGTTTCCAGTTGTATCAGCGGCGTTGTTTGGTATATCAGAAGAACTTAAAGAACCTATGCTTAAAGTACCATCACTACCACTTGTTTTAACTATACCGTTTGTAGATGTATTTAATTTAGTAGCTTTAGCCGCGGTACCTGAAGTGTTTTGGCTACCTGCAGTATTTACACCTGGTAAGTTAATATTAGCGCTACCATCAAAACTAACACCACCAATAGTTCTAGCAGTTTCTAAAGCATCTGCTGTATCTGCTTTACCTGTTACATCACCTGTAAGGTTACCAGTAACATTACCTGTTACATTACCTGTAAATGTACCAGCTATATCTCCAGTACCAGTAATAGTTGGTGAAGTTAAACTTTTGTTTGTTAATGTTTGAGTAGAGGTTAACTGTACAATATTACTGTTTGTAACACTTGCAATTTTAGTAGCTGTACTAGCATTACCTTCAACGTCACCTTTTAAGTTAGCGTTTACAGTACCTTTTACAGCTATACTACCTGTGCTTCCCGGTTCTGTTGTTGCAATACCCACCATAAACTCTGGTGTTGTAATTCCTGTGCTAGCATCATAAAACATAGCTGGAAACTTATTAGCTCCAGATACAACCGCTTTACCATACCAACCAATATCAACTGAATTAGCTGTATTGTCTTTAGAGTATTTCATCATGTTGTCACCTATAGCGACAGTAGTTGAATCTACGGTAGTAGTTGTCCCATTTACTGTTAAATCACCAGAAACAGTTAAGTTATCACCTACTGTAACCTCTGATGTACTATGACCAATTGTTACGGTGTCACCTGAACTACCTGTACCTATTGTTATAGCGCTACCATCGGCTTCGATCGCGTCTAAGTTTATAGTACCTACGTTTGTTATATTACCATCTGAGGCATCAAAACCTCCAGCTGATATTGTGCTAGTTCCTACATCTATAGCTCCAAAGCCTGATGTTATAGAACCAGAATCTAAAGCTCCAGTAGAAGTTATTGATGTACTAACAACTGTTGATTTAAGTGTTGTTCCTGATAAAGTACCAGCGGCAGCTGTTACAGTTATAGCAGCAGAACCATCAAAATCTACACCGTTAATAGCTCTAGCTGTTGTAAGTGTTGCAGCAGAGCCTGTTGTGTCTTGATTCCATGTTGGAACAGTCCCAGTTAAACCTGTATAAGCTACATTTGTTGCTGTGTCTGCGTTTCCTGTTAAATCACCAGTTACATCACCTGTAACATCACCGGTTACATTACCAGTTACGTTACCTGTTAAAGGACCAGAGAAAGCATCTGAAGTTACAGTACCATCGAAATAAGCGTTTCTCCATTGAACAGAGCTAGAACCTATGTCCATTGTATTAGTAACATTAGGTCTTATTTCTGATTGTGTAACCTTAAAGCCACCTTGACCGTCACTGTTTGTTATAAAAGTTATTTCATCAGCGGCACCAAAATTAATTCTACCGTTACTAGAAGCTCTACCAATAATTAACCCAGTGTTATATATACTAGTTATACCTGTTTGAGATGCCGTTACCGCTACATCGTTTGCGTTTACAGTTATACCTGTTCCTGAGCCTACATTTAATACTGGTACTGGACCAGATAAACTTGTACCTGTTAAACCAGACCCGGCGTCTATACCTGTTAAATCACCAGTAGCTGTACCAGTTCCTAAAGCTATAAATCCACTACCATTGTGGTATTTTAATTTATTACTGTCTCCTGTGTCTACGTAAATAGCACCTATTAGAGCGGTTGGTGCAGTTCCTGTTGCAAGTACTCTAGCGTTTTGCAGCACATTGTCGTTGATATTTAAATCACATAGATATTTTAATGCCATTTTTTATTTTTTTTGTTAGTTTAGATATGCTTTGCCAGAGTTTGCACTCGAAAGCGTTATTGTTAGTTGATTATCGTTATTATATGTTACCTCACCTACAACGGTTGTGTCTGTTGATGAGACTATTGTTACTGAAGGTTTTTTACCTAAGTTGTGTGTTATATTCCACACTTGTTGAGGATCACCAGTATTTTGTGAATAAACAAAGGCTGTATCACCTTTTCTGCTACTCATTACGTAAAATTGATCTTTTACAATGTTACCATTACCTCCTGTATTAAATAAAGCTAGCGTATAAAAATTACTATCACCGCTTAAAACAGTGGCGCTGTCTAAAGTAAAAACCCCAAAATGATTTGGATTATCTATAGAAGTTATAGTTATTTCAGTGCCTACAAAAGAAAGTAATAAGTTTTCAGCTGTATTTTGATTACCAAAATTAAACTTGCTAACTATTATACTTGTAAGTGATGTAAAAGGTATTGTTGGATTTCCACCCGTTATACTTATACTACCGGCTTGTCTTCCTGGCGTAAGATCTTGTTGGTAATAATAACCAATTTGTGGTTGACCAGCGAAATTAAACTTACTAATAGCTTTACCTATTTCAGGAACTGCGTAGTTTTTAGTAGCTCCACCATTGTCTGATCCTAATAATATATCGGATTTATCAACGTTGGTGTCTAAAGGATATTTATTTAATCTAGCCATTTATTTTTTCTTTATCATACTTGTTGCCTTTTCTGTCGTTCGTCCGCCAAAATAGGCTAAGACGACGGCCATCATGACTTTCTCAAAAGTATCGTTCCACGTTACACCTATATTAAAAGGTATTGCTTCAACACTATCTAATATACCAGCTAGTGAGAAAATAGTAATACACCACACTAAAACTAGCGGGCGTACATTTTTACTAAGCCAAGAGTCAGATGCAGCATCAGCTTGCCATCTATTTGTTATAGCTTCTATTTCTTTGTTCTGTTGGTCATATATTAACTGTTGCAGTTTTATTTTATCTTCTACACTTACGTCAGCTTTTGCTATTTCAGCTATAGCCTCTTTAGGTGACATAACACCTTCTAGTACGCTACCAAGTGTAGGATTTATCATTCCTGCCGCTCCAAGCAAAAGCTTACCAACGGTTGTTTCTTTAAATTTTTTCTTAGGCATAATATTTTATTTTAACATTTCCATCTGCGTCTAGCAGCTTTACCTCTTTCACCTGTCCAACTTTTAGATCTTGCACAGAAAGCTTTTCTACGTTTAGCAGCTTTACTACCACGTTTTACTTTACCAGTTACAGCTGTTTTAAGTTTACTTCCAGGATTTTGTTTTCTATAAGAAGCAACCCCAGCAGCTGTCATACCAGCACCTTCTTTTGCTTTTCTAAAATGTCTACCTTTACCAGTAGTTCTTTTATTTGACTGTTTTACAGGTGAATGACCATAACCTTTTTTGTCTAATTCTAAATGCTCTTCATAGGTGTTAGCCATAATTTCGCTACCCTTTTTGTACATTTTATGAGGCTTAAAGTCTTTCTTTTTTATAGGTGTTTCAACTACGTAATCAGCATCACCAAAATCATGTTCTTCTCCTGGTTTCATGTTTTTTGTAACACCATTACTACCTACGCCTTTTACAGGAAAGTCAACACCTTTCATGGTAATTTTATTACCAGGTATTATATTTACGTCATTGTTAACATCTTTACTATCTGATCTATAACCTGTTTTAGTTATAGCCGCTTTGATGCTTGAGTTAGGTAATTTAAAAGCCATTTTATTTTCCGAAGCCTTTCATCTTATATGAAGGTCTAGTTAGTTCTATTGACATTTTTACAGGTGTTCCACCTTTCTTTCTTATTTTTCTATTTAATCTATCTTTTTTCTTTTGAGAAATATTGTCAGCGCTTGCTTTTTTTCTTAAATCTGTAACTTGTCTTTTTTCTCTATCTCTTCTTTTTTGACTTTTACCTCTTTTACCAAACTCTCCAAAATTAGAAGTGTCGTAGTTCCTATTTTCCATTAACCTTCTGGTTTTTCTATTTAGGTACTTACCTTCTTTTACTCTGTCATCAGTTCCATCTCCAAGAATAGTTCTCTCTCTTTCTGTAGCTTTTTCAGCTGCTTCTAAAAGTTCAGCTTCATTAGCGTATTTAGATGGATCAGCTTCGTAAAGAGATTTTGCTTTGTTTCTTACTAAATCATTAAAGTTTTCAGGCTCACTCATTTCACCACCAGGCATTGTTTGAACAGATTTAAACACTTGACCAGTAAACCAGTCTTGATAGCCTGAAGAGTCTTGTTTCATATTTAAACCATCATAGTTACCTAAAGCTTGTCCAGATATAATAGCTAAATCATTAGCGTTAGGTTCTTGACCACGTCTTATAGCTTGTCTAATATTTTTATTTGCTTTCTTTATTAACCTTTCATCTCCGTCAGAGCCTATTCTCATCATTCTCTGATTTCTCCTCATTTCTCTAGGATTAAGTATATGAGTTAAAGGTTGCATTTGACCAGGTGACGTATAATTACCAGTTACATTACTAATATCTTCACTTTTGCCACCAGGACACTTTGGTTCACCGTTTTCATCTATTATAGGTTCTGCTCCGTCATTACAAGTTATCGTGCTTTTCAAGTAACGATTACAATCTGCATCAAAACCCTCTGGATCATTTGGAAAAAACTTTTTTCTTCTAGCCTCTGTACAAGCTAAATTAGTTCCTTCAGCATTTGGTTTAAAGTCAGGATTACTCGGTCGCGGAGTACTGCCTCCTGTTGTATCATTAACCACAACCCCTTCAATATCAACTGGCTCATCACCTTCACCTTTAACTGTTATAGATTGGTTAGATTGGTTAAAAGGTGATGAACCTTGGTATTTTGTTAGCTGTGGAGCTACTCTAGTTGTTGATCTGAGATTTACCCCAGCTCTTTTCATTTTAAATGCCATAATTGTTTAGTTTATTCGTTTGCTGTATTAGAAGCTGGTTTAGAGTCTGTATTCATAATACCTTTTAAATAATCAGGATCATCTCTCTTGAGGTCTGCGCAATTTTTATAGTTTTTACCTTTTGCATTTTTTTGACTTCTACAATTTTCTTCTTCTTTAGCTTTTGCTTCTGCTTCTTTTTTCTTTTTATCGTTGTCTAGATACTCTTGGTTTACATTATCTTGACATTGCTCTAAAGCATCACCAGTCAACCCAGTTTCAGCACATGTTTGCCTTTTTGAATTATTTTCAGCGGTTTTAGTGTCAGCATCACTATCTAAAGGTGCAACTTGACTACCGTAAGCACTACTTAAACCTTGATTAAAACCACCCTGTAAATTTGCAAAACCTCTTGAGGCTATTCCAGCCCCCATGACTAGAGAGTCATTAATTTTAAAAGGACTAGCTTTACCGCTGTTTCTTTGTACGTTTTTTAATTTTAACTTAAACCCCATTTTTATGCGTTTTTTACTGAGCCATAAGCCCTTGTTTTAGCCCCTTTCTCCTTGTTTTAGCTCCTTTCTCCCATGGAAACCTGTTGTCACCTTCTTGAAGCCATTTACCATTATATAATATCTTACCATTTTTTCTAGGATATTTCTTACCATCATAAGTTACATTGCTGTCGGTATAATCTAATTTACCAGACTTCATGTCTTTTTGGTGCTCTATCTCTTCTTTAATAGCATGTTTTTGTACTACGGGAGAAACATCTTTGCTTACAAATATAGTACCGTCTTTGTTAGCTTCAGCTATAACGCCTTTATCTAACTTCTTCTCTATTACAGGATATTCTTCCTTTTTTTTAAAAGGGCTATTTCTCTGTATATAAGGCATACTAGCAAGTTTCGCAAGGAGACTTTGGAGAGTTTTTAAATAAATAATCTCCAGGTCTAGTCGTAATAGCTCTATTACCAGCAGCGGTAGTTATCGCTCCTTCAGCCGGCTTTATTGGACTATCACTGCTTTGACCTGCAAAGCTACCTGCTTTTACTTTTGCCGTAATTGGCAATGCTACTTGTGTTCCTGTTTTTCCCATGATTTACATTTTAGCTATTTTACCTTTACCAAGGTTATTCTTTTTATTCATCTTGTTTGCTTTATTAACAAGTCTTGAGTTTTTTCTTACTTTTCCTTTCACAGCTGCGTTCTCTGCTTTTTGAGCAGTTTTGTCATACCTCATCTCTTTTTTAGATTTAGGTGTGCCTTCTGGAATAAATTTTTGTTTAGCCGGAGATTTACCATATTTACAACCTTTATTCTTAGCTGGAGACTTAGGCATTAAACATTTTCCTTTTCTATATACGCCTCCTTCTTTCTTACACGCTTTTCTTTCTTTACTTGATAAAGTTATATTACCTATGTCTTTAATAATTTTCTTGCCTTTTTCAATAACTTTTTTCCCAGTGTTCTCTAGTACTTCAGGTATATCTTTTATCTTAGTGTCTGTTTGCTTAACCGGCGAGTGTCCATATTTTTTAGCTGGAGATTCTGGCGCAGCTTTAATTTTTTCTTGTAAATGCATTGGTAAGTTACCTTGTTTGCCTACTAATGCTTTCATCATTGGCGATTTGCCATACATTTTAAATGGTGTTTTATTATAAGCCATTACTTTGTTTTTATGTTAGTTATTATTTTTTTAGTTACT
>Ga0208157_1000747_pt1 | contig 16487 bp, 20 predicted proteins | sample 5_EtaG_FD_184077 | JGI IMG/M metagenome (GOLD analysis project Ga0208157, IMG submission 184077) | Marine viral communities from the Subarctic Pacific Ocean - 5_ETSP_OMZ_AT15132 metaG (SPAdes) (version 2) | ecosystem: Environmental > Aquatic > Marine > Oceanic | place: Pacific Ocean | collected...
GTGATGTAAGCGAGGTCGCATCACGAATAGTAAGACCTAAAATTAGACCTTGGTGAGGAGAAGTAATAATGGACGATTTTTATGAATACCCTCGTTCCGAATTGGAACAACTTGTAACCCGATTTATTGCCGAACATAAAATAAAAGCGCAATATGGGAAGGATACGGAAGGTCTCTTTGTGGTTCAATTCTTAGTAAAAGAGGAGACCGATGATGCCGAAATATAAAATAACTGCCACAATGGATGTGGGATATACCGCTATTATCGAAGCCGATAGCCAAGATGAGGCGTGGACTATAGCTCGTAACGGTGACGAGGCCGATTGGGAGCAAACTGATAACGGTCACGATTGGACGTTGGAAAACATTCGGGAGGTTAAAGAAAATGAAAATCACTTGCGATAGACCGCTCACAGACTTGGAAAGAGATGAGTTAATACATGCCGCTAAAATTTTAGAAGTTGAAGGCGGTAATGAAACATGGACAGGTGACGGTACTTTGTACCGCACCACAAGCGGCAAGACTTTTCACTTTGTAGATCAAAAGTGGAAAGAAGATGGTTAGTAAAAAGAAAAAAAATGACCCCGATATTCACTTGCCATTAAGAGATTATGTGAGATCAAAAGAACTTGCTAAAGTTATGAGGCCAACAGACCTTGAATTACCCCCACCAGAAAAAGATCCCAGAGCGCCTGTAACACTTTGTTTAGCAGATTTAACTGAAGAATTTGAACAATTTAATTGGGTGAATATAAATTTTAATAACAAGCCAAAATGGTTAAGACAATTTTATCGACATGATAATAAAAAAGTAACTCTTAAAAAAGTTCAATTGAATAAAGAAGAAGAGGAGAAGTAAAAATGAAAGAGATACATCGTATGTCAAGAACCCATAAAAGAATGGGTTTTGTTAAATTAAGAGAACGTCAGCCTGAAAGATTTGCTAGACCAAGCAAGGCTGAATTGGTGAAAAAGCTAAAAGAAATAGCTAAAAAAAGAGCGCGATAAAATGGGTAACGAGCAGTTAACAAGACATCAAAAAAGCGTTTATGAATTTCTTAAACAACAAGTAGACAACCTCGCAGAGGAAAGCAGAAAGAACGATGCCAGACCAAGGATCGATCAAGAGCTTTTTTCTGCGCGGGTTGAGCTTGATAATTTTGTTGAAAAGTTAAAACAGTCAGGCGTACAAATAGAACATGGGAGAAGATCATGGGTATATTAGCGAAAACAAAAGGCACAGTATATGCAAGCGAAGCTGAAAGAATTAAATTTGAAGATCATTATAGAAATTCTTGGATTGCAAAAAATTTAGAGGACGTTCAAGCAAAACCAGAATTAAAAATTCGTTCTCATTTTAAAATTGAAAAGAAGAAAAAAGTTGAGGCTGCGGCTGCGCCAGTTTTGCCTAAAAAGGCAAAGATAGTTAACAATATGTTATCAGAAGGAAAGTCACCCAAGCAGGTGGCAAAGACTTTATTTGAAAATGTAAAGTATATTACTAAGTTGATTTCAAAATATAATTTGCCAAAAAACTAAAATAGTTCGATTGAACTTATTTTTTTTATTTGATAAAAATAATTTGGGGCAAGTGGTGATCCTTTGCGTGTCAGCACTGTCGCGGTACGATGTCCAATCGTTGGTCACATGCTTGCCTCACCACCCACAACTATCATAAGGTGCGTACCTTTAAAAAAAAGAGGTGGCGCGAAGCCACCTCAGATTCAGTTCAGAGCAGGAAATCGTCAGTTCACCACAAGCGGAAGTGAAAAACAAATGTCCTGACACAAGACCTAGCACTCGAACATATTAACGTCAAACACTTTTGTTAAGTTTGTCAGACAAATCTTTTATAAGATTTAATGTGGTTCTCGTATCGAGACTTATCACTTCCACCTCTTCCCCTTTAGAAAAAATGTGTAAATTCACACACTTATCACCTTCTCTTACAGTAACATACTTATAAAACATATCCACTTTTACAGTGATAGACTTAGACATAATTATCCCTTCAACACCGCTAAATTTCTAATGTCAAAAATATAAGAAACTTTTGCATTGCCCTGTGTATCTGTTTTTCTGTTTTTGTATTCGTGCCTGTGTAATGTTTCGTCTCCCATCATTTTTAAAAAGTCACTGATAAAACCGAAATGAATACACCTATAGTTTGGATATTTTACATCAAAAATGATGCAGATATTAGGATACAACTTCATATAACGCCGCAAATCTTTTTGATTTATTGAAACCGCATAATCTGAAGGTATCCCAAATAATTCTTTCGATAACCTCCAAGGTGTAGTAATGCTTTTTAAATCACATGGAAAATTAATTCTCATATCGAAAGTAAATTTATCCGTGTCTTTTTCAGGATTGATGCACAGTGCCGTATGCTTAAACTTATTATTCTTAATAAAATCTAACTCAAGCTGTTCACCATAAGTACACCATTCTTCTTTGTTTTCATTGTTCTCAGGCGGATTATACATCATAAGTCTATATCCAAGTCTAAATCATGAGATGTCGCTGCAACGCTTGTGGCATATGGGAGATGATATGTACTTGTCGGGCTATCAAAACTTAGTTCAGTTTTGCCTTGTTTTCCCGCCCAAGAGAAGCGACACTTCCAAATATGTATCTCTGATATTGGTGAGTAAGCAGGGTCTGGTCTATGGACAGTTAAGCCTACGTCAGCTTTAGCGAACCATGCCGCTGAACCAGAAATATCATAACCTTTCGGTGCAGGTACATCTCCGTTTGCATCGCGCATCATTTTAGTTGGGTGTGCCACAAACCAGAGATGTATCCCATGCGCTTGTGCAAAAACTCTAAGCCTTGTTAGAACATCTGATACCCACTCAGTTTCACTAACATCACCCCTGTCTTTCTGTATATAGTTGTAGGGATCTATAACTGCACCCCTTACCCCGTGCCTAAGCACGGCTATCTTTAGTCTATCAATAATACTATCGACAGAAGATAAAGTTCCATCAGCTTGATATAAAAAAGAAAAGTTCGATTGAACAAATTGCTTTCCACCTTCTAAATCTTCTTTTGTCATTCTTGGTGTTCTACCATCAAAGAAGGGCAATCTAAGATACTTACTAACTAGTTTTGCAATGTGTATTCTGGGTTCGTTTTCGAAGCTACAAATAGCAAAACGCCATCCATATTTCTCAGATAGGTTCACCATCAATTGATCTATAAATTCAGACTTTCCAGAACTTGGATGCCCAGTGACAACTGTAAGCTGACCCTCAACAACAGAATAAAGTTCATCAACATTGGAATAACCGGTAGACGCCCCGGAACCTATTCCTTTTTCGTAAATTTCATCAACATCATCAAAAAAATGTTTAGCGTCAAACAAACCGGCTACAGGCCAAGGAGTTGCGCTTGTGATAAGTGTATCAACACCATCCCTGCCATGCTTTAAAAGAACATCGTTTGCATCCTTACAGCCTTCTGGATAATGAACTTTATAAACTTTATCCTTTCCAATTCGCCTAGCTATTTCTTCAGCCATAGCTTGCCCTGCATCATCAGCATCAGTGGCGATTAATATTTTACTTGCACCATCTAATTGATCCTTTGCTTCCCATAAGAACTTGAATTTATTATCATTATTTCTATCATAAGTGCGTACCTCTGAGACCTTCATAACCGCACCGTTGGGAACAGACACACAACTTTCGTAACCTGATTCGATAAGAGAAAGTGCGTCCATTTCTCCTTCACAAATTATAAACAGATCATCTTTCTTTACGTTCTCAATATTAAAAAATGTTTGAGGCGCTCCATTACATGAGAAACCCTTACTCTCAATTGACCTGATTTTATATGCGTACTCCTCACCCTTGTTGGTATAAGGAAAATGAATGCAATCAACCTCGGATTGTTCTGACTGTATCCAACTTCTTCCAAATTTTAATTTAGCTTTTGTTGCAGTTTCTTTTGATATTCCTCTGTTCTGCAAAAAGCTTATCGCTTGCTCTCCTAGCGGAGATGTTTCCATTTTTTTTGCAACGGACACTATTTCTACCTTTCTCTGAACTTTTATTTTTGGCAAATCTTCACGCATCGGAACAATACCGTTCATTCCGCAGTGCCAACAATGGTACAACGCCTTATCGCCTTCTATTCTAAATGATAAAGTTTTTTCGTTTTTCTTTTTTCGGGTGTGACTACAAGTTGGACATGATATTTTATGTTGACCGTGACCTAATCTGTATGCCTCACCGCGCAACTCTTGTTCTATTTGCACGTTTCGGTTCCTTGCTCTGATCCGTCTAGCATAGATTTCAGAGTGCCATTCAGTCAAGCCACTAAATATAGTGGCCTATATATCTATATATAACTATATATTATCTCTCTCTTAGAGAGAGAGATATATTATATATTAATTATATTATTAATATCACACGCGCTCACGCGAATAATAGTTCTAGGATTTTCTTTATCTAATTGCCAGTAAATCATCTTCTGTTTTACCTGACGATCATTGGCATAAATCTTATTTTGCATGCAGTCGAGAATCAGGCTTTCGTCTAGATCTGGCCTTCTGGATGCGTAATAAATTACCATCTCAACTTTTACATCTTCAGTGAAAAGTTCGTCCAAAATTGGGCATTGCGAGTCAAAAATTTTAACGTATCCTAAAGCCTTTTTTGACTTTATAAAACGAGGTCTACCGCCTATCAAAACAGCCTTACGACTATTAGCTTTACTAGCAGGTTCACCTAAAATTTTGAATGCAAAAGTACGCAAAACTATGCTATTGACCTATCCCAATTAATCTGATTATATACGAATGTTCGGAGTACACAATGAAAATAACAAACAAAACTGGGTTACCAGATTCTTTTGTCAACTTTGCCCGTGATGATAAATATACTAAGGGTAAAGCAGATATAAGCGTAACAACATTAATCGATAGTCCTCGTGTGCGAATCATGCGAGATGTTCATGTTGATAAATTAGAATCAGATGTTGTTGATATGATCTGGCCTCTTTTTGGAACAGCGGTTCATCACATTCTTGAAAGCTCAAAAGATACAGACAGGATTACAGTCGAGGAGCGTTTATTTGGTCAGGCACTTGGGTGGACGCTTAGTGGAGCCATAGATCATCAAGAACTTTTGGATGATGGCACTGTTCGAATTACAGACTACAAAGTTACATCAGCTTGGTCGGTTATCCTTGGAAAGGATGAGTGGGCTTTGCAGCAAAACTGTTACGCTTGGCTTATCAAAAACTCTACGGATGGAAAGAATATGGGTAGAGACGTAAGTAGCTTACGCATATGCGCTATATTGCGTGACTGGCAAAGGAAGAAGGCTTTATTCGATAAGGACTATCCACAGGCTCCTGTGGTTATTGTCGAGCTACCAGTTTGGTCTGGCAAAAAGGCCAACGATTATATTCACGAAAGAATTACAGATCATCAGGACGCACAGATTATGTACGACACTGAAGATAGACTACCGCTATGTAAATCAGAAGAAATGTGGGCAAAGCCAGATACATTTGCGGTCAAAGAGAAAGGAAAGGTGAGAGCCAAAAGGGTTCTTAATTCCGAAGAAGAAGCCAAGGAATATATTGGTGACAACGAAAACTTAGCAATTGAATTTCGCCAAGGAGAAAGAACTAGGTGTGAAGGATATTGTTCTGTTTCAGAGTGGTGCGATCAGTTTAAAGGATGGAGAAAAACATGAGTGCTAATTTCGCAAAGGCTGTTGAGAGCCTTCAAAAAGCTCAACAAGAATTTCAAACACCTATTAAAGATATGACAAACGCATATCTTGGAAACAAATATGCTAGTTTAGATAGCTGTATTAGTGCAATAAAACCTGCTCTACATAAAAATGGTTTTGCCCTTGTTCAATCAGGTGGTAAAGACGAGCTTGGTCATTTTGTTGATACAAAATTTGTTCACATAACAGGTGAGATTTTTTCTAGTAAAATTTATCTTGAGCTAGATAAAACAAATATGCAAGGCGTTGGGAGCGCGGTCACATACGCGAAGCGGTATGGCCTACTTAGTTTGTCTGGCATGGAGCCAGATGAAAACCCCGATGATGATGATGGAAATAAGGCATCAGGTACTAAACCTAAAAAAAGTTCAATTGCACAAAACCCGAAAACATCCCCGGAGACACCCCCGGTTTCTTCAGGGAATAATGATGATGGATTGGATTTATAAATGGGTAAGATGATTAACGGTCATATCATAGAATCAAATGTGCCTTTGCCAAAAGGTGGAGTGGCAACAATTGCAGAACATATGAAAGTAGGAGACAGTGTGCGTGTTGATACGAGAACAAAAGCCAATTTTATCATGCAAGAACTGAGAAAGCTTGGAAGAAAAGGAACAACCAGAAAGCTTAGAGATGATCATGGTTACCGCACTTGGAGGTTGGACTAATTGGAAGACGACAAGCCCTTGGGTGTTATCACAAATACTATTTCGTGGGATAAAAAATACAAAACCCCACTTAGATTTTATGATTGGCACTCATGGGCTGACGTTGTTTGCGCTTGGATCGATGATGCAAAGAGCGTCAAACAATTACAGAAATTTGCTAATGCAAATAAGAGGTCAATAAACCTCGCAAAACACCAGAACATGACTTCATATGAGTCAGTAATTGATAAGTTAAGATATAAGAAAAAGGAGTTATCATGACAGAGCAATTAAAAAAACCAAGCGGAGTATTATTTAATGCGAAGCAAAAAACAAATCCCAATCAACCAGATAAGACAGGACATGTTGAGTTAGACATTGATATGGTTAAAGCTTTGGTTGCTAAGGTTAAGGCAAACCAAGCGGCTAACAAAAGTGAACATGTAAAACTAAATCTTTCATGTTGGGAAAATATAGCAAAGTCTGGTCAGCCCTACATAAGCGTTAGGGGAAGCATTCCTCAAGAAAAGAAGGATGATGATCTGAACGATGAGATCCCGTTTTAAGCATAAAAATATTAGAAACGAAGGATACCTAAAGATTATACGGGGTCTTCCCTGTTTAATCTGCGGTAGTGGCGCAGAGGCGCATCACCTGATGTGCGTAGGGGAACGTGGATTAGGTTATCGCTCAGGGGATAACTGGGCAGTGCCTCTGTGCCGCAATTGTCATACCAACCTACATCGATTTGGTAATGAAAAGAAATGGTGGAACCTAGAAGGTATCGATGTAATTGAGTGGGCTAAAAGAAATTGGGAGAGGTACAAATGAGTACACACACACTGAAAGCCAACCGTAGACATCCCGATGCAGATCGGCAGTGCATACAAGTTGGTCACATTACTTTTGAATACAGCACTAAGAATAAGACATTTGCTCTTAAAGCTTGTGAGGCTGAACATGCAAAAGATAGAAAACCTTTATTCACAGGTTTTATTGAAGAAGGAATGCACAAAGAGTTGTTGCGTTTGGCATCTGTTTTTAGACAAATAGAGGAGCAAAAAGATGAGTGAGGTTAGAGATAATGCTATGAATTTTGAGGCAGTAAAGGTCTCAATGTCACAAAATAAAGAGGGGGTTATCTTGAGATTATCCGTTCATCCAAACGACTGCCCATCTGACTTGCATACGGATTGGGTTGGGAGCCGTTATATGGTCGCTATGGTTAAGCTAAATGATCAAGATGAGATAGAGACCAGACAGAACGAACAGGCCATACAGAGGCTTATAGCGTCCTGTGGTCTGCTGTGTAGAGAATTAGACTTTCAGTCTTTTCTTGGAGTTGATAGCGAAGATAAAGCTGTTGATAGTATTAGAGAGAAATGCGGCATCTCATCGAGATCAGAATTTAGAGATAATATATTAGCTAGAGAATCTTTTATAAGAATAAGAGAGGAGTATAAACAATGGAAAAAGTAACAGACGAAGAGGTGCTAATAGGTGTCACTGATGTTTTGAAACTAATGTCTATATCAAAGAACACCCTTCTTAAATTATCAAAAGAAGATGAGACCTTCCCTAGAAGCATACAACTAATCTCAGGTAAAGAGATAGGATCAGGCTTCAATGGAACTAAACGATGGGTTAAGTCAGAACTAAAAGATTGGTTAGAAAGTAAAAGGTCGTGAAGCCTATTACTATTACAGCATATACTAATGATGCACATGTATATGATATGTTTAAAATAGAGAGCGCCATGAAGCATTTGCCAAAGTGGTTTAAGGATTTATCAAAGACTTATTCAACATTAATGGGTAATGAAGGTCGCTCTCTAGAACTTCCAGTATCGACTATGAAAAACTGTCCTGCAGTAATGGATTATTTAAGTAGACCATTAGTTGTACGCATACCATATGATTTATCTTTTAGATGCGATGATGGAGAATTGTTTTGGTCTGCCCCAAGTGAACGTATCGCTAGTATGGTTAGTCAATTTGGCAGAATGCAAAAAGTAGGTTTTGATATAGGGCATTGTAAACTAGCAACCTGTTGGGAGCTAGTTGAGCCAGAAGGTATACCATTTTTATTTACTGATGCTTACTATAATAACTTTTCAAAAAATTGGAGAGCAACTCAAGGCATAACTAACTTTAGAGATCAACATCATTTGGCTATAAATATTTCAGTTCCTAACAATCAAGAACAAACAGAAATTAGAGCGGGAGATCCTATCTGTTATTTGATGCCTTTGTCAGAAAGGCCAGTAAAGGTGGTATCTAAGTTGGTATCAGAGCAAGAATTTAACTGGATAGCTGAGAAAAGAAATAAAAAATTTACTTTTATAGATAAATTTAAAAAGAACAGAAAACTAAAAAGGTTCAATTGAACTAAATATTTTCCATTAGTCTATTAGCCGTTGAGATCAACCTAGATCTTGCTTCAGCAATTTTTTCTAATCTTTGCTTTCTAATTTTGTCAGAAATATTTTCATTCTTAATAACTGCTTTCTTTGCTTTATTAAGTTTTCTAAGCTTAGAGTTTATATTTTTTATTGGTTTAATAAGTCTTATTAATTCTGGATATCTTGATATAACAGCTAAAGCTCTTTCTCTATCTCCAGAATCTCTTGCATCTCTAAGTTCAGCATCAACAGCTAGAATATCATCTCTCTTCTCAAAGAAGTCACCCGCCCTGTCTTTTTCGGTTACGGCAGTGCGTATCTTATTTATGATGGGCGTTCTCCTGATCATATCTTTCTCCCACTCACCATTTAAGAAAGCGGGTATTCCGGTTGTTGTTGCCTCTCCCATCTGTATGACAAATTTACCTGCGCCACCTAATAAGAAATCCATTACATGTTCTATTGTGTCAGGGTTCATATCTACCCTTTGTCCGAGAACCTCTCCGGGGATTATATCGGTTCCACCACCAATTGTATCATTTACAAATTTAGATATAGCTATCGCTGTTGGGCTTGTTGTTTCCCAGTGCAGTGCGCTCCTTGATTTGTACTGCTCGAAAGGAGATAGCTCTTTATAAATTGGGCCATCCATAAAATTCTTATTTGTAAGTAATTCTACGGCAGGGTCTAAAATTGTCGGTGCAATAAATGTAAGTGGGTTATTGCCGCCAAAAGGGTTAAGGGTTCCAACCGCTGTGCCGAGTGTAGAAGATGCGGCCTGACCAACTGTGTATTTACCTCTAAGCAGTGCGCTCATAGACCTACCTGCGTTATAAAACATGTTAAGCCCATATGCCATTGGTATGGTTTGAAAGACACCATCTTGGTTCATGTCTGGCAATATTATGCTATGGGCAAGTTTATATTCGCCTATGTTATCATAATCTAAATACTCATCTTCATCTTCATCTCCAGAAAATGCAGCATTTAATTGATCCATTAGAAAGCCCATCACAACAACACCACCAAGAATACCCCTAGCTTTTTTGCTGTTTATAGTGGCATTTATCATAGCCATAGAGCCTTGAAGTGATGCGTTGTAGAATAAGTAAAATGAGTTCCAAAATGTTTTTGTTTGACCACCTTTAGCAAAGTTTGTTGTAAGCTGCCTCGCCGCAGCCGCAGCTTCTCTTAAAGCTGTTTTTTCAGGAACGCCTTGGGCTTCTAAATTTTTAGCAACAGCATCGAAGAAAGAAAGCCTAATACCATTTTCAACAGCACTGTTTAATGCTTCTACTCCACCAACAAGGCTTGCGCCCTTTTTGCCAACGCCAGTCATTAAAGCTTTAACTACTGTTTTTTGGCCTTTACTGTCTGCCTCTACAATTTTTTCAATCGTTTTCTTTATGTCTTTATGGTTATCAATATCTGAACCCATTTGGTTCAACACGTTTTGACCACCATTTTCATAAAATTGTTTATACCTGTTTCTCCAATATGGTTTACCACCATCAGACCCGATAGATGCGGCTAATATTGCTTTACCTGCAGGGTATATCCCCTTCATTATGTCCTTAGATGATCCCTTCATATTGTACTGTTGAGAATTAAATAAGGCTGTTTCAATATCTCTAGGTGCGTTGCCGAATAAAAAGGCAGGGTTCCAACTTGTAAGCATGTTTGCATAAACCCTAACCAAGCTATGCATTGCCCCTACAAACTTATTTGCTTGCCTTGTTGACTGACCTTTGAATGCATTTGCTATTCTTGGGTCATGAAATCCTATTAGATGTTCTACGCCACCTTTTCTCACTGCAAGTATTGGTAAGTTGGGATTATGAAAATCTCTATCTGGCATATGTGATATTCTGCCATTACGCATAACTCTTTTAATAGGATGCGTCTCAAGAACTTGAGCAAAGTCTCTGGTGTCTATGCTGTCATCTTGCAATAGATTTAAAAATGCGACACCAACCTTGTTCTTTTCTGCCTTGTCTATAGCCGCTTGTCTTTGAACAGCTACATTTGAAATTATATCACCCGCGTAAGATGCTCTTCCAAGTGCTTTTCTATTTGGATTACCAACACCGCCAAACCTATCTCCTGATGCTCCAGTAAATGAGTTTTGATCTGTGGCTAAATCCAGATCCATCTCTGAATCAGCAAAACCTCTTAGCGGTACATAATTATTATACTTAGTAAATGCTTGCCTTGTGCTGTCATCGATGTCTTCATTGTCCTTGTAGTCAGGTATAAGATCGCCCTCTATATAAACATCGTTTGTGCCACTGATAATATCTCTTGTCTGTTGTGCTATACTTTCTAAAGAAGACCTTCTTCTTTGATCCAAAGACTGTACAAAGCTAATAATATTATCAGCCTCAACATCAGACATACCTGAACCATCTTTTATTTTACCGTTTGATAATTCAGATATTCTTTGATTTCTTTCTTTTGCATGAAGTGCGTACAAATAAGAGTTGGCTAAAGCATGTCCTGAGTTTTCAGTTTTTTCTTTAATAGTGTTGTAGTATTCAGAACCTAAAGAAGCTTCTTCTCTTGAGTTCATGTCAATACCTGCCACAAGCTCAAGAATAGGGGTAAATTCTGTTTCCTGAAACTTTTCCTTTTTCGGCCCCTGAACACCATGCATTAATAGCTCTTGAAAATATGCATCCATATCACGAGATATGCTCGCACCTTTCGCTCTTAACTTATCATACATTTTTGCTACTGGCAGAAAGTCATCTTGCATTTTAGTGAAAAGCCAAGTTGTGCCAGCATCTATTTTTTCTTTATCTACATTAAAGGGTTTTCCCAATTTAGTTAAACCAGAAGCAATGCTTTCCTGAACACCTGCGTATCTTAGGTTTTGTATAGTTTGCTCAAGGTCTGCAGGGCCAAAATTTGGAGTTGCCTGAGACAGTGGGGTGTCGCTCATTAATTTGCTTAATCTTCTAGGAACTTCTACTAAAGCTTCATTTCTTACAGCAACGCCTGTCTTCTGTGGAACTGCTCTCTTTTTCTTTTCAAGAATTGGGTAAAAACTATGTACATAAAAAGCTTTTTTTATAAGCATTGGTGAAGGTCTGGTAACATCCCCACCATATTCTAATACAAGCCTTAATGGCGGAGCTGAAAAGCCTAGGTTTTCTTTCCATTCAAGAACAATTCCATCACGACTTGGATATGATATTACTGAATCACCATCGTCATAGCCCTGATCTTGCCACCTCCTAAGTATGTCAAAGATGGCATTCTCTACTCTTTTATACTTAGAGTTTTCAACAAGCTCTTTGTCGTGTAGGCGCTGTTGGATGTGATACAACCCATTACCTACCTCATGACCGCTTTCGTATACGGTGTGGCTTCCCATTGGCAGAAATACAGATAATAACTCCCCTCCAAACATATATTTGCCGTATGCTATTCCAAGTTTGCCATTTGCATCTTTTACTGGAGAGAATACAGGTTGATACCTTTGTTCTTCAGTAGGTAGAACCGAAAGCCTTACCGGAGAAGGAACTCCTTTTATTCCTTTTTCATCTGGATTTACATCAACGAACTCTTCCTCTGGAAGTATTTCTACTTCTCTTGCTGAGAAGAAGTCTCCTTCTTTTGGCTCTTGTATCTTTTCGACAGGAATGCTGCCAGTTTCCTGATCTCCTTCGAGTTCAGGCTTCCCACTATCGACTCTTCTTCTTTCTGAATCGGGGAGTGAATTTTTGATTGCGTCATCAGGAACACCTTTCTTCCTCAGTAGAGCTATTGCTCCATCTGCATAATCGTTGTCATCGCCTTGACCTTTTCTAACGCCTCCCGCCTCAAAAATTCTTTTTTCGGCATACCACATCAATGCTTGGAAATCTGCGTTTGTTAGATCAGTAGCTATTTGATTGTTTTGTCTTAATATTTGTCTAGCTCTGTTTGCCACATCTCTCATGGCTGTTCGATCAGGGCCACTTCTTGGATCTTCTTGTAATTTAGGTTTTAGCTTATCTGCCAGTGAACCTGCAGCAAGAGCAAGCTCTGGCTTCTCTGGTCTTGCTAACCTAGCTCTTTCTTTAGCGGCCTTAGCATCTTTGCCCTCAACTTTTGATCCCTTGATTGTAAAGTCCATCTCTTCAAGCAAAGACTTTAATTTATCATTATAAGCTTTATTGTATCTTTTATTCCATTGCTTCATTAACTCTGGAGCTAAAAGTTCAATATCACTTTTTTCTAATCTGACTATATTTAATTCTCTTGTAGCATCTTCTAGCATTCCCTTTTCAACATCATCCAGTTGTTTAAGATTGCTAACCCTATTCCAAACCCTGTCCACATTATCTTCAATAAGTTGATCAGAAAATTCAACTAGAGGCTTACCAGTTATTCTATTTACAAACCTCATCCACCAACGATCCATAGTTAAAGGATCGAAGTTACCTCGTAGATTTTGTAAAAAGCCATTACCAATTTTTGGCCCAATTGCGTAAGCAACAGACACCATAGTATCTGCTTCTTCTTTGCCGTCAGCTTTTACACCTTTTGGCAAATCTTGTACTTTATCAACGCCAAATACTTGAGTTAATAATTGATTTAATTCGCCTCTTCTAATCTGTTGCATTAGAAGATCATTTATTTCTGAAACGGTCATACCGTTATCGACCATAGCGTTCCAAAATTCAAAGGCGGCAATCATAGATTTACCCTGATCACCAGTGCCTTCTAACGGAAACTTACCTGTCTTAACAAAGGCATCATACTGTTCAGAAGCAAACTCATAGTTTTTAATAACGGCAAGTCCGTTTGATGTAACCGCTGTAGCATAATCAAAAGCAAACTCTGCCTCAGCATCATGCCGTGGGTTAGCTGTTCCGTCTGGTCTATCAGGAGATATTTCTGGATATGCTGAATACAAGGCTTTCTTGGCAAGCTTGAGTGTAGCGTCATACCAACCTAATGCATCTCGACTAGAGAGGAGGGCAGCTTCAGCTTCAGCCGCCATTATCTGTGATACTTCCTCTCTGTCCTGCTCTGAATTTATAATATCGTATTCTCTTGTGCCTCTTCTCTCTTTTATTTTATTTGCGAGAGAAACAAGAGTGTTGGCTCCGGGCCTACTTTTGAATATTGGTTGTCCAGTATTTGGGTTTAGATAAGGCAATATACTTGCGTTATACTGCTCATCTGTGAGTTGCATAACGAGTTTGGATTTTTTAAGGTTTTTAGGATCTCTTACTTTATCATTCTTTATTATTACTTCTTCTTCACGAAAATCTTTAATTAAATCAGGTGCAACAAGTATATCTGATTTATTTGTTTTATAGCTTTGAAATACTCTATTGTTTAATGTTCTTCCAAATTGCCAAGGGTTTCTTATATTTGGATCTAATGAAAAGGATGATAATCCATCTTGCTTATTTAATTCACCATGCCTGTAAACAGTAACCTCATTAGGAAGATCCTTTAATGCTGCTTGAGTTAAGTCATACATCTCTTTTCTTAGAGATCTAAGCTCTGACATTGACGCAGGTTCTGCTGAAGACCCTTGATCTGGATTTCTAAATTCTCCAAGAGATTCTGAAGCAGACTCATCATCTAAAAGAATTTCTTTAAATGTATCAGGAGATTTAGCTCTGAATAGTAATTGCATGTCAGGAGATAAAGATTCTCTTTCAACATCAGTTAACGATGCAACTCTTGAACTTAGTATAGCATTATTAATTTGTTCATTTGAACTTTCTTGAGCAGGTCTCTCTCTAGCACCCATCTCACCAGACTGAATAGTTTTAAAGATAGACTCTACTCTATTAAAGCCTGACCCAGTAAATACTGATACAAGGCTCTTGAAGAAATTCTTAACCTTATTGAATATACCACGCGGCGCACCAGATGATTTAAGCCTACCCGCGTTGAAGTCTCTAAACATCTCTGCGACAGCTTCTTCTCTTTGAACAGTGTCGCTTTCTTCAGGGTACATTCTTTTTGCCCTGTCTAGGTATGTGTAGCTTCTAGTCTGAGAAGTGCCGTCAGAATTACGCTTAACGTACTTTGTTTTACCTGCTGCTTTTTCTAAGATAGATACCTCTTTAGGTGTCATTACACCTATATCTTTAAGAGCGTGTATCATCTCATGATCCATCACCTCAGCAACTGCATCGAACAATTGATCATCGGTCATGTTAGGGTCATACATTCCCATAGCTAGAGATATAATTCTAGACATAGGATTATAGCTACCTTCAGCGCCCTCTAGCTTTTGAGTTCCTTCTAGCTTTATGTCTTTTAGGTTGTAGCCAGAAAGCCTTTGTCTAAGCCTTGTGAACACACTCGCCTGTTTATCATTAAACACAGAAGTGAAAGCACTTACCTTTGGTTGGTCAAGCGCGGTGTCAGACTCTTCTCTAGCCCGTTGAGTTTCTTGAACTGATGAATCTAAAGCCTTGGCATCTGCAGCTTTAACTCTTAGATCTAACTCTTTTAAATCTCTAGCCTCCTGCTCCTGTTCCGCTTTTATCGCAGCAACAATTTCTTTTGGAGTTTTTAGATTTGATTTAATTTCTGCAGATCTTTGAGAAGCCTCAGTATAAGCTTTTTGAAGTCTTGCAAACTTCTCAGCTTCATTGGAGCTAAGATTTCTCTTTTTAGCAATTCTGTTTAACCTAGCTAAAGCCTTCTTTATCCCGGCGGCTTGTGTTTTATATTCTTCTAAAAGTCTTTTTTGTGATTCAAATTTTTCAACAAGCCTTGGATTATCTTCGTTAATCTCTCCGATAGGGACTTGCTTCATATTGTTTGGTATGCCAACCCTTTCAATGGACGGCACATGTTGTTGACCTAAGCGCTGTTGAGCAACCTCAATCATTTTTCTCTGAGATTGAATACTTGTTTGTGTAGCCGCTATCTCTGCCTCGATAGATTTTTCAGTGGCCTTCTTTCCTTTTAAATCAAAGCCAGTTCTTAAAACCGTAGGTCGTGTAATATTGTTTAGTATCCCTAGTTTTTTCTCTAGTGTTTTAATATTAGCTGTTGCACTGTCTATAGTTCGTCTAAGCCTAACATCTAAGTTGTCTAGGCTTGGCGCAACTTCACCCATAAGTATGAACTTACCACCTTTAGTGCTTGGATTGTCAGCAACAATTCCGCGAGCTTTCAGGTCTTCTATAACATCTAAGACCTGTTTTCTTTTTAGTGTGGGTATATCTTTCTTTGCTTTGGCAAATATACTTGTAACGTTTACTGCTTTATCAGCCCGTATCTGCTGAAGAACTCTTTCAAACACAGACTTATCGTATGACTTCTGGTCGAACTCTAATGGAGATACAGTTGTTGGATTAGGTAAGAGACCTGCAGGTTTTTCTGGAGAGGGTAAACTTCTTTCAACAGCTTCTGTGTTTGCTACATTTCTTTCTGATTCTTCAAAAAGATTTGTACCAACTGCTTCAGCCTCTGTATCTTCTGCGAATTTAAACCTTTGATTATTAAGTAGTATATCAGCCGCAATGTCGTCTTCTAATTCTTTTTCTGATTTTGGGTTGCCAGTGATAGACTTATCTTCTGGGCTTAATGCTCCTAAAGCTGTACCAAATGTACCACCAACTACAGAACCTGCAGCAAGAGCCTCTCCATATTCAAGAAGTGCTTCTTCATTAAACATTGGAAGACCCGCTTGCGCTCTGGTAGCCATCTGTTGGACA
>Ga0208157_1000751_pt1 | contig 16423 bp, 16 predicted proteins | sample 5_EtaG_FD_184077 | JGI IMG/M metagenome (GOLD analysis project Ga0208157, IMG submission 184077) | Marine viral communities from the Subarctic Pacific Ocean - 5_ETSP_OMZ_AT15132 metaG (SPAdes) (version 2) | ecosystem: Environmental > Aquatic > Marine > Oceanic | place: Pacific Ocean | collected...
TTTGCCAAGCAGACCAAGGATACTTATAACTAGTTCCAGGATTTATAGCTTCTAAATCTGATGCTGCTGAATTTTGCAACACATCTCTAGATACATTTTCAGCCTTTTGACCATTATGCCAGTACATACCTTGATAGTCACAGAAGAACATACCTATATCAGTAACAGTTATTGATTCTGGACCTATACACCCAATACCCTCAAAATAGTCTTCAATTACCATGGTATCTAGGTTTATTCGCCACATATTATGTAAATCAAAAGCATATAGCTTTCCTGCAAACCACTTAAGTGCTGTTGGTTTATTTGGTAATACGCAATAGTCTTTAGACCAATTAAAATTAGAATAGGCTTGTGGTTGAGATTTAAATATAAAATTCTGAGATTGCTTTATTTCTGGATGATAACAATCACCAACTATTAAGTGACCTAAAGCATTACAACTAATATTATAATTAAGATTGGTGTGCTCTAAAGTTTCAGGCATTCCTGTAACCGCTTCATAAGTAGGGCCTAATACTCCTGTATCTTCTACTATTTTACTATAAGTATTATCTATAGAATTGTATGACCAAGGTCCCTCTAAAGCAACTTCAGTTACCAGTCTATAAAATTCATCTAAATTATTTCTTCTATATATTGTTATATGAGAAACCCTTTTAGGTGGATTAGATAAAACTAAAGTTAACTGAGCATTTAAAAAGTTTTTCTGATTAGTGTCATCTTGAAGTTTTGGTATACTTGCAAATTGAAGAGGTCCTTCTTGATAGCCATCATACACTAACGCTATCTTATAATAATAAGTTTCACCATAATTAAAGTTTCCAGATTTATAATAATTTTCCCCAGCATCATCAGTATCTCCATCATCATTTAAATCTTCTGCAACAATATCAGTAGCAGTTTGAAACTCTATAGATATACCTACAGAATAATTACTACCAGGGTTCATATAGAAAAACTCACTATCTGACGTATCGTATAGCGATCCATTTGCTGGTATAGTCGCCTCGCCACTAGCATTGTATCTTGCAGAACCATTTCTAACACTACCAGCTGTAGTATATAATGTTGTGTTATACCCTGACGCGTGTCTAACTAATGATAATATACTATTACCTACATTTTCTACCCTTAATGGTCCAAAAGTTGAATCTGCTGTTTGGGTTTTAGCTAAAAACTTTTCAGAATCTGTATATGGGTTAGTGTCGGCTGTTTTGTTCCATTTATATATTAAAGTGTTATTTTGCGACTCATTAGCATTTTTACCTGTTAGATATATTTTATCATTACTAGCTAATGTCATGGCTGAACCAAATGCTGTAGAGAATTTTTCACCCTTACTTATAGAAATTATTCCAAATTTTCCAGCTGGTGGTTGGGTTGTATGGTTGTTTCCTGTTTGTGTGCTAGGAGTAGCTGCTGTTTCAAGCTGAGTAATAGTTCTACTTGTAGCTCTTTGCCATTGACTTGATTGCTCTCCTGATCCACTAGAAATATTATTATTCCAAATACTTCCACCTCTTAGCATACTTTTTACTCTTTTGACTCTTCCACTAATTACGTGATTTGTTTCTGTGTTTGTTCCATTAACAATTGAAAAGTCTGAGTTAGTCCAGTCATCATCATACATTCCATCAAAGAACTTAGCTTTAAGTTTATAGCTCGTTAATATATTATAACCATCATAATCGACATTAACACCTCTCCATAATTCAGATTCTTTAGCCGCCCCTCTTTGTAAAGCACCATGATTCTCTATACTAGCAGACATTATAACATTATCATTCCAGGTTTTAAATGTTGGGGTGACACTATTATAAAGATAATTGTATTTATGAGCCGTATCCCATTTTGTAACTCGTTTATATCCTTTTTTCATATCTACATTGCTTGTCATTTGTTCACCTTCTAAGTAAACAAGGACACCAATGTCAAAATTACTATCTCTATAATTAGTTAAACCTTTTTTATGAGGATATACTCTGTATGTTCCTTCTTTAAACCCATAACTATAACCTAGATCAGTTTCCATACCGTCTTGCCTATTTCCTATATAAGGATTATCTGCAGTTATTGTTCTATCGTTATTAGAAGCATTCCATCCCCATATTCTTGACGTTTGATCGCCATCATCTTCGGCATAATGTTTATTCCAATAATCTTCTGTATTATGAGGTTTGAGATTTGCATCAACTTGCACTTGGGTAGATGAATGTTCTCCGTTTGGCAAAAAGCCTAATATATCTGTATTTCTAAACCTTAGCTGATTTGAATAGACACTATATATACCATCTTTACCAACTTTGTCTCGGTTGTCAATCCTTCCTCCATCTAGTACATCACTAGGTAACCACCATTCTTTACCAGCGTTTCTGTAGTCTTTAGCATAATTTGTAAGGGGTCTATAAGAAGGAGTAATAGGTTTAGCTTGAATGCTAGCCCCACCCATTTGACTGCTTGTATATGCAGATATATCATTTAGGTTAATACTATATAACCATTCCTGATCATGCGTAAATCCTGAGCTTCTACTATACAATACGTATAAAAAGCCGTTCTTTTCATATAAATCAGAAATATATGCCCCTACAGGAGGTTTTCTGTAAACTTTAGAACCCGCAGCATGATGAGTATTCATTTCTTCAGTAGTAACTAAGTAATGGTCTAACCTAAAATAGTCTAACTGGTTATATATAATTTTTTGAGTGTCAGCCTTGTCATCAATATATCTTATGGCTACTATTTTTATTATATCTGATGAAGTACTCTCAGCAACCCAATTATATGTTGTCATAACATTTGGATCACCACCTGCAGATGTAGCATATCTAACAATATGACCACTTATAGCTGTGTCATAGTTATTAGGATTGGTTGTCCAATTCCAGGTTGCAGAATAAGGATAAGTATTTGTCTGAGTACTATCAGCTAATTTTGTAGTTATCATTTCACTACTATATATAGCTCCTGGAATATATCCTAATCCTTCAGTAGGATGCTGTTTACCTATTAAATCTTGACTTTGCCCTGATGCTTGGTCGTTTTTAATAGCATAAAGACTTCTTTCCTCATCAGAGATTCCTAATAAGTTTGCCTCTATCCTTTGTAGATTAGGTGTTCCAGAAGTTGTTTCAGCATATACAGGATGATGCATATGGTTCATATTAAATACTGTATTACCTTCATCAATAGCTTCTAGCCTAGCATCCTCTAAATGATAGCCTTCAATTGCTTGATTGAATGGCTTATGTTCTATTTTACCAAACCATTTACTTTCACTATGTGATTGATTGCCAGTACCTATGTAAACTGAATTTGGACCTGGATCTAAAGAAACGCTTGCAGACTCAGTCCCAATTTCCCACTCACCAGGAGTTGGAGACGTTACTATGGTCATTGGTTTACCGTCTTCAGCATAAAAATTTTCTACAACTTTGATTTGATTTTCTTCAGTTTCTATATTCTTATCATATACCACAACATTAGTATAAGTTTTGGTAGCATCTTCCTCTCTAGCGCTAACTAATAACATATTTTTGGGAGAAAGTTCGATTGATTGTCTTTTCTCTACAGATGTATTACTATAGACTAAAACGTTAGAAGCATTATAATATTCTATTCTAAAACTTTCATAACCATTCTCAAAATTAAACGCCAAAACATTGTAATCAGGATAGACTTTAACATCTGCTCCACTATTATGTGATAAAGTATTATCTTCTTCCCTTATTACTGTAAGATTATTGCTTGCAATACTTTCAATAGTAATGATTTCACTTCCTATTAATATTGATTGTCCTACATAAAATCCTGTAGCACTTGCTACTGGTATGGTTGTAACGCTAGCATTAATTCCAGCAGTAATTGTGCTTTGAGTAACAGCTGTAGGAGCATCATTAGTTAAAGATGTTTTAGGGATAATATCTACTGATGTGCAATTTGTACCAAATCCTATTATATTATTAATAAATAAGCCTAAAATCGATTGAGAAGCTAATCTTGTATTCATTGCTGCTTGAGATGCTGTTATTGTGATTTCTTTAATCAAGACATCTGATTGATATATTTTAAACTTAAAGTTTTCTGTAAGTGGAGATGCAGCTAAACCAGTATTTGATGTAGGGAATAATTGTATTTCTTCTTCAAATATATTGGTATCTGAAATATCTAAATCTTTTTTGACACCTTTTAATTTACCCTCTTCTGAAATAGCGTCTATATTAGTAGAATGAACAGCAGCCTCAGGAGCTATATCAGCATCAGAAGGTGATCCTATAATACCTTCCATAAAATTCTTTAGCTCTAATATTTTTTTAGCCATCTTTTCTGTCCCTTAATAGTTTAGTTACTATATCTACTATACTTTGATAATTATGTTTTAACCCTTTCAGCTCTATTTGGTTTTTCTTCTGTTGATCTATAAGCTTAATTACAATTGCTTCTAGACGCTTGAAATGCCCATTAATATCTTTAATAAGGTCATCTTGGATATATTTATTTTGCTTCCAGATAAAAAAGCCGAACACCATCGCAACTGCAACTGGTATTCCAAAGGTCTCAACTATAGTTAAGATGTCGTTCACTACTTTATCCTTCTATTAATTTATTATTTACAATCGCCTTACCATTTTTAATTTCTACAATATTTACAAAACTATTTGGACCATGATATGTAACAATCGCTATAGCGTGTTTCCAGTTCATAGGTCTACCTCCTACAAAGCCATTAACTTCAGGAGACATATCTTTTAAACATCCTATCGAATAAGCTGTTATAGGACCTTTTGCACTTTTGTCGGTATATACCTGTATATCGTGATGATGTCCATACATTATATTCTGTTTATATTGTCTACAATGGTTCGAAGCGTGATTCATACCACTGTAATTGTGACCATGGTAATAACTCATGTCACCTATTTCCAACAGCTCTCCTAAAGGTTTAACTTGAAATCCTCTTTCTTCTAGTCTCATAGCTTTATCTAAGCTGTATTTATCTAGATAAGGAAATTCTTCAACAAAGTAATTCAACCACTGATCATGATTACCTGTTATAAAGTGTTTTTCTTTAACGTTCGCTTTGTCTAGCGCTTCGTCAATTATATCCATCCCTTTATTTACTTCTACAATTTCTTGTATAATATTTGGCAAATAATATTCTAAAGGTGGTTTAGTCTTTCTTTTCCATTGCCAATGACTTGCACTATTCCACTCTCCTGAATCTCCTAAATCAATATATGCATCTGGCCTAACTGCTTCTATGATTTTAGTTAGACAATTAATTGCCTTTTTGTCGTGTAATGGAAAGTGTTTGTCAGGCGTTACGATATATTGTTTCATAGTTTCCTTAATTAAATTCTGACTTTTCAGGTATTGGCCAAGCCGATCTATCTGTCCAAAACTCTTTACATCTTTCTATACATTCTATAGTTTTGTTTATAGTGTATCTTAGGTGCAAATGTTCGCATACATCACATATCCAGAATAGAATACCGTCCCTTGCACCTAAAACCTCTAAACCAATAACTTTTTCACTATTACAATCAGCACATTTCTCTGGAAGTTCTTTATAAACTTTTAGATCTTGTAACCCTAACTCATTAACAACTCCACCGCCATTATTAATAGTTATATCTGAATAAAGAGTGATTTCAGTTTCTTTTGGTTTCTTTTGACCTTTAATCAATTTACTTGAGTATAGCTTTCTTGACACAGGCTTCTACTACTTCATAAATTGCTTCAATAATTTTTCCTTCAGTTTTTTCATTAATAATTGGAATATTAACACTATCGTTTAATTCTTTAACAATCTTGTCTTTCATCTCGTCATTAAATAAGTAATTTGCTATCAGTTCCTTCATTTCATCTCCTTGTATATTTTAATTAACATGAATATCAATGTTGCAAGTGCTGCTGCCGCGCTAAAAATTGGTGGGACCCATTCTGTCCAGTGTAGCATCTGTGCTGTAGCTGATCCCGTAACGCCTACCGCTGATGTTCTAAGTGTATCTATCATTTTAGAGTAATACTCCCGCTTTTGATTATTTTTCCTTGTCTATATGTGAATGTTAGAGCATTAGTTTTTGCATTAAATTGTATTGCTAAAGTCCCAGTACCTACAGGGATTTGCCCTTTACCAAGTCCAGTTAATTGCGATGCTTGAGCAGTTGAGATACCAGTCTTTGCAGAATTAGCTGTAATTGCACTTGCTTGTGCAGTTGTTATCCCAGTCTTAGCTGTGTTTGCTGTTATAGCACTAGCTTGACTAGTAGATATACCTGTCTTTGCTGTATTTAATGCTACTGCAGTTGTTATGGTTTTAAGGTCGTTTATAGAAGTATTGTTTTTATCTATAGTAACATCTATTGATTCAAATAATTCTTTTAACAGCGCACCATTAACTGTTGTTTCCATATCAGCTTTTTCATCTACCGTCTTATCGTGTTTACCTTGATCTGCCATTATATTTCTCTCTCATATTCTAATGTAAATACACCTTCAAAATACATAGTGTTATTGTTAGTTAATTGATCGTCTCTAGCTAAAAATGGAATTAATACATCTCCTCCTCGCAGAACTTCATCAACATCTTCTCCTATTTTTTTATAATATCCAGTAGTAAATTCTTCTGACTGCCTTGTACCGACAGTTGACAAAGGAATAAGTGTAGCTGCATTATTATGTGCAAGTGTATTTGTATTTTTTTTCAATTCAAGTAATAACGTACCAGTAGAAATTCCAACCCAATTCATGTTGCCATGTAAAGTATAGCTTTTTAGTTTGCAGGCTTTTGGAATAACAATACCAGGGTTAAAACTATCAAACCAAGTAGGTCTTGGATCAGCACCAGCAATGTATGATGACCATTGATAATAACTTGGCCCATATGTAGTGCTAAAATGAAACCATCTTCTTCTAGCATCACCCAATAATGTATTATTCGCATCAGTATACCATCTCATACTCCATTGCTGAATCAATGGTACTTTAGTTCCTTCCGTTAATACTTTTTTCCAAGTTGCCACTATATTTCAACCATTTTAGTTAAGAGTTCTTCATGTATTTTTACCACCTTATCCAAAACTTGTGCTAAAGGTTTTGCTTCAGCCCCTGTTATTTGAGAGGCTTGAAGCAATCTTATTAGCATTTCAGTATCTTGTATAGTAAACGATACCTTGTTTATTGGTGTTTTAAACTGGCTCACTAAGCCACTCTAATGTATATAGCGTTATCACTATTAACCTGCATAGATCCTACTCCTGTACCATTACCTGTCGGTGCAGAAGAAGTAGCAGGGTCTGTGACTGTAACCAAGTGACCAGAGTAACTAAATGTAGTGCCTCCAGCTGTTCCAGTTTCAGAGTGACCAGCGCCCCATCTTGTACCACTTTCGTCCCATGCTAGTGCTTGATTAGACTCGTCACCCCTTTCTATTATAATACCACCATCTTGGTTTGGAGTACCCGTTACATTATTATTTAAGACAATTGCATTATCATCAACTGTTAGAGTTTCAGTATTTACTGTTGTAGTAGTTCCTGTTACTGTTAGGTTGGCTACTGATATATTACCTGAGAATGTCTTGTTACCTGCTATACTTTGAGTTCCAGAAGTTCTAACAACTGTACTATCTACATCAAAAGTAACAGTTGCAGTACCAGTTCCACTTGGTACACTTGTAGCTGATGAAAGACCGTCTCCTCCTAAAAAGTGAGCTCCTTCACCGCTTGTTATTCCAAGTGCAGACGCATTTAGAGATCCATTGTCATCTGAACCTATATTCCAGCCACTATAACTTGATACTGCAGCCCATGTATTGTCACCTCTTAAATATGTTGAGCCACTTGCAGTACCTGTTGCTGATAATTCTGCTACTCCAATAGCATCATCTGCCACTTTAGCGTTTGTAATAGCGTTAGTAGCAATTTTAGCTGCACTGACTACACTATCGGCTAAGAGAGCACTAGCATTTATAGCACCTTGATTTAAATGACCACCACTAATAGTACTTGCTTCAATTTGATCACCAGTTACTGCTTCATCAGCAATTTTACCAGTTGTTATCGCATTATTAGCTATCTTAGCTGTTGTTACGTTTGCATCTAGTATTTTAGCGGTTGTTACTGCATTACTACTTATTTGTCCTGCTGCCACTGAGCCTAGCGTTGCTAATGCTCCTTGACTTGTTATATTATCGGCAGTACCTGAGGTAGCAGCTTTCTGAGTTATGTTCCCAGCTGTACTCTCGACGACCACCTTTTTCCATGTTGCCATGAGTTTGCCTCCTTCTTATGTGTATATAAACATCTCGTTGTTAAGATTGTAAAGCGTTCCACTAGCTGGGTTAATTGGATAAGAACTTTGCGGTGGAAGCACAATACTGATCATTCTGAATCCAGAACTATCGAGAGTTAATATGCTTTTGTTTGAATATTTAAAACTTAAAGAATTAACGTCTGTGTCAATTCCAATTGACCAATTATGGCCCAATGAGTAATTTTTTGTATCCGTTATACTGAATACTTGAAAAGGCGGAGTAGTAATTGTTTCTGTGAGTACTCCATCTCTACTAAAAGAAGTTGATGTTCCTGTAGATTGTCTTGTAAATGCCATTTAAAAGCTCCATGGTTTGATATACCCACCACTTACTTTGTTTCTGCTAGCATATTTTTTAGCCTCTCTTAATTGAAGCATATATTGCTGATCAAAATACTGAGCAAGTTGTAGGTTTAAAGTTTCTCCAGGCAATTTGTATAAATCTGATATTACTTTATAACATAAAGCTTCATGAAATTGGTCTGGCAATTCACTTGATGCAGTTAGATCTGCTGTAAATTTAATTGGTCGAGTTGTGTATTCAACTCTAATTGTCATACCAGCTTTACTTATAGAATCTATATTATCATCAGCACTTGGGTTATTTTCTACTAAAGCAAGTCTATCCCCATTAACATACCAAAAGTATTTTTTTCTAATTTCTACAGTATTACTCATGAGCTATAGTCCCCTTTAATAGGCCTATCTATTATTCTCACAATTTCAACCTGATCTAATTCAACTCTTTTTATCTCCAATACTTCTGGAGGTAAATTATAATGTCTTTGATTTGCTATTGTTACATCAGTATTATCCGATGCAACTGTTAATATCTTTGTTCTAGCTGAAAAGTCATCTTGCGCTCTATTTAAAGCCTTCCTTATAACTGTTTCGCCTGCATCGGGATGATGTTGTTGTATAATTTCTAACATTTCTTTCTGTGTCATTAGTACATCTCCCTAAAGTTTTTTAATTCTTGACCTATTTCACTTTCTAATAATTGTTTTTGCTGTGCAATTAATGCAAAACTTTCTGCATCATCATTTTCAGTAGCATTCTTACCTAACCAGGCATTTATTAATTGTAATGCCATAATCTTATAGCAGTAAGTATGTGCTGTTATTGGTATGTTAGCCAGTGTTGTTGTACTAGCATCTATAGTTTCTTTAGAATATTTATATATTCTTAAAGCTGACTTTCCATTCTCAAGATATGGTTGCAATCCAACATGGACATAAGTTGCAACTGTTGATGGTGCTGTAAATATCTTTATTCGCCCAGCATTTGTAGAATCATTTTCTATCCAATAAACTGGAGAGTAATCTGTAGCAAGATAAATGCTATTAGAGTCTAATACTCTGTGCTTTTCAGATATTTTAACATTATCTACAAACCTACTTTCATACTTTTCTTTAGAAACTTGATTGCTAAACATTTCTACTTTAGATACTACTCTTTCGATTAAAAGTAGTATATCTTGTGTTGTTAAGGTAGCTTGAACGGCATCGGTATATATATCAGTAGGAGCATTTCCGTTATTACCACTTGTATTAGCAGTAATATTCTCTGGATCGGATAAAGCTGATGCATTCTGTAGTAATAAACCTTTAGGTAATGATTGAGCAGCTTTCCACAGTCCTTCTGTAAAAAGAGCATATTCATCTAACTCGTCAAAAAAGACTCCGTCAGTTACTCCTACATAATTTAATATATCAGTTTTTAATGCCATTTAATTCCTTTTAATAGTGCCCCCAGCGTTAACCAGGGGCACATTATTTAACTCGTTAAAGATTAAACAAAATCGATAACAGCGTGAGTCTCAGGTAACATTACCTCAAGACCTGCTTCTGTTATGATCATGTCTTTTCTTCCGTCAATGTCATTATTCTGAACATTAGTTTCAACAAATGTATCTCTAGATACACCGTTTCCTGCTAATGGTCTATAAGACACATTGCTAAGATCGATACATACTGCTTTATCTTCCATATCGTTTCTCATTAATGGATGTGCTACGAAATTCATAGAACCCCATGATGTAGAAACAGATGTGATGTCAATAGGCATGAATGATGATTTCTTAACATCTAAAGAAGCATTAAACAACTCTTTAGTATCAGAACTAAATGAATTGTCTAAGAAGTTACCAGAACCTGTTTTCATCAGTTTGTTGATAACTTTTCTTGATGTTAAGCAAAGCTTTTGACCGCTATTTCCAGTTTCATAGCTCATGAAATCATCCATAAGATCTACGATACCATCATAACTAAAGCCAACGTTTGCATCATAACCCGCAGTAGAACCAGCAGAACCAGAGTAAGCTACTTCATATTTCTTACCTTTTGCTCTGATGAAAGGCTCAGCACCCCAAGAGAAACGTTGGTCTGCACTGTGGTAAGCACCACGTCCAAACAAGAACGCATTCTCTAGATCCATTTTATGAGCCTTTAGATGTTCTGCATAAATACGTTGCCATTCATTAGCATAGCCTCTGTATTTAGTAGCCATCATAGAACCACTCATTAATGGAACAGCAGTTTTGAATATCTGTGTGTAAAATTCTACACTAGATAATTCATCTCTGAAGCCATCAGGAGCTGCAGTTCCTTCACCCCATTGTGAACCCATCACTTGACCTTCTTGGTCCCAAGCAGCAGCTGGATCAGCTAGGCTTGATACCGCAGAGTCTTCTACTAGTTTAAGGTCAGCAAGGTTAAGAGCAACAAAACCAGCTTCTGTTCCAGCAGCAGCTTTAGTAGATACCGTCATAGATGTAGACGATGCCCATTTATAATAATTGACGTCTCCGACAATTTTATATGCTAAGCCGTTGATTCTTACCATTTGATTTTTAAGTAAGAATATTGGAGCAAAACCTTTGTGAGCTGCTGCAGTACCAGTATTAGCTGCTATTTTACCATCAGCTTTGATACCACCCAGGTTGATCTTCTTGCCGTTTTTGTCATAGTCTGTATAAATAACTACAACATCACCAGCAGCAGAGCCTGTAGCTGTTCCTAAAGCACCAGTAAAATCATTAGTACCTAAGGTAGCTGCACCCACTTTTTTGTAAATTTCTGCATAGAAATTACGTCTTTGCCATTGATTCCTATATTCTAAAGGTCTCCATACAGTTTCATCTGTAGCCTTTTTCCCTAGCTTAGATAAATATGAGAAGAAAATTGATGTTTCTGGAGCTAATTCTGCAACTTTATCACCAATACCAAACGTTCTTCGTATATTATCGACACTAGGAGAAGTAGTACCTTGCGTGTAAAACGCACCAGATGGAGAACTTGTTTTTAAGTCTGCCATTTTTCTTTTCCCTCCTAAAGGATATTATTTTGTTTGTTATTTTTAATAAGCGAATCCATAAAATCATTAGAAGGTTCAGTAGGGTTATTAGATTGAGCTGGTTGTACACCCATTGGAGTTGGTACAGATTGTGCTCTTTTTAACTGATTAAAAGTTGCACTAGCCTGATTTCCTGTATTAACTACAGGAGCAGGACCTGCATTTGCAATTCCATTTTTGTACTTATAATAACCAACAAGGTCATCCATGTTTACTGAGCTAGGGTCATTCATAGTTGTTAAAAAATCATCAACTTTATCACCTAGATCATAATTGGTAGAGACATAATCCCTAACTTCATTCATTTTTTGACTTTGTTCTGCGTCTTTAATCCTTTTAGCCTCTATTCCTTCAAGATTTTGGATTTTTTCATTATACGATTCACGCATTGTGGCAATTTCATATTGTGCAGCTAGCTGATTATATGTTTGCATATCATCACGCCATTTATCTACACTATCTAAATATTGACCACTTGCGCTAGCAGGATCTGAAAATGCTTCTTCTCTAGAAAACCCAGCAGGTTGCTCAGGTCGCGCAGGAGGGGGAGGAAATTGCTCCTGTTCCTGACTTGTCGGTGCTTCACTTGCTTCTGGTGTTTGACCACCTGGAGTTAAGTTTTGCACGGCCTGTGGATTATTACGGAGATAGTCAACCATAGGTTGATACTCTTTCATTTCATTTACTTGATTCTGCAATTTAGCAGCTTGCGACTGCCAGTATTGATAACGTACTTCTTCGTTATTTTCATTTGGAGCTACTTCATTCTGAGAAAAATCTTGTTGAGGTATTACTTCTTTTTCAACAAGTTGTTGGGTATCCTCGTGTTTTGGAGGGGCCGTTTCTTCAGTATTAGGTAATCCCATAATATCGTTAAAGGTATTATCAGTGTTTGATTGGGTGTCCATCATTCCTTCTTCAAAGCTAGGTATATCTGCTTGAGCTGGAGTTTCAGGAGCCAAGTTATCATTAGCTTCCATTGCTATTATTTCCTCTCTTTAGACTGCTTCTTGGATGCTTTAGAAGGTGAGTCTGTTGATTTGTCTTTTGCTGCATCCTGTATTTCTTTGCCGATCATAGAAAGATTGTCTTCAAGACGTTTTTCAAATAAGGTTCCAGCTAATTTTGCTTTATTGGATGTTGAATCCAATTCACCTTTAAACTTCTCTACTTCTACTTTCTGCTTGAGGTGAACATTTTCACGAACTAGAGTTTGATTGTCACCTGCTTGTTTTTTCAGGTCTTCTTCTAGTTGCTCTACTTGTTGCTCAAGGGCTGCGATAGTATCTGTTCTTTCTAATACGCCTTCCATGTCGAAAACTTCTGTTTTCTTCAATACTTCTTGACGATCTACTATACCTTTTTGGTATGCATCCATATAAAACTCAAGTTCCGCATATCTATTACTTGGAAGTGTTGAGCCTGATACGTAAACAACATCATATTTGCCAACTGTTATGTCATTAGCAATCTTGACTTCATCTGTTTTATCGTCATAAATCTTTTTGTTTATAGCATATTCGCTTAATGAATTGTTTGGTTGAACAATTCTAAATATTTTTTCATTCTGGTATAATTCTTGCATCATTTGAATAGACACTTTGGCTACTCTAGTTAATGCTCCTTCAATATCTGCTAATTTTGATTTAATCTTTCTCTGACCAAATTCATCTAGAGATATAGTTGCTTTATAAGTTTGTGGGGCGGCTTGCGAGTTACCCATCATCATTTCGTAGAGTCCGAGCTGGTGATCGATGTCGTTTTTAGCAGTCTGTTCGTTATTGTATAACTCGTTAGGAAGAGGAGCTGGGCTAGCTACAACAGGCTGCCCCATATCAAAATCAACTTCAATCCCAACCCCTGGTTGAGCCCACTTTTCTTCAAATTCTTTCATATCGACTGAACCAGAAGGCACTAAAACTTTCATATTAGTAGAAGTAATAGCATGGTTTATTATTAAGGATCGAGTTTTATTGATATAGTCCTGTAAACCTTTAACCATACGAACGTCACTCATTGGAAATGGAGTTCTAGTATGTAAGTTTACTATTGGGACTATAGGGTAGTTACTTGTTGGTAACACCCGTGAGTAGATGTATTTATCTCCAATTACTACACATTGTTTTACTTTTTGAATACTAATAGGTACTATATCTAACATACCTCTATCAACTAGGTCAGCTTTTACCATCATTTCAACATCTGGTAATTCAGCTGCTAACCCAGCTTCAGTCATTGCTTGTTCTTTAGTTTGATTAACTGTTAAGTCAATTTGCTCTCTTAGTTTTGAAAGCTCTAAAGACATTCTATCAGGTATTAAGTTTCCTAATTCAACTTGCTCTGCTAATCTTTGCTGAGTCTCTTGATATTGAACTTCAAGTTCTTCTTGCATTCTATGCACATCTTCATTGATAATCTTTCTGTTTCTATCTAGTAACTCAATTTTCATCTTATCTTGAGTTTCTTGTACAGATTTTATATCATCACCTTCGTAAATTTGGCCATTGAGTACTCCAATAGGCTGAGATATATAGGCTTCGAAATCTTCCTGGTCAAAACGATACTCTTTTCCAGAATACCTTTCATAAACCCTAAAAGCATTTTCATTTACTTTATAGAATCTTTCGTAACCTCTTACATATTCTCCGTCTCCGTCTTCTACCGTGTCTATTTCGCCTGGGAAGGTTAAACCAGTGCTGTCGGTATTACCTGTGATAATCTGATCACTATCATAATGTCCAGATGCTGCCTCAATGGCTTTTTTATATTGAGGGTATAGCGCTTTAGCTTGGTCTTTAGTAAAGTTTCTTGATATAATGATGTTCTCGGCATCATCAAAAAATGAGTCTCTTGAATTGGGGTCAACATAAACATCTAAAGGATCAATGTCCTTTATCATTACTTCACCTTTACCATCATCAGCTAAAGGATTCTGATATACCATCACATATCCTAAGCCAGTAACATAATAATCGTCAATTGATTGTCTGATAACACTTCTACCATCTGAGTTATCATACATATAAGAAAGCAGATGATTTAAAACATTAGCAACTTTTGTATCACTATCTTCTCTTGGGGATACTTTAAACGAGGGTCTATTCGCTGTAAGCATTGCTTTAGCTGTTTCAACTGCTGGGTGGATTCTATTTACTACTATAGGGGCTTGACCACGAGCTTTGAGAGTCTCCTCTTGTTCTGTGGTCCATTGTCTTCCTAACCTGTATTCCTGGTCTTCTCTAGCTTGAATTTCCCAGTGTTCACGTTTTCTTTTGTATAAGTCAAATAGACGTTTAGTCTCTTCTGCGATCTTCTTGCCAGACTGCTTTTTGCCTGCCATTTATGTCTAACCCCCGTTTTGCACCTAGATGTAGGTAAAGTAATATAAGGACTATAAGGTCATCCAATCAAGAACTTTCTTTAACTTACTACCTTTATCTTCAACATTAAGTGATTTTAGCCTACTTGGTCTTGCACCTTCTAGACTAGTCCATATTGCATCCATAACATCGTCATGCTTACCTTTTGGATAAGATAAGAACTCTGCTTGTGCTTCTGTATCCTGACTTCTAAAATAAAATTCACCTTTAGCGAACATAGGTACTAATGATAGTAATCTTTCGGATTTTCTATTTCTAGGCTTAACACCTTTTTCTAATCCTGGTATATATAAGTTTTCTTCAAGCATACGTTTTTTAACTGCTGCTCTTAAAGCTTCCTGGTAAGCAACAGTTTCTATTTTCATCTTCCTATGCCTGTATTTTTTAAATTTATCTATTATAATATCTGGCTGTTCAGCTGGTGAAACGTGTTTACGATATATATCTAATACATACTTATTGCCCTCATGGTCAATACCTATTGTTGCTATAACAAAGAAGTCAGCTCTTGCTGATAATGAAGAAGCTGGATCTACACCGCCATAAACTTCAATAGGAATAACTTCTTCTCCTTCTCCTGTTTCTTTAACTAAACAAGGTTGACCTTCTCTTCTTTCAAAATCATATTGATGTAGTTTAATCCATTCTGGTTTAAATGGAGCTTCATCTGGAGATTGAGCTATATTCATGTACTCTTGATAGAATCCATTAATATTGCCTACAGATGCATATTCTTCTTTAATCTGATCTACTCTTGATAAAGGAAATCTTTCGGGCCATATTGGAGAGCCATCGTCATTTATGATAGAATACCACAAAGTATTCCATGCTGGAGAATCTTTAGCCCAATATAAGAAACAATCTTCCGATATTACTGTACCAATCATAACAATACGACCCTCATCGGATAATGATGGTATAACGGCTTCTGTCATCCATTTTCTGTTTTTAGCTCTCGCTTCTTGCGTAAACGCGTTTAATTCTGATTCAAAGTCATCAACAATAATTAATGTAGGACGTGTATCACCTTCAATAAAACCTCTTACTCTTTGCCCTGTACCTACAGCTACTATCCTTACTCCATTTGCAGTAACTACATCTGTAGCTGTCCATCTTCTAGCTGTATTAGGGCCCATATCCCCAAATAATTCTTTAAAACGATCACTATGTGTTAAATGGTATTTAATACGAGATAAGAAGTTGATAGACTGCGCCTGTGATTCAGAGATGATTACGATAAACTCTTCATCGTCATCGTGTTTGAATGCAATTCTGTGTAGTGGAAGTAAAAGTGAGGTTACTGTGGATTTTGCGGTACCACGAGGCGCTGCTATTAATACTCTTTTCTTGCTTCTATTTCTTAAATCTTT
>Ga0208157_1000754_pt1 | contig 16415 bp, 14 predicted proteins | sample 5_EtaG_FD_184077 | JGI IMG/M metagenome (GOLD analysis project Ga0208157, IMG submission 184077) | Marine viral communities from the Subarctic Pacific Ocean - 5_ETSP_OMZ_AT15132 metaG (SPAdes) (version 2) | ecosystem: Environmental > Aquatic > Marine > Oceanic | place: Pacific Ocean | collected...
GCTGTTTCATAAAATAATTCTAATACAGAATAAGTAGGTTTAGTTTCTGCAACAGACAATATAGGCTGCATATTTCTTTGATTTTGTAAAGGAGTACCTGTAGAATTCCAATTAGTATCATGAGGTAATTGATAATTACCTAGGCTAACCTGACCTTCTCCTTTTCCTACAACCATAGCGCCAACTGGATTACCAAAGTTTTCTACTTGACCAACTTTAATTATAAAAGGATTTTGCTCAGAAGCATAAAAAGCCTGAAAATCCCCTACATCTCCATAAGGTATTCTACCGGCATTTATAGTAGCTGTTACAGAGTTACTAGCTCCAGAAGGATTATATTGAGTTGTTCCGTTGTAACCACCTTGATTACCAGTAGGACCTATTATTATACCGTTAAAACTATAACCAGTTCTAAATGGTTTAAAAGGTATAGCAGCTAATTCTGTTTCTTTAGCTGTACTTATATTTAAAACGTTTTGACTTAATTGACCAGGATAGTATTGTAAGTTTCTAACTTCTTCGTCTTTAGTAGCATTAGGATTATTTACTCTTATATATATAATTTCATCACTGTTAAACTCTCTATCAGTTGGTCCTATTTCATTTAAGTCTCTAGGTATTTTATTTATATTTTCACTTAACAATGTAGAAAAGAATATTTTTCCTCTTTGTGTTTCAATAGGTGAAAAAGTAGGTGTTGTATTTGTTTGACCGTCCCATGTTTGATTTTGTATAGGTAATCCATTTACAAACCCAGGCATATACACGTTGTAATATTCTTGTTGTTGTTGTTTAACAACTACTTTATAACTATACCAACCAAGTGGGTTAGCAATACCTGTATTTATAGTAAATGCTCCAGCGCCATCACCTCCAGTTACGGTTAATTCATTTCCTTGTGTATAACCACTACCACCATTGATAATAGATAAACCTGTTATTACACCGCCAGCACTAACACTTGTTACTCTTACTACGCATCCTGTTCCGCTACCACCAGTTGTATTATAAGTGGTGTTAACTTCATAATTACCATCACCATCAGTTATAGCTATTATACTCGCAGCATAACCATGTTCTCTATATAAACCTGGTTCACCTGTTTCAAAATTTTGTGTACCACCAAATGATTCATCAATACTTAGGGTTAAGTTATTACCTAACCAATCTATTATTGGAGCAGTTGTTGCTTCACCACTAGTTCTGTAAGGTACATATACACTTGATCCAGCTCTAGAGTTATCACTATCATACGAAGAGAGTATAACATCTGATTGTCTACCATAGTAATCAACTAACACAAAACCTAATTGATAAGTTCTGTTTTGTTTTACTGTTTGATGAGGATAAATAGCAGCATAATTAGAAGACTCAACATCTGTATCTGTTAAACCAACACTGTATGGTATAGTGCTAGGCGGAGTCATTTTTTCTACAAAGTTACCATAGATAACTCTATTACTAGAAACCTCTTGTGCTAAAGCTCTTATAGGTACTTTATCGTAAACTCTAGTTGTCTGATTTTGCGGTAGAGTCTTATAAGGTTTATTTGATTTGTAATTATAATTATAATATTGCTGAGTAATTAAACCGTTTACATCGTCATTATACTCTATGCTTTCTAAAGTTAATCCAGGAACACTTAAATCTATAGTATCTAAAACTTTTACTGACAAACCATCTGATTCTTTATATAATACATCTAATTTTTGTATTTTATATTTACTAATTAAGTTAGCAATGCTATCTGGTACAGGTATTTTAACGTCTACAGTATCTATATCATTTTCAAACCACTCTAAAATAGTACTAGTATAAGCGTCAGTTTCGTCTTGATAATAATTATTTATATCGTTTACCTTAGTATTTATTTGACCTAATCCAAATTGACCTTGTTGCTTTGGTACAAATATAGTATTACTAAAAGGTGCCATTAAAGAATATTCATTATCATTAAATTTATATCTATAACTTAATCTTATAAATTTATCTTCTAAAAATTTTGTATCTCCTTTAAAACTAGCGTCATAATTTTCATTATTACCTATAGCTATATTATCACCAACAGCAAAACCAGCTAAAGCACCGCCAGCTGTAAAATCTTTATCAGTTGTTATTTGCCATCTACCAGTACTTGTGTTACTAACATTTGTTACTGTTACCGCGGAAACTCTTATAGGATAACGATATGACGCGTTAGTATTGTTTAAATTAGGAATATCATCTGTAGCTCCAGTTGTAATTGTTATAATATCACCAACTCTAGGAACACCTCCTAATTGAACTGCTGGTCCACTACCAGATCTATTTATACTAAAACTTGTATTACCACCAACAAAATTAATTTCTTGTAAAGAAAAATTAGAAACAAACTGGTTACCACTATTTTTCATACTAGTTCTAGTAAAAGCTATACTAGTGCTTGTTGGTAATCTAGTTCCACTACTGGGTATAGCCATTGCTGGACTAACTCTAAACTGAGTATTAGTGCCTGGATTCATACACTCAACAACTCTAACTGGAGGTAAAGTATTTGTAATTTGTAAACCAGCAACATCTGTTTGATCAAAATCAGTTACTATATCACCTACTTTAATATTAGGTGAGGCAGTACTTCCGTGTAAAACTATTACAGTAGTGCTATTTGTAGCGCTACTACTAACAAGTCCTTTTGTTTTTTGTATAGGAACAACAGGTAGGCAAGGATAATATTTTGCAACAGATATTTGCATCTCTTCTGTGTAAGCTCCTGGACTACCAGCAGATACATAAGGATTATTTCTAGCAGTAGTAACGTTTATCTTTCTTGGTTGATTTAAATTATCAGTAAAAAATAATAATTCTTCTAATAAATTAACACCGTATATAGGAAATTTTTGATTAAAATTAAGCCAATAACCACTTACTAAAACAACTGGTGTTATAGGTGCTTGACCATTCAGATCTATTTCTATAATAGAACAAGTATTTGTAGTTGCTGCTCTAGCACTAGCACTTGAATTAGAAAAATCAGTTGCAAATAAATAAACTCTATTATTTGTTTCATCTGAAAAACTGCCAATAATACGTAGACTTTTATTAGTTGACATAGTACTTAGAATACTATTACCTAAAATATTTTCAAACTCACCAACAGTGCTACCTTCAGATCTACTAATCAATAAGTTGATAGCTTCTCTATATTCACCATTAGGTAAAATACGAGAGTCAAGATCTTGATTCATTCTACCTTTTAAAAAGGAGTTTTTAATTTCTGGCATATTTAATGTTTAATCCATTTAGATTTATTACGCATTACTTGTACTATTTCATCTAACTTAATATTAGATAATCTTATTTTAGCATTACGTAAAGCTGCGTATCTTTGTCTTTTATATTGTGGTGCTATAGCGGCTGTATCTCTTCTAGTTGACATTATGCTATATAGTAAATGTTGATACATTGCCTCTTCTGCAAGTTTAGGTACTTTAGTGTCTAAGTCATAAGCTAAACCATCAGATATATATTCTAATATTATTAATTTACCCATTAAATCACTAGAGAAATTAAAAGTACCTCTTCTTTCATCTATATTAAACCAACCATTTACTTGCATGTTTACAGGATCACCACCATATCTTTGTCCATACCAACCCCATGGACCACCTGGTTCACCCCACCAATCATACATCCAAATATCTGGATTAGTAGTATCCACTGGCCAAAACCCAGTTATATTACTTGTATTCATTGCTTGCCATCTTTCGTTAGTTAAAGAAGTACCTTCCACATTATCACTGAAATTATCTTGTATTGGCTTGCCATGTTTGTCTTGTATAGGAGTGTAATAAGGACTACTCGTTAATTGTGTTGGGTATATAGTATGCTTAACACCATTACCGTCTACATAAGATAATTTAACATAGTTAACATAATCTTGCGGTATTATTAATGAAAGATTGTCTGGAACTGTTAATTCTTGAGATTTTATACTTTTTAATGTATCATAACTAAATTCTTGTAAACCTCTTTTAGCATGAAATATAACATCTGTTCTATTTACTCTAGGTATTAATTTATCTTGACCTACATAACCTACAATAAAATTATTAATAATATCTTTTAATTTTATGTATTCATAACTACCATAATTATCTTCGACCGCACCTTCTTTTAACTGTACTTTAACATATGTCCCGACCCCTTGACCTGCAGCCAGTGTTATTCTACTAGTTAAATTAGTACCGTCTTGAATATAAGTTACAGTGTAAGCTGTAATAAACTCAGTCCAACTATTTATACCATTTGGACTTGTGTATATTTGAAAATTATTTTGTATATAATTAGGATCTGTTGGTGCATAACTAGTTGTGCTACCTAAAACTAATTTAGTATTAAATGTAAAATCATATACAGTAGTTGCTCCTGCTGAGGTATATATAATCTGCGCGCCGGCGTAATATTGTAAATTATTTTCACGGATTAATCCGCCATCTGGTTTAGGCATGTCTTATAGTTTTGCGTTTTGTTGTTCTGCAGCTATTTCTTGTTGAGCTACCTGTATTATCGTTGGGTCATTTATTATTACTCCAGCATAGGATAATACTCTAGTAATAACATTACTTTGTTCAGAAGCAGCTAGTTCAAAATTTATAGAAGTTCCTGAAGCATATTCATATTGACCTAAATTTCCAACACCATAACTCCAAACTGGTGGCTCAGGTTTTTTAATATAAGAAAAAGTTATATCCGCGTTTGCAATAATGCTAGTAGGATATACATAAAACTTATCGTTTTCATGTAAATATATAGGAAAATCTGTAGTAGGTTGAGTTAACGGGGAAAGTAATAATTGTGTTATCTCGTTTCTTTGAGCGTATTGGTTTAATTGAACTCCTTTGTAAAATACAGAACCAACTCTATATATAGTATCAGTTACTACATTACCATTATATGTTGTAGTACTTGGTGCTGGAGTAAAAGGATTTGCACCTGTGCTAGTTCCTGTTCTTTGAAAATACTGTAACTTCTGCTCTAGATTATCTACTCTATTAGCATATTCAGTATCATTTTGAGGCAGTCTATACTGTTGATTTAAATCTTCAAAATAACCTTCGAATACATTTAACTGTACCTGATCTGCAACCTTGTTGAATTCATCAGGTGTCATATATCCTCTTTGCTGTTGGTTAAGTATTAATAAGACTGTTTTATATACAGTATTTATGTTTATTGCCATTATAATATTTTTATAAAAAGGCGGGCGAACCCGCCTTAATTATTTATTTAAACTTTTTAGAAATAGATTTATACATTTCTACTCCTTCATCTGTTTTAAACCATGCAGCTAATGCTGAATATGGATTTTCATCAAAAGGTACACTAAACAGTTTTCTATCATTTTTACCCATTGTAAAGCTTCTCTGGTCTTGTGATAATTTTATAATACCAGCTTCAGTAGCTTTTACGCCAAAGTTTCTAAGTTCTACATTGTCATCTTTTGCTAACTCTAAGAATAAATATGGTTGATCTTTAGCAAATTTAAGTAAATCTCTTCTTAGCTCTTTAGAACTTAATTCATTTACTTTAGAACCTATTTCAGTTCTCATAATAGCTTCTGCGTGATCAATATCCATATCTCTTGCTAACATCATAGCATCAATCTGATAATTAATAACTTGCACTTCATCTTCAGCTTCTTTTACAGGCATTAATTCTGCAAATCTTTTATTTCTATCAGGGTGATATAATGAAAGTAATTTTTGCAAAGCCTGTTCTTCTTTTGGCACAAATAGAGCTCCATCTTCAAAAACAATATGCCTCAATGTTACTTCTCCTTTTTGTTCATCAACAAACGGTGAAGATTGATTTGTAGCATATCTTAACGCTCTTTGTGTATTGTTATCTGTATCAAAATATAGCAGAGGATATTTCTCTGTATGTCTTGATTTTATTGTAAATGTTAAAGGGTTTCTATCACCTCTAATAACATATCTTCTATCTTTTATTTCCCAACCTTCTTCGGCTGAGTTTATCTTTTTTTCTTTTGACATAATATAATATAATTAAATAAGTTAAAGGTATTGGGCGCCGAAGCGCCCTTACCTTATAAAAATTAAGCTACAAATAATACGAAATTATTTCTTGCTTGAGTACATAGACATCTTTCTGATAAGAAGTTAACCTCCATAGCATCAAGAGTAGAAGTACTAGCACCGCCAACAGAACCTGTTAACCATGATTTCATTCTTCTATCATCAGCTTGAGAAGCTCTATATCTTACATGTAAGAAAGGTCTTCTGATGTTTGTTCCTAGTAATTGATCGTATACTGTAGAAGTTCCAGCAGGTACTAATACACCATCGATGTTATCACCGTTAACAAAGTTTGAAGATCCACCTCTTAAAGAAGCGTCATTTAAGTATTTCCAAGAAGTTTTGTAGAAGTCATATGAACCTCTTCTAAATCCAGAAAAACCTAAGTTAAGCGCCATGTCTTCAGAGTTTTCGAATACACCGTAAGATGTACCACCAGCTCCGTAAGAATTTTGCTGTGCTAACATATTATCAAATAATAGTTCAGTTTTTCTGTCTAAGAATAACATATTTTCTTCAATTGCTCCTTGACTGTCTAATAATCTTAGTACAGAGTCGAAATCTTGAAGTGATCCAGCGTAACCAGAAAGTACATTACCACCATTGTTAATAGCAGCAAATAAACCTTCAGTACCGATTTGACCAGCAGTAGCTCCAGCAACACCAGCTTGTGCTCCAATAGTAGCAGCAATAGCGTTTGTAGCAGCTAATTCACCTTCAATCATTGACATCTCTAAGTAATCTTCGAATCTTAATCTAGTTTCACCTTCAGCTTTCAAATACCATAAGTAACCAGAAGTACCATCTTCAGTAGCAACCTCAACCCAACCAATTTGAGCTGTATCAGAACCAGATACTGCGTATCTATCTCTAATAATAATAGGTTTGTTACTAAATACTGATAATTGTGGCTCAATAGATTGAGAAGCTCCTGGTCCAGTAACACCTTTCGCAAACTCAGAACCGTAGACAAATATCTTTAATCCAGTTCTGTTAGCAGCTCCAGCGTTAACGTTTGTTCTTGTATAAGGTTGTACAGTAAGAACTCCAGTTGCAGGATTTGCAGTTGCACCAGAAGTTAATACCATTGCTTTACAAGTAAACGAAGGATCAGCAGGATCCATAATTACAATAGTTTGGTTAGGGAAAACAACGTTTACGATGCTTGCGCCTATACCTTGAATAGTTAAAGTGTTTGCAGTACCACCATTTCCAGCAGTTACATTATCATAAGATACATGTAATCTGTTTTGCTCTGACCAAACAACTTGATCAGACATCATTGGCATTTCTGCTCCCACCATTCTTAAGAAGCCTCCAATCGTTCTGTTTCCATAACGTTCTACCTCGGCTTCATAAATTTCAGGTAGATATTGTTGCGCGAAATCGTTTCCACCCCCGTCAGCAAAATTCAAATAATTTGATGCTAATGTTTCTAATTGGGGAGTAGGTACTAAATTTCCGAACTGAGGACTTAATACACTCATTTTTAAATAGTTTTAATTGTTAAATTTACTTTTTTTAATTCTCAATTTAGAACTATCTACACCATCTATAGCTTTAACTTTAAGACCTCCGATAAAAATATCACCTTGAGTTTGACGAGCTTCATTAGAAATATTCTTTGAGCTGTCTACTACAGTTTTAATTCCATCAGATTTCCCTTGTTCGTAAAAATGATTTACGATTTTATCTATATTCTGTGCAGCATATATAGCCTTATGATAACCTTTCGTATCTTTAACGTTTCCTTCTGTGTCTAAGAACTTCCCGACGAAGTTGTTTAAATTAGATTGATTCTCTGCAACATCATTAACATTTTTAACCCCATATCTAAAATTCTTTTCTCCAACTTCGAAATCAAAACCTTTGAATTCATTAGAGAAATAACTTTTAGTGTTGTTAACAAAGTCTTTGTGTTGTTGCGTTGCTATTTCTTGTTCTGTGTTGTAGCGATTAAAAAAGTCCACAGCCTTTTGTTGTTCTTGAGTTACTCCAGGTCTTAATTTTATTTCTTCATAATACCTTTTCTTCAAGTCTTCTAAATGACCACGTGCTTCTGCAACCGCCTCTTTTTTAGCAAGTTTCTTTTTTTTGATGTCTCGCTCTTCATCAACGTCCGCATCAAACGTAAATTGATCTTCCATTACAAATGAAATTTCGTCATGCGTAAGATGTGGCTTAGTATTTTTATAGTATTCTCTAAGTAAAGACTCATCATTAACATTTGAATAATCATGATTTAACCTTACATAGTCTTGAACAGTACCACCAGTATCTTCCATAAAAGAAACAAGCTTTTCAATGTTTTCAGGTAGCTGTCTACCTAATACTTGTTCGTCTCTTTTAGCTTCAGCAACTTTCTGCTCTACTTTTTTTATTTCTTTTTGTTCTTCTTTATTAAGTTCGATAATAGGCGATTCGGACTCTGATATTTTTCCGTCCACTTTTTTGCTAGCTTCGGGTTTGTCGCCCACAGGTACCTCCTTTGTTTCTCCGATTTGAATGGCATTATCTTCTTTTTTAATTTCAACTTTTACTGGTTCCTCAATTTTTACATTAGGATCTTTTCTTAAATCAACTTTTACAGGTTGATCTTTTGCAGTAAACTTTTTAGGCTTAGATTTTATTTTCATATCACCGCCTTCTGATTTGACCTCTTTAGTCACCTCAGGCTTTTTTGTTTCTTTTTCTGACATAATAAAATATTATAAAATTAGTAATTAGTATTTACATACTTTGTTTTTGCTCAAAATTTATAGGCATAAGATCATTGTTTCTTTGATCTATCATCTCACTTTGTTGAGTACCCTCCATCCGAGTCCTTTTATCTTTACGATCTTCGATAAAAGATTCTTTTTCTTTCATAGCATCAACTTCCATTTTCTTTAACTCCATGTCAAACATATGTTGTTGTTGCATTTTTTGTTGTTCAAGCTTAGCTTGATATTCTATTTTTTGAATAGCCATTTGATTCTTAGCTTGTTCATACTGTACATTAGAAGCAGTAAGAGCTTGTTGTTTTTGCATTTCTGCTTCAGCTATAGCTTGAGCTGATGCTGCTTTTGCTTGCTCTTGTTGTTGAGCCATTTGCATTTGCATTTCTTGCTCTCTTTTTTGTTTTGCTTTACGTTTTTGTTTTAAAACATCATTAGCAAGCTTCAAGTTTCTAATTCTTCTAATGTCAATAGCATCTTCTAAGTCTATACCACCTTGCTGTATAGCCATTTGTATATTTTGCTCTAATCTAGCTTTTTCTTCTTCTTCTGGCTCTAACTCTAAATAAATACCGAAATCATGTAATGGTAAGTTTTTTATTTCTGCTAGTGTAGCGGTATTATATGTTGATATAGAACTTTTTATTGAGTTAACTAATAAAGGATTTTTTAACGAGTCGGCTACTTTTAAAGATATATTTTCACAAGTTCTAACCGTTAACCATAAACTAGCTTGCATTAAATGTCTAGTAGCTGTGTTAGAAGCATTAACAGCCATTTTTTGTAAACCAACTAATGTATCTTTTTCAGGCATACTACCATCTCTAGCTTCATTTAATCCAGTACAATCTCTTATTAATTGTAAATAATATTGATATGTAGCTATTAAACTTTGTATCTTACCTTGACCGCTTGATGTTTGTAATTCTTGAATAGGTACTTTACCTGGATTCATATCACCTTCTTGTGTCATTGATCTACCAACAATACTACCAGTTTGAAAATACATGTTTAAAGCTTCAGCTGGATTATAATTAGTACCATTACCTAGATCAACTTCAGCCAAACCATCCATATCTAAAAACACACCATCTGGAACTGTACGAGCAATAACTTGTTGTAGTTTTAAATGAGTTATTTGAATCATATCAGCAAAACCTGTAATTTTACTAACTATAGATTCAATTCTACCTTTATACATACGAGGAGCACACAGCGTATAGCTCATCTCAACCTTAGCATTATCAGCAAAAGGTCTAGTCATATTTTGAGATAATTCCCATTTTATAAGCTCATTATTACCTACTATTTTTACACCTTCATATAGTACTTCTATTTTTCTAGAAACTCTTTCAAAGTTATCACTAGGTGGAGGGTTAAATAAATCTGTTTTTTCTAAAGCTTTTTCTAAACCAGTATCAGTTTGTTTTATTTTAAATACCTGTTCATTATATGTTTTGTATTCAAAAAACAATACAGAAACAGTGTTAGGATCATAAGAATTATAACCATATATGTTACCTCTATCTTTACTATAACCTCTAGTTTGTTCTATTTTCTTTAATTGTTCTTGAGTTAAATTAGGAAATTGTTTAGCTATTTCAGGTACAGTTAATTGTTTTACTTCACCAACATAATATATATCTTCAAAATGAGGATCTTCTGAATAAGAATATATTAAATTAGCTGGATCTACATATTTTAAATTAACACCGTTAGACATATTCCAAGATGTTTTACAAGCTCCAATACCTAAAGTTACAAGATCATGATTAAATCTTTTCTTTATATTTTCAAATCTATTTCTTTCAAGTGTGTTATTTATAACTTCTTCTTCAGCTATTTCTATACTTTGCTTATAACTAAGCTGCATATGAATATCTAGTTCTTCTTCAGTTTCAGGTAATTTATTTTTATCTGTTTGAAACTTATCTACACCTAACGTACCTTGAAGGTTTTGTAAAAAAGGTTTAGCCAGCATATCAGTTAAAATAGCATCAGCATAAGCTGTTCTCTTTTTTAATGATTGAGGATCTTGAGCATAAGCTTTTATTTCATAAAGCTTATTATTCATACCATTTGAAACTATATCTACAAACTTAGATATAACCGGTACTGGTTTCCAGTCTAAATTTAAATACGACAAATCACCGTTAATAGCTAATTCATCTTTATATTTTTGAACAGATTGTTCACCTCTTGCATATAGCCTTAAAGTATGAAATCTATTATATGAAGTAGCAAATCTTGTACCATTACCACCTTGTTGCCACCACTCACCTTCTATAGCTTGTGCGACTTGTCTTCCATATTCTTCTGAAGATTTTTCAGCATCAGAGACTGTCTGGCTAGGAAAAGCACTATTTGGATTTGCGTATATATTCATTTACTTAATTATTTTTGATAACGAACCTCGATTATCATATTTTTTAATTCCTAAATCTACTGGTTCACGTTTTCTTCTACTAACAGGTGCGTATCTATTTTTGTTACAAGCCATTAAAGCTAAACCAGAACTAATAGAAGCATCGTGAGTTGTTCTATTGTTTATATCAAAAGCAGCCCAGTCTTCTAGTGTTCTTTGAAAATATATATTTCCATAACTATCACCGTTAAAACCTACAGCGGTTTCTATATAAGATTCAATTGCAGCTGCATGAGCTTGTTTTATATCTTCACTAGAGTTGGGTATGCCACCTATTTCTTTTTCTGTTACTGATAATTTATTCCATATCTTATCAGGTCTATTCATAGCAAAACCTCTATATCCTCTTCGTTTAAAATGATATAAAAGTCTTGGTTTATTGTTTTCAGCCAATATAGGCATGCCATAAAATATACAAGCCATTAACACGTCTTCAAAAAATATTTCAGCTGTTTGTGGTCTAGCTATATATTCTAGAAAAAATTGATCAGCAGGCGCGTTTTCCATACTGAATTTTGTTAATCCGTGTAAAGAACCGTTAGAACCTCGCTTGTCTACTGTACCTGATATATCATATGGATCACAACCAAAAGCACCTATATGTTCATTACCAGGATGTTTTATTCCGTTTTTTTCTATATATCTATTTTGTAAGTTTGGCTCAGGTATCCAAGATATGTAAAATCTTCCTTGTTGATTAGGTGCAAATATTACCCTGCTATCTTTAATTCCATTTTGCCATAAAAAATTACCTTGAGTAACTAGTTTTTTATTATTAGCGCCTTCGTTGTAATCTATTTGTTGATATATCTTAGTTAGATTAAATAAAGATGATTTAGATTCATCTCTAAAAGCGTGTTTAGTAGTTCTTGGAAACTGTCTATAAAATTCATTTAGAGCATCCTGATTATCTTTTAATCCTTCAACTTCATTTTCCCAGTACTCAATAACTCCAAGGTTGATAGACTCGCCTTGTGGTCCAAATACTTCTGTGTCGGGAGTGTCGAAGACAGGTATGCCATAAGAATCAATGTATCCTTCGTAGTTCCATTCCATAGGTATGAACAAACTATATAATCCCGAACTAGTCTGTCCGTTGCGGTTTCGTTTAGTAACATCTGATTCATCATATAATTTTTTAAAGTTTCTACCACCTTTATCCAAAGCGTTAGAAGTTGAACCCATCATACATTTACCAATAATTCTACTACCTAGCCTTAATGTGGTTTTCGTGACCCTCCAGTTGTTGAGGATGTTGTTGGGCTTCTCCCACTTCCCCGATTCATCATGTACGAGGAGTTTGAGTTTCTCCCCATCGTAGGAGTTGTCACCGGTATTCTTCCAGTCGATGGTCGTGTCAAGTCCCTGGAGATCCTGTAAGGTTTCGTCGGCATCGGTGGTAATGGTGATGGAACGTCTGGTAAATTTGGAGGCGGGGACACGGTAGGCAAGCTCGGTCTTTGGACGGTCCATTCCGTCCTGGGTCGGCTTGAAAAAGAAGGGGTAATTAACTGATATGGGTACCACCTTATCTGTGAACATCTTCTTTGCATCAGGACCGGACTTGGATAATATACCATACCTACTGTCACTTGATATGGTTGCCAAGTTAACCACCTCTCCTGAGGCCATGAAAGAAAACCCGGAACGCCTGTTCTTAAGGTAACACATCCCATAGGATCGTGAATCTGCCTTACAAGCTTCCCAGAAAATAAAGAATAATCTATTTGACTCCCTAAAGTCTGGTGCCCCGACGTCAATCTTAGACCACTGCAAGTACATGTAATGAGTACCACTAATGTAAGTAGGAACGTCTTTGTTATAAAACCAAAAACCTTCTTCCCTACGAGTGAATTCATTATCGATGTAATCATACCATTTTGTTTTAAAGTCCTCTGGATATTCTCTCCAGTCAAACACTGTTTTTATTCTTGATAATACTTTAGGATATTCAAATCTTGTCCATCTATCATCTTCAAACTTATGTATATTTTTAGCTTTTGGTAAAGCTATTTTTAAGTTTTGTATTTCATATATTTCACCTATTTCGCCTGTCTTACTAATAACTATAATATCATGCTCTTTATTATAACCGTATTCCCATTTTTTATAACGATTAAGACGGTTTATAATTTTAGGTTTTATATAATTATCAAGTACTTTGTATAAACTTTGCTTGTACATTACTTAGCTCTTCTTTCAGCAAAACCTTTAAAAGATTTATCTTTTTTAGGTTCATCTTTAGGTTTGTCCTCTAGCATGTTTTGTTCTTCTTCAATACGATTAAGTATTTCAAAAGCATCAAATATAGCTAACTTTTTTGTAGCAGCTGCGTTCTTTAATCTGTCCGCGGAAATATCTGGTCCAAAATCTATAATAGGTTCTTTAGCAACTTTGATTAATTCTTTAACTGCTACTCGCCCAGCTTGGATTATATTCTTCTTCGTTTCCTTTGTACTCATATTTAATTACAATATCATTTGATTCCATACAATAAACTCGCTTGCTATCAATAACAAACTCCCATTCACGACCTGGTTTATAACCTATTAAGTCTCCTGGGTTAATATCTTGTGCCTCTAGTGTATTATTACCTATTTTTAGTATACCAACACATTTTTGCTCTAAATTAGTTGTTATAGAGTTTGTTTCTTTAATAGGCATTACAAAACATCTATCCATAAACGGCAACCATTTTTCACCTTTTTTGTATAAATAAATCTGATTAGGCTTACAGAAATATAAATCTTCTTTAAAGTATTGACTGCTGTTTCTTTGATTATCTCTAACATCATACCATCTTCTAAAAATATTATGATGTATTATTATTTCATCACCTTTTTTAATATCAAACTTATACGCTAAAGGTACTGAAACAACAGTAGCATGGCGACTAACCATTTTGTGATCTTCTATATTAGAATTAACAATAAGAGTTTTGTCGCCTACTTTAACTTTATTGTTATATCTACTATTTGTAGGAGTTACAATAAAATCATATATACTGTTCATTAATATTCTAAATCATATTCAACAGATATAGCCATGTTGGAATTAAATTTTTTCCAAGGCATTATCTCATCATTTTTCTTTATAAATATATTATAAGAATTATCTCTTTCGCTGTGATCAATATTGTTTATTACATGGCCACCATATACTTGTTGGCCTACAGAATAATGCATAGCTTCATTCTTGTAATCAGCACCAATACTGATTTTTCTTATAACTGAATACATTACTCTTTATCTTCGCAGTCTTCGCAGTCTTCTTTCTTTTCTTCACCACAATCATCACAGTCTTCTGCTACTTCTTCTAATTCAGGAAGTTCTACTTCTTCCCAAACACCTGTTTTTAAATTAATATTAACTGCTCCATATTTTGCTTCAAGCTCTTGTTTAGTTTTTTCTAAAACCTCTAATGCAGCTTTATATTCTTGCATTTTTTTGTTTTTTTCGATGTCTAATGCACCCATATCGAAAACTGCTCTTTGCAAAGTATTATTTTGCTCGTTGATATTTTTTAATTCTAATTCTTTAATTTTTCCACTTTTTGCCATTTGATTAAATTTTAATTATTATTATTATTATTACTATATTTATAGTTACTTGTTAATAGTAACTTTTACTTTTTATATATTTTTGTAGCTTTTTCAGTTGTGCGACCTCCGAAATAGGCTAAGATTACAGACATCATGACCTTCTCAAAAGTATCATTCCATAAGCTATTAATATGAAAAGGCAAGTCCTCAATACTATCAAGAATACCAGCTAACGAAAATATAACTATACACCACACTAATACTAGTGGGCGTACGTTTTTCGAAAGCCATGAATCTGATGAAGCATCGGCTTGCCATCTGGAAGTGATAGATTGTATCTCTTTGTTCTGTTGCTCGTATATTAATTGTTGTAGCTTTATTTTATCATCTAAACTAACGTCAGATTTAGTAATAGCTTCAATAGCTTCTTTAGGAGAAGTCACCCCTTGTAATACACTTCCTAATGTAGGATTTATTACAGATGCTGCGCCAAACAATAGTTGACCAACGGTTGTATCTTTAAATTTCTTTTTACTCATGATTTTTTATATGCTTCTGCTTCCCATGGTAGATCTTTAGCTCCTTCATGCATTGTTGATCTTGAATACGCCTTACCTTTCCAATATACATTTTCATCATCATAATCAAGATCACCTCTTTTTACCTGATCAATATGAACTTCTTCATGCGCTATAACATCTTCATGTTTGTGCAACGGCACATCACTACCAATAAGTATAGTACCATTTTTATTACCTTTACCCATAGTTCCAGGCTCTAACTCACGCTCATATATAGGTGAATTTTTTTTAAACGGAGGTGTTAATTTAAAAGACATAATTAAGGACTAACATTTTTTGGAGTATACCCAGCGTATGGTTCAGAAGCTGCCGATGACAATAAGTATTTACTACCAACTTTTGCTTTTTTAATTTTACCAGCTAGTTTACCAACTTTCATTATGTTACCACTTTTACTTAGAGCTTGTGCTGCTTTTACTGTTTTAGGTATGTATTTAGCAGCTAGTTTACCACTACTTACATTTTGACCTAGAACAGGTATAGCTCCTAATCCAGCAAGACCCATATTAACCACATGCTTTTTAACATCACCACCTGTTAAAGCTCCGTGTGCAGCACGAGCACCAGATAGTAAAAAATTAGCTCCATCTGCAAAAATACCATAACCAGGAGTCATTCCAGCGCCTGTTAAAAAATCTTGGGTGTAGTCTAACCAATTTGATCCTCCATCTTTTCCACTTGACCCTCCACTGACTGATCCTTCAGGAATATAAGCCATCGCTTCTTCAGGTGTTTGATAAAACTTATTTGGCTTAGCTGTAGTATCACCAATCATAACATTTCTTTCAATAATATCATGACCTGGCGTAGATGATGAACTAGAAAATTTCTTTTTAAGATTTTCTAATTTATTATTTGTATCTTTTTTATTTGCTTCCTTAGACTTATCAACTATCTTTTTAGGAGGTGAAAGAGCTAAAGGAGATTTTCTACTTATACCAAAGCGTTGTATGTAAGACATTATCCGTAAATTCTACCTTTTGGGGACTTACGATTTTGTATTTCTTCTAGGGTAGGTTTTCTTTTAGATCTTTTACCTCCACGTAATCTTTTTCCTGAAGCGTCTTTATCTACTGG
>Ga0208157_1000755_pt1 | contig 16407 bp, 24 predicted proteins | sample 5_EtaG_FD_184077 | JGI IMG/M metagenome (GOLD analysis project Ga0208157, IMG submission 184077) | Marine viral communities from the Subarctic Pacific Ocean - 5_ETSP_OMZ_AT15132 metaG (SPAdes) (version 2) | ecosystem: Environmental > Aquatic > Marine > Oceanic | place: Pacific Ocean | collected...
ACCTTTCTTCAAATTATCAGTATCTTCATCCATCCAGATGTTTTCACCAATAATTTCATGATTAATAAATCCAATACTACTCATGTATTCAATCACTTCATCAAACAAAGGAGATCCTTCATTATATTGTAAAATTGAAACTTCCATTATTACGTAAGAAGATTTCTGAACCGTATTCAATCCACCTTTAATAATATCTAATTCAGATCCTTGAGTGTCTATTTTAATTAAGTCAAAACTTTTTTCAACTTCCTCAGTTACTTCATCCAATGTATATGTTTTCTTCTCGACTTTTATACTATTATCATAGTATTTCGTATTTTCTCTTAAGTAAGATGTTCCTGCACACATAGGATTTTTTGGATTCAAATGTAGAGTAACTTCTTTATTAGAATCACTCAAAAGAACAATACAATGAGAAAATGGTAGATTTTCTAGATACTTTTCACAATTTTCATTTCCCTCTAACATCAAACAATCCACATCTTTCCATACATTTTTACAAAACATAGAAAAATCTCCACGATGTGCTCCAATATCTAGTATCGTATTAGGAGTAAATCTTTTAGACAAGTCAATTAAATAATTTTCAACATTCATAAGTATACTTCCTTAAATTTTTGACAGACTTTTTCTGGAGTGTAGTCTTGATAACAATTCCATTCTAAAGAATTTATTTCCTTCTTATCTAAATTCCTTAAGATATGAAGTATATCGGAATAATTTTCGTAATAGATTCCTTTTTCATTCAGTGTATCTATATGATTTCTTTCTGGTGATTTTTCGTAGGTGATAATAGGTTTATTTCTAACAGAAAACTCTGCACATGATAGTCCGAATGATTCTCCAATATACCTAGCATGAAGCATGGCATCACATGTGTTAATGAATTCTACCTTTGTTTTCATATTAGAAGTTCCTGGTAGATGAATCACTCGTTCATGCTCAATAAAAGATTCTGTAAACTGAAAAACAAACCAGATATCAGATCTCTCAGACAATACTTGTTGTATTGCTTGTTTTACAAAAGGTAAATCAAAAGTTTCCCATCCACCATTTCTACCAAGGACTAAGGCATCTTTAGGAATGGACAACTCTTCTCTCATATCTCCTTCAACCTCAGGAAGATGCACTATGTATGGGACATAAGGAACTGTATAGTTTGTTATTTTAGACAACCATTTTGATCCCATAGCATATACATCGCCATGAATCCAATCAGAGTTCCAATTTCCACTAATTGCATTTACAAGATTTTTTGATACGGAAGATATTACTCCATCAGGAGCTCCTCCCTTTTCCATAAGAAAATATTCACATTCATTTTTTGTCAGAATATCATCTATCTCACTATTATTATCATAAGAAAAAACTGAAAACTCTTTTTCAAATTTTTTCAAAGCATCGACACTATTGGCAGGATGATTAGAGGGATACATGATAATTGGATCAACACCAAGATAATGTCTAGTCCAATATGCCCAATCGTAAATTGCTACTGTTGTTCCTCTCAGAGAGAGTGAATTATCATGAAATGCTATTTTCATTTTATTATAATAGAATTGACTAGTTTATTTCTAATTTCTGGATTATCCCAACTAATATTATATTGACTAAGATGATATTTTACCAAACTTTCTCCAACAAATTGTTTCCAACCATCTTGCCTGTACTTTTCAAAATTATCATATATTGACGAATAAATATCCATATTTTTTGATGAAGAGATTGCTAAATCACTATTCGGAGAATCTCTCATGGCATAACAATTCACGTAATCCATAGACAAATTATACAAATCAATATCAAATCTAATTATGTCAACATCAAATCTACATCTGATAACAATATCATATGAAAAATTATTTTCTCTTTCATATTGCATTTTCAATTGATTAGATCTTTGTATGGAAAAAAACATACTATGAACATTGGATGGTCTTGCTAGTTCATAATTAACATCATTAAAAGGGTTGAAAATAATTTGAGGTTCATACAAAAATACTACTGGATTATAAAATTTTTTAATTAAATCTATAGTATCTTCTCTCCAGTGATATGTTCTACCATATGATAATGTTGCGGGTAATTCCATTTTTTTATTTGACATGGAATTGTCCCACCAGGTATGCACAAAAACTTCTGGTGAATATTTTTGTAAAATATTTTTATCAATTTGTGCATAACCCTCTTCAAGATATCTTGGTTGTCCGGAAATGCAGAGTGCTACTTTCATTTTAAATTACTAACATAATCACTACAGACAGCATAACAATCAGTTGCTTTTAATACATCCCAACTAATATTACATTCTTCTGGCATGACAATAACTGTTGATGAGGTGTAAGTTTTTCCAGGATAAGACCATATATGTCCATGACTAGTCATAGTATAATCATCATTTTGATGCCAAAAATAATTGAAATTTGTTCTGGTCATAAAATCTAATGTATCGATGTCTTTACAATGAATCCAAAGATGTTGAGACATTTTTGCCAATTTAAAAAATGAGATGACATTTTTTGGTCTATCATGTCCTAACCAGAACGTTTGAGATACTACATCATATCTTAAATCAATTTCTACATTATAACCATTTTTTATACATTTGTCAATCTGCTCAATAGTATTTTCATCGTCTACATTAGGTCCGTTTATATTACCACGATGTGCAATTAGTTTCATGCTGAATACTTATCAGAAGGAATAGATGGCCATCTTACAATAATTAATTCAGAATCTGCAAGGAACTCAACATTAGAAATTTCATTCGGTTCATAAATCCACATATCTCCCGCCTTAAGATGTTTACCAGAAACCATAAGTTCTCCCGACACAATGTAATTTAATTCATTAGTCACTTTATGGAAGTGAGGAAATGTTTCACAACCCTTCTCATGTTTATGATGAGCAACTTCAAAAAATGGATTTTTAAAAATGGATGGATTGAAGTCTCCTACAAACCACCCTGCTTTAAAGTTTGAAATATTTGCTTCTATCACTTCTCCAACTCCTGGATGCGAATTTGATGACGACCACCATCAAAAGTATTTGAGGAACAAATTTTAATGTAATTATCTAATACATCATAATTCACATCCTTTGCAGGAATTGCAAAGAAATTAGCACAGTTATGACGTATTGCCATTTCCATAGAAAACTCATCATAAACAAGTGCAGAACGAATACCCCTATTCTTATTGGCACAAATATTAACTCCCTGTCCAGTACGACAGAATCCAAAACCATAGTCACAGTCCCTTTCACCAATAGATTTAACTGCCTGTGCAATGTAATCTCGATAATCACAATCCTTATTCAATATAGTTCCAAAATCAATGTATTCTAAATTATGTTTATCTAATACTTGTTTGAATGTTTCTTTTGCATCAAATCCAGAATGATCAGAACAAATGGCAATAGGTTTATCACCAATACGACGAGTGACATTGTCTTTATAAAAATGGAATTCGTCGGGAGTTCCAAAGACATGCATCTTGTCCACAGGTTCAGTCAAAATCTTTTTACCATCCTCAATGAGAAGATTGTAAAGGGGTGAAATGTAAAACTCATTTTTAGTTCTCAAATCACGTTCAATCATTTCTCTAGCATACTTGCAGAAATCAGATCCTTTCTTGAATCCATATATTCCTACACATGCATTGTTACTGATTGCTTTCTTCTCAGCAGTTTCAGTCACATATCCATCTTGATTGACCTTTGCATAACTATAATTTGATGAATTAGATTTAAATGTTAGTAGCAATCCATCACCATTCAAATCATTCATTGTATGTGGATTAAATACTGGTCCAAATTCAATATCTAAAGTATGAATTACTAATGGTGCATCATTATCGATGAACTCTTCGGCATATAAACAACTACATACAGATCCATCAGTTAGTTCATCTAAAACTACAACTTTAATGTCGTCACCAAACTTCTTACGCAGAAGTTCATCCATATGAAAATTATATACAGTCTCGTCCCTAACTACAAAAATAAAATTGCAACCTTCATAATTTAAACAATCTAAAGAAATATCAATAAGATGTCTATCTTTAATATTGATCAATTGTTTTGGGACTTTAAATCCTTCTTTGATAAATCGACTTCCCAATCCTGCCATGGGAATAAGAATATTTGGTTTCATATTTACTTGCCAATAATTTCAGTTGTTGCTAAATGTGAAAATTCAATCCATTCGTGGATATCACCCTCTTTCCCTAATAATTTATACAGAAAACATGAGGCAAATATATCACCCGCACCAAGAACATTTACATCCTTCAACATCAGTTCTTTTGGTAGTTTATAGAAGAACTCTTCCTCTCCATTAGACACCACACTTCCAGATGCACTATGGAGAATCACCCATCCTTTTGTAACAGAAGCAAGATATGAGAGATCACAATCTATGTCTTCGTCGGAGATAAACAAATAATCAACATAGTTTAGAAGATCTTTATTTACACTATTGCTAATACTTTTACCTGGACAAATATCAGCAGTAATAATACCACCCAAACCAGGAATAAAATCATGAAGGGTCATTTCATTCAAGTAAATTAAGTGGTTGATTTTAGAATCAATCATCTTGACCGGATGTTGAACGAGACTCAGATTCACTTTTGAATATCTTTTTGCCGCAGGTTTATCAACATAGATAAGAGCTTGACCAACATCAATAGGAGATAATCCAATATCAATTGTTGGATCAATCTCAAGTAATGCTTTCCAGACATTTGCCATTGATCCTAGAGTTTTCTTTTCAGTATCACCATCGGTGATGGTATCAATAGTCAGATGTCCGTAAAGAGCAATGTCCTTCATTAAAATTTTTCCTTCAAGTCAAGTTCATAGATCTTGTCTATCACTTTATCATAAGAGAAGCAAGGAAGCAACCCATCTATCTCAAATGTATCAAAGAGTGTCATAACTACATTTTCACCACCCCTAACCGGTAAAACTTTTGCCGTTTGCTTAACAATCCTTGGAGAATCTAACATACAAACAGGATATCTTACCTTCTTCATGATACCAATATCAAAGAGATCATCACCGACATATGCAGTTTCTTTCTCTGTGCAATCATACTGCTTCAGGATATCATCAAGATAATTTGCTTTATCACTATGGAATCCTGATCCACGATTAGCAATAACATGCAAGTTTCTGTTCTCAAGGATACTGACATTATATGGATCACCAGTCAAAAATACAACATTAACTCCGATTGCACGGAATCGTTTAATTGCAGTCCAGTCCTTATCACAAAAAGTTTTAAGTTTAACTGTTCCTTCACGGTCATAATATTTGATGCCATCAGTCATGACACCATCAACGTCAAGAATTAAAAGTTTAATTTTCATATTCAATCAAAAGCAAAAGATCTGTAATTGGCTCTATACGCCAATTCTGTAGTTATATTTGGTGCTAATACGTTAGTTTTTACAGAACCAATATCTATTTCATCTGGATACTCACATTCAACAGGAGATTCTGTAGGAATAACATCAACACCAATGTCATTTAAATATATTCCAAGTAAAGATTCTGGATGAGGATTTCCAGTATGCATTGTGGGAGTTTTATGAACATACTTAGATATGTTTTTAAATAAATTAGCATACTTGGACATTGAAACACTTGTTCCCATACCAATAATATCACTTTTCCCTAAAGGATGAACTTGCGTAAAATTCCATCTAGAAGGAATCATAACACAATTATCATTCATTTCTTCTAAATTTAAATCAATACTTTCCAATGTCCTAAGAAAAAACCAATCTGGTCTTAATCTAAAGACATAATCATACTTAAAATTATTTTCTTCTTCATATTGTTCTCTCAATCTATTTGCATTGTAAATATTACACCACATTTTAGATATGGGTCCACCAAATTTATATTCAGTGTCTAAGTGATCATAATAATCATGCTCATTGATAATTAGTTTTTTTGGTTTATACAACCTATCAAATTCCAATAGATTTTTATCTCGTCCATTTCTGTTTGGAGATCCAAAAAAGAAGGTATCAACTTCATAGATATCAAAAAAATTTTTCTTGAAGTATGGAAAAGTATCTTCAAAATTCCTAATTCTTCCAGAAAAACATGCAGCAATTTTCATGTTAAGACTCCAGTCATTTGTTCGAATACACCTTCTAAAGTAGGTCTCTTTTCAAATAAAGGTTCTTTAAGAATAGATTGATAAAGGTTATTGTCATTATCTATCTTAACAATATCCTCCAACATAGATTCCATATCAGAATAATCACTTAAATTTAAAAAACCTTTTGTATTGAAGTCTCTATGACATTCCGTATCGGAATAATAAATTGGAATGTTACCTGCTATCTTTGCATGTAATAGTTTTTCGGTATACCATCCACCAGGAGCAGCGTTTTCAAAACAAATTGAAAACTTATAATTAGAAATTACTTCCATCTTTTCAAGTTCTCCAGCATGACTATTGTTTTGAGGAATTTGCATCTTGTGACACTTCCCATAACAATCAACATCCTTATATCGGTTGACCATATCTATCATATCAATTCTATTTTGATATGGTACACTAAAAACTGTACTACAAAATTTAGTTTTTTCTCTTAAGGCAAATGAATTTTCTTCAGTAAAATAATCAACAGGTATCAACCATCCAGGATTACCCCATGTTCCGGTATTGAACCAATCAACATAAAACATCCATAAAGGAATTCTAATGTTTTTAGAATCATATGAGTCAAAGAAACTAGTAATAGAATAATCACATTCATTAAAGTTTGGTCTTGGAGAACTCTCTCCATTAAAAAATATTTTTATACAATCATTATATGATCTATGTGATTGTCCAAAAATATTATAGATTAAGCAATCACAATCTTCAGGATTACTAACAGATATGTCTTCAAATAATTCCTTGAATAAAAATGTTATAAGGTTATGATTATAATCAAACCCTGGCCAAAAGTCAGCAAAAGAAATTTTCATAATCAGTTTTGTATAGTTGTTTTAAATTCGGGACTTTGTATCGCAAGTGCTGGTTCGAACCAATAATTGTTTAAATTAAATTTTTCTATTAGTAAATTGAAAAAGAAGTCTGCTCCAGTGTTACAATATTTGAGTTCTGATAAAACTTTTTTTGCACCACTATTACTTATCGCATATGCATGAGTACATCTGGATCCATTGACCCTATAGACTCTCTTACCTTCAGATGTTGGTGCGTGTAATTCACAGCATGTTCCTACCCATGCAATATCCCAATCATCAGGAAGTTGATTATAAGATTGGGAAAATTCCTCTACAAAGTTATCACATAAAATTACATCGTCCTCAAGAACCAAAGCATATTCATACTTTTTTGCAACTTCACGAATAATTTTTACATGTTTTAAGGAGAGAGATATTTCGGAAGGTTTTAGTTTTCTACCATAACCCTTTACCACTTCAAATATTTTTGGGAAATCACTTTTGATTTTTTCTTCGGACCATGTGTCTTTATCATAGTCACAAACAAATTCATAATCAAAAATATTTTCTTCAGATAAAACCTTAATAAGTTCTTCTTTTCTATCAGTCAATTTGTCCCAATGACAAATGAAAATTTTATCAATCATTTTTTTTGACAAAGAAAAGACCTCTAAGATTAAAATGATTATCTTTATATTGTGAATTATACTCTAACGCATCTTTATATGCAACTTTTCTTAGTTCTTTGGTAATTTGCTCATCATACTCAAAACCATATCTCTTGAGATTTTCAATCCAATATTCTTTTGGTTGACAATTTACATGATGATGTCCCGGTTGTCCTGGTTCTGCATATGTAATTGCAAGATGCTTTGCATAAGCAAATACTTCCAAGAAATTATCCCTATACTCTTCATTGACATGCTCTACGAATTCACAAGACCAACAAAGATCATATCTATCTTCTGTTTCTAAAGTTCCTACAGAAAAATCATGATAAAAAATTTGATCCGTAAAAAGAGAATTTTCTACAACATACTTAGATCCATCAACACCAACTACCTCATCACAATGTTTATTGAACTCTTCAATGGCATGACCCATTCCACATCCAACATCTAAAACTGTCTTAATATTAAATTTTTTACAAAGATATTCCCACAAGTGTGGAGTATATGTTGCTGGATCTTTTTCAATTATAAATCCACCAACATGACCTTCGTTGACCATAGTGAGGTCATCGGTAATATGCATCAAATCCATTAGTTAAACCACTCCTTTCTCCATTGTTGACCGCCAGCAAAATGACGAATAATTACATCATCTCTATTTACCTTGTTAATTAAGAACTGGCAATTAGATTCTCCTTCCATCTCTGTAACGTTCCACGTTGTTGGAAGAACCTCTACATGTTCATGTAGTTCATCCAAAGAATATTCTGTCCATTCGGTTTTATCCGAATGCCATCCATAGTCTGGCAGGTTCCAAAAAGGTTTATCAGAGTGTCTCTTGATACCTGCAAGAGAATACCAAGATGCCTGTTCCCTAAACTCATGCCAAAAACTATTTACATAACCAAACCTTTCATGTCTAGACATAGCATCATTGAGAGTCCGATATCTATCTTCAGAAAGAATGTTATCAACTAACTTTCTAGACCATTCATTGACCTTGATAGAATAGTTACCCATACAATGAGTATTTCCAGAGTCAATAGAATATGAAAAAGATTTGTTTGTTTGATACAGTTCGTCAATATTTGCGATGCACATGTCGGCATCTAAATGTGTAACGATATCTCCATCAGTTACATATCCTTCCTCAAGCATTTGCTCAAGAATAGTAAACTTTAACCAAGTATAATTTCCACGATACTTGTAAAGATTATCCTTAAGTTCAAGATACTCAAATCCATGCTTATCAGCATATTCTTGATTCCTTGGGGACATGTAAGTATCAAAGAATTGTTGTCTTTGGTCCGCATAAGAACCAAAGACTAAAAGAACTTTTTTCATGTATCTTTTCCAGTTAAAACATATTCAACAATATTATTTGTAGTAAAACACTCCATGACTTTATTATACCCATTTTCAGCTATTTTTTCTCTTTCACTATCATTGTTCAAATAGTAGTTTATTTTTTCAAGAGCTTCTTCTTTTGTCGAATAAAAAACTATCTCATGATCTTCTTTAAAAATTTTATCTAGTTGTTTTGATTCTGATATTCTATCAGTAATGACCATCTTTTTACAAGACATTCCTTCAAAAATTCTTCTAGTAACTTCACCCCATCTTGCTTTTTGAAATACTATTTTACCATTTCTATACAAATCTCCATTCTCAATGTCTTTTAAATTATTTTTTAGATAAAAAGAATCTCCAAGATTTTCTTGCAAATATGAAACAACTTCTCCACGATTGCCATACATAGAAGTCACAACATCAAAAGGAGTATAACTTGTCAGTGATGGATAAAATATTTTAGGATCAGTCCAATGTGATGTAAAAATACAATCATATCCCATCGATTTATATTGTAAATAACATTCAACATCTGGAGTAAGTATTAAATCAGCATTTTCAGTTCTTTGCACGTTGTAATGAAATGTTTGTGGTTCGTCTCCACAATCAACAACCAACTTACTCTTTGGAAAAGTTTCTTTATTAAAATACTTATCACAATCTGCTGGTCCACAAGACATATAAAGAATAATATCTGGAACAAAATTTCCAGAATCATAATCTTTTTTTAACTCCAACATTCCATAAGAATCTCCTCTTGGAACTGGATATTGTCTAATTTCAGTGACAGTAGGATTATCTACAAAAGCATCGTACACTCCTTTCGGAGTTGACCAGTATCTTTCTTTACCAAATTTATGATATTCTTCAATAGAATATCCAGAAATCATAGCTACTTTCATTAAACCCTCTTAATAATGTTCTCAAAGACACCTTGAAGTGAAAAGTAATCTTGATAGAGTTCCTTACCCTTCTTTAACATCTCATTGTATGTATCGTCAGAAATACTCTTCAAAATATCGTAAGTATTTCTAATATTGTCCTCATCAATTATAACACAGAATTCTTCCCAATCCAATTCATCAGACCAAGGAAGTGCATGATCATCAGAAATATAAACAGGAACAGTATTCAATTGAAAGGACTCATAAAGTCTGAAACTTGTAGTTCCATAACCTCTAGGACATAGAGAAAACTTAGAAGCAGACATAACATCAAGGAAGTTATTTAATTTTTCTTCTCCAACATTAATATCCCAGTTTCCTGCCTTAACAAGACAATCATCTTTATCACGGAATGCCTTTACCATATCAGTTCTTACCCAATAAGTATTAGAACCAATAAAGGAAGCAAAGTATTTGTGCTCTCTTTGAGGTACGTTAGGAATAGAAGAACACACTAATGGAATAGGAATTACATTTCCCTTCTTACGATTACCACCTGCACAGAAAATCATGGTATCTTCAGGAAAATCTTCAAAAGGACCATCATCCTGCTGACAAATGGTAAAGTAAGACCCATCAGAACTCAAAGTTTCATAGAGCAAATTTTGAAGATCTGGATAAGGTTGTCCACCCCAGATACGATTACAAAAAAGATTTGACCAGAAGATATCAATATATTCTCTTTCAGGTTTATCTTTTAACTGTTGATAGTGACTATAAAAATACTCCTCAAGATATTCTCCTTGATGATATGGAGGATATGTTGGTGTAAGAGACTTTGGTCTCAAATAATTTTCTTTCAAATAAACCATAGTCCTTCCTCCTTAAACTTATCGATTTTGGTTTCTACACCAACCATCCAATTATTATGAACAATCATAGCATTTTCTTTTTTACCTTGCTGATAATATACATTACCGTTAGGAAATAAATCTTCAGATAGCAATGCTACATTATCATTATACTTTGTAAGTCCAATACGATTCATGATAAGTTGATCATCATCAGAATCATCGGCACCACACTCTTCTACCAATTGACGACATTCGGGAGTCTCATTAAATACCATAAATCCAGTGCAGATTGTAGACCCAGGAGCATCAGTTTGAAATAATACTTCTTCATGACCAGTAAGAATTTCTACAGGATTTTCTTTAAATACAATATCAGTATCAACCCACATTAGGTTGGGATGTTCTTTATGTACTTGATTAATAATTTTCCATTTGTGTCGAACTACATTTCTAAATCCACTATTACTATCAAAAGTCCAATCTTGGTATTCTCTTAGGTTACTATTCATATAGAGAAAAGCACCTTTATATCCTTCAAGAATTAAAGATCTATAAACTTCCTCATCCATACAAGCAATAATAAAGTCATCCATATTAATGCCCACTTTTTCAGCAGACTTCAACATATTCAGACAAATATCATGGCATCCATAATTTAAGAAAGTTAGAAATTTCATTGATCTTTATACCATTCGTAAGTTGATTTAATACCCTCTTTCAAATCAATCTTTGGTTCCCATCCAAGAGATTTAATTTTAGTTACATCCAAAAGTTTTCTTGGTGTTCCATTTGGTTTAGAAGTATCCCATGTTGTTTTACCAGGATATTCCACAATACCAGAAATCATATTTGAAAGTTCTTTGATTGTAATATCTTCACCAGTTCCCACATTGATAATATCAGGATCATTATAATCCCTCATACAAGTATAACATGCTTCAGCAAGATCATCAACATGAAGAAATTCTCTCCTTGCTGAACCATCACCCCATAGTTCTACATCTGGCCACCAAGGACCTCCCATATCAACACTATAACCATCAGTTGTAGCATGATGATATTTTGCAATCATCGCAGGAAGAACATGCGAACTTTCTAAATCAAAATTATCATTTGGACCATATAAATTTGTAGGCATCAAAGAGATAGCATTAAATCCATATTGTTGATGATATGCCTGACACATCTTGATACCAGCAATCTTTGCAATAGCATAAGAATCATTACTAGGTTCAAGAGGACCACTCATTAAATACTCTTCTCTAATAGGTTGTTCACATAATTTTGGATAAATGCAGGAAGAACCAAGAAACAAAAGTTTTTTAACACCAAATTTGCGAGCAGCATGAATAATGTTTGATTGAATCATCAAATTATCATAGATGAAGTGTCCGGGATAATTCTTATTAGCACCAATACCACCCACCTTTGCAGCAGCAAGATAAACATACTCAGGTTCATTGATTTGAAAAAACCTTTCAACATCTTCCTGACGACGTAAATCCCAATGAGAAGATGGTGATGAAAGAATATTAGTATATCCTTTCCAATGAAGCATACGAATAATTGCTGACCCTACAAGTCCAGTATTACCAGCAACATAAATTTTAGATTCAATATTCATAATTTCTCCAAAATAAATTCAAGTAATTTAATTTCTTTGTCTCCAATAAAATGATTATTACCTAGATAAACCCCATTATCATGTACAAAATCAACATTCAGTTTTTCTTTTTGAGTATCAATATTATAATTTTTTAAAAATGGTTGTCTTAAAAGATTGCCACCAATAATAGGTCTGTGTTCAATAGCATTTTCATCAAATTCTTTTTTCAAAAAATGTGAAGTCTTTTTATCTTTACATAATAATGGAAAACAAAAATTACTTATGCCATCATGATACTCTGGAACTACAAACTTTTCTGAGTATTTTTTTATGAGAGATATGAACTTAGAATAGTTTGCATTCCTCCTCTCAATATACTTATCAAGTCTTTTCAATTGAGACATTCCCAGTACAGCACATAACTCTGTGTTTCTAAAGTTATATCCATCAGTTACAAACATAAACTGTTTAGATATCTGCGGATACTTATCAACATATTGTTGAAATCTTTCAGACTCCCTTGCCAATCCATGAGATCTTTTTATCCTCATCAGATCATACAGGTCATAATTATTAGTAGAAATCATTCCACCTTCAATTGTTGATATGTGATGTCCAAAATAAAAACTGAATGTAGAACCTAAAGAATCAGATCCTACTTTTGCACTGTCAGAATCTTTACATCCATGAGACTCACATACATCATCTAAAAGTATTGCATTGGGAAAAAGTTTAGAATACTTATCTCTATTTGCAGGATATCCTATGAGATGTGTGATAAAAATAAGTTTTATATCAGGATGTTTTTTTGCAATATATTCCAAATCCTCTTCACAAAAACTAAAGTTTTGAAGATTGATGTCACAAAAAATGGGAGTAAATCCCAATTGAATTACTGGTCCAACATTTGTTACCCATGTATCCGCAGGCACTAAAACCTTATCCCCATCCTTCAATCCATATAGTTCTTTTATAGATGAAAGAAGAAGATAATTAGCAGTGCTTCCGGATGAAACATATAAAGAATACTTAGATCCTAACCAATTGTTCCATTCAGATTCAAACTTTCTAACCTTTGGACCATTAGTAAATCTATTTGAGAATAAACAAAAGGATGCCATTTTGACTCGATCAGATAATGTTAGATTATCTTTCATCAATGGCCATTTAATATCACTCATGAATACACATGTCCTGAACTAATTGATTAAAAGAAATCTTAGGTTCCCAACCCAATTTTTCTTTTGCCTTGGTGGCATCACCTAATAAAGTTTCGACTTCAGCAGGTCTGAAATATTTAGAGTCAACTCTGATAACCGTTTCTCCATCAGAATTGATACCAACTTCATCAAGACCAGATCCCTCCCATCTGATGTTCATACCAAAATATGGCGCACACTTTTCAACAAATCTACGAACTGAATATTGCTCTCCAGTGGCAATAACGAAGTCTTCTGGTTGTTCTTGCTGAAGCATTAACCACATTGCTTCAACATAATCTTTGGCATGACCCCAATCACGAAGTGCATCAAGATTGCCAAGATATAAACATTTTTGCTTACCTTCAGAAATTGCTCTGAGTGCTCTTGTGATTTTACGAGTCACAAAGGTTTCACCACGTCTTGGTGACTCATGATTGAACAGGATACCACTACAGGCATACATTCCATATGACTCACGGTAGTTCTTTACAATCCAATATCCATACAGTTTTGCTACACCATAAGGAGAACGTGGATAGAAAGGTGTGGTTTCTGTCTGCGGAATCTCCTGCACCTTACCATAGAGTTCACTGGTAGATGCTTGGTAAATACGAACTTTATCTTCCATACCCAGAAGACGAACTGCCTCCAGCACACGGAGAGTTCCCATAGCATCAGTTTGAGCAGTATATTCAGGCATTTCAAAGGATACCTTCACATGACTCTGAGCACCAAGATTATAAATCTCATCAGGTTGTACCTGCTGAATAACCCTAACCAAGTTTGTAGAGTCTGTCAAATCACCATAATGAAGTTTTAATTGATCATAAATGTGATCAATTCTATGTGTATTAATCAAAGAAGCACGACGTACAATACCATGAACTTCATACCCATTTTCAATAAGAAGTTCTGCCAAGTATGAACCATCTTGCCCCGTAATTCCAGTAATTAGAGCAACTTTCATTTATAAGAATACTTTTTATTATTATACTAAAAAAGGACGGTTTATGCAACCGTCCTTTATAGGTCTTGCCATGCACGCCACTTATTCTTTTACAGGAAATAAGAAACCTGGCGGGAGTTTCCTCCATCCGCACCACTTGCTCTTTGGGGAAGCAAGAAACCAAAGTAGGGTCTATGACTCCACCAGTACTGTTATAGTCCATCCGTGACTTTCAGGGGGATCCCGACCAGGGCTAGTTTATCGACCTACCGAGTCTTTAACATAAGCAGGAACACCATCGGGGTCTAACCAACATGTATAATCATGATCTTCCATAGCAGTCATCAACTGCATTTCATTATCACAAAGATACATATCACGATAACGACCCGTGTATGAATCTACTTTTTGAATACGACAGTCTGGCATACCATTAGTTTCTAGTTTGCCAACTTGAATGTAACGATAAGGAAACCGTTCAAGGAGAACAGTTGGTTTCTTAGTCACTTTCATCAAATAACCTCGACAGTTTCAAGATCTTGGACCAAGCAATCGACCAAGATTTCATAATCATCTAGTGGTTCTCCGGAGAATACCACTCCTTCTGATTCATAATATTTACGGACTTTTCTGTAAAGTTTCGGACTCTTTACATCAAGAAAAAAATCTCCATTTGACGCAGCACGAAGTGTGCTGATATCTTTGGTCTTGAATTTTTCAGTCAGTGCCATTGTCTGTTTTGTTTACCTGTCTATTATAAGGTGTTATGAGTATGTAGTCAAGTGTGCCAGAAAGAAATCTGGCAATCGGGACGACAGGATTCGAACCTGCGACATCTCGCTCCCAAAGCGAGTGCTCTACCAAACTGAGCTACGTCCCGAAGTGATAGTTCCTATCGCCGCTAACCCTGAACTATCAAGGGGGTCACCGCAGTGGTTTTATCCACTCATCAAGTATAACTCTACTTGTGCCCTCTGTCAAATGGTTCCCAGTGCTCCCATCCGTACTTATGAACAAGGTCCATACCGATAATAGGAACTACTATTAATATCAAAGACAAGAATCCCAGTGACCATGAAGTTTCCATAGTATGTCGGACAAAAAGAAGAACGTGATGAGTCATGATTCATCACCTATAAAAATATCAGGTTCTTCATCATCATCAATATATTCCACCATGCGAAGTTGTTTGATACGTTCACGAAGTCTTTTAAGCAACTCTCTTTGCTCTGATCTTTCCTCGTCGTTCATGGTTCCATGGCGTCTGTTCATACACGTCCTCCCCAGGTGTCCCATCTATCTTTGAAGTAGAAATTAACTTCTGTTAGTGTTCCTGTCGGAGTCTGTTCATCAGATTCTGCCCACTTCTTACAAAATTTATGTAGAGATTCTGAACCATTGACTGCTACGACTCCATACATTCTCGCAAATGCACACATGGCAAAACCATATCGCATCTTGATATTATCCATTATAAAAATGTTTTTCTAGGACTTCAATACGTTCTTCTTCATGAGCAATGATATCAATTTGATCCTGAATAGCAGCAAGAACATCAGGGTGTTCTCCAATACCTACAGGATTTTTGAGATAGATCTCAATATTCAATCTTGCCTTTTCAATGTTACCAACAGCATCTGCTTTGAGTGCTTCCAGAATTTGATTTCTCATTTTAGTACCTTGTGTGCGGTTCCGTCTCCATTATACTTATCTGTATTATAATATCCACCTTTTGTACCAAAATATACGGTGGTTAATACAAATGGAATTGAAATCCATAATAGTGCATTACCTAACATTGTGACCTCCGAACATGTAACGCATTCCGTTCAAGATTTTGTTTCCAAACTCCCCCAGTCTGCGAGAATTAAACCGTTCAAATAGTGCGGCAGAGATAACAGGTGTGGGTACACCAA
>Ga0208157_1000759_pt1 | contig 16341 bp, 12 predicted proteins | sample 5_EtaG_FD_184077 | JGI IMG/M metagenome (GOLD analysis project Ga0208157, IMG submission 184077) | Marine viral communities from the Subarctic Pacific Ocean - 5_ETSP_OMZ_AT15132 metaG (SPAdes) (version 2) | ecosystem: Environmental > Aquatic > Marine > Oceanic | place: Pacific Ocean | collected...
TAGTTTTAGTTGTATAAATAACTTTGACTGCCCCAACAACATCTTTGTTTATCTTGTCTCTGTTAGGATTTCTGTCGTGTTTGCATTGCTGTATAAAAAGTTTCTCTTGGTCTTTAGCATCAGGTCTTTTAGATTTGTTTTCTGCCCAAGCTTTAGTAGCTTCTTTACCTATCTGACCTTGGTAAGGGCAAGGAGTACCAGCCATTTCCATAGCCTTAAATACTCTCGGGTCTTGACAAAGTATAGATACTGAAGCAACTTTCATACCGGTATCATATAGATACTTGGAAAGTTTTAAGCGTTCACAGTTCTCGTCAGTTACAGTTGCTCCTGTAGAGAACCCAAATACTTGCCCTTGAAACGCACCAGAACGTCCTACAGTACAAAGGTCTTGAGAGTAAGACATAATACTAGGAGCTATAGCAGAAGCAGGAGGTGCTTTGCTTTTTACGTTCTGATTAATAGTCTGAGTAGAGTTAGACTCGTTAATATTTCTATTGGTATTATCAGACTTTGTATTGTTATTATTGGTATTAGTATTGTCAGTAGTAACATTAGAGTCTGATGTAGTTTGATTAACGTTAGTATTGTTATTAGTATTTGTATTATTACTAGTAGAATTACTGTTGTTATTTACGTTCTGATTGACTGTAGAGTTTACAGTAGAGTTCGATGTAGACGTAGAAGTATTAACGTTGTTATTATTGTTTGTATTTGTTGAAGTGTTATTTGATGTCGAGGTGTTTACGTTAGTATTATTTGAAGTATTAACATTAGTATTATTATTAGTGTTAGTATTTACGTTTGTATTGTTATTAGTATTGGTGTTTGTATTGGTATTACTATTAGTATTATTGTTGGTGTTGGTATTAGTAGTCACCGTAGTATTAATAGTAGTTAAACCGTTGTCTTCACAATACTGTGTACCTGAAGTACAGTCACCTGTCTGATCTGAACTTACAGCAAATGACATTGTTAATAAACCTAATATAAATAATGGTCCAAAAAATCCTCTATTTAAATCACCTCTTGACACTTTATCTCCTATTTTTCTTTTGTGTGTGATGCTCCAAAGTAAAAACTAATTACAGCACTAGCTAATCCACCGAGATAACCTAGTACTAAATTAATTAATGCTTCAGAATTTTGTTCAGGTGGTTGTAGTGTTACTAGAAATATGTAGCCCATAAATCCACCAACAACAGCAATCCCCATAATTCTAGCTGTCCAATCTTTACTAAACTTTGACCTAGCATCTTGCCCATCAGCTACTTCTAGTTTAAATACATCTACATCTAGCTCTTTCATTTGAACTTCAAAAGCATTTTCAGCTTTTTTAAGCTCAAGCATTTGTTCAGGTGTAGCTTCTGCAATAGCTTTTTCTATAGACTTAGGATTGTTAGGAACACCCAATACTTCAGCTATCATATTAGCAGCCATACCACCCATAGGACCACCTAAAGCAGTTCCTAATGTTGGGGCTACTGCACCTACTATATTTTTTAATATTCCTTTCATACTATCTTCTCCATTATCTCTTCATACAATCTTCTAAAGTTTTCTAATTGCATAAAACCTAAACCTTGTCCAATTTGATGCATCCTATAGATATTATAGGCTGTGTTTAATTGTTTCTCAGTGTACAGGAGCATTAAACTTGCCCCATTACAACCTGCTGTAACTCCCAGCTACGTCTACCCACTTGTCCATACCACTTACTGTCTTGCATTTGTCTAGCCATTTCAAACCAGTTATGCTCTCTACAAGCTTTTAACATGTTACGAAACTTTGAAAGTCTTGTACCACCTAAGTTAAAACACATATTGACTAACACATGTTGTATCTTTTCAGGTAATTTATAAAAATTTTCTTTATCACCAAACACGTGTATAGCTTCTGCATAATGCTTATCAAAGTCTATCATATAGTATCTATCTACAACTGCTTGTGGTACAGGTGTACCGACTTCCCAATCATATTCAGGGTCATTAGGTTGACATAGATGACCAACTCCTAGAGTCTTATAACCTAAACTGTCGTTATAGATTTCTAGGACTTCGCCCTCGTGTCGTTTGATTTCAGCTTTACATTGTTCGATGTTCATATTATTGGTACTTAATAAGGGGTTGATTGTAGGGTAATCCTGTGATGGGGTTGATTCTATCAGCAGCATTATCCTGTGTAAAAGGTACTTGAGGACCTTCAATAGTTTCTTCACCAACTAGTCCTCCTTTTGAAAAAGCCCTAGGTTCTTCTTTAAATTTTTGTACAACTGGAACAATGTCTTTAATAATTGGAGTAACTTCAGAAACTTCTTTTAATAAAGTTTTACCTCCTTCTACTGCTCCTTCTTCTGTAGCTACTTCAGCAGTTTTGAATGGTATTTCTCCAACATCAAACATCCACCCTAAAACAGGATAAAACTGTTCAGGAAAACTTTCTATGCTTCCGGTTATCTGAGCAGATTTTGCTAAACTTCTAGCCTTATCTACTGAGTAAGTATTTAATCCATTAAATGAAATCAACTCTCCTATTTCTTCATAAACACTTTGCTCATCTAAATAATCTTGAGACTTTTCACCTAATAAAAAATTTTTAGTTTGTAATACAGAATAATATAAAGGCATAGCTGCCATAACTCTAAAAGCTAAAGCTGCATCTCCTTGTTCCATACGTGCTATAATTGCATTAGTTTGAGAGGTTTTAGCTTGAGACCAAGACATAAAGCTTCCTAAAAATTTAACCCAAGGATTTCTACTCTGAGTAAATAATCTTCTATTTCCTACTGTAGGGATAAGAGCATCTCTATCTGCTGATTTTATTCCTGCTCTTGTTAAAAAAGTTTTACCTGTAGTATCGGCAAAAGCATCATCTAAGTTATTAAACTTACTTAAATATTTTAAATTTTCTGGAGTAAGTCCAAACGCATCTATTTCTTTTTGTAAAGCATCTGTAATTTTTTTACCTTTTCCAACCCTTTTAGCTATGTCCATAGCCCTATAAGTACCTGCATCAAATGCAAAGTTACGTGCAACCCTTGTTACTCTACCAAGCTGTACTACTTCAAAAAATTTATTAGTAAAACTTGTGACTTGTCTTTGAACTTGAGCAGCAGTTCCGCCACCCGGAAAAAATATATCTGATAGCTCCCGTTCAATAATCGTATCGTATCTATTATTTCCTAAAAACTTATCTATAAACGTTGCATCCTTTCCATCAACTTGTTTAATTGTTTTACTTAATGCTAAAGCCTCTACCGATTTACCTGTTCTAGATTTTACAATTTGATCGAGTGCAGATTTCCACGAAGCTTTATACCCACTATTAGTAATTGTTTGTAGCCAGTCACCCATACTAGGTATAGCAACTTTTCCAAGTCTTGTAGTTGCCAGTCCAGCTTGTAATATAGCTACCACAGCTTTTCCAGTTTCAGTTGTAGGTGCACCAGCAGCCCCATACACTTTAAAATAAGCTTCTAATGAATGTTTAACTTTTTGTTTTTGCTGATCTGCCATTGCTTTAGCACCCAGATTATTTCTAAAAAATTCTTTAGATGTTTTAAATTTATTACCTGTATCTAACATTCTCCAAATGTCATCTTCTATTTCTTTAAATACTTCTTTTATTCCCTGCCCCTTGGCACCAAATATTTTAGCGAACTCTGCAATTTTTACAGTATTTTCAGTTAGCTGTTTTAAAGTAAGAAGTGGGTTGTCTTCAAATAAATCAGAAACTAAAGCTCTTGCTTCTTGATCGTATAAAGTTCTTTTCTTATTAAAATGTCTTGCAGCAGTTAAAATAAAATCTTCATCAGAAGCAACAACTCTTCCTGCTGTATTTTCAACACCGTTTGATTGAAACAATTTACCGGAGTTTTCAGGTGCCCAAATAGAATTATTACGTAGGCTAGTACTAGAGTTTAAATATTCATGTGCAATATTTAGTGCTTGTTTCTTAGATAAAGTTTTAACAGTAGGGTCGTTTTTACTTTGTAATACAAAAGCATCCGCTAGTCTTTCTTTTACCTGTACTCTGTTAGATAACGTTACAGCATTGTCTTTAAGTATTTGAGTTAAGCCATAACTAACTTCATCTGTAAAATCTAATCCTGACTGCTTAGCATATTCTTTAAATCTTAAAGTATAATCATCTAACTTCAACGCTAGTTTTTCAGCTTCTGCAAATTTAGGATTGGTTAAATCGTCTTGTTTTAAAAATGAAGCTTTTTTAGAATTTAAACCTCGTTGATTTACAATCTTACCAGCAAGTATCATTACTTCAGTATCAACATCTCCAACTAAATCAACAAGCTCATTCCTCCACAGTGCTGATTGACGTAGTGCTTCTTCCTCTACACTTAAATCTTTTGTTACTTTTCCTAAAGTAACTCCTCCACCTTGCATCTTAAACATTTTTGCTGCATAATTTACTACAGCATTTGTTTGTGCCATTAAGTCTTGAACATGAGAACCTGCTGTTAAACTTTTTAAATAAGTCCATATGCTTCTTCTGTATTGTTTATCTACTTCATCTATGATTGCATCTTTAGGTCCTTTCGCCATAATCTTAAATTCTGAGGTTTGAATTTTTCTTTGAACTGCTCCCGCAATAAATCCCATCGCAGCCATTCTAATCATAGCAGTATTATCGTCTCCTTCTTCTGTAAAACTAGCACCTAACCCAGCACCAATAACTCCACCAAACAAAGGTCTAACCATTTCTTGAGTAATAGCTCTTGCCATTCCTTCTGTCATTATGTTTTTTTTAACTCCTTCTAACCAAGAAACACTAGCAATTTCTAATAAATCTTCAGGCACTAACTCTGTTTTAAGTTTAAATTTTTCATCCTTTAATTTCTTTTTTTCAGCTTTTAATTTTTTTATTTCTCCTGCAAAGTCTCTTTGTTTTTCAGATAACTTTGTAACATCTAGTTCGTTTATTTCTTGAGCTGTTGGCTTTTTACCAGCATCTTTTCTAGCTTTATTTATAACTTTAATTTCATCATCTATTTCATCCAATCGGTTATATACAAGACCTAATTTACGTGTTGTTTCTTCAGTCTGGACAAACACAGTTTCAGCTACTTCGTCTGCATCTTTAATAGTTTCTTTTGTTATTACTTTTTGTCCTTCTGCAGCAGGTATATCTACTTCTTTTTGTATAACTTTACCAGTTTCATCTGGAATATCAACTGTTGTTTTTACTCCTCGTCTAGCATATGCCATAACAAGCTCTCCTACTCCAGCACCTGCAGCCCCTAATCCAAGACCAAGAGCTACTGTTTCAGGTTTTACTTCTCCATATAGGGCTTCTTCACGTAATGATAAATCAACAGCAGCTACACCTGCACCGGAGCCTATACTGGCTATTTTACCAGCTTTAGCAATTTTAGTCCAAGGTATTAAAAATGTAACAGGGTCAATTAAAGCCATTGCACCCCTACCAACCATTACTCCTGCATCTTCTTGTCGCCCTCTAAACTCTGAAAACTCTTCAAATATTTTTTCTTGTCTTTCGTTTTCAATTCTAGCTCTAGCTTCTTTATAAGTTTCATCTGGGTCAAAAGCTGCTTGTACTCCTGATTTAATTAACCTATAAGCACTGCCAATAGCAGTTGGTTCTTGTGCCATACCATAATCAACTTTACGAGCAAAAGAAATACTTTCATCTAGGGGTATTTCTACACTCGGTTTTTCAGTAGGTGCAAAATATTCAGAATCAAAAAAGTCTACAAAACCTTCTTGAGGTTGATCGGTAGGGATAGTTTCTTGTTCTTCTACTTGCTCTGATTGAGCAGCTTTTTGAAGTTCTTCTAAACGTTTTCGTTCTTTTTCTTTACGTTTTTCTTCTTCTTCTTCAGGAGTAAGTTCTTCTATAGCTTCATCTTCGTTATAAAAATCAGACTGAAAAAAATCTACAAATGTATTATCGTCTATCATTTAGTTTCCTAAGATTGTAAAGTTTTAATATACTCTTCTATTGCTTTTATTTTATCTGATTTAGAAAGCGATGTGAAAGATTTATCATTGTAGTTTTCACTTACATACTCTCTAAACTTTTTAGATGTGGTAGTTACTCCAAGAGTTGATTTATTGTTTTTAACATTCTCTAATGCTCTTTCAAAGTTTGAAATATTCATATCATTAAGAACTTCTAAAGGATTTCTACCTGTGCCTGAACCTTTCAAAGCATTTGCAATAATCTCTGAATCTGTCAGTTCAGGAGTAGGCTCTAATAAACTTGTTGCTTGTGGCATTATTCCCTGTTTAGAGTTTAAATAAGTAATAAGCTTAATATATTCGTCAGTTGTAAAATCATCTTTCTGATTTATCATCTCGTTTAAACGTATGTCAATCTCTTCTGAAGACATTTTCTCAGCTCCTAAGATTCCAAAATCTTTTACAAGTTCTGCTTGTGTGGGTATGTTAGGAGAAAGTAAAGAACCATCAGGTGCCGGAGTAGGGGCTGGTGTAGGAGCCGGAGTAGGGGCTGGAGTAGGAGCCGGGGTCGGGGCTGGAGTAGGACTAGGAGCCTCTTCTTCTCCAGATAAAGTTTCTTGCATCTTTTCTTCTAATTTATTTTCTTTCTCTTCTTCAACTGAACCCGGATTATAAAAAATTTGATCTGCTACTGTAGGGTATTTACGTTTAAAATTATCAATTACCGCTTGTTGTTGTTGTTTTGTACCTGATTGGAAAACAGAACTATTAAGATAGTTTTTAAAATTATCTAACTGTGTTTGTATTTTAGGGTCTACTTTTATTTCAGTAGATTTATATCTTACTGTTCTAGTATCTTTAAAAATACCTTCAGTACCAGTCAACTCTAATTGACTTGAAACTTCTTTCCAAGCTTCAGTTGACCACTGTCTTATCATAGCATCACTAATTGCACCTGAACCGGGTGTATTAATGTGAGCAGCTACTTTCAACTGAACATGTTCTCTAATATCGTTTCTCATAATATCCCAATCACTTTGTTGAGTTAAAGCCAAATTAGAAATTACTTTACCGTCTCTAGTTTTTTGTAACTGTGTTATAATCTCACCAACCTGCATAGTAACTTTCTTTTCATCTTCGATGTTTGTAAATGTATTTCCTCCTATAAAATAAGGATTATCTACATCTTTCTTTTTTGCTGTAGCAGGGTCGTCCCACTTTGGATTAAAGATTAAATCAATTGATTTATCAACTCGTTCGTCAATTTTAAATTCTTTACCTGCTTTAGGTGTAGTAACTCTTTTATAAAATGCTTGAAGCTTAACATCGTCTGTATCTAATGTTTCAAAGTCATTAACAACAGAAGCATCTAATGCATTTATCTCTTTATTTCTAGTGTTAAAGTCTCCTAGTGCTGTTAAGAAACTAATATCAACGTTATTAAGAGTTTCAGTTGGTATATCAATTCCTAATTTATCAATTTGATCTAACAATATAGATGTTTTAGCTTTCTCTCCTTCTGGAGTTCCTCTAAATTTATTACCAATTCTGTTCCATAAATTATCAGACTCTAATTCTTTTCTTGATAACTTTTGAAGTTTAGTATATTGCTCAGTTAATTGTGTTGAATCCACATCTAAATATGGTTTGTATAGTTCGTGTTTTTCTTTAAATGCTTTTATTTCATCTTGAGCATCAGCCACTGCTTCTGCTCTTATAGCTTCTGCATTTAGTTCACCGGGAGCTTGTTTACCTCTTTCTGTATAAAAGTCTTCAAGAGGCTTAATAAAACTTTCGTCTATATTTACAAACTTACTTTTATCGCTTCTTTCATTTAGCTCTTTTATAAACGCATCTCGTTTTTTAAGTTCTCCGAGCTGTTGATTTTTTAAAAACATTAAATTATTATCTAGTTCATTAGCTCTTTGTATGGCTTTGTTTCGTATATTACGATTAACAATATTAGCACCAATCATAGCAATACCTGCTAGTTGTCCGAGCCTTTGTCCTCTTTTAGATTTCTTTTTAGCTGAAGCTAATAAAGATTCTCCTAATGCTTTAATTGCCATTATACTTCCTCTGTGTTATCAGGTGCCAATAAACTTTCAGGCACTTTAATCTCTTTTAATTTTGTTTCAATCTCTTTAGGTAGTACACCTTTTTGTACACCACTAACTTTATCTTCTTCAGCCTGTACTGCAGCTTTACTAAGAAGTTTTTCCATAGCTGTAATCTGTTGTAACTTATCTTCTTCGTCTTCTACCTCAGGCTCTCTATCTATTTTATATTCTAATCTTCCTGCTCGTTCAACTAATCCCATAATTAAATACATGGTTGGTTCAATGAGTAATGTCATTAGATCAGGATTCCATAAACCTTCTTCAAACCCTGCATACAACACAACTTGAGCTGCATCAGCAATAGTATTATCTGCATCAATTAAATCTACAATAGCTTCATATGCATCATCTTCTGTTAAACTAATATAAAGAGATTCAATAGCTGGTTGTATTTCTGTAAACTCAGGGGGTTGTTCCCAAGGATAAGGACTATCAGGACTGTTAGTTAAACTCTGTCCCGGGATAGGTCTTTGCATTTGACCTAGAAATTCTAGACCTTCTTGATCGTATTGTTTTGGTTTCATCATGTTTTATAAACTAAGTTGTGGAAAAAATTTTTCATAGTGATTTACTATAACAGCAGAATCTAACGGACTCATATATTGTCCACCTTGAGATTTTACAGAGAAATCAATATCTCTTGTTACTTTTTCAGGAGTAACTTCTAAGTACGCTACGGTTGGTCCTTCTTCATAAGATGGTCTATACCCTGCTTCTTTCTGTTGTTCAGCAGCTTTAACTATTTCATTCTTTGCTGTATCCATTGTGAATACTGCAGCAGCAGCTTTATTTCCTGCACCTATTAGTCGGTCTCCTTGAGCTGTTAATAAATTTGTGGTAACTTTATCTCTAGCTATTTCGCTTACTAATTCATCACCTATTAAATTAGTACCTTTTGATTTTATTGTTTTAGAAAATTTAGGGTCCAGTTTTAAATTCTTTAAAGTAGTTCCTTCAGGTGCTTTATCTATTAAATCAAAGACCTCTTTGGACACAGTAGCCCTATCTAATCCTTGCTTTTTCAAAGCTTCGTCATCTAAAACTGTCTGTTTTACATCTGCAAAAATATCATCTCCTGCAAAAAGTTCTTTCTGCTCTGTTGCTAAAAGTATACCATCATCACTATAAGTAGGAGTACCGGTTACCCATTCTTTTGCAGCATCAAACTTATTGGTAATACCTTTTTTAAGTTTGGCTCCTTGTTCTCCAACCCAGTCAAGACCTTTAGAAATACCATCACTAATAAATGTATAAGCTTGATTAATTTTAGCAGCTCCAAAGTTTATGCCTTGTGCAAGTTTACCTGCAGCTTTAACGAATAGATTGCTGCTTTTAGCCAAGCCTCCTGCAAAAGTTCCAAAAGAACTAGAAGCAAGATAGCCCATACCTTTCATTATACCACCAACTGCCCAAGGCATTATAAAGCTTAAAGCAATTTGTCCAAGGATACCAAGTTTTTGAAACGGTTTAGCAATCTTACCTAAGACTTTACCAATACCTTTCGCTACTTTTTTTATACCTCTTCCAACTTTTTTTACAATACTTTTTAAGCCTTTTTTTATTTTACTAAATATTCCCATGTTATCTCCTATCCACTGTTAAATGCTCTAATTAAATTAGCAACTGCACTAATAGATGAATTGAAATTCTCTGCAGTACTTGTTTCATTTGCTAACGCTGTAGCATAAAGCTGTGTTTCTCTATTTTCTTTTCCTTCAGCAGCTCTAAAATCAAAGTCTGCTTGGTCTCTAAGCTCTTGCCATAAGAAAGCTTGTGCTTGTGATGACATGTTAAAAGCATTTTGAGAGTTCTGCATAGCTACCTGATTAGCAGCAGCAGTGTTTAATGTGTTGACTTGTCTTCTCCAAGCTAAGTTAGATTGCTCAATTGCCTGTGCGTTAGCTGTATTAAACTTATCTCTATCAAATTCTATCTGCTCATTAAACTGATTAATCTGATTTACCATTGCAGCATTAGCTTTATTTAAATCAGCTTCTGTTTGAAACTCTAAAGCTTGTCTTGCATTAATTTGTTGTGTATTAAACTGAGACATAGCATTAGTTTGTTGTGCATTAAACTGATCTACTTGAGTAGCTAAGTTTGCCATAAACTGCTGTGTTTGATTTTCACTAGCAGCATTGAATTGTCTTGCAGCGTTTTGGGATGCTTGATTACTTAATAACGTTTGTTGAGCTTGTTGTCCTTTTAAAATATTTGCTTGTTGCTCGTTATTTAAATTAGACATGTCAGTCGTTAAAAAAGCTTGAGCATTTTGTATCTGAGCTTTTTGATAAAAGTCTGCTTCAGTTAGATTAGCTTGAGACATAAGTAAAGCATTTTGAATGGTAGCTTGTTGTCTGTTACTTGCTTCAGTTAAACCTACAGTTTGTAAAAACTTACTATTAGAAAGTGCTATCTGTTGGTCAGAACTAAACTGAGCCATGTCCATTTGAAAAACTTTACCAGCGTTATCGAGTGCTGTCTGTTGTCTAAGCTGAGCATTTTGTATTTCAGCTTGAGCTTCAATAGCTTTCTGTTGTCCTACACTTTGCTGGATTGCTTGTGCGTTAGCTTGTGCTAAAGGTACAGCAGATTGTATAATAGCATTGAGCAAGGCATCTCTACCTACAGTTGAAGCTTCCATACCACGCTGTGCTAACATAGCTTCTACACTAGCTACAGCAGGTCTAGCCCACGTAGGAATCTCACCTTCTTCAATACCACTTAATAAACTGTCTAACTGATTAGAGACTAAAGCTTCTTCAGGTAGACCAGCAATAACTCCACGTTCAGCTTCTGTTAAATCCATCAGCCTAGCTTCTAGGTCTTCAGGGTCGTTACCTAATGTAGCTATATCTTCAGCACTAACACCAGCGTTAGCTAACTGTTTCTTAGCCCTTGTAACACGTGCTAGAGTTGTACCTGCTACTTGAGCAGCTTCTGCCATAGCATTAGGGCTTATAGTTCCGACAACTCTTTCAGTTAATGCACCGGGAATAATTTCTACTTCAGAAGCTTCAATAGGGGCTACACGTTCTACTTCTGCAGCTTCTGCTAATGCTTCATCTCTTACCTCACCTTCAGCCACAGCAACTTCAGGAGCTTCTGTAATCTGTGCTGCTTCCATCTGTGCAGCAGTTAGTGCTTCAGGAGCATCTGCAGTATCTATAGTAGTAACAGTGTCGGCTGTTCGGGTTGTTGGCATTTCAGCAGTGTCAGCTACTAAAGCATCTCTAGCTGCTACTTCTTTAGCTACACCTAAGTCTCCTACTTCTACTTCTTTAGGAGCTTCAGTCATAGGTATGCCTGTCATGTTTCCAGAAACTAAATCTTTAGCAGTTTCTTTAGCATCTTGCATCCTTTTACGTTGTAAAGCTACTCTCTCTGCTTCTACTCTTTCCCGTTCTAGCCTATCTGCTTTTTCTTCTTCTGTTTCATTTAAAGGAGCAGGGGTAGGTGCTGGTGTTGGAGCTGGTGTTGGAGCTGGTGTTGGAGCTGGTGTTGGAGCTGGTGTTGGTGGAGGTGCTCCCGGAATATTTGTATCAGGGTACTTTGTTGGTAAGTTAGGATTATATCCGGGAGTTCCGGGAATATTTATACCATAACTTTGATTGAACTCGTACTGCCCCCCTGTTTGGTCTAAATCTTCTGCAATCATGTCAGGCTGTGGAGCAGGTGTCGGTGCAGGTGTCGGTGCAGGGGTAGGAGCAGGAGTAGGTGTGGTTGTTTCTACAGCTTCACCAGTTTCTTTATCTACTACAACTTTTTTTCCACGTTGATAACCAACTCTACCACCTTTAGTATAGTCTTCTCTAGCTATTCCACCGCTTCTTTTTCTATTTCTTCTTTTTGCCATTATTAAATCCTATATACCTATTTTACTTAACTTCGAAGAGTTTGTCAACCTTTTCATGTAACTTTTCCATTCTTTCCATTAAGAGATTAAAATCATCTTTTAGTTCTAGTTTTGTGACATACTCTTTCGCAATCTCTTCACGTGTTTTATTAATGAGTATGTCTTGTCTTTTTAACTCTGCTGCGTTTTGTCTAATCTGAAACCAGATTGGAGCAAGTACCAAAGTTATGAGAACATTCCACACAATGTAAGGTGACACCATTTCCATGTTAGTCTACCAGTGGTAGTTCGCCAAGAGGTCTTGTGTATACTGGGTCTGATTCTGTACCAGTATTTGAATACACATACAAAGCTGCTAAAGCATCTACGTTTGCAGCGTTTGTTATTTGTGTACACATAGCGTTAGCTTTGGTTCGTACTGCAGCTCTTTTAGTTGTAATAGAACTAGGTACTGCTGTACCACCTTCTGCAGCTCTAACAACCAGCCAGTCTGTAGGTTGTAAGATACTACCGGCTTGTGTATTTATTAAAGCAATATGATTTTTACGAATTCCCGGTTGCTTAACTTCACCCTCAACAACAGTTCCTGTTTCATCTGCTGTTTCTTCTTCTGCAGTCCATAAAACATCGTCTAAAGGTAAAGCTGTAGCTGTACCATAACTTGCAGTGACTGTACCACTTGCGAAGTTAAAAGACTGCTGTGTATTCATGTAATACTCTTTGTCTTTTAGGTTTGAGTTGTCTATAACTATCTCATAAATTCCCAGTGCTTCTAACTCAGATGCAGACCACATAGTAAATATATTACTAGGATAATTTACATCACCTATGGTTAAACCTTTAGGTCTTGCATAAACTTTTGTTACGTTATTTGATTCTACTAAAGCCCACATATTTTACCTCGCTGTTGTTGGGATTCCTGTTGATGTTACGAATGGAGATTCTGCAAAACACATATAAATAAATGTATCACCATTACGGTTTAATTCATCTCTAGCTGTTCGTATTTTAAATCCATTACTTACAAAATCTATTTCCATATTAATACCACTATCTCCATCAGTAAATTCTGCTCCAGCCAAGTCTGCCCAAATCCATTCATAAGTTCCATTTGCATTGGTAGGAGTTCTTTTAGAATCCATTATTGCCCAATTCCACCCTGAATTAGATATATTTTTAGTCATAACAAAAGCAGGTTTAAAGCCTGTATAGACAAACGGACCCTCTGCACTTGCGTTGCCGATATAACTACCAAACTTACTGTAGCCTTTTTTTTCTGCGAAGCAGTAGGCTATAGAATTGTTACTTACTTCTGCTGCTGAACTAATTGAAAATACGCTTGATGTAGGAACTGTATCGTTCCAAAGAGCATCATCAATTTCTGCACTGGTTGAATTAATCCTTAAATTGTTATCTGTATCAGCTAAATCTTTATGCCAAAACCCCCATTGAGTTACTAGAGTTCTATTTTTAACAATAATAACATCGGGAGCTACACCTAATCCATGTCCTACAGTTCTAGCACCACCTACTCCTGTCCAAGTAACAATACTAAACCCTGCTGTAGTATTTGCCTGAACTACACTTGCTAAAGAACCATCTGAGTTTGAAGCTGTCGTACCACCATTACATTTCCATTGCCATGCAACTTTCCCGTCTGTTACTGCAGAACCACCAAGTGAGTTTGTGTATTCAGGTGCACCTGTTGTAAAACCATCTGTATTAAAAGATTGTAAATCATAGTTTGATTGTGCTGCAGTCATTTCTGATGTTGTACTGTCACACCATAAAGTTTTAGTTACACCTCTTGATGAATCTACCCAGTTGTGGTTGTAGTCATAACCACCCGGTGATGTTCGTTCTTTAGCCCAAATAAAATCAGGTTGTAAGTCACTGTTACCATCATTAACAACATTAACATCATAACCACTATTACCTGTCCAAATTACAGTCTGAAAATATGCTGATGGGTCGTCTATATTTGTATAAGCCATTATCCGTACTCCGCTAAATTTTTACTGCACAGTGCATAGTAGCCTGATGGAGGTGCGTATTTAAAATCTCCATAACCATTTGCATCAGAGTTTCCACCACTTAATGTTGATATAAATGGATTACCAAAATTGTGCCATGTATCATCACTAGCAATATTGTATAAAAAATAGAAAGGCATTACTGGACCTGCACTTGCAAAAGTACCAACCGACCTGTCGGTATTGTTAGCAGAAGTTCCGGGTACTGAATTATTGAATCTAAGTGTCATTTCATAAGGATTAACATCACAGTTTAAAGAAATGCTCCAAATGTCTCCAACAGTATATGATGTAATTCCTGTATTATAAGTAGGGTCACTAGCACCTACACCTGTTTGAGTAAGAAAAGTATTTTCTGCTGAGTACCACGCTGACCCTTGCCCCGGGTCGTGACTTAAACCTTGTTGCATATCTACTCGAGTTATTCCCCATTGCCAATAGTTAGTTCCTGAAGCTGCTGTAGTAACACCTTCCCAATACCATTTGCCTGAACTTACACCAAAATTGCCTACAGCTTTATTACCTTCTGCTGTGTTCGGTCCTCTTGTACCACCTTCTGTTAAAGACCATAGTGCAAAACCGTTGGTTACTAAAGGATTAATTGTACAAAAATTATTAGTAGGTGTGTCAGTTGCTTGGTTAATTGCTGCAAGGTTTGCATTTACTGAAAAATCTCCTATACCACTACTTGATGAATCTTTGCCTAAATTAGAAGAATCATCAAACTTAAAATAAAAACCTTTAGCTCCATGTGAGCCTGTATATTCTTTAGGAATCCAAATACCACTATCATCATCAAATTCACCAAAAGAAGTACAGTCTAATGCAGTTCCATTCACATAATGAGTGTCTGCTACATAGCCTGAAAAACCTCTATTGTTTCCACCACCTGCAAAAAAGTAACCAAATTGATAATTAGAAGCTGCTTCACCTAGTCCAAACTCTTCGTTTTGAGACATGTTGGTATAAGTAGAATTATCAAACTCTGTTACTCTTACACCATTTATATATATTTTAACTCTATCTGCAGCAGTTCCTTGTGTTGAATCTAAAGTTACTACAATATGATACCAAGCCGAGCCATCCCTAAACCTTTGAGCAGGGTCAGCATAGACAGTACTTGAACCATTATATAATGAAACTCTTAAAAGGTCGTTATTTAAAAAGTATATACTTGTATAAGCTGCAGATATCAGATACATATAATCATAACCACTTTGACCTGTACCACTAGCTGAACCAAACTTCATTTTTTTAACCCAAGTGCTATATGTCCAAGTCCTTCTATCGCCATCACCACTATAGTTTTTAATCATATTTTGGTCATTAGCATCTTCCATTTGTAAAGAATGGTCAATCTCATAAGGTCCGGTAGATACACTACCTCTATTTGCTGTGCGTTGTAATACTTCCATAAATTAACTTTGTGTTAGGTTTTGTGTAACTCCAATATTTTGCCATTTAGAACCGTTATATCTAAATGTATAAATATCAGTTTTAGCATCTGTTGCAGTCATGGTTGGAGTTGTACCTCCTGCAAATTGAAAAATTGCGTTCCATGCTAAAGTATAAGGTCCAGAAGATGCATGTTGTGCTACTTCTATACTAATGATTGCTCCTGCAACTGCGTTACTTGGAGCTGATATAGTTGAATTTTCTTCTAACAATAAAGTTGCGTTAGCTGCTGCTGCAGCATCCCAAGATACTGTTCCGTCTGTTAAGGCTACTTCATTAAGGTTAGCTGAAGTTTGTGCTGTTACAACACCTGAAACATTTAAAGTTCCATCAATGTCTGTGTTATCTAAGTTTGAAGTACCATCGACATCTATGTCTCCAGATATATCTAAACTTGTAGCATCAACTTCACCTGCTACTGTAACAACACCACTAGCTACAGTTATTAAATCTGTATCTCCTGTGTGTCCAATAGTAGAACCATTAATAATAACATTATCAACTGTAAGCGTTGTAAGCGTACCAAGACTTGTAATGTTTGATTGAGCTGCACCTGTTACTGTTGCTGCAGTTCCTGATACATTACCTGTTAAGTTTGCTACTAAAGTTCCGACTGCATAACCTGTTGCACCTGTATTTATTGTAGTGCTTGGCTCTGTTTGTGTATCTACAAATAATCTAAATGTATTGTCATCAGATGCATCATAAAATAAACCTGCATATTTAGTTGTACTTGACTCTACATACTTACCAAAGAAACCAAAGTCTGTAACATTACCACTATTATTATTAGCTAGTGATTGAAAATTAGAGTTAGATACTATTGAACCTGTTTGTGTTGTACTACCAGTAACTACTAAGTTTCCTGCAACTGTTAAATCATTTGCAATGGTTACATCGTTAGATAACTTAGCACCTGTAACTTGGTCGTCTGCAAT